>ENA-ORTY01002281-ORTY01002281.1-human-gut-metagenome-genome-assembly--contig:-NODE-2281-length-18705-cov-2.084290_pt1 | contig 18705 bp, 13 predicted proteins | sample MGYA00241917_ERZ509198 | MGnify/ENA primary metagenome ERZ509198 (study PRJEB26280, sample SAMEA2338857) | human gut metagenome | biome: human gut; feature: human-associated habitat; material: faeces...
CTGATGCTGGACAATGATTATATTCCGGTCATCGTGCCAAATGATATCGACAACGAAAGCGAATATATTGATCCAAGAGAGACTGCACTTGAGATTGCAGAGAAGATGCAGGCGGACAAGCTGGTTTATCTGTCAAAATATCCTGGAATCTACAAAGACGAAGAGAGAAAAGATATTTATTATAAGATTACCGTCCCGGAAGTAGAAAAACTGCGCAAAGAACGTAATTTCCCGAAAGAATTTGACGAGATCATCGGCTATGGTCTTCAGGCATCAAAAAATGGTGTCAACCGTGTACATATTCTGGACGGAAGAATCCGTCACGTTCTTCTGATCGAATTCTTCAGTGTAAACGGAGCCGGAACGATCTTCATTGAAACAGAAGCAAAATTATATCTTCACGAACTTGGCAAATAGGAGACGGCTCGATGAAGAAAATGACAGGAAAGAATACACTGATGCTCTTTTTGACCGCATTTATCTGGGGAACAGCTTTTGTAGCACAGAGCGTGGGGATGGATTATATCGGGCCCTTTACATTTACCTGTGTACGCTCTTTGATCGGTGGGATTTTTCTGATTCCATGTATCTGTTTTCTGGACAAATGGCGTGCGAAAAATGACGGAGCAGAAAGACAGAAAAAAGCAGATAGGAAAGAAGAAAAAAAGAATGTCATCCTGGGTGGAATCTGTTGTGGACTGGCACTTTGTGTGGCAAGTAACCTGCAGCAGATCGGAATACAGTACACAACGGTGGGAAAAGCCGGATTTATTACAGCACTTTATATCGTGCTTGTGCCGATCTTTGGAATTTTTCTGAAAAAGAAAGCCGGAGTGAGAATCTGGATAAGCGTGGCAATTTCTGTCGCAGGCTTGTATTTGCTGTGTATTACCGATAAGCTGGTACTTGCAAAAGGAGACATTCTGGTACTGCTATGTGCGGTTGTATTTACCATCCACATTCTGGTGATTGATTATTTTTCACCAAAAGCAGACAGTGTGCGGATCGCCTGCACCCAGTTCTTTATAACCGGAGTTTTGTCGGCAATTCCAATGTTTTTATTTGAAACACCACGGCTGTCAGATATTTTCGCAGCAGCAGTACCGGTACTTTATGCCGGAGTTCTCTCAAGTGGTGTAGCCTATACCCTCCAGATCGTGGCACAAAAAGATGCCGATCCAACCGTGGCATCCCTGATCCTCAGTCTGGAGTCCGTATTCTCTGTCCTCGGAGGCTGGGTGATATTAGGTCAGAAACTAAGTATCCGAGAAATAGCAGGATGCATTCTGATGTTCAGCGCCATCATCCTCGCCCAGTTGCCAGGAAAGCCAGAAAATAAAGAAGCATAGTTCCAATCAATTGTTGAAATTGCGCTACCCACCCTCAATGTAATAAACTTAGAACTTCCATTTTAAACCCAGGTATGCTATACTAAACCCAGGTATGCGAAAGTATCTTAAAAACCAAGAGACAGGAGCAAAGACAGATGAAAAGAGTTCTTTTAAAATTAAGCGGAGAAGCACTTGCAGGAGACAAAAAGACAGGTTTTGATGAGGCAACATGCATTGGCGTTGCAAAGCAGGTAAAGAAGATCGTAGATCAGGGAATCCAGGTTGCAATCGTAACCGGAGGCGGTAATTTCTGGAGAGGAAGAACCAGTGAGACGATCGACCGTACCAAAGCTGACCAGATTGGAATGCTTGCAACGGTGATGAACTGCATCTATGTATCCGATATTTTCAGACATGTAGGCATGAAGACAGAGGTTTTCACTCCATTTGTCTGTGGAGCATTCACTTCCCTGTTTTCAAAAGATGCAGCAGTGGAAGCACTGAACGAAGGAAAAGTAATCTTTTTCGCAGGTGGCACAGGACATCCGTATTTTTCAACAGATACAGGGGCGGTATTAAGAGCGATCGAGATTGAAGCGGACGCGATGCTGCTTGCAAAGGCGATAGACGGTATTTATGACAGCGATCCGAAAGTGAATCCGGAAGCGGTCAAATATGACGAGATATCCATACAGGAAGTGATCGATCAGAAACTTGCCGCGGTGGATCTTACAGCATCGATTCTCTGCCTTGAAAATAAGATGCCGATGCTTGTATTCGGTTTGAACGAGGAAAACAGTATTGTGGAAACGATGAGCGGAAACTTTACGGGAACGAAAGTGACTGTATAAGCGTTATAAAAAATTTGCAGGAGGATATAAATATGAATGAAAGATTGACGACATATGATTCAAAGATGACAAAAACGATCAATAATCTTGACGGAGAATTAGCTACGATCAGAGCCGGTCGCGCAAATCCACATGTTCTTGATAAATTGAGAGTTGATTATTACGGAACACCAACACCTATCCAGCAGGTGGCAAACGTAAATGTTCCGGAACCTAGAATGATTCAGATTCAGCCATGGGAAGCTTCTATGGTAAAAGAGATTGAGAAAGTGATCATGACATCTGATCTTGGAATCAATCCTACCAATGATGGAAAGACAATCCGTCTTTTATTCCCAGAACTGACAGAGGAAAGACGTAAAGATCTTGCAAAAGACGTAAAGAAGAAAGGTGAGAGTGCAAAAGTAGCCATTCGTAATATTCGTCGTGATGCAAATGATTCCTTCAAGAAACTTGCAAAAGAGGATGTTTCAGAAGATGAAATCAAAGCATTGGAAGAAAATGCTCAGAAGATGACAGATAAATATATTGCAGCTGTCGATGAAGCAGTAGAAGTTAAAACAAAAGAAATTTTAACTGTATAAATAAATTGACAGAATAAAAGAAAGAGTGGGGGCATGAGAAAATCGTGTCCTCATTTTCGTAACTTATAAAAGAACAATATTTTGCAATGACAGCGGAACAAAAAAAATTACAAGGTTTTGTGCCGTTTGACTGGAACAGAAAGGATATACAATTAGCATGAAGATTCCACAACATGTAGCAATTATATTAGATGGAAATGGAAGATGGGCAAAAAGCAAAGGAATGCCAAGAAATTACGGACATACGGTCGGGGCTAAGAATGTGGAGACAGTCTGTCAGGCAGCCCATGATATGGGAATTAAATATCTGACCTTATATGCTTTTTCTACCGAGAACTGGAACCGACCGGATAACGAAGTAAATGCATTGATGAAATTACTGGAATCTTATCTGAAAAACTGTATTAAAACTGCGGATAAGAATAATATGCGTGTCCGGGTGATCGGAGATACCACAAAACTCAGTGAGAAGTTTCAAAATCAGATCAAAGAATTGGAGTCTGCATCTGCACACAATGATGGTTTGAATCTGCAGATTGCAATCAATTATGGAAGCCGGGATGAGATGCTCCGGGGCATGCGGAAAATGTATGCAGATCTCCGTGACGGCAAATTGCAGGAAAACGAGATTGATGAGACACATTTTGAAGCTTATCTGGATACGAAAGATATTCCGGATCCGGATCTGTTGATCCGCACCAGTGGGGAACAGCGCTTATCGAATTATCTCTTATGGCAGCTGGCTTACAGTGAATTTTATTTTACGGAAGTTCCATGGCCGGACTTCCATAAAGAAGAATTAGAAAAGGCAGTTGAAGCATATAATAAACGTGACCGCAGGTTTGGCGCACTCTCAGAGGAGGATGGAGAAATATAATGTTTAAGACAAGATTATTAAGTGGAATCGTGTTAGTGATCGCAGCACTGGTTCTGATCATTACAGGCGGAGATGTTCTGCTGATCTCAACACTGATTATTTCCTATATTGGTATGTTTGAATTATACCGCATTTTTCACATTGAAAAAGAGGCGGTTGGAATCATTGGTTATCTGGCAGCGACCGTGTATTATTGTAATCTGAAATTTGCATTTTTGCCGGATACAATGGTGTTTGTATTAGGTGTTTTGATTCTTATGATGTTCGCATATGTATTTACATATCCGAAGTATAAGACGGAACAGGTACTTGCAGCATTTTTTGGCGTGTTCTATGTTGCTGTGATGCTGTCGTATGTGTATCAGACGCGTATGATCGAGGTAGGTGCCTACATTGTATGGCTTGTTTTTCTGTGTTCCTGGGGATGCGACACCTGTGCATACTGTGTAGGAATGTTGATTGGAAAACATAAAATGTCACCGAAATTAAGCCCTAAGAAATCAGTGGAGGGCGCTGTCGGCGGCGTCGCAGGCGCAGCGCTTCTTACGGTTATTTATGGTATGATCTTTAAAAGTGCCATGCAGATTGATCAGACACATGTCTGGATTATGGCAGGAATCAGTGCGGTTGGAGCGTTGATCTCTATGGTGGGGGATCTGACTGCATCCGCCATCAAGCGTAATTATGAGATCAAAGATTATGGAAAACTGATTCCGGGGCACGGTGGTATTTTAGACCGTTTTGACAGTGTGATCTTTACTGCACCGATCATTTATTTCCTTGCAGTGAACTTTATTAAATTATAAGATAAGGAAAACATAAAATATGAAAAAAATTGCAATTTTAGGTTCTACCGGTTCTATCGGTACACAGACACTCGATATTGTAAGAGAGCAGGGGGATATTCAGGTAGTGGCAATGGCTGCCGGAAGTAATATCAGTTTGTTAGAAGCACAGATGAGGGAGTTCAGACCATCTCTTGTCAGTGTATGGGATGAAAAAAAGGCATCAGAACTTCGTACAAATACAAAAGACCTCGGCATAAAAATCGTGTCCGGCATGGAAGGACTTCTTGAAGTATCGGTGATTCCGGAGAGTGAGATTTTAGTGACTGCAATTGTTGGTATGCTTGGAATCAGACCAACGATTGCTGCAATTAAAGCAGGAAAGAAAATTGCTTTGGCAAACAAGGAAACACTTGTCACTGCCGGACATATTATTATTCCGCTTGCAAAGGAATACAAGGTGCCGATTCTTCCGGTGGACAGCGAACACAGTGCGATTTTCCAGTCGTTGCAGGGTGCCGGAGATAATAAGATCAGCAGGATTTTACTGACAGCTTCCGGTGGACCGTTCCGTGGAAGAAAAGCAGATGAACTTAAGAATATTCAGGTGGAAGATGCCCTGAAACATCCAAACTGGAGCATGGGAAGAAAAATCACGATTGATTCTTCCACATTGGTAAATAAAGGACTGGAAGTGATGGAAGCAAAATGGCTCTTTGATGTGACTTTAGATCAGATTCAGGTTGTAGTACATCCGCAGAGTGTCATTCATTCTGCTGTAGAGTATCAGGATGGAGCAGTGATCGCACAGCTTGGCACGCCGGATATGAGACTTCCAATCCAGTATGCACTTTATTATCCGGAGCGCCGGAATCTTTCGGGCAGGAGACTGGATCTGTTTGAAATTGCAGATCTTACCTTCGAGAAGCCGGATACCGATACATTTCGCGGGCTTGCACTTGCATATCAGGCAATGGAAAAGGGCGGAAATATTCCGACTGTGTACAATGCTGCCAATGAGAAAGCGGTCAGTCTGTTTTTAGACCGGAAGATTTCTTATCCGGAGATCACAGAGTTGATCGAGGCATGTATGGAAAATGCAGAGTTTATCGATCATCCGGATGTGGATGAAATTTTGGGGACAGAAGCAGCTGCTTATGAGTTTATTGAAAAAAAGATGAGTGCAAAATAAAACGCATTTAAAAATGCAACAAGACATCAGGAAAGGTTTTTTACATGAAAATTATTATCGCATTACTGATATTCAGCATTATTATCCTGTTTCATGAACTGGGACATTTTTTACTTGCAAAGGCAAACGGAATCCGTGTCAATGAATTTTCACTTGGATTAGGACCTACACTTTTCGGAATCCAGAAAGGTGAGACAAAATACTCCATCAAACTGCTTCCATTTGGAGGAGCCTGCATGATGGAGGGAGAGGATTCGGAAAGCCAGGATAACAAAGCGTTTAACAACAAATCTGTCTGGGCAAGGATCAGCGTTGTAGCTGCGGGACCAATTTTTAATTTTATCATGGCCTTTATCTTCTCTTTTATTCTTGTCTGCTGCACCGGATATGATCTTCCGGTACTCTCAGATGTGAGTGAGGGTTATGCCGCAGAGGAAGCGGGACTTCAGGCAGGTGATACGATTGTAAAAATGGGAAATAAACATATTCATTTTTACCGTGAGGTGAGTGCATATTCCATGTACCATGCCGGAGAACCGGTGAAAGTAACTTATGAGCGGGATGGAGAACGTTACACAACGGAACTCACTCCAAAATATGATGAGACCACCGGAAGATATTTATATGGATTTATTGGAATGGCAGCCAGAGAGAAGACAACAAACAATGTATTCACGCTGGCAAAATACAGTGCTTACGAGGTGGAGTACTGGATCTATACGACACTTGGAAGCTTAAAGATGCTCTTTACCGGAGGCGTTACCGTCAATGATATGAGTGGTCCGGTAGGAATTGTCAGTGCAATCGGAGACAGCTATGAGCAGAGTGTTTCCTACGGCTACTTCTATGCATTCCTGCAAATGCTGTATATCAGTATCCTGCTTTCTGCGAACCTTGGTGTCATGAACCTTCTGCCACTCCCGGCACTCGACGGTGGAAGACTTGTATTTTTGCTGGTAGAGGCGATCCGTGGCAAAAAAGTTGACCCGGAAAAAGAGGGCATGGTACATTTTGCCGGTATCATGATATTGTTTGCACTCATGATACTGATCATGTTTAACGACATTCGTAAGTTGTTTATATAGATTAGAAAAAGTTTCGCAATTATCCAGTAAGAATTTATACGAAAGGGAGAAGAACTATGACAAAAACAGTGAAGATCGGCAACCGCATCATTGGCGGCGGCAACCCGATTTTGATCCAGTCTATGACCAATACAAAAACCGAGAATGTGGAGGCAACTGCCGCACAGATCAATCAGCTTACAGCTGCCGGATGTGATATCATCCGCTGTGCAGTGCCTACGATGGATGCAGCGAAGGCATTAAAGGAGATAAAAAAACAGGTGCAGATTCCGGTCGTTGCAGACATTCATTTTGACTATCGTCTTGCAATTGCAGCAATGGAGAATGGAGCAGACAAGATCCGCATCAATCCGGGAAATATCGGAAGCACAGAGCGTGTGAAGGCTGTGGTGGATGTCGCAAAAGAGCGCAACATTCCAATCCGTGTAGGGGTAAACAGTGGTTCCTTAGAAAAAAATCTGGTGGAGAAATACCATGGAGTGACGGCTGAGGGACTGGTAGAAAGTGCTTTGGATAAAGTGAAACTGATTGAAGATATGGGATATGATAATCTTGTCATCAGTATTAAATCCTCAGATGTTATGATGTGTGCGAGAGCACATGAGCTGATCGCCAGTAAAACAGATCATCCGCTGCATGTAGGAATCACAGAGGCGGGAACCCTGTATTCAGGAAATATTAAATCAGCAGTTGGTCTTGGTATTATTCTGTATCAGGGGATTGGTGACACGATTCGTGTTTCCCTTACAGGAGCACCGCTTGAAGAGATCAAATCAGCAAAAAGAATCCTCAAGACTCTGGGACTGCGTAAAGGCGGCATTGAAGTTGTGTCCTGTCCGACCTGCGGACGTACCCGTATTGATCTGATCGGTCTTGCAAATAAGGTAGAGGCAATGGTGCAGGATATTCCGTTGGATATCAAGGTTGCGGTTATGGGCTGTGTGGTCAATGGACCGGGAGAAGCAAAGGAAGCAGACATCGGAATTGCCGGTGGAGTTGGAGTAGGACTTCTGATCAAAAAAGGAGAGATCGTTAAGAAAGTACCGGAGGATGAGCTTTTGGATACGCTGAGAAACGAATTGCTTCACTGGGAGGCATAAGAAAGAGGCATCAGACATGGAAAAAGAATTCTTTGACGTGTTCCCGGTTCTGAAGCTGAAAGATCAGCTGAAGGAATGGCTGGAAATGGTCACAGTTTCCAAGGTAACCTGCAATCACGCAAAGACCAGATTGTGGGTCTATATCCAGAGCGAGCGGTGGATCCATAAGAAATTTATTTTTGCACTGGAAGATCAGATTGAACGGCAGTGTTTTCCGGGAATAGAAATGCAGGTAACAGTGATCGAGAGATTTCATCTGTCGAAACAGTATTCTCCGGCGAATTTTCTTGAGGTTTACCGTGCCAGTATGGAACTGGAACTAAAAAATTATAATATGCTGGAATACAATCTTTTTAAGCGTGCGCAGATCAGCTTTCCATCAGAAGAGGAAATGAACCTGCTTCTTCCCGATTCTGTGATCGCCCGTGAAAAAAGTGAGATTCTGGTGGAATATCTTCATAAGGTGTTCTGCGAACGCTGCGGAATGAATCTTAAGATCCAGCTGGATTTTCAGGAAATGCAGGAGAGCAAATATCGTAAGAATGCGGCACTTCAGATCCGGCAGGAGGTTGCGAATGTCCTGAAGCATGCAAAACTGACACCGGAGACTGCTGAATCTTCAAAAGATACAGCAGGAGAGGCTGCACAGGGAAAATCCGATGTTTCCGGAAGCAAAGACAAAGACAGTAAAAAATCCGGACAGGAGCAGAAAACCAAATCTTTTGAGAAGAAAAAGGGACAGCAGAACGATTATCGAGGAGGCTTCCGTAAGGACAGCAATCCGGATGTCGTATACGGAAGAGACTTTGAGGGAGAAACGATTCCATTGGAGTCGATCACCGGTGAGATGGGAGAGGTTATGATCCGCTGTCGCATCGAGGAGGTAGAGGCACGAGAGATTCGTAATGAAAAGACAATTCTGATTCTTACAGTGACCGATTTTACGGACTCCATTGTGATCAAGATGTTCCTTCGGAATGAGCAGGTCCCGGAAGTGACGGAAACTGTCAAAAAAGGAGCTTTCCTGAAATTTAAGGGAGTTACTACGATCGACCGTTTTGACAGTGAACTGACCATAGGATCAATCTCAGGAATCAAGAAGATTGCCGATTTCAGAAGCATGAGAATGGACACAAGCCCACAGAAGAGAGTGGAACTTCATTGTCACACCAAGATGAGCGATATGGACGGTGTTACCACTGCGAAGGATCTGGTAAAACGTGCCTATGAATGGGGACATAAGGCGATTGCAATCACAGACCATGGTGTGGTACAGGCATTCCCGGAAGCAAATCACTGCTTTGATGCATGGGGAGGTATCGTACCGAAAGATTCAGACTTTAAAGTCCTTTACGGTATGGAAGCCTATCTTGTGGATGACCTCAAAGGGATTGTCACCAACAGCCAGGGACAGTCGATGGATGGGAGCTTTGTCGTATTTGATATAGAAACAACAGGTTTTTCTCCGCTGACCTGCGAAATTATTGAGATTGGTGCAGTACGTGTCGAAAAGGGTGTGATCACGGATCGTTTTTCAACCTTTGTTAATCCGAAAGTTCCAATCCCGTACAGGATAGAACAGCTGACAAGCATCAACGATTCCATGGTCATGGATGCACCGGATATTAAGACCGTTCTGCCACAGTTCCTAAAGTTCTGTGAAGGCGCTGTTATGGTTGCTCACAATGCCGATTTTGACATGAGTTTTATCATTGAAAACTGCAAAAGACAGGGACTGCCTCAGGAGTATACATATGTCGATACAGTTGGTATGGCGCGTTTCCTTCTGCCGGCGCTGAACCGTTTTAAACTGGATACGGTTGCGAAAGCGGTAGGGGTTTCGCTGGATCATCACCACAGAGCGGTGGACGATGCGGCATGTACGGCAGAAATTTTTGTCCGTTTTGTGGAGATGCTGAGGGAGCGGGACATTTCAGATGTGGATACACTGAATAAACAGGGAAATGTTTCTGTCAATACGATCAAGAAGCTTCCTACGTACCATGCAATCATCCTTGCAAGAAATGAGACTGGAAGAATTAATCTGTACAAGCTGGTCAGCCAGTCACATCTGAAATATTACAGGAGAAGACCGAGAGTTCCAAAGAGTCTTTTTCTGGAGCACAGAGAGGGACTTCTGATAGGAAGTGCCTGCGAGGCCGGGGAGCTTTACCAGGCATTGCTTCGAAATGCACCGGAAGCGGAAATCGCCAGACTGGTCAATTTTTATGATTATCTGGAAATCCAGCCGCTTGGAAATAATGCATTTATGCTTGCAGATGAAAAAAACGACCGCGTAAATTCCAATGAGGATCTGATCGAGCTGAATAAGAAAATCGTCAAACTTGGAGATCAGTTCCGAAAGCCGGTTGTTGCGACCTGTGACGTGCATTTTATGGATCCGGAGGATGAGATTTACCGCCGTATCATCATGGCAGGGAATGGATTTTCGGATGCAGACAACCAGGCTCCTCTTTATCTTCGAACGACAGAGGAGATGCTGGAAGAATTTTCCTATCTGGGAAGTGAGAAGGCAGAGGAAGTTGTTATTACAAATACCAATAAGATTGCAGATATGATAGAGAAAATTTCTCCGATCCATCCGGATAAATATCCGCCTGTTATTGAAAACTCAGATCAGGACCTCAAAGACATCTGTTTTAACAAGGCACATGAAATGTATGGAGAAGATCTTCCGGTACAGGTGTCTTCCAGACTTGAGAAAGAGCTGAACTCTATTATTTCCAACGGCTATGCCGTTATGTATATCATTGCGCAGAAACTGGTATGGAAATCTAATGAAGATGGTTATCTGGTTGGCTCCCGAGGTTCTGTAGGGTCTTCTCTTGCGGCAACCATGTCCGGTATCACTGAGGTAAATCCGCTGCCGCCTCATTGTCTGTGCCCGAATCCAGAGTGCAAGTACAGTGATTTCGATTCTCCGGAGATCAAGGCATTTTCCGGCATGGCAGGATGCGATATGCCAGACAGGATCTGTCCAAAGTGCGGCACCAGGATGACTAAACAGGGTTTTGACATTCCTTTTGAGACCTTCCTTGGATTCAAAGGAGACAAGGAGCCTGATATCGACCTGAACTTCTCAGGAGAGTATCAGTCCAATGCCCATCATTATACAGAGGTTATATTCGGAAAAGGTCAGACCTTCAAGGCGGGAACCATCGGTACCCTTGCGGAGAAGACCGCATTCGGATATGTAAAGAACTATTTTGAAGAGCGGGGGCAGCACAAGCGTTCCTGCGAGATCAACCGTATTGTACAGGGGTGTACCGGTATCCGGCGAAGCACCGGTCAGCATCCTGGCGGAATTATTGTACTCCCAATGGGAGAGGAAATAGAGAAATTTACCCCGGTCCAGTACCCGGCGAACGATTCCAGCAGTGGATTTATCACCACCCATTTTGACTACCATTCCATTGATGGAAACCTGCTGAAGCTGGATATTCTGGGACACGATGATCCCACCATGATCCGTACCCTTGAGGATATGACAGACCTGAATGCAAGAGAGGTTCCTCTTGATGACAAGGCGGTTATGTCACTTTTTGCCAGTACAGAAGCTCTTGGAATTGATCCGAAGGATATCGGCGGCTGCAAGCTTGGCTGTCTGGGAATTCCAGAGTTTGGTACTGATTTTGCCATGCAGATGCTTGTGGATACCAAGCCGAAATATTTTTCTGATCTGGTCCGTATTGCCGGACTTTCCCATGGTACTGACGTGTGGCTGGGAAATGCCCAGACTCTGATCGAAGAAGGAAAGGCTACCATTTCTACAGCAATCTGTACCCGAGATGATATTATGATCTATCTCATTGGCCAGGGAGTGGAGAGTGGTCTGGCATTTACCATCATGGAGAGTGTCCGTAAGGGAAAAGGTCTTCGTGATGAATGGATCACAACCATGAAGGAACATGGCGTTCCGGACTGGTACATCTGGTCCTGCAAAAAAATCAAATATATGTTCCCGAAAGCCCATGCGGCAGCTTACGTTATGATGGCATACAGAATCGCCTGGTTTAAGGTATTCCAGCCGTTGGCTTATTACGGTGCATACTTCAGTATCCGTGCCACAGCTTTTTCCTATGAACTGATGTGTATGGGAAAAGAAAAGCTGGAGTTTTATATGGCAGAGATACGCAAGAAAGGGGACGCTGCGTCCAAAAAAGAGCAGGATACCCTGAAAGATATGCGTATTGTTCAGGAAATGTATGCAAGAGGTTATGATTTTATGCCCATTGATATTTACCGGGCGAAGGCACATCGTTTCCAGATCATAGAAGGAAAACTGATGCCGTCCATTGATTCTATAGAAGGTCTTGGAGATAAGGCGGCAGATGCTGTAGTGGATGCTGCTGTACAGGGAAGATTTCTTTCCAAGGATGATTTCCGTGACAGGACCAAGGTCAGCAAGACTGTAATTGATCTGATGGATAAACTTGGATTATTTGGAGATATTCCACAATCCAACCAGATTTCATTGTTTGATTTCTAACGCTGGTTAAATAAGAGTAATATGAATTTAGGAGGTTCCATGAAAACAGAAGAACTGCGCTACCTACAACGTCTGGCGGAGCTCTACCCCACCATCGGGAAGGCTTCTACAGAGATCATCAACCTTCAGTCCATTCTCAATCTTCCAAAGGGCACCGAGCATTTTCTTTCCGATATCCACGGAGAGTACGAAGCTTTTTCCCATGTGCTTCGAAACGGTTCGGGAGCTGTGCGAAAGAAGATAGATGATGTATTTGGACATACCTTAAGCAACAGTGACAAGCGTTCCCTGGCAACCCTTGTGTATTACCCGAAGGAAAAAATTGCCTATGTGAAGAAGAAAGAGTCTGATATGCAGAACTGGTACAAGATCACCCTGTACCGTCTCATTGAGGTGTGCAAGACAACTGCCTCTAAATATACCAGATCCAAGGTTCGTAAGGCATTGCCTTCGGATTATGCATATGTGATCGAAGAGCTGATCACGGAGAAAGCAGAAGTTCTGGATAAAGAGGCTTATTACGATTCCATTGTGGATACCATTATAGATATCGGCAGGGCAGAGAACTTCATTATCGCTCTTGCTGAACTGATCCAGAGACTGGTTGTAGACCATCTTCATGTGCTTGGAGATATATATGACAGAGGTCCAGGTCCTCATTTTATTATGGACAGACTGATGGATTATCATTCTCTGGATATTCAGTGGGGAAACCATGATGTGGTATGGATGGGCGCCGCTGTAGGACAGGCTGCCTGTATGGCCACAGTGATCCGTAACAGTATCCGTTACGGCAATCTGGATATTCTGGAGGATGGTTATGGAATCAATATGATGCCTCTTGCTGCTTTTGCCATGGAGGTTTACGGGGATGATCCCTGCCAGGTATTTGAAGTACATGGCAATCCTTCCAATTACAATGCTCTTGAGAAAGAGCTGAGCAGGAAAATGCACAAAGCCATTTCCATTATCCAGTTTAAGCTGGAAGGGGTACTGGCGAAAGAACATCCGGATTTTCATATGGAGAATCGATGCGTTCTGGAGGGGATTGATCCGGATAAGGGCACTGTGCAGCTGCCGGATGGAAGCGTGCATAAGCTTCTGGACTGTCATTTCCCTACCATTGACTGGGAACATCCTTATGAGCTGACAGATGGGGAAAAAGAAGTGGTGGAGCGTCTGAGCTCAGCATTTCGGAACTGCGAGAAGCTTCAGAACCACATGCAGCTGCTTCTGGATAAAGGCGGCCTTTATAAGACCTATAACGGGAATCTTCTTTTCCATGGAAGTATTCCGCTGAACGAGGATGGAACTCTGAAAGAAGTTGAGATTTACGGTGAGACTTGTAAAGGCAAGGCACTTTATGATAAACTGGAGGCCTACGTAAGAAAAGCATTTTTTACCGTAGATGAGAAGGAGAAGAAAGCAAGCCAGGATATTCTGTGGTATATCTGGGCCGGGCCTAATTCTCCCCTTTATGGAAAAGATAAAATGACTACCTTCGAGCGTTATTTTATCGCAGATAAAGAGACACACAAAGAGAAAAAGAATGCCTACTATCACCTCTGGGAAAAAGAAGAGGTAGTAAATCGTATGTTGGAAGAGTTCGGGCTGGATCCGGAAGAAGGGCATATTATCAATGGTCACGTGCCTGTTCATCAGCTGGAGGGAGAGAATCCGGTGAAATGTGATGGCAAGGTGATCGTAATTGACGGTGGTTTTTGTGAGGCATACCGGAATGTGACCGGTATTGCCGGATATACTCTTGTTTACAGTTCCTATGGTCTGAGCCTGACTGCCCATGAGCCTTTTACTTCGGCGGAAGATGCAGTGGAAACAGAGAGGGACATTGTGTCCAACCGTGTGGCTGTCCGCTATAATCCAAGGCGTGCCCTTGTGGGAGATACGGATAACGGTAAGGCACTGAAAGAACGAATTCAGGAGCTGAAACAGCTTTTGGATGCCTACAGAAAAGGCGTTATAAAGGAGAAAAAATAAGGAGACTAAGGAAAAATGGGTGGAATTTTTGGTGTTGCGTCAAAGTCTGATTGTGTAATGGATCTTTTTTTTGGAATTGATTATCACTCCCATCTGGGTACAAGAAGGGGCGGAATGACCGTTTATAGCAGGAGCAGTGGATTTAACCGCGTGATCCATAATATTGAGAACTCACCGTTCCGTACCAAATTTGACAAAGATGTGGCAGAGATGGAAGGCAATCTTGGAATAGGCTGTATTTCTGACAATGAACCGCAGCCTCTTCTGGTGCGTTCCCATCTGGGAAATTTTGCAATTACAACAGTAGGCAAGATCAATAATATAGAAGCTTTGGTAGAGAAATGCTTCAAAGACGGGCATACCCATTTTCTGGAGATGAGCGGTGGCAGTGTGAATCCTACAGAGGTGACTGCAGCGCTGATCAATCAGAAGGACAGTATTGTTGAGGGAATCCGCTATGCACAGGAGATGATCGAGGGCTCTATGACCCTTCTTCTTATGACAGGGGAGGGCATTTACGCAGCACGCGACCGTTATGGAAGAACTCCTCTTGTAATCGGCAAGAAGGAAGATGCATGCTGTGCTTCTTTTGAAAGTCATGCCTACATTAATCTTGGCTATGAAGACCTGAAAGAGCTGGGACCTGGAGAGATTGATTTTATCACCCCGGAGGGCGCACAGGTTCTGCAGAAGCCAGGAGACAAGATGCGAATCTGTTCTTTCCTCTGGGTATATTATGGATATCCAACCTCCACTTATGAGGGGGTAAATGTAGAGGAAATGCGTTACAAATGCGGCGATATTCTGGCAGGAAGAGATGCCGGAGAAGTGAATCCGGATCTGGTTGCAGGAGTACCGGATTCCGGTATTGCACATGCCATCGGCTATGCTAACCGCTCTGGTGTGCCGTTTGCCCGTCCGTTTATTAAATATACGCCCACATGGCCAAGATCTTTTATGCCGACTCAGCAGAGCCAGCGAAATCTTATCGCCAGAATGAAACTGATCCCAGTACATAAACTGATCAAAGATAAAAGCCTCCTTATGATTGACGACTCTATCGTAAGAGGTACCCAGCTTCGTGAGACAACAGAATTCCTCTATAACAATGGTGCTAAGGAGGTTCATATCAGACCTGCCTGCCCGCCGCTTTTATATGGATGTAAGTACCTGAATTTCTCACGCTCTAAGTCAGAGATGGATCTGATCACAAGAAGGATCATTGCGAAACGTGAAGGGGACAATGTATCAGACAGGATTTTGCAGGATTATGCAAATCCGGATTCTACAAACTACAAAGAAATGCTGGAAGAAATCCGCAAGGAACTGAATTTTACATCCCTGAAATATCATCGTCTGGATGATCTGAAGAAGTCAATTGATATTGAACCGTGCAAGCTTTGCACTTATTGCTGGAACGGACAGGAATAAACAGGAGGTGACTGCCTGTGAAAAAGCACAACAAAGATGTACTAAAAGCAACGCTGTTTGCCCTGATTGCCATATTTATCATGATTGGAGCAGCGGGGCTTCTGTTTGCCGAACATAAGAAAAAGATTCAGAAGGAGCAGCAGAAGAAGGCTGCCATTGAGGCTCTGGAAAGGGTGCCCACAGTGACACCGACTCCAGCGGCTACAGCTACGCCCACACCGGAGCCTACAGCCACAGTGACACCGACTCCAGTGATTACCAGGGCACCGGCGTTCATGGCTAGTGATTATATGGGAACCTGGTACAGCAAGGATGGACTGGTGACACTGTCTATAGACGACCTTACCCTGAAGTCTGTTACTTTTACTTTTTCTCAGGCTGGTGACAATGCCGGCACTAAGGTTTCGGAAGCTTCGGATACTGCAAAAGTGGCTGGAAATGCAGCAAAGCTTTCCTTTACAGATTCCTGGGGAAACCAGGTGCGTGGAAATATGACCTTTGATCAGGGCAAACTTTATCTGCGCCTTAATACAGCTTCCCCTGCAGAGGGTGCCGGGGTGACACCAAAGGTAGATGGGGTCCTTACAAGGGAGAAAGCCGCTTCTGTGACACAGGTACCTTCCGTGACTCCGGCTGATAATACAGATAAAATGGATCTCTCTTCCAGGGATTATATATTCCCGGACAGCAACAGCCGATACCTTACAGATGAGGATTTGTCAGGCTATTCATCTGACCAGCTGGAACTGGCGAAAAATGAGATTTATGCCCGACATGGCAGGAAATTTGTGACACAGAGAATTGCGGATTATTTTAACAGTAAATCCTGGTATAAGGGAACTGTGGAGCCGGAGACCTTTGATGCAGATACTTCTGTATTTAATGAATATGAAGTCGCAAATATTCAGAAAATTGCAGATACGGAAGGAAAGCTTCGAAGTGAAGGAAAGTAACGGATATATGAAAAATACTTTACGGAATGTTACGAGTGAATGGTAATAACTTTATTTATGGTATACAAAATGAGGGGGAAATCGCATCCCCCTCATTTTGTACCTGCTGAGTACCTTTACAATTACGGCATTTTTTTATTATCAGTACGGCCAACCAGATAGTCAATGCTGGTTTCATAATAATTTGCAAGGCGGATCAGCATTTCGATTGGAATGTTCCTGGAGCCAGTTTCGTAGTGGGAGTAGGAACGCTGGCTGATGTGAAGGATATCACTGATCTGCTTCTGGGACAGATCAGCGTCTGTCCGAAGGTCTTGAATTCTCTGAAATTTCATAGGTTCACCTCTTTTTCTTCTGTAGAGTCTGCAGGGACCAAATGTAACGAACAACGAAAACCGTCTGTCCCCGAATCCTTTCAGAAAGTATAAATCAGAACGAAATGCACTATTGCAATTCAGAGCAAAATGGGCTATAATGAATTTTATATATCTTTTAATCATATCTTTTTAACTTTTATTCTTTTTTATTCCAGAGATACATTGAAATGGCAGAGCAGATTCGTATATGGGGAAGGACTGTATCTGCAGAAAGGGATAAGATTGTTTGCAAGTGTTTTATCAGCGGCGATTTCCGGAATGGAAGTCTGCCCGGTTCAGGTGGAAGCTGATGTAAGCAGCGGTCTGCCTTGTTTTACCATGGTTGGATTTCCCAGCACCCAGGTGAAAGAAGCACAGGACAGAGTGCGCACAGCGTTAAAAAATAATGGGATCAGTCTGCCGCCTAAGAAGGTGACGGTGAATCTGGCACCTGCTGATCTGCGAAAAGAAGGGGCCGGTTTTGACCTGCCCGTGGCAGCAGCAGTGCTGGCAGCATCGGGATTTATAGAACCACAGCTTCTTCGGAATGTAATGGTGGTTGGCGAACTCAGTCTGAATGGGGAGGTAAGAAGTGTATCCGGAGTGCTGCCAAGAGTGATCCGGGCAAGGGAACTGGGATGCCGGTACTGTATCATTCCGTTTGAAAACCTGGCAGAAGGAGCTCTGGTGAAGGATATGAAAGTGGTCGGAGTTCAAAATATAAAAGAAGTTTTGAAGCTTGTCTCAGATCCGGATGCATTTGGAAAAGAAAATCCGTTTTCAGAGGAAAATTCAGAAGAGAATCAGGCAGAAGAGAATCTGGTGGATTTCGGGGAAATCTGTGGTCAGGAGAGTGCCAGAAGAGCTGCTGAGATTGCAGTCAGCGGATTTCACAACATCCTGTTTATCGGCCCTCCGGGCACTGGGAAGACCATGCTTGCCAAAAGAATACCTACGATCATGCCCTCTCTTACTTTTGAAGAAAGCCTGGAGCTTACAAAAATCTACAGCATTGCCGGACTTTTAAGTTCAAAGAGACCATTAATTAAGGCAAGACCCTTTCGAAGTCCGCATCATACCAGTTCGTCTGCAGCTCTGGCTGGAGGCGGAAGGATCCCGGGTCCCGGTGAAGTGACCCTGGCTCACAGAGGCGTTCTGTTTCTGGATGAAATGCCGGAATTTGCAAGAGGCAGCCTGGAAGTGCTGCGACAGCCCCTGGAGGACAAGCAGATCCAGCTGTCAAGGGCAAGTGGAACGTACGTGTTTCCGGCGGGATTTATTCTGGTAGCAGCCATGAACCCTTGTCCCTGCGGCTATTATCCGGATATGAATAAATGCAGGTGCACACCTGGCGAGGTGAGTCATTATCTTCATAAGCTGAGCCAGCCCCTTCTGGAGCGGATCGATCTATGTGCAGATGTGCCGCCTGTTAATTTTTCCCAGATCTCAGGAGAAAAGTCAGGAGAAAGTTCTGCCCTTATCCGGAAAAGAGTGGAAAAAGCCAGAAGAATACAGCAGAAACGCTACCAGAATGAGAAAATCTGTTTCAACGGAGAACTGTCCGGGAAGCAGATCCGGAAATACTGTGTGCTGACAGAAAATGCCCTTCAGTGCTCCGAGGCCGGAAGCCTTAAAGCTCTGGAGATGGGCGC
>ENA-ORTY01002301-ORTY01002301.1-human-gut-metagenome-genome-assembly--contig:-NODE-2301-length-18588-cov-9.599471_pt1 | contig 18588 bp, 18 predicted proteins | sample MGYA00241917_ERZ509198 | MGnify/ENA primary metagenome ERZ509198 (study PRJEB26280, sample SAMEA2338857) | human gut metagenome | biome: human gut; feature: human-associated habitat; material: faeces...
ATTATTTCTGAATGAGTTTCAGCACGTCGTCTTCGGAAAGCTCGGTCGCCTGCGCAATCTGCTTGATGGAAAGACCCATTTTGGACAGACGCAGCGCCGTTTCGCGCTTTTCGCTCTGGATGCCTTTAACAACGCCATCATCAATCAGCCCTTGAATAGCTTCACACATATTGACCACCTCCGAATGATCGTCAATCTTGAATTTAGTGTTGGTCATGGTGCGGGGTATGTTTTTCATTTCAGACGATAGTAGCAGGTGTTTTTACCGTTGCCTTCTCGTTTCAGTTCGCCGGATGCAACTAATTTACGCAGCGCGCCTTCTATTGAGCTGACGCTCAAAGCAGGGCAGAATTCGCGAATATCCTGCTTACTGAAACGACCGATTTTGTTCAGCGTTGCCTGACGTACCGTTTCAAGCGCCGGCTTTTTTTGTTCGACCAACGAGAAGCGTTCTTCAAAATCGCGGTAGGCGGAGAGGATGATGCCCAGCAAATATTTGATAAAGGGAACGGCATCTTCTGTCCCCTCGTGCCAACCTTCCTGTGCTTGACGAAGCGCGGCATAATAGAGGTCTTTATTTTTGGCGATTTTGGCTTCCAGCGAGATATATTTGCCGACATAAAAACCATTTCGATACAAAAGCAAGGTCGTGAGCAAACGGCTCATCCGTCCGTTTCCGTCATTAAAGGGATGAATACAAAGGAAATCGTGGATGAAAATCGGAATAACAATCAAAGGTTCAGCTTCCATGTTGCCGATTACGCGGTTATATTCATCGCAAATGCGGTCAAGGGCTTCCGGCGTTTCAAAAGGTGCAAGCGGCGTAAACAGCGTTTCGGTATGACCGTCTGGATAAGTGGCGCTGATATAATTCTGCACGCTTTTTGTCTGCCCCGCCATAGGGTTGTTCATGTGGCTGTACAAAACTTTATGCAGCTGCAAAATGTAGTTCCGCGTAATTGGAATGGCATCAAAATTTTCGTGGATGATATTCAGCGCATCACGGTATCCGGCAATTTCCTGCTCATCTCGGTTTCTGGGCGCAGTTTTTTCTTCGACCAACTGGCGGATACGTGTGCTTGTGGTGACAATCCCCTCAATCGCATTGGATGCTTCGGTGCTTTGAACCTTGGCGATTTCCACCAGCTTTTCCAATTCTTCCGGGCGCTGCTTGAGATACATCTCCTGTTTTCCGGCTTCTTTATAGATTGCAGCAATCAACCCTAAGATTTCAGAATCCCATTTCTGTTCGCGGATTGCTGTGTAGTGAAAATCTCTCATGCTCTTACCTCCAACCGTTTTCCCTTGAATTATGGCATAGATTAAGGGAAACATCAACCCTTTACGAGCAAAATTCCCTTATTATTTTATCCAATTTAAGAGAAAGCATATACCCATAAGCGGACAATGAAGAGAATGAGGGGAGTTACCCGCGCACCCAATCCTTCACGCACCGATTGAAATCGGAAATCCGCTCCAAAATCCACTCGGCGGCATACGGCAGAATAAAGACGCAGAAGCTCCCTGCAAACATGGCTGCGGCTTCCCTGAGCGTGACCTTGCCGAACAGCAGACAGCAGCAGGCGATGAAGAAAATCAGCGCCGCCAGCTTATTGGTGATGAACTGCGAAATGCCCAGCGCAAAGATGCCGAGCCATTCCATCAGCGTCAGCAGGGCGATCAGGGGCAGGGTAGCCAGTTTCATCAGGAACGCCATGTTCTGCACCTCCGTATCGTTATCGGTATTTCTTCTTGAGCAGCCGCATCAGACCGAGCAGGACGGAAGCCGCCATCATCAGCAGACCGGCGACCATCGACGGCGCAATCGGGAAGTCAACGCCGGTCTGAATGACGGGCGTGTTGGTGATGCGTGCGAGCTTCTGCGGCAGGATGTAGGATTCGTCGATGGTGAACGTGATTGCCTCGTCGGTCCTGGCATAGCCGTCCAACGGACGGATTTCGCGAATCAGGTAACTGCCCGGAACGAGATTATCAGCGCGTACAATGCCGTTTTCATCGGAAACCAGCTCTCGAATGAACGTCCCCTTGTCGTCATACAGACCGAAGCGAACGCCGGAAAGCGGTTTGCGGCGGTGATCCGTTTTCTCGAACTCGTAATGGTTCGGGATGTTGACCAGCGTAACCGTCTGGTCGTTCTTCCAGTTGTAGCCGACGTGGAAGGGATAGTCGTCCATCAGGTTAAAGCCTTCCGGCGCTTCATCTTCGCGGAGAATCCAATCGCCGACTGTGAAATCGGCGATTTCAAACTCGCCCTTTTCGTCGCTGACGGCGTGGGCGGCGACCGTTCCGCTCTGCGCGTCAATCAGGGTGAAAGAGATACCCGCCAGCGGGTTTCCTGCCGTATCGACCTTCTTGAAGGTCAGCTTCATACGCTCGTTGGGAATGACGGCAATCGGCTCGGTCGGATTGACGAACGTGCCGTCAAGGGTCAATGTCACCTGCACGCCGCTGGGCAGGTAGCCCGGAAGCGGTTTGCTTTCGACGACAGTATAGCTTCCATACGGGATTTTTTCAAACATGGCGATGCCGTCTGCGTCGGTCAGCACTGTAGCGACGACTGCGCCGCGCTCATCTTTCAGCGAGAATTCCACGCCCGCCAGCGGCTCGTTATGCTCGCCGACCTTTTTCAGCGTGAAGCGCGTGAAATCGTCGCGCAGAACGGTATCCCCGGAAACCTGCCCGTTCTCATCTACGGTAAAGGAGCAGGTCGTTTCGTTCAGCGCGTACCCTTCGGGCGCAATCACCTCTTTGAAGGTGTAGCGTCCCGGCGTAACGGGAATATCGGGGATTTCTCCGTTCTCATCGGTAACGGCGCGGTAAATGACTTCTCCCTGCTCATTCTTGACCTCGATCTCTGCGCCCGGAACGGTTTCCGCGCCGGTGATGTCGGTTTTGGTCAGCGTGACTTTGGTGTAAATCAGCTCGTTACGCACCGTTCCATCCAGTGAAACGCGGATGACGGGCGTATCGTCCGCCTGATTTTCGGGGGAAATCCGTACATCGAAGCGGTTCGGATTGAGCTTCCATCCTTTCGGCCCGTCCAGCTCCCGGATGGTATATGCGCCGTGCGGCAGATTGCCGGAGAAGGTCAGCTTGCCGTGCATATCGGTCATGCCGACGGCGATAAGCGTATCGGCGGGCAGCATACCGTCCGTATAATGGATATCATCGGCATTGTACAGACCGAATACGAAGCCCAGACCATAGGTCGTGGTCAGCTCTTGACGGATGTATCCGTCTGCGTCCGTATAGGGTTTGAGGATTTCTTTTTCCTTTTCAAGCTGAATTTCGGCGGACAGATATTCGTTATGCGCTTTGACGGTGACGGTCACCAACGGCGTGTGTCCGTCGATGGATTTCAGCTCGACTTCATACACCTCATCGCTGAGCGCGTATCCTTCGGGCGCGGCAATTTCCATCAGCTTGTACTTACCCAGCGGCAGCTCCTTCGACCAATCTGCGCCCGTTCCGCTGGTCGTGATGGTGTCCACCAGCTCATCTTTTTGATACCAAACTGTACCATCGCCGCCGACGATTTCTTCCGCGGCGCGTACTTCAAAAACAGCATCCGCAAGGCAGCGTTCTTCAAAGACAGGGGACTGATATTCAAAGCCCATTTCGGTTTGAGTTTCAAAGCCGACGAACTGCAAGCCCTTCTTTTCAAGGCGGATCTGTCCCATGACGGCTTCATTGGGAATCTCGATGTCCAGCTCGTACATCTGGTCGGCGGTATCGCCCGTCTTGCCGACGAACACGGGCAGGCTTTCCGTCCGAATCAGGTATCCTTCCGGCGACGCGATTTCCTCAATCGTGTATAAACCCCAGCCGACTTCTTCGGGCAGCGTCACGCAGCCGGATTCATCGGTGGTAAACGTGTCGAGCGTCTGCTTTTTCGGGTAGTAGACGGTCTGCGTCACGGTGTTGCCGTCTGCGTCCTTGAGCTTGAAAGACGCGCCCGCCAGCGTGACAGTTTTGCCGGTTCGCGCATCCGTCTTGATGAGCCGCAGGCGGTAGAGAATCGGGTGGTCGTTGAGCGTCAGGATGGGCGGCTGAATGGGATTTTCCTCGCCGGTAATTTCAAAGAGAAGCGGCTTCTTGATTTCAAACCCGTCTTTGCCGACCGTCTGCTCCAGCACATATACGCCGTAAGGGAGCAGTTTGGTTTTGGCATAACGAAGATAGTCTGCGGGTGCAGAAGGTCACCACCTCCACCGGCACGACCAAGTATACCCTGCACGGCAAGAACATTGTGCATATGACGGGCGGCAGCAACACCCTGCACTTCTTCTACGATGGGCAGAACAAGCCGGCTGTGGTTTTGTTCAAGGAACTGCTTACGCCTACCTGTACAACCTGCAGGGCGACGTCATCGCGCTGGTTGACGCAAACGGCAGCAAGGTAGTAGAATACAAGTACGATGCTTGGGGAAACCCCTTGAGCAAAACAGGCACCTTGGCAACTACATTGGGTACGCTGCAGCCCTTTAGGTATCGCGGGCATATCTTTGATGAGGAGACCGCAATCTACTACCTCAGCAGTCGATTCTACAATCCTTCCATCGGGCACTTTATTGCTGTTGATGCAACAGATGTCCTTACAACGTCCCTTAAATCGCTAACCGAAAAGAATCTGTACGCATACTGTGACAACAATCCGGTTATGCGCAAAGATATTGATGGTGCTCGAAGTGTATTGACATCCTATATCATCAATGTTGAGGTGAAAATGATGGAAAAGGAAGAGTTTCTAAGTATCTGCGATTCGACCTTGAAAGAGATGGGTTTCTCAAAAAAAGGAGGAGTATATTATCTTAATATCGGTTCCGATCTGGTTGGTGCTGTCTTTTTCCGCAAGTCCAATTTTGGATCAGTTTATTATGTCGAATGCGGAATTGCGATACGAGGATATAATGAAACATTCCCATTTCCCAAGTATTACGATGTTGACATATCAACTCGTTTCCAATTTCCTTTAAAAGTACATCTTCAATATGATCCATCTGCTACACACGGATATTCTGTTGATTTAGAGCGCAACACAGAAACCGAGATTAAAGAAGGCATAAAAGAAGGCGTTGAGAGATGGTTGTTACCTGCGTTGCATGGAGGTAAACAGTATATTCTTGACAACTGGGAAAAGTATAGCTTTCATCACTTAAGCGAGATGGTACATACTGCACTTGAACAATGGAGCATATCTGGTGAATTACCTGCTAAGCAGAATCACTGATAAAAAGTAGATTGGGGCTGTCAGGATAATTCCGAACATTCTAAGAGAGAAAAAATCTAAGGAACCTCTGATTTAATCGAAACCATGAACGAAACGATAAAATATGATAACGGGAGATTATCACATGCTTCCTCTTAATTTGAAACCATATGCAGTTAATTGGATTGAAAAGGAATGTAAATCTAGTTGCGACATTTCGTCAAATGATAGTATGAACCTTTGCATCGGTTTACACGGGAGATTAAAGCTCTCTATTGTTGGTCGAAATCAAATCCTACCTAAAGATGGTGTAATAATAATTTCTCTGCACATGCGAAACGGAAATTCCATTCCCTTGTTTGATAGTAGAAAAGACGGCTATGGTTCATTGGATGAGGAAGAATCTCAATTTGACTGTACCCATCCATTCCTCCCTTTGGCTGTTTGTCCCAAATGTCAAAGTTCAGAATTTCAACTTCATTTTGACTTCGAATATCCTGAGCTAAATGAGCTTGATATTTTAGGTATATCTAGACCTGATAAAGCATTCACTTGGATTTGGATTTCATTGACTTGTTCACACTGTCGATCTGTTTTCCATTGTAACTTAGAAACTGATTAGCAGCGTATATACGATGGTATTCGAAACATACTAATGTTCTTAGTTATCCGTGTTGAGGGAATCATGACTACCTTACAAGGCTGGATTGACTCTCGAGAAACCGCAAATGAAAAGCCGCATCCTTATACAGTCTTGCTGAAAGGATTGGTTTGGTAAGGAGAGAGAATATGGAAATTGAAAAACTAAGCTGGTCGAATACTATTGACGAGCAAGAAAAAGCTGTATCCGAGTTAGCAAATTCCAGAGATATTGATCTTAAAGAGCTTATTATGCCATTTGGAAAAAAAGATTGTTGGGCTAATTGTGCCAAGGTAATCTGTGCTAGGTCGGATAAAGAGATAATCGAGGTTGCTCTAGAAATGTTTGAATGGCTTCAAGATTTGAACTGGCCAGGCGCAATGGATATCGTATCAAGACTGAAAAAATTGCCTACTGACGTACTTAGAAGATTGTACCAAGTTTCCCTTGATAAGGCAAAGAATGATGAAGAATGGTTATTTTTTTTGAAGGAAGAATTTGGCTATCTAGATGTTTGAAGTGGTAGTTTCGGGATAGCCCCATAGTGGAGTATTCTTGCCATAGTGCTGAGTACATCAAAATTATGGTAAGAATTTGTTTTAGGAGAATATCGGAATAAAGGTAACCGCTCAATAATTCCCCGGCACAGAAAAGTCGTGGTTTCTGGTATTCACACTGCTGAGAACCACGACTTCATTTCATTTGATCAGGGAAGCAGATCATCAATCTCAAAGGTACTGTCAAGTATTATGCGCAAATTCATTTACAAGTCTGGCAGCACGCGAACAAGTCCACGATGTACCCGCATGATCGCGGCGGCAACATGACCTAGTACAGCGAATATGCCTACACCACGGGCACGCTGGACACGGCGACAAAGACCATTAATTATGTCTACGGTGATACAAACTGGAAGGACAAGATGGCCTCCATCGACGGCAAGGCGATCTCCTATGACGCCATTGGTAATCCGCTGAGTGATGGCACTTGGAGCTATCGGTGTCCGTCCAGATCAGCTTGCCGTCTGCGTCGTCCGCGCCGTACAGATAACGCACTTCGCACCAATCGCGCCCCAAAGCGTCCTTCTGAACGGATTCCACAGAAACAACAACGTTGCGGGTGAACACGCCCTGCCAATCGTCGCCGTTATCATCTTCCGTCATGGTTTCGTCGATGGAAAGATAAACGCGGGTTTCGGTGGTGACGGCGGCGTAATCCCCGGTTTGCAGCAGCGGCGCTTGCGGTTCGGGCGTAGACGCTGCTTCCGGGGCTTCTTCAATCATGGTCAGCTCGCCAAAGAGAACGAACGCATCCATGTAGCCGATGTCGGAGGTGATGAAGCCGCAGGGACGCTGTTCTTTCAGTGTTTGGCGTTTTTCCTCGGAGATGGAAATATCGGCTATATCCGATTTGGCAATGTAGCCGGAAAGCGGTTCGTCTGCATAGGTAATCCACCAGACCTTGAACGCCGTTTCGGTTTCTTCGGTGATAAGCAAAACGCCGCCGTCCTCTTTCAAGGTGAACAGCGGCGCGGTCAGGGCGGCATCTTCGTATATGACGGATTCTGCGTAAGCAGCGGCATACGCATAGCCGTATTCCAAAATCGCTTCGGATACAGAAAACGCTTCCTCGTCGTCGGGAAGCGGGCTTTCTTCGGGGATGGGCGTTTCTTCGGCAGGAACTTCTTCAGCAGGCGGTTCGTCCGTCGAGTCTGTATCAGGCATTTCTTCCGGGACTTCGGGAGAAGGGGTTTCCTCGATATCCGAATCGGATGGTTCGGGCGTTTCCGATTTATCCTGATCGGGGATATCGGGAGTATTCTCGTCAGCGGGGATTTCCATAGTTCCTGATGGCTCGCTGGGTTCGGGCGTTTCATTGGGTTCTTCCGAAACGGGCGGTTCGGTTGGCTCGCCGGTTTCTTCGGTCGGGAAATCGGAAAGATTGGGTTCTTCGGCGATTCCCTGCTCGTCCTGCTCGGTGGCTTCCGCCTGAATGGGATTTTCAGCGATTTCTTCCGAAAGGACGGAAATCGGAAAATTGGTCAGCAGGAGCACGGCTGTCAGCAGCCACGCGAGCAGTTGTTTTCGATGGGGTTTGCGCATATCACAACCTCCTTTGAAATGGAAAACCCGCTCAGCAAAATTCTGAGCGGGAAAGTGAGTGTAACGATAGAGTTGTCCAAAGGTCTTTGAGGGACATCTTGAGGGACATCTTAGGGGACATAGAGGGACATCTTGGAGGCTATGCTGTTCAAATTCAGCGAAATAACCCTGAATGGATATCTTGAAAAGATTATTCGGAATATGATCCGCAGAATATTTTCAGAGCAGCGATGTCATATATACAGGGAGGTAGGTGATGCCGTTTTCTTCCTTGAAATCGTTGGTATGCAGAACATATGGTTGCGCAGTTTGCTCTGCAAAGCGTGCAACAAATTTCTGCAAGGAAAGAATCGTATAATGACTGCCGGATTTAACCTCTATGGGAGAAATATTGTGTCGGCTGCTGACCTTGCTTTTCGCAATCAAAAAGTCAATTTCCATTCGAGCTTCTTTATCGTCGCGCGAAGGGTTGGAATAAAAATACAGCTTATGTCCGCTGGCGACAAGCATTTGAGCCACAATGTTTTCCATAATCATTCCTTTGTTGACTTCAAGTTTGTCAAATAGGAGTTTTTTATAGATTTCCTCACTGACCAGCCCGTTTTCATCAAAGGCGTGGCTAATCAGTAATCCTGTATCGCCCATATAGCATTTCAGCGTCATGCGATCCATGTTGAGTTTTAAGCCGATGTTGGGTTCGGTGGAGTTATAGCAGATATTGGCAATCATTGCATCGTCCAACCAGAACAGCGCATCTTCATATTCGCGGAATCGGGCTTCTTTTTTGAGGGATGAGAATTTGAATTTTTTTTCATGCTTTTGCAGTTGAGCGGGAATTTCGTCAAAGATACTCTCGACTTTCATTTCGTAGCCTTCCGCGTGCTTGACAATATCGGCTCGATAAAGGGTCAGAATATCACGCTTGATTTGGTCTACGCGATCAAAATCCCGGCTTGCGGCGTATTCCTGCACGGCTTGCGGCATCCCGCCAACGATCAAATACTGCCGGAAGTAATCCATGGCTTTCCTGTGCATGACCTGACCCATTTGAAGATGTGCTTCAAAGCGCTTCCGAATCACATCCATAAGAGTATCGTTATCCATAGCCCATAGGAATTCTTCAAAGTCCATCGGATACATCTTGATGTGTCGTTCTTCAGAAGGAATGACGATATCTCGGACATTCTTCTTGATGGACATCAGAGAGCCGGTTTCCATGTAGTCATACCGTCCATCGGCAACCAGATACTTAATTGCGGCTCGCGCACGGGGAAACATTTGAACCTCGTCAAAGATGATAAGCGATTCATGCTCATATAGCTTTACATTATAGTAAGCGGATAGATACATGAACAGCGTATCCAGATCATTGAGGTAGTGAACGAATAAATCCTTGACTTCGCTGCCCACACGGTTGAAGTCGATGAGAAGATAGGATTGGTATTCATTTTTTGCAAATTCTTCCGCCACATAGCTTTTACCGACACGACGTGCGCCATCAATCAACAGCGCAGTCTTTCCGGCACCATCTTTTTTCCAGCGAATAAGCTGCTCATAGATTTTACGCTTCATTGCCGCACATCCTCCTTAAATCACAAAAACGAGATTTTCTATAAGCTATTTTATCACGAAAACGAGATTTTTAACAGCTCAAAAAATCACGAAAACGAGATTTCAAGGAAAAGCGAGATATGCAGCATGAATAATGCCTTTGATTTGAAATGGAAAACCCGCTCATCCGAGAGGAAAGCGGGCGGTTAATGTAGAGTTGAAACGAAAGAAAGACGTTAGAGCAATTCGCTTAGAATATCGGCATAGGTGATGAGCGTGACATTGCCCAGCACGGCGGCCTTTTCCATGCAGCCTTTTGTGAAGCCGGTTTTTGCAAACAGATAGAGGCAATTTTGCTCATAGTGGAAAAGATGGCTGCGTTCAACAAGCGTTTCCAGCACATCGAGATCGACCTTTTCGTTTGTCCATTTACATTCGCCAAAGAGCGCGATATGTCGATCCTGTTCTGCCATAATGTCGATTTCGGTTTGGCTTTTTGTGCGGGGGTCTGTTCCCCACCAGCGTCCAATTTCGGAAAAATCGACAGGGCTTTTTCCATGCAGCAGGAGTGACCAAAGATACTGCGTACAGATATCCTCGAAGACATGCCCCATATAGCGGGGCAGATTGGGTTCAATCCGTTTATAGGCCAGATCGACAGCGCCGCGGGCAATAATCGAATTGTTTTCCGGCACAAAGCGGTACCAGAAACGGAACATATTATCCTCAATCGAATAAATGGTTCTGCGGGAACTCTTTTCGCCGTAGGGAGATTCCTTGCGGATAATGCCGAGCGTAATCAGGTTTTTGATGTAGACCGAGCAGATACTTGTATCTTCACCAACCTTAGCCGAAATTTCAGCCATCCGGGATGCTCCTGTTGCAACGGCGGTGATGATAGCGTTGTAGATTGACGGCTCGCGTACTTCCTGCTTCAGCAGACTGGACGGTTCTTCATAGATCGCCGAGTTCGGATTCAAAAATGTGTTTTTGATGTTCTCCTCAATGCTTAGACGGTCATTCATTTGCAGAAGATATTGCGGCGTACCTCCGACGATGCCATACATCAGGGCTTTTTCTTCCGGGGAGAAGTGCGGAAAATACCGACAGGTTTCTGAAAAGTTGAAGGGCAGAATTTTGAATTGCGCACTGCGTCTGCCATAAAGCGGTGCTTTATAAGCCAAAACCTGATCTTCCATATAGGACATGGAAGAACCGCAGAGAATCAGCATCAGCTTGGAAGAATCTCTGTATCTGTCAATCAGCATTTGGAGTGTGGAAGCGAGGCTCTTAGAGGCACGGGCGACATAGGGGTATTCGTCGATAACCAGAATCAGGCGTTTTGTTTCAGCAAGCTTGAAGACATATTCCAGAGCAGCTTGAAAAGACAGAAAAGAAGTGTCCGCTTCAATTCCACTGCTGTATTCGATGATGCTTTTGCTCAGGTTTTCCAGATTTTGTTTAGAGCTGCTTTCAACGCCCATAAAATATATGGCGTCTTTATCACGAATAAACTGCGTAATCAGCGCAGTTTTTCCAACCCGGCGTCTGCCATAAATGACGGCAAATTCAAAGCGGTCGGATTCAAATAAACGGTTAAGCTCCTGCAATTCGCGTTCGCGGCCGATGAACATCGTAAACACCTCCCGTCTCTATATTATATTGCCGAATTACAAATTAGTCAATCACGATTTACTAAGATATGATTTGGCAATTCATCTTGAGGGGCGGATACACTTTCGACTCATCTTTGGTTTTTTATTTATTTGCTATCTTTGGGGCTTGATTTTTCATGGCTGGTTTCCTTTTAGCGATTTGTCATTACTTTTTTGAATGCTATAAGGTTGAGTATCGTTTAATCCTCTCTGACCGCCATCACGACAAACTGCCCATCCGCGCCGCCGTAGGTGCGGTCGCAGGTGATGAGCGTCAGAATGTGGTCGTCGCCGGTTACGGTCATATCGTTCTCATGCAGATTTGCGGACTTCACAAAATCCATGAAGCGCGCAAAATCATCTTCGGTTTCAAAATCGGCTTTTTCCGGCGTGAAATCATCATAGCGCATATTAAACGCGGCGAACACCTTGTAGATATAAGCGCCGTTCAACGTGTCCAGATGAATCGTCCGATGCGCCTGATAGAACTCTGCTTTCTTGTAGGAAATCAGCGGGCTGAACATCACGGTCGGTTTGGAGCGGATATTGTGACCATAGATGGCGATGTTGCGGGATGGTCGGCTGAAGCTGGTATCGCCGGTGGCAAACAACGTTCCCAGAGAGCTGGTCGAACCGGTGAAGCTGTGCTTGAGGTAATAAGCGGTATCGTAGGTGAACACGACAGGATAATTGACGGGCGTGTTCGGGATGCTCAGCCATGCGGCAAAATCGCTGTTCTGCGCTTTGCAGGCTTCAAGGTCAATGCTCGATGTGCGGGCGGGCACAGAAGGCTCAGGGATATCTTCGCTCAAAACATACCCGTCAAGTGAGCTGATGAGGTCGTTCAAAACGGAAGAATCCGCTTCGGACGGCGTGACGACAGGCGGTTCGGATGCCTGCGGCAGCTGCACAGCGGAACTCAGCACTTCGTACTCCGCCGATTCCTGATCGAGCTGCTTCTGCCAGCCGAGAATCGGCAGCAGGAACGCAAGCAAGCCAACAAAAAAGAGCAGCGCAACAGCTGCTCCAATCCACTTTTTCATGGTGTATTCTCCTTACAGGTTCATTTCTCCGCGGATGCGCTCGATCAGCGCACGACCGTCGAGCGCGGTAAACTGCGAAAAGCGCTTGGAGCAGAAAAACTGCTCAAGCTCCACGAGGTCATACCAGGCTTTAGGGTTGTGTTCGCCTTTGACGTAGACGCGGTGAAGCAGGCGCTTGTAGTCGTGGACAGCCTGTTCCACAACAGCATTTGCCAGAAGCTCAAAGCCCCTTTCGGAAATAAAGGGCTTGAAGGTGATGATCGGCAGCTTTGCTGCATCCGTTTTAGGCATCGCCAGCCACCCTGCGGCAAATGATGCTTCCGCAGCGGGAAACCTCGCAGCAGGCATCATCCGACCAGAACGCCGCCTCAAGCTGGTCGTTGAGCCACTTGCCCCCGCTTTCAACAGGCTGCGTCAGTGGGTCGCCGTGATCCTCCGGCTGATAGGCAAGCACTTGCGGGTAAACATGGTGTGTGAGAAAAAGCGTTTCAGGCAGGCGGGTCACGATGGCATCCAGCACATCCTGATTGTGCGCGGCGGGCGTGAGCAGAACGTCGGTGATGATGAAGGTGTACTCGCAGTCATAGCCGTGCGCCGTAAGCTGATCGACCATTTCGCCGAGCGGCTGATCCAGATACAGGCAGTCATCAATCAGCACGTCGGCATCTTCGTATGCCTGCGACAGAAGCAGGCAGCCTGAAAGCAGACCCAGCGGCACCATTTCGGTGACTACGCCGAAATTGTCCCATGCGCGGCGGGCGGCGGTATCCCGCTTATCGCAGGCATACAGGCTCAGGGTGACGGGAACAATGCCGGTTTCAACCGGCGCGGCAGAGCAAGCGGCTTCATCCAGCACAAAGGAGTCTGCGTGGAACTTGGGTTCGGCTTTGATGACGATAAAATTGAGATGGTTTTCCATGATAAATCCTTCGTTTTTTATGTGGTGAAAGAAAAAAGGGTATAAAAATGCGCCGCTCGCGATGGGCGGCACATGGCATTATACAGGGTGTGCGCGATACTCGGCGGTAAACTGACTTTCCTGCGTGATCGGCGTGTTCATCAAGGTAGCAATCAGGTAGTTCTTGATGTTGCGGATATCGTTTTTCGTGCGGTCGAGGTTGTAATATACCGTCATCAGCGAATCATAGGTGAGCTTTTTCAGCCGGTCTTGAATCGCCCATGCGGGCCATTCCCGCCCGCTGATCCGAATAGCGGCTTCCGGCGTGGTATGCAGCTCGACCATGATTTCCACGATTTCATCGAGCCGTTCCCGATTGTATTTCCACTGATTTTTCAGCAGGTCGTCATACTGGATTTGCCGCTTGACCAGATTGCGCACATCCTCGAAGTCCTGACGGGTTGCAAAGGGTTTTCGGGCTTCAAGGTCGTCCCAGCACCAGGGCATGTATTCGTCCTCGTCGGGGTCAATCGGCAGGATTTCGTCCAGCCAGCCTATGGGCGCGGCATCCGCGGTGTCGCCTGTATCGTCTGCTGATTCCTGCTGCTCCATCGAATCCATCCCATCCGGGCTTTCGGGAAGGTCAACGGGTTCGGGATGGATAGGATGGATGGACGGTAAGGGTTTTCTTACGCAGGGTTTGGTGACGATGGTACTTCTTTGCACGGGCTTTACCGTTGGCGGTGAAACCGTGGATGGCTTGTCCGCAGCGGGTTTATCCAGTACGGGCTTTTCCGGTTTTGGTGCTTCCCGTATCGGCTTTTCGTAGATGGTGTAGGTCGCCGCGGCAAAGTGGCCGGCGGTGCTGCGCTCACGGCGGCGCACCACGTAGCCCTGTGCTTCAAGCTCCTTGACGATGGCGGCAACAGCGTCCACGCCCTCTTTGCACTTGGCCGAAAGCCCCTTGATCGTGAAATTCCAGCCGTCGTGTTCGGAGAGCATCAGGGCAAGCAGCCCCTTGGCTTTCAGCGAAAGGTTCGTGTCGCGGAGTGCCGCGTTGGTGATAATCGTGAAGTCGCGCTCATGCGCGGCGCGGATGATAGCCATAGATAATCCTCCCTGTCAACTGTTGAAAAAAGGTTTTTGGAAACTTGACAGTTTTCAGCGTTCCGGCGCACGGGATTTCGTGCGCTTCATCCCTTCAAGCACCTTGCGCATACGGCGGTTTACGTCGTCGAGCGTGTTGTCCTCCGGGAAATAGGAGCGCCATTCCTTCGCCGTATCGAGCATGGAAAGAATCGAGGTTTCCATTTCTTTCGGCGTTGCGGATGGGGATAAATATTGGGATATCTGTCTGCTTTGCAGCACGACCCTTTCGGTTTCCGGCTTTTTCTGCTCGGACATGATCGCCAGCACCATATCTTCGGTCAGTTTGCCGTCCTGCGAAAAACGCTTTAAGCGCTGCGCCTGAGAGAGCGAAGGCGTGGATTGCTCGCTGTCGATGGTTTCCGCCAGCCAGCCTTGTTCTTCCGGGTTCAGATAGGAAACTTCGACGGCGGAGTTGAACGCAAATTTTCGCTCGTCCACCAGATCGAGCAGTTCGGGAAGAAGCTCCGTCAGACGGATGTAACGCTGAATTGTTCGCGCACTTTCATTAACGCTTTGAGCCAATTTTTCATCAGCTCTTGACCTCGTGCCAACTTGGCACAAAGATAGATCGTTTCTCTGCCCCTGATGCTTCATTGCTTCCAGCTTCATTTTGAACGCAAAGGCGCGTTCGCTGGGCAGGATATTTTCACGTTGGAGGTTGGAATCCACCATCAGGATGACGGCGGCATCGTCGTCGAGTTCTCGGACGATGACCGGCACGGTTTCCAGACCAGCCAGCTTTCCGGCGTGGCTTCTGCGATGACCTGATACAATCTCATATTTGCCATCCGGCATGGGGCGGGCAATGAGCGGAAGCAGAATACCGTGTTCGCGGATGCTCTGCACCGTGTCCATCATGGATTCATCATCAATGACTTTGAACGGATGGTCTTTGAATGGAACGAGCTGATCCAGCGGTATCTCGCGGATTTTCTCTAAACCCGCATCCTGATGGCTGGCTTCCGTTGAGAACAGATCGACGCAGGGTTTCAGGCGTATGCCGCTGGTATCAAATGCCATGCCCGATCACCTCCTGCACCAGCTTCTCGTAAGCGCGCGCAACTTTGCCTTTCGCATTATGCGCATAGATGCTGCATCCAAGCGCACTGATTTCCGAAGCACGGACGGAATAGGGAATCTGCGCATTGAAAATCGGGAGGGAATTTCCATAGGTATTGCTGATGAGGGATACCATGCCGCGTGCATAGCTGGTGCGTGCGTCTAACATTGTCAGGACAATGCCCTCTATGATAACATCAGGGTTGATCTCTTGCTTGATGAACATGACGGTATCCAGAAGCTGAGAAATGCCTTCGATAGACAGGAAATTTACGGAAACGGGAATCAGGATGGAATCCGCGGCGGACAGTGAATTCAGCGTGAACATGCCGAGTGTCGGCGCACAGTCGATGAGGATCACATCATATTGAGATTTCAGCGGCGCAAGCAGACGCTTGAGAATGGTTTCGCGGGCGTTTGCGCCGGTCATCGTCAGTTCCAGACTGAATAATCCAAGACTGGAGGGGAGAAGATCAACGCCTTCTTCGTGATGCAGGATAGCGGTGCGGATATCCAGAAGCGGTTCGTCCTTGCCGCGGCTTGTCCCTCGATTCAGAAGGTTGTAAACCGCGTCTGTCAGCGTTACGGGCAGCTCGTCGGGCATTTGATAGCCCAGGCTGATGGTCAGGTTCGCCTGCGGGTCAAAATCGACAAGCAGTACTTTGCGCCCCTGTCGTGCCAGACCGATACCGAGATTCACGCAAGTGGTCGTTTTTCCAACGCCGCCTTTCTGATTGGCGACAGCTATGATTTTGTGTTCCATAATGATCCTTTCCAAAATTCAATTCAAAAAGCAGAGTGACGATGGCGTGTCCGAAAGTTAGGGCCTTTCGGATGCGCCGGGTATCGGTCACTCTGCTTTTCTTTTTGAAAAAGATTCATTTCATGTGCAGGAAAAAAGCCGCAGGGCATAGAAGTGCTAAGCGTTCTTTCCTGCTTTGCATCTCTTTACCCTGCGGTAACGAAGGAATAGCTGGCTTTCTGGGAATCGGAAAAAGTTGGAACTCTGCTAATAGAGGTGTGCGGAATAACCACACAAAACCAACGATTTAACCGGTCTGTCGTTTAGGAAAACTCGCAGAATTTCTTGGCAAATCAAGGCGAAATGACAGGAAATCGAACGAGATGAGATGGACAAAAAGTACGACACGAGTTCTCCTAAGCGACAGGCCGTGGGTTCGACTCCCGCCGGGATCACCAATTTAGCAAGAAAATCGCTTGTTTCAGACATGGATTTAACGTGAATCCGCGGCTGAAATGGGCGATTCTTTTTTGTGTTCAGCGTGCGAAAATGCATACGCGACCGATTAGCTGATTAGAAATTTGCTAACGATTTTTCGCGCCTGCTAATGGCGGTTTGGGGAGGATGACTGTTTCCCTGCTAATTTTGAGAAGCGGTCAAATTTTACGCCGTTGGAAGGGATGATTCGTGCAGGACAACGGAGGGCGAAACGCTGCGATTTTCCTGCATTTCTGCGCGATGAATGGAGGTAGGTGGTGAGTACGGTTGTCGGATGGATATGCGGCAGGGGCTAATGTTTTTGGACATGATGTTAGCGCGTTGGATGGTGGAGGTTAAGTTGCTCTGCCTCTCCGGCTGTGAGCAGCTCCAGATTCTCGCCGGTGGTTCGTAGTGAAACAGCGTAAACGCGAGCAGCGTCGGGACGCACAGCATCAGCAGCTCCCAGCTGGCCTTGTCCCGCCATTTGCTCTTTTTCTTCACTCCGACTGATTTGCTCATGAAAGACACTCTCCGCTTTGTTTGATGAGTCCATTATACGTATTTCCATTTTCAGTTTCTACACACTTTTGACTCAATTCCGGCCATAAACGCAGAAAAAACCGGTCACATTGCCATTCGATTGACATCTTAACAGCGCAATGCTACAATTTTCTCATCGAAAGGCCGCAGCATGAACAGCCGCCACATCGAGGCGCTCTCCGCCGGCGCGCTGGGATCGCGCTCTAATATTCCTCTCATCCGCGCGCGGTACAATGACGGGACATCACACAGGCTGAAGGAGAATCATCATGCGAATACTCTATGCAGAGGACGAGCGGGATCTAAACGACCTTGTGACGCGCCGCCTTGTCGCCGAGGGCTATGGCGTGGACAGCTGCCTTGACGGACAGCAGGCTTGGGATTATCTTCAGGCCGCCGATTACGACGCGGCGATACTGGACATCATGATGCCGCATCTGGACGGGCTGAGCGTGCTCAAAAAGCTACGCGCCGCCGGCAAAACCACGCCCGTGCTGCTGCTCACTGCGCGCGACGCCATCGCCGACCGCGTGGCCGGGCTGGACAGCGGCGCGAACGACTATCTGGTGAAGCCCTTCGCGCTGGAGGAACTGAGTGCCCGGCTGCGTGTGCTGACGCGTTCCCAGTTCGGCGCGGGCGACAGCAGACTCGTCGCGGGCGATCTGACGCTGGACACCGGCACGCGGCGCGTGAAGCGCGGGGGTGCTGAAATTGCGCTTTCCGCCCGGGAATATGCGCTACTGGAATACCTCATGCACAACAAGGGCATTGTGCTTTCCCGCGAAAAGATCGAAAATCACGTCTGGAATTTCGATTACGAGGGCGGCACGAACGTCGTGGACGTGTACATCCGCTATCTGCGCAAAAAGATCGACGACGGCCATGAGCGCAAGCTGATCCACACTGTGCGCGGCATGGGCTATGTGCTGCGGGAGGAGACGCCATGAAGAGAAGCTCGCTCCAATGGAAACTCACGCTGTGGTTTTCCGCCGCGCTCGTGCTCATGGCCGTGCTGACATTCATCGTGGTGTTCTTCGTGAGCCATTCCGTCCTGCAAAAGCAGCTGCGCACAGAGCTGATACACACCGTCGAGGACAATGTGGACGAGGTCGAGTTTTACCGAAGCATCGCGCAGATGAATCAGGACGGCGACACCGACCACTACATCCGCTACGGCGTGGGCTATCTCGAAATCGACGACGATTTTCTCGATCAGGTGAACGGCATGACCACCGCGCTCTATCACGAAAACGGCTCTCTGCTCTACGGCGAAAACCCTATCGCCGCGGCGGGCATGCTGGCCTTTGAGGACGGCGTGTGCCGCACAGTCCGCGTGCGCGGAGAAACCTGGTATATATTTGATCGCCGACTCGAGCAGAACACCCTTCGCGATCTGTGGCTGCGCGGCGCCGTGCCCGAAACGCGGGCCGACGCGCCGCTGCGCGACATCGTGTACGTCTGCGTCTGGAGCCTGCTGGCGCTCACGCTCATCGCCATTGC
>ENA-ORTY01002315-ORTY01002315.1-human-gut-metagenome-genome-assembly--contig:-NODE-2315-length-18492-cov-2.721267_pt1 | contig 18492 bp, 16 predicted proteins | sample MGYA00241917_ERZ509198 | MGnify/ENA primary metagenome ERZ509198 (study PRJEB26280, sample SAMEA2338857) | human gut metagenome | biome: human gut; feature: human-associated habitat; material: faeces...
CTGTATTCTCGAATAGCCTTGGTCGTAGAATGTGAACCGTGCCTCATAGTCGCCCTGCTTTGCTCCGGTTATGCCAAGCTCGTTCATGCGCTCTATGAACGGCTCTATCTTGCCGTTCTCCAGCCATATGGTCAACAGCGCGCCTGTGACGGGTCTGTCCTCCTCAGCCGGGGCATTCTCAAGCGACTTTTCGGGGATGTAGATTGTGTTCCAGGGGACGCTTATTGCAGCTTCGGATATGGTCGAGCTGCCGGTCATCGGCCGCACGTCGTATATGCCGACTACCTCGTATTCGCCGCTGTCGAAGAAGTGATCGGGGTCGGTGTAGGTGTAGCGGGGCATTAGTTCGGAGTTCCACGAGGTTGCGTTTGTGAAATAGTCATATTCGTAAAAGTCAAAGTTGATTTTTGTACCAATACCCCATTTTTGCGCCTGTGAAAGATTTCCGCTTATCATGCAGACTTTCGCGCCGGATTCATATTCTTCTTTAGTTATAACACGACCAGTCCTTATAAAAAGATTGCCGTTATGGAATGCAGGAATGCCTACAATATCATCTAACGCCATAACTCCGAACGAGCGTGTATTTATATAGTATGCCCTGCCGATTTGTTCATATTTTTCCAACACATCAGGTCGTTCCAAAATGTCGCTGTATTTATACAGCCAAAATGGCGCATCGTCCGTTGGCGTTGCATTTGCCTGAGCTATTCTGTTCAAATCATAATAATAGCTCCAATTCGAATAGAGACTATCGGATATAAATGCTATATAGTTGGCACGGAATGTACCGTCTTTACTTCGGCTCCATTTATCAAAAAGGCCATCCAAATGCCCAATGCCAATATATTCAACATCCGGTTCTATGGTTATCAGAAAATCATAATCCTGATCGCCGTTTAATAAACGCAGTTCGTTTTCATATTTTTTTGCAAATGTTTCGTCAAGTTCCATTTGAAAATATACTTTATTTGTAGTGTTGAAAGCCTTCGTGGCTGTTTCAATAATAATAGGATTATGCTCCATTAAAGTTATTCCGATATGTTTATTAGAGTCCAGCATGCTGGCAATATGAAAGTTGCCGTCATCCGGCAGTTCGTATCCTGAATGAGTTTGTCCCATAAGTCCCTGGGCTTGATCCTCAATTCGAATTTTGAACCGCACGACATCGTTAGTAAATAGCGGCGCCTTTCCCCTTTTTGCCAATGCAATATTCTCATCAGAAAACGCGCCGTATCTCGCCCTCAGGTCGTATTTTATAACGCTTGGCGCTGTAACTATCGGTTCTAAATCGTATCCATACACCGTCAGTGCATGAAAACCGGCGTAATCTTCAACATTTGTAATGTCATCAATCAGGTTGCCATGCGTATCAACGTCCGCATACAATTCCATAATCGCAATAGTGGTATATGTTTCGTCCGCAAGCTTCAAGTTATGCATACTGTTTGCATATAAGTTCAGACTTACGCAGAAAAACGCCGTAAGCAGCACCAAAATCAGAATAAATATAACTATACGCGCGGGTTTGCGGGTTAGCTGGCGCAGGTGCATGGATAGCATAAAATACTCCCCCATATATAACGAGCCTAAAAGGTCAACAGCGTTCCGGTTGGGAACGGGCAACAATTAAATCTACGGTCTAAATGTCAACTTAGTTACTTGGTTTCTTCGTTGAACTTATGGTAACACATTGCAATATATTGTGTCAACGTTTTCCCAATGAAGGGATAATACAATTTCGCGTATGTATTTACGGCATAAAAAAGCCTCCCTTTGGGGAGGCCGCATTGCATTTTACAATTATGCGTTTATGCGTTTTGTTCCTGCTTGCTGAGTATGTCCATGAACTCCTCGCCGGTGATGGTTTCCTTTTCAAGCAGGTAGGCGGCAAGGGCGTCCATCACGGCGCGGTTTTCCTTTATGATGGCTTCGGCCTTCTTGTAGGCGTCGCCTATCATGGCAACCACGTCGCGGTCTATCTTGGCCGCGGTCTCGGCGGAGCAGGCAAGGCTCGTATCGCCGCCAAGGTACTGATTGTTCACGGTTTCAAGCGCCACCATGCCGAAATCGTCGCTCATGCCGTAGCGGGTTATCATGGCGCGGGCAAGCTTCGTGGCCTGCTCAATGTCGTTGGATGCGCCGGTGGTGATGGAGCCGAATATAACGGCCTCCGCGGCACGGCCGCCGGTGAGCGTGGCTATCTTGTTGAATGCCTCTTCCTTGGTCATCAGCAGCTTTTCGCCTTCCTCAACCTGCATGGTGTAACCGAGCGCACCGCTGGTGCGGGGCACTATGGTTATCTTATGTACGGGGGCGGAGTTGCTCTGCTTTGCCGCCACAAGCGCGTGGCCTATTTCGTGGTATGCCACTATGCGCTTTTCTTCGGGCGATACAACCGCGCCCTTGCGCTGGTAACCGGCAATAACAGTTTCAACGCTTTCCTCAAGGTCCTCCTGAATGACCGTGTCGCGTCCCAGCTTTACCGCGCGCAGAGCCGCTTCGTTTATAATGTTGGCAAGCTCGGCACCGCTTGCGCCGCTGGTTGCGCGGGCAATCACCTCAAAGTTGATATCGCCGGACATCTTAACGTCGCGCGCATGAACCTTCAGTATGGCTATGCGGCCGTTTAGGTCGGGCAGCTCAACGGGTATGCGCCTATCGAACCTGCCCGGGCGCAGCAGCGCTGGGTCGAGCGTATCGGGCCTGTTGGTCGCGGCGAGTATAACAACGCCCTTTTGCGGGTCAAAGCCGTCCATCTCGGTAAGGAGCTGATTGAGCGTCTGCTCGCGCTCATCATTGGAGCTGAAGCCGGAGTCGCGCTTTTTGCCTATGGTGTCTATTTCGTCTATAAACACTATGCAGGGAGCCTTTTCGTTGGCCTGCTTGAAAAGATCGCGCACCTTAGCCGCGCCCATGCCCACGAACATCTCAACGAATTCGGAGCCGGAAATGGAGAAGAAGGGCACCTTTGCCTCGCCCGCAACGGCCTTGGCCAGCAGCGTTTTGCCCGTGCCCGGAGGGCCGACGAGCAGCGCGCCCTTGGGCAGCTTTGCGCCTATTTCGGCGTACTTTGCAGGCTCATGCAGAAAGTTGACTATCTCCTGCAATGCGTCCTTGGCCTCGTCCTCGCCCGCAACGTCGGCAAAGGTTTTGCCGGTCTGTGCCTCAACGTATATCTTGGCATTGGCCTTGCCGAAGCTCATCGCGTTGCCCATTGCGCCGCCGCTCGTCATGCGGCCCATTAGCAGCTTGCCTATAAAGCTGAATATGAGTATGGGCAGCACCCATGATATGAGTATTGTAAGCAGGGGTGAAGCCTGCGTGGGTATGGAGGAAGCGAACTTGACGTTTGCGCTTTCAAGCCTTGTAAGCAGCGTATCGTCCGGCCAAATGCCGGTTTGATAATAGCGCAGGCGGCCGTCCTTGCCGTTATGCGCGGTGAAGGTTATGGTTTTTGCGTTGTCGTCCCGTGCAACTTCTTCAACCTCGCCCGCATCAACCATTGCAAGAAAGTCGTTGTAGCCAACCTCCTCAACCTGATTTTCGAACATGAGTGGGAAAACGAAGATGTTCAGCAGCAGCAGCACTACCAATGCGACTGTGCTGTAATATATAAGTGGTTTCTTGGGGGGCTCGTGTTCTTTTACGCTCACGGTGATGCTCCTTTCAAATTTATAATAGCTTCATTATGAGCATTATAACCGTTTTCCATTTCAAAAAAAAGACGGCACATGGATATAAATGTGAAATTTGCGTTTATCATTGATCGTATTCTAAAATCCATGTGTTAATATGCCTTTTTCGCCCAAAATGCCCGGAATCATTTGACATTAGCCTGCGCGTGGCGTAAAATTATTCTATGCGGGATTATACGCATAACCCCATAACTATGGGCGGCGTTCGCGCGGCCTAAATCATAAACTTACACGGAGGATTCTATGAAAAACAAGATCATCACTGCGCAGCAGGCTGTCGATCTCATTCCTGATGGCGCTACCATCATGATGGGCGGCTTCGTTGGCTGCGGCAGCGCGCTCTCCATCATCGATGCCCTGTCCAAGAGCAACAAGGGTCACTTCCATACCATTCACAACGATTCGTCCAAGCTGAACGGTCCCGATGGCGACGAGTATTACAGCTGGGCAAAAATGATACATAACGGCCAGATAGAAGGCTATATCGGCAGCCACCTTGGCACCAACCCTGAAGCGGTTGAAAAGTGGGCCAACGGCGAACTGAAGGTTGATCTGGTTCCCCAGGGCAGCCTGGCAGAGATGATCCGTGCCGGCGGCGCAGGCCTTGGCGGCGTTATCACCCCCACCGGCGTAGGCACCCTGGTAGAGGACAGCCCGCTGGTACGCGGCAAGGTAAATTACGATGGCAAGGATTACCTGGTAATGAAGCCCCTGCGCGCGGACGTTGCGCTGATAGGCGCATACAAAGCGGACAAGGCCGGCAACGTATGGTACAAGGGCAGCGCGCAGAATTTCAACCGCGTGATGGCCACCGCGGCGGATCTGGTAATTGTTGAAGCCGAGGAAATAGTCGAGGTAGGCGAAATAGAGCCCGAAAACGTTATGACCCCCGGCATACTGGTTAACTACATAGTTCTCAGGGAGGGCAAATAAAATGGAAAAAAGCTTGATTAAACCCTTTATAGCAAAGCGCGTCGCGCAGGAATTCACTGACGGCATGGTTGTCAACCTTGGCATAGGCCTGCCGGTGCTGTGCACCAACTATCTGCCCGAGGGCATTCATGTTACCGTTCACAGCGAGCTTGGTATAGTCGGTCAGGGTCCCGCGCCCGATGCCGAGCATGCCGATCCTATGCACATTGTTGACGCCGGCGGCAGTCCTTCCTCAGTGGTACTCGGCGGCGCATTCACCGATTCCTCCGATTCCTTTGCCCTTATCCGCGGCGGCCATGTGGACGCGGTGGTTCTGGGCGGCCTTGAGGTTGACGAAGAAGGCAGCCTTGCCAACTGGATAATCCCCGGCAAGAAGATGCCCGGCATGGGCGGAGCAATGGACCTGCTGGTCGGCGCCAAGAAGGTCATAGTGGCCATGGAGCATACCGCCAAGGGCAACCCTAAAATACTGAAGAAGTGCCGCCTGCCCTACACCGCGGTTCACTGCGTAAACATGATAGTTACCGAAATGGGCGTTATGAACGTTACCGATAAGGGCCTTGAGCTTATAGAATACAATCCCGAGTTCACGCTGGAGCAGATAATAGCTGCTACGGAAGCCGATCTTATCATCGGGCCCGAGCTCAAGAAGATGGACATGACCGGTTTTGAAGCGTAAGCTTTTATAAAACCGCTCGAAATAACAAAAATATAAAGGAGAAAATACAATGGCTAAGGAAATCGTATTGGCAGGCGCCTGCCGTACCGCTATAGGCAAGTTTGGCGGAAGTTTGGCTAACATCCCCGCTGTGGAGCTTGGTGCTCTGGTTATAAAGGAAGCCGTTCGCCGCGCGGGCATTAAGCCCGAGGACGTGGACGAAGTGCTGATGGGCAACGTGCTGCAGGCCGGTCTTGGCCAGAGCCCCGCCCGTCAGGCCGCCATAAAGGCCGGTCTGCCCGAGAGCGTACCCGCGCTGACCGTCAACAACGTTTGCGGCAGCGGCCTCAAGTGCGTCAACCTCGCTGCGGACATGATCGCCGCCGGCGATGCGGACGTTATGGTAGTAGGCGGTATGGAGAACATGAGCCTTGCGCCCTATGCTCTGCCCAATGCCCGCTTCGGTTACAGGATGAACGACGGCAAGGTTGTTGACGTTATGGTCAACGACGGCCTGTGGGACGCCTTCAACAATTACCACATGGGCATCACCGCCGAGAACGTGGCCGAGCGCTTCGGCGTGACCCGCGAAATGCAGGATGAATTCTCCGCCAACAGCCAGCATAAATACGGCGTAGCCGCCGCCGCCGGCAAGTTCGACGAGGAAATCGTTCCCGTAATGGTAAAGGTCAAGAAGGAAATGGTAGAGTTCAAGGTAGACGAGCAGCCCCGTCCGGACAGCACCGCGGAAAAGCTTGCCAACCTCAAGCCCGCCTTCAAGCGCGACGGCGGTACCGTAACCGCGGGCAACGCTTCCGGCATTAACGACGGCGCGGCCGCCCTGGTCATCATGAGTGCCGAAAAGGCCAAGGAGCTTGGCGTAAAGCCCCTTGCCAAGATAGTTACCGGCGCCAGCGCCGGCGTAGATCCCAGCATAATGGGTATCGGCCCCGTGTACGCCACCCGCAAGGCCCTCAAGAAGGCCAACCTGGAGCTGAAGGACATAGACCTTATCGAGGCCAACGAAGCCTTCGCCGCGCAGAGCGTTGCCGTTGCCAACGAGCTTGGCTTCGACATGGATAAGGTAAACGTAAACGGCGGCGCCGTAGCCCTGGGCCATCCCATAGGCGCATCCGGCTGCCGTATACTCGTGACCCTGCTTTACGAGATGAAGCGCCGCAATGCCAAGTACGGCCTTGCCACGCTGTGCGTAGGCGGCGGCATGGGCGTTGCCACCATAGTGGAAGGCATGTAATTCAAAAATCACATACGGCTTAAATAAAGCATAAAAGGGCGGGCGCAGACCTGCCCTTTTTGCATACTTGAAGCAAAGCGCCGCATGTGGTAAAATCCCTGTGATATTTTTGCTTATACGGAGAAAAAACGCATGGAAAGCACATTGACACGGCGCGGCCTTAACGGCAACCAATTAAAGCTTATAGCCATAACCGCAATGACGATAGACCACCTTGCATGGACGCTTTGGCCCGGGTATTCGCATAACCCCGCCGCAATAGCCTGCCACATAATGGGGCGGCTGACCGCGCCCATAATGTGGTTCTTCATAGTGGAAGGCTATCATTATACGCATGATGTGAATAAATATACACTGAGGCTGTTCATACTGGCGCTTGTTTCGCATTTTGCGTACAATTTCTGCTTTGGCATATCGTTTGTTCCGCTGAAGGACGGCGTATTCAATCAAACAAGCGTTGCGTGGTCGCTGGCGTGGGGCCTGGTGCTGCTCAGGATAAACGATTCAAAGCGCCTGCCGCATTGGCTGAAGGCCGTTATAGTTTTCGCCGTGTGCGCAATAACCTTCCCGTCGGACTGGAGCTGCGTAGCCGCCGTTGCAATTCTTTTCATGGGCAACGCGCGCGGCAATTTTAAGCAGCAGATGCTTTGGATGATGATATGGAGCGCCACTTACGCCGCGGTGTATTTCATATTCCTTGATAAAATATACGGCGTTATTCAGCTTTTCACCTGCCTTACGATACCGCTGCTGCGGCTTTATAACGGCGAACGCGGCAAGTGGAAGGGCATGGGCAAGCTTTTTTATGTTTATTATCCGGCGCACCTTTTTATAATGGGCATTTTGCGCGTGCTGCTTTGGGGATGACGCGCGGCAGCATAAATGGTATAATATAGCCAAAATAATCAGGAGGGAACCAAAGAATGGAAAAACCGGTATTGGTCATAATGGCGGCGGGAATGAGCAGCCGCTACGGCAGCCTTAAGCAAATAGACCCCGTGGACGAAGAAGGGCATATAATAATCGACTTTTCCGTGTTCGATGCTCACCGCGCCGGCTTTGACGAGGTGATATTCCTTATCAAGAAAAACATAAGCGGCGCGTTCCACGCAGCCATTGGCGACAGGGTGTCCAAATATCTTAAAGTGAGCTATGCTTATCAGGAGCTCGATATGCTGCCGGAAGGCATAACCCTGCCCGAAGGCCGCGAAAAGCCGCTCGGTACCACCCATGCCGTGCTTTGCGCGCGTCCCGCCGTGGGCACAAGGCCGTTTGCCGTTATAAATGCGGACGATTATTATGGGCCGGAAGCGTTTGAGCATCTTTATAAATTCCTCACAAGCGAGCATGGCGCAAACGAGCACCTTGCCGTGGGCTATCCCGTGGAAAACACCCTGCCCGAAAACGGCGAGGTCACGCGCGGCGTATGCCGGGTGAACGGCGAAGGCTACCTTACCTCGATAGTCGAGCGTATGCGCATTGCCCGCGCGGATTGCGGCGCAGTAGCCACGGAGGACGACGGCACCACCATAGCCATACCCAAGGGAACCACCGTATCCATGAACTGCTGGGGATTTTCAAACAGCATATTCGATATTCTTGACGATAGCTTCCGCCGCAACATAGCTGCCGGCCTTGAAAGGAACCCCATGAAGTACGAGGATCTGCTGCCCGTTGCCGTTTGCAGCGCAATACAGGCGGGCAAGGTGCGGGTGCATGTTGAACCCACGCACGACGCTTGGTTCGGTGTAACGCATAAGGATGACAAGCCCGTTGTTATGCAGAAGCTCAAAGAACTGAAGCAGAAGGGTGTGTATACCGAAAAGCTTTGGAAATGATTCACGCCTGACGGCCAAACGCCCTAAACTCAACACATATAACGCTAACAACGCTTCGGACGGGGAAATACCCGCCGAAGCGTTTTCTGTTTGGGGAACGGAAAAGCCGCAGCCGCGCCTGCCTGCCTATATATTACTCCGCGCGGGCTGCAGCTTACCCGCCAAAATCGGCCATTTACCGATGAATTCGGGACAAAACGGAGCATTTCTTTTATAATATGCTTACAAGGGCAAAGGAAACGAGGTGATACCCATGAAGGTGGAAATAAAGGTGCTGCCCGAATTAAAGGAGCCGTATGCCGTGATATACGCAGGCGATATAACGTCCGAAATACGCCGCGCGGCGGCATTGCTGGAAAAGGAAACGCCCGACGTGATCCCCGTAAGGGAAAACGACAGCATAATAGTGCTTCGCCCCGATGAAATATACATGATTCGGGCGGAAAACGAAAGGACGGCCGTATATACCAAGGCAAAGCGGTATGACGGCGGCAAGCGGCTTTACGAATTTGAAGAAATACTCGGTAAAGGGTTTATGCGGATATCCAAAGGGGCGCTTGCGAACCTAAGCTGCATTGACCATGTTGAACCGACATTGGGCGGGCTTATGCTCCTTGTTCTTAAAAACGGCTGCAAGGAGTGCATCTCGCGTAAGTATCTGCCCGCTTTCAAAAAATATCTTGGACTGTAAGGAGGCATATATGGTGAAGAAGTTACTTAAAAAGATTTGCTCCGGCGTTGGCATGGGCTGCTTCGTTTTCGTTGCAGTGCTTTTCATCGCCCCTGCTTTTGCGGGCGGCGCAAACGCTTTCTTTGCAGCGAGAACGGGTGAGGAATGGCAGCTTAGCGCGCTCTGCTTTATCGTAATATCATTGGGCTTCAATGTTCCTTCCCTGATTTACGAAAACGAGCGGCTTGCCCTGTGGCTCAGGACGCTTATACACATGGTTACAGGCACGGCGGTCTATCTGCTTACGGCGTATTTTGCAGGCTGGATGGAATCCGACATAGGAAGTGTAGCGCAGGGGCTTTTGATTGCGTTGGGCTCCGCCGCCGTAATATGGCTTTGCATTTTTCTGTATATCAAGGCGCAGGTAAGGAAGATGAACCGAAAAATAAAGGAAAAGCAGCAAAACGGATAGACTCTCCCGCAAAGCAACGTTCGCCAAAGGCGCGGCCGGCAATATATCGGCTGCGCTTTTCTCGCTCCATACGGCGCCGTTCACGGAAAAATTACATGCTCCCGATTAAACGGGTATTGAAGCGCCCGCCGCAAGCATTGTATAATTATTAGGGCAGATATATTGCATATGCCAAGTCTATTTCAACGCTTATCAGGAGGTGTTTATGATGAAACGAATGTTGATGCTTGTTCTGCCGCTCGTTGCGGCGCTTATGTTCGGATGCCAAAATACCCCCTTTTCTTTGGACGAAGGGCGGTATATACCTGAACAATCCGAAAAGGACGATATGGCCGTTCCCTATCTTCTTATTGGGGAAGATAATCGTATTGAGGTCATTCAGGATATACTCGTATCGCATCAACCGTCCGGCACAATGACGCTAAACCGAAACGAAGTGATACTGGAAACGGAATTTGCGGACAGCGCATGCAAATGGACGTTTGAATTGATTGATAACAACAAGCTGAAATTCGTGTCCGCCAAGTCCTCCGTTCCGTATAAGGGGGAGCTTTGGGAGGACGGCATGGTGTTTGTGCTTGCAAAATAAGGCGCATGAAGGCCGCCCCTTGGAATTTTTCATTATGACCTCCCCGCATATGCAGGGAGGCTGTTTTGGTCATAGTAGTTTAGTTTTACTTAGCCGATGAACCTACCGCATTCTCAACAAAGCCCGTAAACAGCTCCCAGAGCGAATCCACGCTTTTGTCTATGTCGTCGTCCATTCCGTTCCAAAAGAACTTGAGGAAGAAGCCGAGGAACGCATAGCGGCACATGCCGCTATCTCGTGCAGCCGTTCATCATTAACCGCTGTGTATATCGCGCCATGGCGGCAGGCCCCTTTCATAATTGCTTTATGCCTTATTCTATCATACCGCACCGCGCCGTTTCAACCGCCAAACCGCGGCCCCGCGAATAGGAAAGTTTCCTTCGCCTGGCGCGAAAGGCTGCGGCTTATGGGTATATGCGCGCCGCTTTTCAGTATAAATTCGCCCGGCAGCATTGCCGCAAGGCTGGCCGTGTTTACATAATAGCTGTTGTGGCAGCGGCAGTAGCATGTTTCGTCAAGCCCCGCCACAAGCTCCTTCGGCGCGGCGCTTGTCCAGTATTCGCCGTCCGCCGTTACAACCTTTGTGCGCCGCAGCACGCGCTCCAAATACTGCACCCTGTCCCACGGTACGCGCTGCGCGTTTGCGCCGTTTGTTATTACAATATAGTTCGCCTTGGCGCCTTCGCGGCGGCGCACGGCCTTTTCAAGCGCACTTTTAAGATAGGTTTCGCTTTGCGATTTCAGCACGAAGAAAACATGCTCCGCGTCATATACCTTCGAGGCGTATTCTATATGCCCGCTTAAGAATATAACCTGGCATTCGGGCGCAAGCTCGTTTATGCGCTTTGCAAGCTCTATCCCGTCCATGGATTCCATCTGAATATCCAGCACCGCGATGTCAACGGCGTAGTTATCCTCCGTTATGGCGTATATCAAATTATCCGCGCTTGTGAAAAGGCTAAGCTTCGCCGCGGCAAACCCGTCAAGGGCGCTTATCTGCGCCGCTGTATGGCGGCCGTGCAGCGCATCGTCATCGCAAATGGCTATGTTCAGCATCCTGCTCCCTCCGTATGCTGCTCGGCATGCGTCTCCGCCGGCACCTGCATGGTGAGCGCCGCGCTGAATACGCCGCCCTTTGCGCCGGTTATGAACGTGCCGTTGTATTGACGGGCAATGTTGTTTATTATGCCCGTGCCAAGCCCGCGCTCAAGGCCGTGTATCCGCGCCTTTTTGCGCGTATCGGCCGCGGCGGCGGAGTTTTCCATCCTTATTGTGCAGCAGCCGTTTTCCTCCCGCGCCCATATGCGTACGAACGGCTCCGCGCCTTTCACCGCGCGGCAGGCTTCCTCGGCATTGTTCAGCATGTTGCCAAGGGCTATTATCATATCCGCATTTGCAATGCGGGATTCGTACGGCAGCGCAATATCGGTTTCTATTCTTATGCCGCTGTCCTTCAGCTTTTCAAGGCGGGACGCCATGAATGCGTCAACTATTCTGTTTTCGCATTGGCCGAGCGTGGATGAAAAAGTATGCCGCGGTATTATCTCCGCTGCGTATTTTGCGGCCTGCTCAGTATCGCCGCTTGAAAGCAGCGCCTGAATGGTATACATATGGTTGGCAATGTCGTGCCGCAGGGAGCGCGCCGTTTCGTATTGATCTACCAGCGCGGCATAGTGCGTTTTTTCGCTTTCTATCTGCTCGCTCAGCATTTCGTTGCTCAGTTTAAGCTCCGCCCGCTGGGACATTCCGCGCACCGCAAGGTAAAGCGAAACGTCGCTGGCTATGCAGAAAAGTATCGTGCCTATGCGGGCAATATATGCGCTGTCCGCATCCGGCGGATCGAGTATCCACATGCTCATTACCACCTGCGCGATGGGGAATATGGCAAATAAAATAAGTTCGCGCCAGGTAAGCCTGTCCGAAGAGCGGTTTATTACCAGCGTTGAAAGGAACAGCAGCGTTGCGAACATTATTATGTATATCGCATACCATGTTAAAAGGTTAAGAGGAGAGCTGTAAACTTCGGCGGAGCTTGTGTAATGCACGTTGAATATAAGCTGCGCCATAACTTCGCAGATGGCTTCATGCATGAACACAAGGCTCACGCTTAAAATAACCTTCATCCGCTTATCCGTAAACAGGAACAATCCCCAGCAGGTGTCCCACACAATGCCTATGCTCATTTTTATAAGCGGCGGCGTGTTCGCGGGCAAAAGCAGCATGCCGTATAAGCTGGCGTAAAACACAACGAACAGCGTTATGACTGCCGTAAGCGCAAAGCTGAACCGCGGCTTTAATACGGACAGCACGAATGCCGCCATCAAAAAGCCTATTATTGCGTTGCCTACCATTGAAATCGCAAAATTGCCCATATTGACCCCCGATCAAGACTGTAAATACGGAATATTTGTCGATTCAATGGTATTATACGGAGCAGGCCCTTGTCAAGCAAATGCAAAAAATTACATAAAAACAGCACTTTATTACACGGTTCAGCATACTGCACCGCATTTGGCGTATCATATGCATCAGCGCATGTCACCACCATGCGTTACAGTGCGGGAGGGGTAAATCCCACTACGGGGCCTTTTCAAAAAGGCCGGAAAAGGCAGCGCGGAGGGGGTATTGCGCTGCCTTTTTATGCTTTGGTTTATTCTGTTTGTTATCTAAGCTTAACGTATTCCTTGCTGATGAAGCCGTAATCATCGCCGCACTTTGCAAGGCACCAGCCGCCGTTTATCATGTATACCATTGCGGCGTCGCCCTTATTAAGCCGGCGTATTATGGCGTACGTCGTGTCCGGCCCGGTACGGAAGTTCACATTGGACTTTATTGTGGCGGATATAAGGGTTATTGCCGTATCGCCCTTATATATGCCTACCGTCCCTTGGGACAGCACGTTGACGTATGCCTTTACGCAGAAGCCCGTGCGCCCATCGTAAAGCACATAGTACCAGTCTCCCATTTCCGCCAATATGTTCAGCTTTGTTCCCGCGGCAAGCGTGCCGAGCACGCCCGTGCCGGACGTTGATGCGCCGGTGCGCATGTTCACCTTGGCGTTGGTTTTGCCGGAGGCAAGCTCCACCTTTGAGCTGCCCTTGCCGTCGCCTTCCGGCGTTACGCCCGGTGAGGACGGCTCCTGCGGCTGCGCGGGCGCATCGGCGGTCTTTTTAACGTATTTTGCGTAAAGATAGCCGCGCTTGCCGCCGCATTCGGCCTCGTACCAGCCGTTTGAAAGGGAATAAAGCGTAACCTCCGTGCCGCGCTTCAGCTTGGTCAGAATCTTTGACGATGTGCTTGACTTTTCGCGCATGTTCACCGTGCCCGTGGTAACGCCCGTGCCTATTGCGGAGGGGGCTTCAGGCTCGGTCTCCTTGCCCTCGTCCGTATCGGCGCCGTTTTCGGGCAGGGCGGTAATTACGCGCACGTATTTCGCGCTGACGTAGCCTTCGCCCGCGGCGCAGCTTATTTTATACCATCCGTTTGAAAGGGATATAAGCTCAAGCTTGGTGCCTTTTTTCAGCACCGCAAGCTTTTTCGTGTTCGTGCCTTCCCCTTCGCGAAGATTCACGCTGCCCGTTGTTTCGCCCTCTCCGTGCTTAGGCACGCTTGGCGTTTCGTTTGAATCAATAACGGCGGTGCCGGTCTTTTTAACATAGTCGCTGTGGATATAGCCTTCGTTGTCTCCGGCCACAACGCGCGTCCATTTGCCCTCTGTCCCAAGTATTATTATAAGCGTGTTTTTATCAAGCTTTTTTATGGAAGCATAGGACGTGTCCGGCCCCGTGCGCAGGTTCACGCCGCTGCCCGTAACCGTGCCAATGTCCACCGTGCCGCTTATGCCCGGCGTATTGGAAGGCTCAGCCGTGGGTGTGGGGGCAGGGTCATTCTTCGCGGCGGTAAATTTGACATAATCGCCTATAACGAAGCCCGCTATGTCCTTGCCGTCAATTTCGGCATAGTACCAGCCGTTGTCGTAATCATAAACGGTCAGCTTGGTGCCCTTTGGCATCAGCATCAGGGATTCATACTTTGTGCCCGCACCGCGGCGAATATTCACGCGCGCCGTGGTAACGCCCGTGCCAATGCTTATCATGCCCACGGTGCCGCCGCTATCGGGCGTTGGGGTGGGATTTGCGGTCTGCTCCGGCATGGGGGGAGGGTCGGGCTCGCCGGGCTTTGCAGGGGCGGCGGGAATTGTTATGCTGTAATTTGCAAGCGTTGCGCCGGGGTAATAGAACGCAAGTATGCTGCGGTAATTTTCGCCCTGTCTTGCGCGCTGCTGCGCCCCGCGCTGGCTAAGGCCGACGCCGTGACCCCAGCGCACATGATATATGGTGTAAGTGCTGCCGTCGGATGAATATTCGCCCCAATAGCTGCGCAGTTTGCTGTTTGTGCATACGCGGTAAAGCAAAAGCTCGCTCACGTTGAACCTAAGCGTTATGTTCTGCTCCACTTCGCCTGCGAATATGCCGTCCACAACTATTGTCATGGTGGTCATGCTGCGCTGCTCGCCGCGGCCCTTGGGGTCGCTCAGCTCAACGCTGCGTATCATGTTCAGCCCCTGCGCCTGTATGCCGCGGTACTGCGTAAGTTTGGCTATGAGCATATCGTAAAGCTGCTGCGATATTTGCCCGGGGCTGTTTATTGGAATCGTAACGGTTTCCTTCAGGCTTAGTGAATTGGCGGTATCGTAATGGTCAAGCGCCACGGCAAAGCCCGCGTCGCTTATTCTTTTGCCGGGCCAGGCGGTGCCGGGGACGGTGGTTTCCCCGCCGTTTGAGGCGCTGTAATACGCGGTCAGTATTCTGCCGTTCACGGTGAGCACTTCTGATATGGTTGAATCCACGGCCTCGATAACGTTTGTATAGCTTGAATTATAGCCCTTATACACCTGATCGGCCGAGGTATCGCCTATATGATAGCTTGCGTTGGGCTTTTCCACAATTATTGAAAGCACATAGGATTTGGCGGCTATAGCCTGCGCCTTCAAAGCGTCCAGCGGGTAAAGGTTGTTCATTTCGTATGCCACAACGCCGTAAAGATAATGCGCAACGGGAACCTCGTTCACAAGCTGAATATATCCGCTTGAAAGGGCGCGGGCGTAAAGATGGCCAAGGTAGCGGCGCGAATTGAACGAAAGATAGCCCGCGGATGGCTGCATGTCCGTGCGCATAAGGGATACTGTATCGCCCGAATAAAGCTCTCCGTATGTTGAATGGACGGCTGAAATGGTGCCGTTGAAGTTGGAACGCAATGTAAGCGTGCCGCTTGGCAGCAGAAGGCCGCATTCCCTTATGAAATATTCGCCCCTTACGCTTACGGCGATAGCCGTTGCGTTATTGGTAGATAGCTTAACGCGCACGGTTTGGGACGCCGGTTCCGCCGCCAAATTGGGCGCGGGCAGCGCCGAAAGTATGAACGCGAATATGCACAGCGCAAGCGCCGCCTTTTTAATACTCTTACTCAATACTGTTAAACCCCTTATTTCGCCAAAAACCGGCGATTTTTATTATTCTATCATGCATGCGCGCGTTGCGCACGCGGTTATTTTTTCCAGCTGTCTATAAGCAGCGTGAGCCACGGCTTAAGCTTTGGCTGCTTGGGCGCGCCTATCTTTTCAACATCGCGCCCCATTCTTATAAAGCGGAACATTCTGTCCGCCGCGCTGTCGAACTTCCTAACGGTTTCTTCCGGAGTATCAGCGGCGGAAGAGCCTATCGTCATTATGCCGGCGTTGGTTATTGAATACAGCTCCGCCGCGCCGTCGCCGATTTGGTTCACCACCATTGCAACGGGGATTTTCAGCGCGGCGCACCGCTTAACTATGCAATACATCGGCCTGCCCGGCTGCATGGCCGCCGTATCGAGCGGCTGCGGCAGGGCATAGACATAGCGGCGCTCGAACACGTTCGGCGTCTCGCTGTTCCAGATGCGGTAGACATACGTCTTGCCGCAGCAGGACAGGCGCGCGTGAAAGCGGGGCGCGGTTTCCTCGAGCGTGAGCACGCCGATGTCCCCCGGCAGGCGCGCGCGCAGCCGGCGCAGCAGCTCGATGCCGTGTTCACCGACATTTACCCGGATGCGGTGAAGATCGGAATGGCGTCGTCTGTAGCTTTGATTGAGAAAATTGCAGAGAAGTTGAAAGAGTATCAGGCAGAAAATATTGTGGTAGATCCGGTGATGGTGGCAACCAGCGGAGCAAAGCTCATCAGCGATGACGCTATCGGTACATTGAAAACTAAATTATTGCCTCTGGCAACTGTTATCACTCCGACCGTGTTAACACCGAATATCCCGGAAGCGGAGCTTTTGTCCGGGATGAAAATAGAACGGGAAGAAGCGATGATCGAGGCGGCGAAGCTTATCAGTGAAAATTATCATTGCGCAGTTCTTTGTAAAGGCGGACATCAGCTCAACGATGCCAATGATCTGTTGTATAGCGAAGGCAGATTTCGCTGGTTTTACGGAAAACGTATCGACAACCCGAATACCCACGGTACAGGATGTACCCTGTCAAGTGCGATTGCATCGAATCTGGCGAAGGGTTACACGTTGGAGACTTCTGTAGAGCGGGCGAAAGAGTACATTTCAGGAGCGCTTGCTGCGATGCTGAATCTGGGAGCCGGGAGCGGTCCGATGAACCATGGCTTTGATCTGAAGAGTGCGTTTACCGAGGAATGTGATCATATTCAGCAAACATGCGAGAAGGTGCAGCAAGACGATAAGGAGGTGCGCAGATAATGTCAGAGAAGAGAACCTCCTTATGGGAAAATGGATTGATCTGGTTTGGCGCAGGAGTATCCATTGCGGAAATTTTGACCGGAACCTACCTCGCACCGCTTGGCTTCGAGAAAGGGCTTATGGCAATTATTCTTGGTCATCTTATCGGCTGCCTTATGCTGTTTTGTGCGGGTATCATCGGAGGAAAAGTAAGAAAAAGTGCCATGGAAACTGTTAAAATGAGTTTTGGACAGAAGGGAAGCTTACTTTTTTCGTTTTTGAATGTACTTCAGCTTGTAGGATGGACAGCAATTATGATCTATGACGGAGCGCTTGCGGCAGATGGTGTATTATCCGCGGGACGCTGGGTGTGGTGTCTGGTCATCGGCGCTCTGATTATTTTGTGGATTGTGATTGGAATTACTAATCTCGGTAAGGTGAATGTAATCGCTATGTCAGCGTTGTTTGTTCTGACTCTGATTTTGAGTAAAGTAATCTTTTTAGACAGCGGCGCGGTTGGAATGGCAGCGAACGACAGTATGACCTTTGGAGCAGCGGTGGAGTTATCGGTGGCAATGCCTCTTTCATGGCTTCCGCTGATCAGTGATTATACAAGAGAGGCAAAAGAGCCGGTGAAGGCAACTGCTGTCAGTGCAGCCGTCTATGGTGTAGTAAGTTGTTGGATGTATGTGATCGGAATGGGAGCCGCAATCTATACCGGAGAGTATGACATTGCAAAGATTATGCTGAAGTCAGGGCTTGGCATAGCTGGACTTCTGATTATCATTTTCTCCACCGTTACAACGACATTCCTTGACGCCTATTCTGCGGGAATCTCCAGTGAATCTATTGTGAGAAAATGGAATGGCAAACATGTGGCAGTTATCGTGACCGTCATTGGAACTGTGGCGGCAATGGTTTATCCGATGGATAATATAATGGACTTCCTGTATCTGATCGGTTCGGTATTTGCGCCGATGATTGCCATTCAGATTGCAGATTTTTTCCTGTTGAAACGGGATGCCAGCGGTCAGAATGTACAAGTGACTAATCTGGTCATATGGTTGATCGGGTTCCTTGTGTACCGGATGTTGATGCATGTGGATATGCCGGTGGGAAATACGTTGCCGGATATGGTGATTACCATACTGGTGTGTGTGATTGCTTCGAAAGTAGTAAAAGAAAGATAGAAAAATTTTTACAACCGGCTGATTAACAGCCGGTTGTATGCAATACGCCGAGAAAAACAGGCGTAGATGTGTGACAATCAATAATCATGTAAAGGAAGGGACGGTCCAGACGGATCGTCTTTATTTCTTCCGGTGGGATCATGGACATTTTGGCAGTCATTTCTGCCGCAGAGGCAGCGCCTGCTTTTGTGCCCTGCTCTGTGACGCTGATATGAGTTTTGTGGAGAACCCTTTCGATGCAGATATTTCGACCTTCATAGTGACCAAGTTTCGCAAAGTCTGCATGTTTATAGTCAAATGCATCCGTCATTCCCATGTGTTGGAAAGTCTCGGACATGTTTTGATCGAAATCAGTTTCAAACTTTGGAATAGACGCCTCTACGGTTGTCAGTTCTGAATTGGTAAGAAGATTCCGCAGTTGTTCTCCGGTTAAGGAAGCAATATAATCTTCCATGGAAATGCCCTC
>ENA-ORTY01002316-ORTY01002316.1-human-gut-metagenome-genome-assembly--contig:-NODE-2316-length-18489-cov-3.193881_pt1 | contig 18489 bp, 13 predicted proteins | sample MGYA00241917_ERZ509198 | MGnify/ENA primary metagenome ERZ509198 (study PRJEB26280, sample SAMEA2338857) | human gut metagenome | biome: human gut; feature: human-associated habitat; material: faeces...
GGCAGCCTGCTCGGGCTGTGGGGAATGGGGGATAGCGTCACGGCTCCGCTGTGGGGGCAGGCGCCTCTTCTCGGCGTCTGTATCGCCGCGCTGCTGCTGGCCGCAGCAGCACCCCGCTCCGCCTACACGGAGAACCCGGCGTTCCCCGGCGGATTTTCCGAAGGAAAAAGCCCGGCTGAATTACTGGAAATAGAAAGTTTCGGCCCTGTTGAGGTTCCGGCCCCGCCCATGGAGGTCAGCCTGGGCGAAGTGGAAGAGGCTCTGCGCGATCCGCTGGATCGTCTGATGCGCGAATGCTGCGCGCTGGATCGGGGGCTGCGGCTGCTGGAGGAACCCTCCGGGGAAATCCCCCCTCTGCCGGAAGCCGCGCTGGAGAATATCCGCCGTTCCCGCGCCGATGCGGAAAACGTCCTGAACGCCGCGACAGCGCTGGCCGGACGCATCGCCAGGCTGTCCATCACAACGGAAGAGGAGACGCCTGCCGCGCGCGACAGCGTTTTCGACCTCCGCCAGCTTGTTCAGCTCGCCTTTTCCACAGTCCAGAGCGATGCGGCGGAAAAGAACCTCGGCCTGTCATGGTATATCGCTCCGCATATCGCCCTGCGTTACCGGGGCGACGGGGAACGCCTTTCCCGTGTGCTGGCGGCGCTGCTCACGGACGCGGTGCGGGCGACGGAAAAGGGCAATGTCTGCCTCCGTGTGCGACGGGAAGAACGCAGCGCGAACCCGGGACATCTTCAGTTCACCGTGGCCGACACGGGACGCGGCGCGCCGCCTGTCCACCGCAGTTCCCTTGCCCTGGCCCATGCCTGGGAACTGGCCACCGAACACGGCGGAGATCTGTTCGTGGACAGCACGCCGCACGGGGTGGAAATCAGCTTCAGCCTGAACTGCACGGCCCTTGACGCGGAAGACCGTGCGGTCGCCGCGCCGCCCGCCGCAACAGCCGAAACTGTGTCCGACTCAGCGGAAGAACGAACTCCGGACCCCGGTTCGCCCCTGATCATTCTGGCTTCGGATCGCTCTCTCAACCGTCAGATGTTCGCCTGGCAACTGCGCGGCGACGATCACGAAACATGGGAAGCCCGCGACTGCGCGGAAGCCGTGGCCCTGTACAAAAAACGCCCTGCCTCCCTGCTTGCGCTCGACGGACATATGCCGGAAGACGACATTATCAGGGCCGTGGCCGAGGTACGTCTGTTCGAGGGAGAACATTCCCTTCCCCTCGTTCCGGTACTCGGGCTTGCCCTTGACGCGGAACAGGGGGAACGCCTGCGGCGGGTGGGATGCGAATATCTTCTGTATTACCCTCTGGAACGGCAGGAACTGCGAAATATGGCACGGGTGCTGCTGGCCGGGGAAGCTCCCGCGCCCGCCGCGAAGAGTGGCGGAAATTCCGCGCTTCACGCGGACGCCGCCGTATGTGCCTCGAACGACTCCCTCCGGCAGGACGCTCCGATCAGTGCCGCGAACCCCGAAGCTCTGCCGGAAAAAACTTCGTCCGCCGCACCTCTTCCCCCTTCCGCACAGCACTCTCAGGAACATGCCGCGCCGGAACACGGAGGCGCCCCCCTCCCCGCACGGATACAGACAGCCCGGCGTCCCGCACAGTCTTCCCCGGCCCGGCCCGGCAGGACGCAGCCCTCATCCGCCGTACCCTTCCGCCCGCGCGTTCCCGCTTCCGGACAGGAAGAAGCCGGACCGGAAACGCTTTCCCCCATTCCTTCCCCGCAGACACAGGGCAAAGGGCAGTCTCCCCATGCGTCAGGGCTTCCTCTTGCAGCTCCCCGTCCGTCCGGTCCCCGCGGATGGCTTTCCTCACTGTTCAAACCCAGGCCAAGGCTGGAACCGCAGGCTGTGTCCGCACTGACCTCTCCATCCGAAGGACTGGATGAATGGGTCGGTGAGCCTGTTCCCGTACGGCATCTTCCCGGGGAAACCGTGCAAAAGACAGCTTCAGAGGGCATGCCCGGCAAAGGGCAGTCCCTTTCTCTGCTGCCCGGGCCAGGAGAACAGGAAAGACGAACCGACGCCGCTCTCCCTCTTGCACTCGACCTGCCGGCGCCATCCGCTGTTCCCTGCGATCCGGAAGATGCAGACACAGCGCCTCTGAATATGCATCCCGAGTACCCCGCTGCCGAACACAGCGGACAGGCACGTTTCTCCCGTTCAGCCCCTCTTTCCCTTTCCACCCCGGAGGAAGAGCAATATGCTGCCGACCCCCAAGAGGCGGCAAGGGAGAGAGCGGAAGAAATCGAAGCCCTTCCTTTAAGCAATGTTGAAGCCATGCCTTTTCTTTCCATGACGCCCGGAGAAGAAACGCGCGACGACAGTGACGAAATCGTCAATCTGACCGAGGACGACATGGAGCTTCCCGCTCCTCTCGCCTCCATGGCGCGGCGGCTTGCCGGAGAAGGAGAAAGCGGAGTTCCCCCTGTCCCCGAACCTGCCGCAAACTCCTGCCCTGAAGATCTGGCGGGCATCCGGGAGGACGTGCGCGACGCCCTCACCCGGGGCGACGCCCTGCTGCTGACGCAGTCATCCGCGCGGCTGCGCGAGTGCGCGCGGAGTTTCGGCCTGCATGCGCTGGCCGATCTCGCCTATCTGCTGGAAGAAAGCGCCCGTGACAGTGATTTCGAGGCCGTGCGGATGATTATGCCGGATCTCGATCAGCTTGTGGATCGCGAACTGATCCGCGCCTCCGGGAAAGACGACGCGGAAAGCAGGCCCATCAAAAACGCCCTTATGTTTTGAAACCTCTCCCCCAGAGCATTTTCGTCTTGAAAATGCTTCCGGATTCAAGCGAAGCGAGACTCCGCCGCCACGCCGCCTCTTCTCCGGCGTCGCCGCAATTCACCTGCGGCGTAAGGTTGCGGCTTCAGGCGTGAAGCCTGCGGGCCGGAACACAGGGTCTGGTCGGCAGATATTCGAGCGCAGAACGCTCTGGAGGGAAAGCGGACTTGAAAGGCGGCAAAGCCGATGAAGTCCCTTTTTCCATCCCCTCCCTTCAGAGAGGGGCAATACGCGCGCTCCCAGTCCGCCGGCTGCGGAACCAGTCGGCGGATGGAGTGGCTGTGGATTGAAGCATATTATGACTGATATGCGCTGTTAATGCCCCTGCCCCGCATCACGTCCGGAACCGGAACAGCCTCAAGTGAACAGGCGCGGTCCGGCTTCACGACTGAAGCTGCGCCACTCTCACTCCGCCGATCCAGTGCGCGGAAACGCGGCCCCTGAGCGTTCTGCCCAGCCAGGGAGTATTGGCACTTTTGGAGTGCAGCGTTTCCGGAGAAACAACCCATTCCCTGCGGGGATCAAAGAGGAAGAAGTCAGCCGGATCGCCTTCCCGGAAACTGTTGGTCGGAATGCCGAAGATTTCTCCGGGGCGATGGCTGTACAGCCGGATCATATCCCGTTCGTCCAGAACTCCTTCCTCCACCAGCGACCAGAGCAATGATACCGCGGTATCCAGCCCGGTGATGCCGTTGGGCGCGAGATCAAGGGGATGCTCCTTTTCGTGTGCGGCATGGGGAGCGTGATCCGTGACCATGATATCAATGAGGCCGCTTTTCACGGCAGCGCGCATGGCCTCCACATCAGCACGGGTGCGCAGCGGCGGATTCACCTTGGCGTTGGCGTCATATCCCGCCAGAGCCTCTTCGGTGAGCAGAAGATAATGCGGGCAGGTTTCCGCCGTGACTCTGACTCCGCGTTCCTTGCCGCGGCGAATGACCTCCAGGGTGCGCCGTGCGGAAACATGGGCGATATGCACGGGCAGATCAAGGTATTCCGCCAACAGAATATCGCGCTCCGCCTGAATGGCTTCGGCCACATCGGGCTGACCGCGCAGGCCGAGCATGCCGCTCATGTCTCCCTCATTCATGTGGGCCCCGCGCGCGAGCCAGGGGTCCTCACAGTGATCAATCAGGATGAGGCCCAAATCCGCGCCATACTCCATGACCCGGCGCAGAATCTCGCTGTCCGCGAGAGGACGCCCGTCATTGGAGACGGCGATGCAGCCCGCCTCCTTCAGTTCGCCCAGCGGAGCCAGGGCCTTGCCTTCCAGCCCCATGGTAGCCGCCGCAACGGGATGGACAAAGGGACCATGAGGATGGGATGCCGCGCCTCTGGCCAGAATGTCCCGGGTGACAGCGGCGCAGTCATTGACCGGATCCGTATTGGCCATGCACAGCACATGGGCGATGCCGCCATATGCCGCCGCCTCAAGCCCGCTGCGCACATCCTCCTTCCATTCAAAGCCTGGCTCGCGCAGATGGACATGGGCATCAACAAAGGAAGGAAACAGAATCCTGTCCGCCGCGTCAACGATATCGACTCCGGCAGGAGCGTTCAGAGAGCCGGACGGCCCGAAGGCCGCCACACGGCCGTCCCGGACAAGAAGATCGCACATCCGGCCCAGATGACGGGCATTGCGAAGAAAAAGCATGTTGAGTCTCCCGGACGGCTAGAGGTTGGGGGATTGGTCCGCTCTGGTGGCGCACAGGTACAGCACTGCCATGCGCACGGCGACCCCCGCTTCCACCTGGCTGAGTACGAGGCTGGCAGGGGAATCCGCGATATCGGAGGAAATCTCAAGCCCGCGGTTCATGGGACCGGGATGCAGTACGCGCACGCCGGGGCCGGCCAGAGACAGATGGCGCATGGTCAGACAGTAGCGGGCGGAATAATCGCGCAGATCCGGCAGCAGACCGGCCTGCTGGCGTTCAAGCTGAAGCCGCAGACACATGACGGCATCCACACCGCGTACGGCTTCATTCAGGTCGGAGAAGAACTCTCCGGGCCACAGGCGGCGTCCGGCGGGCAGCAGCGTCCGCGGCGCGCAGAAACGCAGCCTGACACCGAGCCGGGAAAACAGGTTGGCATTGGAACGGGCCACCCGGCTATGGGCCATATCACCGAGGATAAGCAGGGTCTTTCCCGCAAACTCGCCTCCCCATGCCTCGCGCAGGGAAAACGCATCCAGCAGGGCCTGAGTGGGATGGGCGTGCCAGCCATCCCCCGCGTTGACCACGGAACAGCGCAGCCGTTCGGCCAGAAAGCGCGCCGCACCGCTGCTGGAGTCGCGCAGAACCACCACATCGGGATTCATGGCCTGCAGCGTGAGCGCGGTATCCTTGAGGGTTTCTCCCTTCTGGATACTGGAGCCGGACCTGCCCAGCGCGTGCGTGTCGGCGGAAAGCCGCTTGCCCGCGACATCAAAGGATGTCTTGGTCCGCGTGCTGTTCTCCGCGAAAAACAGCATAATGGTCTTGCCCTTGAGCGTGGGAACCTTCTTGACCGGACGGCGGTTGACTTCATGAAAACTGCGGGCCGTATCCAGCAGGTGCATGATCTCGTCTACGCTCAGATGACTGACGTCGAGCAGGTCCTTATGCGGCCAGGGATGTGCCTCAGACATGGCATTTCCTTATCATTGGCTGAAAAAAAGCCTTTCGCGGGCGCGAAAGGCTGTCGGGCAGATAGCGCGCCCGGAAAAGAACATTATCCAAGCGAACCGACACTGTAAAGAACAAATGCGCGGTGCGCGAGTGAGCGATCCGAAGCCATGTTTTCGACGAAGCTCTCCCGGAACGTTTTGCTATTGAAAATATCTGCCAGCCAGAACCTGTATTCCGACCCGCAGTTTTCACCTCTCCATCGGAGCTGTACTCCGCAAGTGAATTGCGGCGACGCCGGAAAAGGGGAGCGGCGCGGCGGGATCTCGATCCGTTTGACTCCATAGAGTATTTCAAGGGCGAAATGCTCCAGTGTCACAGGCTCCATTTCTGTTCACGCCGAACCATGTCCGTTTCGACATGCTTCCGGAGTCGAGCAGAGTGTTCTGTCCATTCAGGACAATGCACCGTGCCTGATGGTTCAAAAGGCCGATCCGCATTGACGGATCGGCCTTTTCCCGTTTTCGATCAACGGTCCCGCTCACAGGAGTTCCGGGACAGTTCCGCAAGCCCGGGCAGAGCGGCAGCGCACGCGCCGCAAAGACAGCCCGTGTTTCACGCGGGCCAACTGCAGATGCGGCTTCGGCTGGAACAGGCTCTAGAGCGTAGCCGCCTCTTCCACGGTTTCAAAGGCTTCGATGATGTCCCCGACCTTGATGTCGTGGAAATTCTCGAGGCCCATGCCGCATTCCATGCCCTTGGGCACTTCCCTGGCGTCATCCTTGAAGCGTTTCAAGGAGGCAATCCTGCCGGTATATACCACCACGCCGTCGCGCAGCAGCCGTACGCCGGCGGAACGGATGATCTTTCCATCCGCCACGAAGCAGCCGGCAATGACTCCGATCTTGGGCAGGGAGAACGTGTTCCGCACCTCCGCCTGACCGAGATATACTTCCTTTGTCACCGGAGCGAGCATGCCCGTCATGGCGCTCCTGATCTCTTCCACGAGCTTGTAGATAATGTCGTAGAAGCGGATATCCACGCCTTCCTGATCGGCCACATCCTTCACCTTGGCGGTGGGACGCACATTGAAGCCGATAATGATGGCACTGGAAGCCGCCGCCAGCATGATGTCGGTTTCCGAAATGGCGCCGGCTCCGCCGTGGATGATCTCGATACGCACCTTGTCCGTGCTGAGTTTGCGCAGAGCTTCGGTAATGGCTTCCAGAGAGCCCTGCACGTCGGCCTTGAGCACCAGATTCAGCACCTTGGCCTCGGCAGTGTCCGCGCTGCGGGCGAGGAAGGTTTCCAGCGTAACGCGGGATTCCTTGGCCAGTTCGCGTTCGCGCTGCTTGATCGCACGGCTTTCCGCAATACGGCGGGCGGTCTTCTCGTCGGCAAGACAGATGAATTCCTCACCGGCTTCCGGCACGCCCTCGAAGCCCTGCACTTCCACAGGCATGGACGGTCCGGCTTCCTTGATCTTGCGTCCCTGGTCATTGAACAGGGCGCGCACGCGTCCGGCAAACACGCCGCACACAAAGGCATCGCCCTGATGAATGGTGCCTTCCTGAATCAGGACCGTGGCCACGGGGCCGCGCCCCTTGTCCAGCTTGGCTTCCACCACATGTCCCCGTGCGGGCTTGTCCGGGTTGGCCTTAAGCTCAAGAATTTCCGCCTGAAGGGCAATAAGTTCCAGAAGCTCGTCAAGCCCCTGCCCGGTCTTGGCGGACACATACCCCACCACGGTATCTCCGCCCCAGGATTCCGCCTGGAGGCCGAGTTCCGCCAGTTCACGCAGGACACGATCCGGGTTGGCGGCTTCCTTGTCGATCTTGTTCACGGCCACAAGAATGGGGACTCCTGCGGCCTTGGAGTGGTTGATGGCTTCGCGCGTCTGCTCCATGACGCCGTCGTCGGCAGCCACAACCAGCACCACAAGGTCAGTGACCTGCGCGCCCCTGGCGCGCATGGCGGTGAATGCCTCATGGCCGGGGGTATCGAGGAACACGATATCCCCACGCTTGGTCCTGACGTGGTACGCGCCGATATGCTGGGTAATGCCGCCCGCTTCGCCGCTGGTCACGCTGGTCTTGCGGATGGCGTCGAGCAGCGAGGTCTTGCCGTGGTCAACGTGCCCCATGATGGTCACCACAGGCGGACGCGGCCGGAGCTGTTCGGGCGTATCGGGTTCAGCGGGAGCCAGATAGTTTTCTTCCGCAAAGCCCACCTTTTCCACCTCATAGCCGAACTCGGAAGCCACCACTGTGGCGGTGTCGATATCCAGGGCGTTATTGATGGTGGCCATTACGCCGAGACCGAACAGCACCTTGATGATCTCGCCGGACTTGATGCCCATCTGGTGGGCCATGTCCGCCACCCGGATGGCTTCCTCAATGCGGATCTTGCGCTTGGCGGCCTTCATCGGCTGGGTGGCGCCGGGTGCGGCCTGCTGCTTCTTGGGCTTGCGTGAACGGCTGCGCGAACGGAACGCGCCTTCATCGTCATCCATGCCCGGCAGGCCAATATTCTTGCGGCGAGCGAAATCCTCGCCTCCATCCTGGGGAAAGTCCACTGTGCGACGGCTCTTGCCGCGTTTTCTGCGGCTCTGCTCACCTTCCGCACCGGGCTGCGGCATGGGAGGGGGAAAGCCGCCGGGCGCACCGGAAGCTCCGGGACGCGAACCGCCGGGACGGCGATCGTCACGAGGCGTCCTGCCGTCCCCCGGAGCAGGCCGGGAGACGACACGCGCCTGCTGAGCAGGATCGGGACGGGAAATGACACGGACCTGAGGCGTCGTCTGCTGGGGACGCCGGGGGCTTCCCTCTTCCTCATTCCCGTCATCCTCGCGAAGCTGGCGGCGTTCCGTTACCGGAGGCAGAAGACTTGGCTGGGAGGAGCCTTCCGGCACGGCCGAAGCGGCGGGAGCGGGGCGGTGTTTGTCAGCCCTGACGTCACTCTTTTCCGCCGGAGCTTCCGCACTCTTTTCCCGGCCGGTTTCGGAAGAGTCCTGACACGGCGCATCGGAAACGGACACTTCCTCACCCGCACCGGATTTCCCGGTTTCCGGAACGGCCTGCGGCCTGCCATCCGACCGGGCCTCGGCGGAAGGAACCTGTTCCTTTCCAGCCGCAGGATTCTCTTCCGGCACGGGCGCGGAGACGGCGGAAGCCTTCGTTCTGACATCCTCCACGACGCGGGCCGGACGAACAATACGCGCGCTGACGCTTTCAGCGGGACGGGCCTTTTTGGACTTTGCCGCGCGTGCGCCCTGTCCGCCCTCTCCTGTCTCGTTTTCCGCAGAAGGATCGGCCGGGGCGGGAATATCTCCGGCCGGGGCGGAGTCCACGGACTCTTCGACGGAAGTCTTTCCCTTTTCGGAGGGCATGGTTTCGGGCGCAGACCTTTCTCCTTCCGGAGCGGAAGTCGAAGGCGTCTCCTCCGTATCGCGGCGACGACGCCGCACAATCACGCCAGGCTGCACTTCCTTGCGGGAAACGGTCTTCTCCGCTTCCGGCTGGAAATGGGCTTTGACCTTTTCCGCATCTTCCCGCGAGATTGAACTTGACGCCGTTTTAAAGTCGATGCCTTCCTCGCGCAGCACCCGCATGACGTCCGTGGTGCTCCTGCCTGTTTCCGCGGCCAGATCTCTGACTTTTATCTTTTCATCCATACGGTCAAACCCCTTTGCGCCTGCTCTTCGGCCGGCCCATCTTGGCGAACTTTTCCCGGCAGGCGGGCGCGGAACAGACGTACCATCCCCGCCCCGGCTTTTTCTGAGCCTCGTCGGCCTCAAGCGTTCCCTCTCCGCCGGAGGAAGAAAGAACGTGGCGCAGCAATTGCGATTTGGCAAAGCGCCGTCTGCAAATCACGCACATCCTGGAGGGCTCGTGCCCGGCCCCCATGCGCCTACTCCCCCGCCTCTTCGGCAGACTCTTCCGTCCCTTCCTGCTTCGCGCCCTCGACAACGGGACTCAGGAAGTTGACCGCGGCGCGCAGTTCCGCAATGCGGGGAGCGCTCAGAGCCAGCCTGTCGGCAAGCTCCTCGTCGGAGGCATCCCGGAGGCTGTCCAGCGTGTTGTAGCCGGCGGCGACAAGCTGTTCCACGGAAATTTCAGCCACACTGGCAACCTGTTCAAGACCCCGCCCGACGGCATTGGCCTCGTTGTAGCGGGACTCGGAGAAGATATCGATCTTCCAGCCCAGCAGCTTGGCGGCGAGCTTCACGTTCTGCCCCTTGCGCCCGATGGCGTTGGTGAGCTGATCGTCGGGTACCGTGACTTCCAGCAGATTCTCGCTTTCATCCACCACAATGCGGGAAATGACGGCAGGCGCAAGAGCATTGCGGGCATAAGCGGCGATTTCGGGGCTCCAGACCACAATATCAATGCGCTCTCCGCGCAGCTCTTGCACGATATTCTGGATACGGGAACCGCGCACGCCCACGCAGGCGCCGACGGGGTCCACCTCGTGCGCGCGGGAAACCACGGCCACCTTGGCGCGCGAACCGGGGTCACGGGCTACGCCCATGATCTGCACGGTACCGTCGTCCACTTCCGGAACTTCGCGGCGGAACAGCGCCGCCATGTAGTCGCGGTGCGCGCGGGAAATGATTACCTGCGGGCCGCGTCCTTCCTTCCTGACTTCAATGATCAGAGCCTGGGTGCGATCTCCCCGCTTGTAATGTTCACGGGGAATCTGCTCTTCACGAGGAAGCAGAGCCTCCGTACCGCCGAGCCCGACTACCCAGCCCCCCTTGTCGCGCCGCTGCACAATGCCGGAGACGATTTCACCCACGCGATCCTTGTACTGTTCGTAGATGATTTCCTGCTCCGCATCGCGCATGCGCTGAATAATCACCTGCTTGGCGGACTGCGCCGCAATACGGCCGAGGTCTTCCACCTTCAGACGGAACCCCATTTCATCATCAAGCTGGACGGAAGGGTCATGCTTGCGGGCTTCTTCAAGATCAATCTGGGTCAGTTCGTTGGCGACGTCGTCCACCACAAACTTGAACTGGTACACTTCAATATCGCCGGTGTCGTCATTGTAGCGCACTTCCACATCAAGATCCTCGCCGTACTTGCGGATCACCGAGGTGCGCACGGCGTCTTCGAGCGTATCGATCAGCATGTCGCGCTCAAGCCCCTTGTCCTTGCTGATCTGGTCAATGGCTTTTTTCAGCTCAAGATTCATCAAAAATTCCTTTATGGTTTTAAACCTCCCCCCTCAGGGGAAAAAGCGAACCTGACAAAGCGGCGAAACCGGTGAAATCGTTTTTGCGCTCCCACCCTTCAGGAAAGGGCCATCCGCAGCCACTATCCGCGGGCTGCGGTGTCAGCCGACGGAGGGGGGCGACTGTGGGTTGGAACATGCTTTTCTGCCTCCTCCGGCGGATTTCTTCGCGGTCCCGCCCCTGCCGCCGGAAGCGGCATTCTTCCCGGGTTTGCCCGTATCGGGAAAAACGGGAACAAGCCGCGCCCTGCGGACGCCGTCCCAGGGCATGTCGATATCGGCCTCACGCTCGGGCGGCATCATATCATCCACATGCAGAGTGAAGCCATTCTCCCCTGCGCGGACAAGCACACCCCGGAATTTTCTGCGCGGCGCGCATGCGGGATGAGCCTCCCACAGGCTGACATCCAGCTCCCGCCCCATATAGGGAAGCATCTGGGAAGGGTGGAAAAAGGGACGATCCAGACCCGGCGAGGAAATTTCCAGCGTCCAGGCGTCAGGAAAAATCTCCTCCACATCCAGTGCCAGCCCCACCATGCGGGAAATTTCCGCGCACTGTTCCACCCCTGCGCCGCCCTGAACGCCGGGGGCATCGTCTCCGGCGGAAAGGAAGGGCGCATCAGGCTCCCGCATGGAAACAGGCGCGTCCACATAGATGCGAACCACGGGCCTGCCCGCGCCCGCGAGTTCAATGCCCCATACTTCCAGCCCGAAAGATGCCGCCGCGGGTTCCGCCGCCTCGCGGACAGCGCGCAGTATATCTTCCCTTGAGCGCTTGCGGGCGGGAGTCCTGTCAAAAAGTTCCCTGTTCATACCTTGTGTTCTGCCCCTGTCTTGCTTCTGTTTCATTCCGGGCGCGGCCCGGCGCTCCCGGAGCGGTTTCGCGGCGAAACGTCGCCCCGGAGAACGCGGAATAAAAAAAAGGGAGGCCCTGACAGGCCACCCTATCCAACTCGAAATTTCCGCAGGAATCCCGGTTCAACAGAATGGAAAGAAAAAAGCGTTCGGAATATGACGACGAACGCCCTTTTCACCGCGCTTGTCTTATAGCGGCGACGGCGAAGCATGTCAAGCCTTTTCGCATGAACGCCCTGTTGCAGAATAGTTATGAGAGGGGTAACGGAGTGCGAGCGCGGCGTTTTCAGCGTAAAACGCAAGCGGGAGCGAGTATCGGCAGAGCCTGTCGGGCGCCGTCGAGAGGTTACGGAAGCAGTGTTTCGCGGAGCGGAGCCGAGTGAAGCGGCGCTTCACGAAGGCGCAAGTGATCCGACCGTGGACACATGCTGTCTTTCGCCCGTGTGGAACACGGGCCGCCTTTGCGGCAGCAGCGTTGCCGCGCCTCGCTGCCGGAGCAGAACCATCCGCCTCGCGCAACGCCATCAACACGGTTCTCCAACAGAGCCTGCGTGAACCTGGCTCCGCCGCCCCGCCTTCTGCGGAAGGAACCTTTGCCTCGTTCCGCATTTTCCTCTACAGTACGCCGCCGGGGTCCCCTTCAGCGGCTGAAACAGCAAGGAGCAAAGAGTGAATCAGGTCAATATATTGTATCTTCGCGACGCCCGCACCCTGTACGGCGGGAGACTGAACTTCGCCACTCCCGGTTCGGCGGGTCTGGATCTGCGGGCCTGCCTTGCCGAAGATGAACTTGTCATCGCCCCGGGAGAGCGGGCGGGAATACCCGCCGGAATCGCCGTCGAGCCTCTGCAGCCCGGCGTGGCTGGCTTTGTCTATTCCCGCAGCGGTCTGGGCGCGGTAAAGGGACTGACCGTGGCGCAGGGAGTGGGAGTGATCGATCCGGACTATCGGGGCGAACTCGTCACCTGGCTGCTCAACACCTCTTCCGCCCCGATTACGGTAAAGCGCGGAGATCGGGTCGCCCAGCTCATCTTTCAGCCCTTCGCGCGGCTGGAACCGGCGGAGGCGCGGGAACTCTCCGCCACGGAACGGGGAACGGGCGGCTTCGGCCATACGGGAGAGAAATGAGTCCGCTGCCCGGCATCATCCTTGCAGCCGGCCTTTCACGCCGCATGGAAGGAAAATGCAAGCTGCTGCTGCCGTTCCGCGGGAGAGCGATGGTCGCGCATGCCGCGCGAGCCGCTCTGGACGGAGGACTGAACCCGGTGGTGCTGGTGGTGGGACCGCACTCGCCGTCGGAAGTGGCCCAGGCATGCCTGAAGGAAGCCTCTGCCGAGAACGGACGCATCCGTGTGGCAACGGCGGAGCGAGCAGCCATGGGGCAGGCCGAAAGTCTGAAGGCCGGCCTGACGTTCATGCGCAAGCTCGCGCCGGATGCGCCCGGCGTCATGGTCCTGCTGGGAGATCTGCCTCTGGTGGACGGCGATCTGGTGCAGCGGCTTGCATCCGCGTTTCTTGCGGCCTATCATGAACAGAACGCGCCGTTCTGCGTGGTTCCGCGCGCGGAACGCGAAGGACGGCGGGGCAATCCGGCGGTGCTCCACGCCGGACTTTTTGCCGATGTGACCAGGCTTTCCGGTGATGTGGGGGCGCGCCGCATCATCGCTGCACATCCGCTTCTGGAGATACCGTGCGCCGGAGACGCCTGCCTTGCCGACGCGGACACGCCCGAGGCCTACGCCGCGCTGCTGGAACGGACAGACGTGCCGGAAGACATGGCGCCGCACCTGAGCCGAAGCTGACTGCCCGATGGGGGATCTTATGTCATCCTGCCCGTATCCTTCTCTTGAGCTGACTCCCGACCTCTCTCTGCCCGTGCCGGACAGGGACGAGTGCGAGGCATTGTGGGAAAAATATGCCATGCTTCCCAATATCCGGGCGCACAGCCGCGCCGTGGCCGATGTGGCCATGAGTCTGGCGCGCCGTGCGGAGGATATGGGAATCGCTCCGGAAGGAACCAGCGAGAAGACAGCCCGGGCCGCGGCCATGCTGCACGATATCGCCAAGACCTGGACCATCCTGCACGGCGGCGCGCACGATCAGCTCGGCGCGGCCATTGTGCGGGAAGAGACGGGAAACCCCCTGCTGGCGCAGGCTGTACTCTTTCATGTATACTGGCCCTGGGAGAAAGGCCCCCTCGCGCCGGAACGCGCCCCCCTGCGGCTGGCTCTGCTGGTGGCCTACGCGGACAAGCGGGTGCGGCACGACAGACTGGTCAGTCTGGAGGAACGGTTCGACGATCTCATGATCCGCTATGGAGACAGCGAGGAACACCGGGCAAGCATCCGCCTGAACCGGGAACGGAGCCTGCTCCATGAGGCCGCGCTGCTGGAGCGTCTGCGGCTGAAAAAATGACCTCTTTCCTGCCGCGCCGCTCGTCACTCCATGGCCCGCTGCGCTTGCGTTCCCGGCGGTCACCATTCTCGACACAGTTTCCGCAGCAGAGCCGGGAAAAGAGTTCTTGACAAGACGGCAAAGCCGATGAAATCCTTTTCTGCAATCCCTCCCGGGGAGGGAGCAAACCATAAAGGAATGCTTGATGAATATTCTGCTCATCGCAGGCGGCTGGTCGCCTGAAAGGGAAATTTCCCTTATCGGCGCTGCGGCCGTCCGCGATGCTCTGGTTCGGCGCGGGCACAGGGTCACCTCATACGATCTTTCCGACGGGTTTGAATCTCTGCTGGATCTGGCTGCGTCACATGACGCCGCCTTTCTCAATCTGCACGGCGCGCCAGGTGAGGACGGGCTGGTGCAGGCGCTGCTGGATCGGGCGGGCTGCCCGTACCAGGGTTCCGGACCGGCAGGCTCCTTTCTCGCGCTCCACAAATCCGCTGCCAAAAGCCTGTTCCGGCGGGCGGGACTGAGCACTCCGGACTGGATTTTCCTGCCGGAGCGGCCTGCCCCCGGATGGGAGCCGCGGCTGCCGTACCCCCTGTTCGTCAAATCCGACACGGGCGGTTCCAGCCTGCATCTTTACCGGGTCCGCAACGGGGAGGAGCTGCAGTGCGCCATGGACAGGCTGTTCGCGTCAGGTCAGACAGTACTGATTGAACCGCTGATCCGGGGAAGAGAGGCGACATGCGGCGTACTGGAACGCGGCGGACGCGCCGAAGCTCTGCCCCCGGTGCTGATCGTGCCGAAACATGAGTTCTTTGATTACCACGCCAAATATACGGATGCCGGTGAATGTGAAATCTGCCCTGCGCCGCTGCCGGAAGCTCTTCTGGAAGAGGTGCGGAAAACCGCCCTGGAAGCGCACCGCTGCCTTGGACTGACGGGATACAGCCGGACGGATTTTATCCTGGGGGATGACGGCGCGGTTCATGTGCTGGAAGTCAATACGCTGCCCGGAATGACTCCTGCAAGTCTGGTGCCCAAGGAGGCCGCCGCTCTGGGAATGGATTTCGGGGAACTGCTGGAAGTTCTGCTGAAAGAAGCCGTTCTGCGCGGAAAATAACGCATCGCCCGACTCAGGCTGAGAACCTTCCGGGTCGTCCACGGAGCATCCTGTGACTGAAAGTATCTGCCCACCGGGGCATAGGGTCCTGACTGGCAGATATTTTCAATAACAAAACGTTCCGGGGATGAGCCCCAGCCCTGTTCGACTCCGCTGGAGCATTTCAGCAGCGAAATGCTCTCAGCGGCCGACCAGAAGGCTTCACATCTTTCAGCGCCGGAAAAAACGGGGAAACATTCCGCGCAGGGGCGGCCGTTCCCATGATCCGGAAGAACTGTCGTATTTATTCGTGAATGCCTCGGTCCAGATTCCGGCAAAACGAATGGCATCCGCCTGAGACACCTCATCCGATTCCATCCGCTCCAGAAAATCCCCGATATCCTCCATGGCGGCGCGGGCCATGCTCTCGGCCTCCGCCCGGGATGACGCCCGCATTCCGTGCACGAACAGGGCTCCTCCCACGCCGCAGGTGACGGTCCAGGGATGAAGGCCGCCCTCCTCCAGCGTCACGCGCGCCCCCAGAGAGCATTCCTTGTCCAGCACCACCGTGCCGTTGTCCGTCCCCCTGCCTCCCAGACAGACTCCCCCCTGGAAGTCGGACCACAGAGCTTTAACACCGCTCACGGAAATCCCCTTCCAGGCCACAGGCGCGCCGCGCCTCCCGATCAGCGGCAAGCTGGGCAACAAGTTCCTCCGGGCCGGAAAAACGCATCTCATCCCGCAGCTTGCGGAAAAACACCAGCTCCAGCTCACTGCCGTAAATATCTTCGCTGAAATCCAGAATATGCGTCTCCAGCGTCAGCGCGCCCTCCCCAAAGGTGGGGTTATGACCGAAACTCGTCATCGACGGCATGAGGGATGCCGCAGGCGGGGGAACAATTTCCGTACAGCCGTCCTCGGCCGGCACCGGAGACGCCGTCCTGCTGACGCTGGTGGCGTATATCGCGGGCGGCGGCATGACCAGACCACGGATATCCATGTTTGCCGTGGCAAAGCCCAGCAGCGGGCCGCCGCGGCCCGCTCCGTGGACCACTTCGCCGCGAACCGCGTAGGGACGCCCCAGCATGGCCCGGGCCTGTTCCAGATATCCCGCTTCCACCGCCCGCCGGATACGGGAGGAACTGACGGGCTCCCCTTCGTACATCACGGCGCTTACGCAGGAAACGTCAAAACCGAACTCCCGTCCGCAGCCGACCAGAGCCTCCGCGCCAGCCTGATCGCTGCCCATGCAGAAATCATACCCCAGCACCAGTTGCCGCACATGCAGCGTCTCCGAAAGGACATGACGGCAAAACTCCTCAGCCCGGCGCGAGGCGAAATCACGGGTGAACGGCAGCAGCAATGCCATATCCACCCCCAGGGCGGCAAAGCGTTCCAGTCTCTGCATACGGGAACTCAGTCCCGGAACCGCCCGGGTGGAAAGCACCCGGGCGGGATGCGGCTCAAAGGTAATCAGCAGGGAAGGAAGCCCCAGCTCATGGGCGCGGGTGACAGTCCTGCGGATCAGCGCCTCATGGCCGAGATGAACGCCGTCAAAGTTGCCTATGGTGCACACGGCCTCCCGACCGCCCATGCATCCGGCGGCTCGAACGGCGGAAAACGCGACTTGCATGAAGTCTCCTGGAGTATGCTGCTCTTGTAGAGCGTTTTGCTCTCGAAAATATCTGCGAGCCAGAACATGGGGTCTGGCTCGCAGGTTTCACGCCTGAAGCCGGAGCAGCCGCAAGTGAATTGCGGCGACACCGGGGAAGAGGGGACGTCGCGGCTTCAGTCTCGCCCCGCTCGACTGAAGTGGAGCATTTCAATGGCGAAATGCTCCAGCATATCTGTCGGCCAGACCAGGTTCTGTTCCCCCGAAAACGCTATCTCTTCCCGGCCCTGGCGAATTCCACGGCGTCAATGAAGGTTTCCAGCGGAACCGCGCCCCGGACAACCAGATTATTAACCAGAAAATAGGGGGTGCCTGCAAAGCCAAGTTCCTTGGCTTCCTTGATATCCGTGGCAACAATGAGATCAATGGCCTGAGAATTCTTTCTGAGGTCGGCCTCCAGCTTTTTCACACCCAGCCCCGCCTTGCCCGCCGTTTCTCTCAGCGTGGGCAGGGGGGAGTCCATGAGCTTTCTCTGCGCGTCAAAAAGCAGCGCGTAAAAATCCCACGCCTTCTTCATATCCTGCCGCGCGGCGGCCACAAACCAGCGTCCGGCCAGAATACCCGTCTCTGAATTGGGGGACTGTTTAAAGACAAAGCGCACATCGTCGGGATAACGCTTGAGCAGACTTTCCACTGCGAATGCGGCCTGCTGACAGTAGGCGCAGGTAAAGTCGGAAAAGGCGATCAGCGTCACGGGCGCATCGGCGGGACCGCGCGAGGGACGCTCTTCCAGGCTGGCCTTCTTGGGCTGCCTGGCATCCTCTGTCCACTGATTGTGAAGGGCTTCCGCGCGGCGGCGATCCGCTCCGAGCTGCACGATATCCAGAGCCGTTTCACTGTGTTCACGCAACACATCAAGCACGATATCGGGATGTTCCTTGAGAATGCGCCTGAGCTGGAGCGCCATATCCGCATCCGGGGAAGCGTCTGACGCGGACGCGGAACCTGCCGCAAGGAACGCCGCGCAGCAGGCGAGCAGGAAAGAAAAAGCTTTCATCAAAAGTTCCTTTTTGTTCTGGTTCCCCTCTTCAGGAGGGGTTGTGTTAAAACTTCCGGCTGATACAGCAATCAGAGGTCGTTCATCTGTCCCGGTTTCAGCGGCAGCATTCGCTGCCGTGAAGGCAACCGCACTTCCGGCGCGGTGAAAGGCCCCCTCCGGCAACGGCTGACGACGCTTCGTCTCGCGCGGCTTTGCCGCTCTCGACCGCGCTTCGCGAGACATTCGACCGCTCCTCGCCCCTCCGTGCTGCATGCCCATGCGGCGGGGGTGTCGCTCAAAGCTCGCTGACGCTCGCGCCTCCGGCGGTTAAAGGAGCATGATTTTCCTTATCAACCATAAACTTGAAAAGAGCTTTCCATAACGGCTCTATTTAAACATGGCCGCAAGGGCAGCCCGCATTTCACGCTGACGGGCGGCAGTCGTCAGGCGACGAATAAGACTTGCGAATGGCGACAGCAGAGACAAGGCAGCAACTATCTGCTTTCACTTCCAAAAAATTCTCGTTAACAGCGCTCGGATAAGCAGACGATGCCTGTGTGCTCCGGATGCTCTGCTCTGACGGCATCCCTCCCGCCCGGAAGGCGGCACTCTTCTGCTGGACAGCACCTTCCATATTATTTATAATATTTTCCGTTTTTTCATCAAAAAAATCCTTTATGGATTGAGTGTTCCCTTCATGGGGAAAAGAGTTCCTGCCAAGACGGCGAAGCCGATGCGCCCCTTTTTTTGCGACCTCCCCTGAGGGAGAGGCAATCCATACGTCCCCATCCGCCGGCTGCGAACTCAGCCGGCGGATGGGGACGACCGGGGGTTGAAACATAACTATGCAGAGTAC
>ENA-ORTY01002317-ORTY01002317.1-human-gut-metagenome-genome-assembly--contig:-NODE-2317-length-18480-cov-6.039512_pt1 | contig 18480 bp, 17 predicted proteins | sample MGYA00241917_ERZ509198 | MGnify/ENA primary metagenome ERZ509198 (study PRJEB26280, sample SAMEA2338857) | human gut metagenome | biome: human gut; feature: human-associated habitat; material: faeces...
AGGAAGATACTGACCGTGCGGCGCAGTTCCTTTCACTGGCAAAGAAGTACACCGATTTTTCCGAACTGACTACTCCAATACGATTTTACTTCTTCTTAATTTCAATCAAAAATCCCTTTCCCTGTTTTAATTCCTTCTATGCTACTCTTGTAAGCACAAAAGGAGGAGTTGACTATGACAACCTTAATAAAATCCATTCATAAATACGAAGACAAATTTGAGAAGAAGGCGGAACGCTTTACTTTTCATCATCCATATTTTGCATTTTTTGCTCTGTTTATTGGGATGCCCATTTTTACTTTGATTGCTGTTGCGGCAGGCACCACAGTGATTGCCTTGCCACTTTCCCTTATTTTCGGTTGGGTCTAACATCTTTATGGCAACTTTATGGCAAGTAAAAAAGACTTTTACTGACTTTATGGGAAAGAGATTAAGATAATGGGGAAATCAGATTAGAGGAGGAAATAAAAATGCTTGATATTTGGATGCTGCTTCTTTTAGGTGCTTGCTGTGGATCGATTGCATTGTTGATTCATTGGTGTCAGAAACAGGTCGATCAAAACGAATAGGAAGGAGATTGTTTTTATGATGTATGTACTTGGAGGTATTGTCCTCTTAATGGGTGGCTATTTGGTGTACGCATTGGTTCACCCGGAAAAATTCTAATATGTAAAGGAGGAAAAAACGATGCTTCAACTTGTGTTGACGATTCTCATTTATTTGATTATGGTCATTCCGGTAGGCAGCTATTTATATCATATTGCCGCCGGAAAACATACCTTTGCCGATCCGGTATTGAATCGTGTGGATGATGTGATTTATAAGATAAGCGGCATTGACCCACACAAAAAGATGGATTGGAAAAAATATGCCCTGGCTTTGCTTGGTACAAACGCAGTTATGATTTTACTGGGGTATATGATTTTGAGGATTCAAAGTATTCCCATTTTCAATCCCAACGGTGTAGGCGCTATGGAGGAATCCTTATCGTTTAATACGATTATTAGCTTTATGACAAATACCAACCTTCAGCATTATTCAGGGGAATCCGGTCTGAGTTATCTCTCCCAGATGCTGGTCATTACCTTTATGATGTTTGTTTCCGCAGCCAGCGGATATGCTGCCTGTGTTGCTTTTATCCGTGGGTTGGCTGGAAAAAGCAAAAATAACGTAGGAAACTTTTATTCGGATCTGGTCCGGATCATCACTCGTGTACTGCTTCCGTTTTCCATCATTGGCGGTTTGCTTCTTGTCTGGCAGGGTGTTCCGCAGAACTTCAGCGGCAATGTGATTGTAGATACCATTGAGGGTGCCAAACAGATTATCGCACAGGGTCCGGTCGCTGCTCTGGAAATTATCAAACATTTGGGAACCAATGGCGGCGGATTTATCGGTGCAAACTCTGCTACACCTATAGAAAATCCTACGATTCTTACCAACCTGATTGAGTTGTATTCCATGATGCTGCTTCCCGGCGCTTGTGTAATCACATTCGGTAAAATGGTTCGTGACCGCAAATGTGAGGCACAGGCAGGCAGTACAGCTTTTACAGTTCACAGCGGCGTAGATTCCCGCAGTTTTACTGCCCGTTTCTTTGGTAGGGAGGGCAGAACCATTTTTGCTGCGATGAGTATTCTTTTTGTGATTGGTCTGGGCGTTTGCTTCTGGGCAGAATCTCAAGGAAATCCAGCATTGGCAGAAGCTGGATTGTCTCAGTCGATGGGAAGTATGGAAGGCAAGGAGGTTCGGTTTGGCATTGCACAATCAGCAATGTTTACAACCACGACTACCTCTTTTACTACCGGTACAGTCAATAATATGCATGATACCCTAACACCACTGGGCGGTATGATCCCACTTTTGCACATGATGCTCAATGTGGTGTTCGGCGGTAAAGGTGTCGGTTTAATGAACATGATCATATATGCAATTTTAGCAGTCTTTATCTGTGGCTTGATGATCGGACGGACACCGGAATATCTGGGTAAAAAAATTGAAGGCCGTGAAATGAAGCTCACTGCCCTTTGTATCATTATCCATCCGTTTTTGATTTTGGCATTTTCCGCTTTAGCGGTAGGGACACAGGCTGGTTTGGAAGGCATTACGAATCCTGGCTTTCATGGACTGTCCCAGGTGCTTTATGAATTTACTTCATCAGCAGCCAATAATGGCTCCGGCTTTGAAGGACTGGCAGACAATACCATGTTCTGGAATATTACCACCGGTCTTGCCATGTTCTTTGGACGATACTTGTCCATTGTGATCCAGCTTGCAATCGCAGGTTCGTTTATGAAGAAAAAATTTGTAAATGACTCCGTCGGTTCCCTGCATACAGATACGGCTGCATTTCCGATTATTCTTGTCGTTGTCGTTTATATTTTTGCGGCGCTGACATTTTTCCCGGTGCTGGCTCTCGGTCCGATTGCAGAGCATCTGACACTATGGGCGTAAGGAGGCAAAACGAATATGAGTAAAAAACAAACAAAAAAATTGATAACGCCGGAAATCTTCCATCAGGCGGTCATCGGTTCCTTTGTAAAGCTGAATCCACGATATATGATGAAAAATCCGGTGATGTTCGTGGTGGAAGTAGGCTGCTTTATCACTCTGCTGCTTTCTTTCTTTCCAGGTTTGTTTGGCGATATAGCAACCAGCAATCTCAGGATATATAACATCATCGTCTGCGTGGTGTTGTTCGTGACCGTATTGTTCGCCAACTTCGCCGAATCTGTGGCTGAAGGCCGAGGCAAGGCACAGGCGGCAAGCCTGAAAAAGACGCAAAAAGATACCACGGCGCATCTGCTCGGTTCGGACGGTTCTACAACAGATATCCGATCCAGCGAGCTGAAAAAGAATGATGTTGTTCTGGTTTCTGCCGGAGAAATTATCCCCGGTGATGGTGAGGTAATCGAAGGAGTCGCTTCTGTGGATGAATCCGCTATTACAGGTGAATCGGCTCCGGTTGTCAGAGAGTCCGGCGGAGACTTTTGCTCCGTTACCGGAGGTACAACCGTGGTTTCAGACTGGTTGAAAATCCGCATTACTTCTGATCCCGGCAACAGCTTTCTGGATCGTATGATTGCACTGGTAGAAGGTGCTTCCCGTAAAAAAACGCCCAACGAGATTGCGCTCAATACCTTACTGGTTTCTTTGACGATTATCTTTTTAATTGTGATCGTTACCCTTTATCCGATGGCAGTATATTCCGGCGTTCAGCTTCAGATTTCGACGCTGATTGCCCTGGCTGTTTGCCTGATCCCTACGACCATTGGCGGTTTGCTTTCAGCAATCGGGATTGCCGGTATGGATCGAGTGACTCGCTTCAATGTAATCGCCATGTCTGGTAAAGCAGTAGAAGCCTGTGGTGATGTGGATACCATGATTCTTGATAAAACTGGTACGATTACCTACGGAAACCGTCTGGCGGCCGATTTCTTCCCGGTAGATGGTGCAGACCGCAGCGAGCTGATTCGCTGTGCGGCACTGACCTGCCTTCATGATGACACGCCGGAGGGAAAATCTACGCTGGAACTTGCTCACCGTATGGGTGACAACAGCACGGAAACACCCGGTTCTAACTTTATCGAGTTTACCGCACAAACCCGTATGAGCGGTGTGGATCTTCCTAACGGAACAAAAATCCGAAAAGGTGCGGCAGATGCAATAGAGAATTATGTAAAAGAACAGGGGGGGCATATTCCCAAAAATTTACGAGAAGAAGTGGAAAAAATTTCTTCTCTTGGAGGAACGCCCCTGACAGTCTGTGAAAATAATCGTATTTTAGGAGTTATTTATCTGAAAGATACGGTAAAAGCGGGAATGGCGGAACGATTTGAACGGCTGAGAGCCATTGGTATCAAGACAATTATGTGTACCGGAGATAATCCGCTGACTGCCGCCACTATTGCAAAGGAAGCCGGTGTTGATGGTTTTATCGCAGAATGTAAGCCGGAGGATAAGATAGAAGTTATTAAGAAAGAGCAGGCTGAAGGAAAAATCGTGGCTATGACCGGAGATGGTACAAACGATGCTCCGGCACTGGCACAGGCGAATGTAGGACTCGCCATGAACAGTGGTACAACAGCGGCAAAAGAGGCTGCCAATATGGTGGATTTGGATTCAGATCCTACAAAAATTCTGGAAGTCGTGGAGATTGGTAAGCAGCTTCTGATTACAAGGGGAAGCTTAACTACCTTTTCCATTGCCAATGATATAGCAAAGTATTTTGCTATTATTCCGGCGATGTTTATGATGGCGATCCCTGAATTAGGGGTTCTTAATATCATGCATTTGGCTACGCCATACAGCGCCATCCTCTCCGCTTTGATTTTCAATGCGATTATCATACCGTGTCTGATCCCACTGGCAATGAAAGGCGTAAAATATCGTCCCATGTCTTCAGGGAAAATGCTGTTGCGGAATATGATGATTTTTGGTGTTGGCGGTGTCATTACACCTTTTGTGGGTATTAAGTTAATTGATATGATCATTCACCCATTGTTGGCACTGCTGGGACTGTAATAGGAGGTTGATTATTCATGAAAGAGAATATAAAAGGAATGTTGCATTATACAAGACAAGCCTTTGGCGTATCTCTGGTGCTGATGTTGCTTTGCGGACTGCTTTTTCCGCTTTTACTTTCCGGCATTTCTGCGATTCTTTTCCCGCATCAGGCTGAAGGCAGTTTGATAGAGATAAACGGTAAGGCAGTGGCAGCAGAGAATGTAGGGCAGGAATTTACAGAAGATTATTATTTGTGGAGCCGACCGTCTGCTTATCATTACAATGTATACATAGAAAATGCGGACGGAACTCAAACTTATCAGGACGGAACGGAATTTTCCGGAATTGGTTCCGGCTCTAATAACTATGCGCCGTCTAATCCTGAGCTTGTAGAACGAGTGGAAGCAGATATGGCACTTTTTCTGGAAAAAAATCCGGATGTAAAGCCGGAGGATATTCCTACTGACTTGCTGACGGCTTCCGGCTCCGGTCTTGACCCTCATATTTCTCCAAAGGCAGCTGAAATCCAGATTCCTCGTATTGTAGCTGCTTCTGGGTTGGAGGAAGATCAGGTGCGTAAAATCATAGAGAATCATACTACCGGTAAGCTGTTAGGAGTATTTGGAGAGGAAACTGTGAATGTAGTAAAAGTGAACATTGAACTTGGTACAGCAATGGGATTGCTTCAAAACTGAAAAGATGGCAGGATGAGATGTTAAAGGGCAGGAAAAATCTTTTCCTGCCCTTTATACAATCTTAATGCGTTTCAATGTTTACTCATACACATTTTATAAAAATAAAGATAAAATGAAAGAAATACAGGTGGCTTTGAGGTCCTTGCAGCTGCGAAAGAAGGAAAGAAATTATTTTAATAGGTGCAGTCGTGGCAATGTTTGCCTTTGGTTTTTATATCATGGATAAGGTAGATCATTTCTTAAACGATAATTACAGTCGGCTGGAAGTGATGGAACACACCTCTGCCCTTCGTATAGCTATGGAGGATTCTTCCATAGCTGCTTCTTTATCCGATTTGCTGGAAGATTTTTCTAAAAGAAATCCGGATTGCGATATATATTTCATGACTGGAAATACACATGAGATACAGGAAGGTTTGACAGAAAATAATTTTGATTTAGGATTTGTTGCAGCGGATTGTCAGGAAATTCAAAAGGAAGAATACTCGTCTGCACTTATTATGTTGAAGCGCAATTCTTTAAGTACATTCGTAATTGACATTCCTATTAATCCGATTGATACAACTCCGATTATGATAAAAGTATTATGGAAAAGAGATCTATATAAACGGGAATTAAATCAGTTTGTCGAACTGTTAAAGCAATATGATAAATTCTGTGATGCAATCGCTTAGAATTTAGCTGGTTTGAAAAAAAGACCGTTATATTGTATAATCTTTATGCAATCTTAATGTCTGTATTCAGATCCTTTTTGCAACTTAATGGGATATAGGCTAAACTAATGTAATGATAAGAGGTGAGAACTTGTGAGTGAGAATAATCTTATGGCTGATAAACTTTTGAAAGCCATTCAAGAGGAAGAACGAGATAAAACCAGGGGACGTTTGAAAATATTTTTTGGATATGCTGCCGGAGTTGGAAAAACCTATGCTATGCTGAAAGCGGCTCATGAGGCAAAGCAGCGTGGAATTGATGTGATTGCCGGATATATCGAACCTCATGCACGACCAAAAACAGCTGCTCTTTTGCATGGTCTGGAAGTGCTTCCAAGTAAAAGTGTTCCATACAACGGGATTACCCTCCGGGAATTTGATATTGATGCAGCCCTTCAAAGAAAGCCGCAGTTGATTCTTGTAGATGAGCTGGCTCATACAAATGCCGACGGCAGCCGCCATGCAAAACGCTATCAGGATATAAAAGAGTTGTTATATGCCGGAATTGATGTATATACTACAGTCAATGTACAACATATCGAAAGTCTGAATGATATGGTTGCTTCTATTACCGGCGTTTTTGTGCGTGAACGCATCCCTGACTCCATTTTTGATCAGGCTGATCAGGTAGAGCTTGTGGATATTGAACCTCAGGAGCTGATCGAACGGTTGAAAGAGGGAAATGTTTATCGGGAATCCCAGGCAAAGCGGGCAGTAAATAACTTTTTTACTGTAGAAAATTTAACAGCTCTTCGGGAAATTGCACTGCGCCGCTGTGCAGATCGGGTAAATATCCTGACTGAAAACAGCAGAATCAAAAGTCATGGTGATTATCATACCGATGAGCATATTCTTGTGTGTCTTTCTTCCTCTCCCTCCAACGCAAAATTAATCCGGACTGCCGCAAGAATGGCAAATGCTTTCCGCAGTGATTTTACGGCATTATTTGTAGAAACACCAGCTTTTTCTGCTATGAAAGTGGAAGATAAAAAAAGACTTCAGGATAATGTGCATCTTGCCAGACAATTAGGGGCAAAGATAGAAACTGTATATGGCGATGATATTCCCTTACAAGTTGCAGAATTTGCTAGACTTTCCGGTGTATCAAAAATTGTGATCGGACGAAGTGTAGCTGCGAAAAAGCATTTATTCAGCAAACCTACACTGACAGAAAAGCTGATTGCCTATGCCCCCAATTTAGATGTGTATATTATTCCCGATACAACTTCTGCCCCTGTTTCCTACTATGCAAAAAAAGCAAAGGGAATCAGGCACCTGGTATATTCGCCAGCCGATCTTGCAAAAAGTATCGGTATTTTGCTTGCTGCAAGTGGCATCGGGTTTCTATTTCAGAAATTAGGGTTTGCCGAAGCTAATATCATTACGGTGTATGTCTTGGGAGTGCTGCTTACTTCGGCTATCACAACACACTGGATTTACAGCCTCATTTCTTCCATCGTGAGCGTTTTGCTATTTAATTTTTTATTTACCGTTCCGAGATTTTCATTGGAAGCATACGATCAGGGATATCCAGTTACCTTTATTATCATGTTTCTTGCGGCACTCCTGACAGGTTCTCTTGCCACACAGCTCAAGAATCATGCAAAACAATCCGCACAGGCTGCATATCGCACCAAGGTTTTATTTGACACGAATCAGATTTTGCAGCAGGAAAAAAATCAAGAGGATATTATTTCTGCCACATCAAGGCAGCTTGTCAAGCTGCTTGGGAGGGGGATTGTGTTTTATCCTGTAGAAAATGGCTTGCTTGGAGAAGCGCGTACTTTTTCACCGGACGGGAATGTTTTGGATAACAGCTGCCTATCTGTAAATGAACAAGGGGTGGCAAAGTGGGTTTTGAAAAACAACAAACATGCAGGCGCTACCACAGATACACTTTCTGATGCAAAATGCCTTTATCTTGCTGTCCGGATTATGGACAGAGTGTACGGTGTGGTGGGAATCGTCATTGGCCAACAGCCTCTGGATGCTTTTGAGAACAGCATTTTGCTTTCGATTCTTGGTGAGTGTGCAATGTCACTGGAAAATGAGAAAAACGCCAGAGAGAAAGAGGAAGCGGCAATTCTTGCCAGAAATGAACAGCTTCGGGCAAATCTTCTACGGGCGATTTCCCATGACCTTCGCACTCCCCTGACTTCTATTTCCGGCAATGCCAGCAATCTTTTGTCAAACGGAAAATCCTTTGACGAAGATACCAAGCTCCAGCTATACACCGATATTTACGACGATTCCATGTGGTTGATTAATCTTGTGGAAAATCTTCTCGCCGTTACTCGGATAGAGGAAGGGCGGCTGAATATTCGTGCGTCTGCAAATTTGATAGATGAAGTAATTGCGGAGGCATTGCACCATGTAAATCGTAAAAGTGTAGAGCATTGCATTACGGTAGAACATGAAGAAGATTTTATCCTTGCTAAAATAGACGCCAGACTGATCGTTCAGGTCATTATCAATATTGTAGACAATGCCATTAAGTATACTCCAAAAGGCTCGCATATTCAGATAAAAACAAGGAAGCAAGACGAGCATGTGATTGTTACTGTAGCAGATGATGGGGAAGGAATTCCAGATGAGCTGAAACCGAAAGTGTTCGATATGTTTTATAGTGGTGCGAATAAGATTGCAGATAGCCGGCGTAGCTTAGGATTGGGACTGTCGTTGTGCAAATCGATTATCCATGCACATGGCGGTACGATTTCTGTTTCCGATAACATACCACATGGAACAGTGTTTACATTCACATTACCTGCTGAGGAGGCGCAAATACATGAATAAACCACTTATTTTAGTTGTGGAAGATGATTCTTCCGTGAAAAATTTGATTACAACCACATTGAAGGCACATGATTACCGGCATCTGACGGCTCCCAATGGGAAGGCTGCAATTTTAGAAGCATCTTCCCACAATCCGGATATTGTGCTTTTGGATTTGGGCTTACCGGACATAGACGGCGTGGATGTGATCAAAAAAATCAGAACATGGTCTAATATGCCAATTATTGTCATTAGCGCAAGGAGCGAAGATACCGATAAGATAGACGCTTTGGATGCTGGTGCAGATGATTATCTTACAAAACCATTTTCTGTGGAAGAGCTATTGGCTCGCCTTCGTGTTACCCAGCGGAGAATTGCAATGATGGAAAGCGAATCTTCGGCAGGTGCAGCAGTCTTTTCCAATGGACAGCTTCGGATTGATTATGCCGCTGGATGTGCTTACTTGAATGAGCAGGAATTACATTTGACACCAATCGAGTATAAACTGTTGTGTATCCTTTCTCAAAATGTAGGAAAGGTTCTGACCCACACCTACATTACACAAAAAATATGGGGGCACAGCTGGGAAAATGATATTGCTTCTCTTCGAGTCTTTATGGCGACTCTTCGTAAGAAAATAGAAACAACCCCTGAGTCCCCCAAATATATTCAGACACATATCGGTGTTGGTTATCGAATGCTGCGGGTAGAGTAAAGATTTGATTGTATATTCGGAAATGTCATTTATCATTCTGTTTGGATAAATGCAGTATTTTTACATCCTGAAAATTATTAAGGTGTCTCTTTGTGAGAAATAGACCAACATTAGAGAAGACCAGCGCTGAGATTGCATTATATCCATACGCTGGTCTTTTTTTATTGTAAATACAGAGATTTATGATAAAGGGTGCTGTATATAAAGCCTTCTAAAAAAAGTGTTTTTTTATCAGAAAATCACCTTGACAAATCTCGTCTCAATACAGGAGATTGTACGGCACACTTCATCAGAGAAGAAGTCCTGCGGAAAATCGTTCTCAATCAGATATTTGCCGTAACTGCCATGTTCTATGAGGACATCACTGCTTTTATGGAATTGATACAGAAACAGCGATTTGATGAAGCGGAAAAGGACATAAAACGCAAACGGCGTGAGGTCGGACAGGCAAGAAAACGGATTGCAGAACTTGACCGGATTTTCAAGCGGATTTATGAGGACGACATCAACGGCACAATCAGCCATGAGCGATTTTTGAAGCTGTCCGCAGAGTATGAAGCAGAACAAAAAGAGCTGACGGAAAAGGTAAAGGCAGAACAACAGGAAGTCGATACCTACGAACAGAATAAAAGCGATTTTGACAGCTTCACCGCCATCATCCGCAAGTATGTGAGAATAACCAAATTAACTCCCACTATCGTCAATGAGTTTGTAAAGAAAATCATCGTCCATGCGCCGGATAAATCAAGCGGACACCGCAGACAGAAGATACAGATTGTATGGAACTTTATCGGAGAACTGGAACAGGACGAGAATAAGCAGACCATTGAACGGCAGAGAATCAAAACCACTAGTTTACTAGTGGTTTGCTCAGACCCCAGAGGGGTCAGTACTTGCTGACCCCTCGAAGGGGTACTGAAAATATCATCGCATCGCTCGCTCCGCAACTGGTAAACCAGTCATGCGTGTCTTTTTAAGGTTTACAGTGCTTTCTAACCTTTTATATGTTTTTTCTCACAAGATTTTCTTTTAAGGAAATTACATCTATTTATGTTGCTTACTACTAGTTTCCATCAATTTATTTGCCAAGGCTTTTTTATTTACCCCTGGTAGAACCAGCCTAAAGGCAACAAAAAGCAAGACAGCATAGCAAACCGCTATGCTGTCTTGCAACTTAACAATTACTTCCTTATGGGTGTGCTCCCTTCGGATGCTTCCCTTTTTTTAATTAGAAATCAGCAGGTTGCGCCGCCGACCAGATGCAGCTTCGCGCCGATGATCTGGTCCTTTCTTTCCAGCAGCTCGGAACCCAGCAGCTGGCTCTGGACATTTTCAAAGCCCAGACGCTCGATGGTATCCGAGAAACGCTCGCCGGTCTTGCCCTGTTCGCGGAAGAGCAGGATTGCCTTCTCGATGACCTGCATCACCTCTTCCTCCGAGGTAAACACAGGGTCCAGCGGTTTGCCGTGGGCATATTTCTTACCCCAGCGTCCGCCGATATAGATGCGGTATCCATACTCGCCGGTCGGCATTGCCTTGAACGGGCAGGTACCGATGCAGCGACCGCAGTTGTTGCACAGGTTCGGGTCAATCTTCAGAACGCCGTCCACCACCTTTGCTGCATGGACCGGACAGGTGTTTTCCACCTGGCAGACCTTACAGCCGCGGCAGATGTCCGCCTGAAAACCCGGGATGCGCTGACCGACCACGCCCAAATCGTTGAGGTTTGGCTTGACGCAGTTGTTCGGGCAGCCTCCGACGGCAATCTTGAATTTGTGCGGCAGCTTGACCGATTCGTAGCCTTTATAGAAGCGGTCGTGAATCTTTCTGGAGAGGTCAAAGCTGTCCAGCAGTCCGTACTGACAGGTGGTACCCTTGCAGGCAACCACCGGTCTTACCTTCGAGCCGGTGCCGCCGGTTTCCAGACCGTACTCCGCTACAAAGGCGCGCAGCTCTTCAATTTTATCAAACGGCACGCCTGGAATCTCGATGGTCATACGGGAGGTCATCTCCAGCTCGCCGCTGCCAAAGCGCTGCGCTGCCTCGGTGATGCAGGCGCTTTCCTCTGCGGTGATTTTTCCGTTGCGGGTGATGATGCGGGCATTGAAGCAGTCGGTACCTTTGTTATGCAAAAATCCCCACGCCTTGACCCGCTTGATGTCCTCGGCGCTGATGGTCACCTGACCGCTCTGCTTTGGCATCCGGTTGACGGTCAAACCGCCCTCCAACACCTTGGTGTTGGTGTAGCCAAAGTGGCGCAGACGATTTTGCAGCAGGTAGGCGCGCTTGCCCTTGTCGCAGACCAGCAGCAGCTTTTCTTCCTTGCCAAGACCCTTCACCTCGCCGTTTACCTCTGTCAGGTTCACATACGGTGCGCCGGCAATTTTTGGCTGAATGGCTGCGTCGATGATTCGGTAGTCCTCTGCCTTGCCCTGCAAAAATTCCAGCGGCGTGATGCTGTCTAACTTGCCCGCCAGCTTGTTTTCCAGCAGGTTGACAGCGGTAACAAACGGATGGATGGCGGTGGAAAACGGAGGCGCATACGCCATGTCCATATTTTGCAGCTGGTCGATTGTTGCGCCCATCGTCAGAGCGACCACGCCAACGTCCACAATCTTATCCACTGCGCCTGCACCCAAAACCTGCACGCCCAGCAGTTTTTTGCTGTCGCGGTCGGCAATCAACTTGATGATGAACGGGTTCGAGCCCGGGTAATAGTGTGCCTTGTCGTCGGTGACCGCTGTGACCGAAATTATCGAATATCCTGCCTGGCAGGCTGCCTGCTCGCTCAAGCCGGTGCGTCCTGCATTCAGCTGCGGCAGCTTGACCACTGCGGTGCCCAGTACACCCGGATAGGAGGCTTCTTCCCCGCACAGCACCTGTGCCAATGTTCTGCCCTCCATATTGGCGGAGGAACCCATCGGCGACCAGGTGTCCTCTCCGGTCAGACGGTTTTTGACGGTAACACAGTCGCCTGCTGCATAGATGTGCGGCAGATTGGTGCGCAGCTGCGCGTCTACTGCGATGGTCCCGTTTGGAAGCAGCCGGATGCCGCTCTCCTTCAAAAAGGCGGTGTTTGGACGGACGCCCAGCGACAGGACGACCACGTCCGCCTTCAGTTCTTCTCCTGCCACCTGCACGCCCTGTGCCTGTGTGGTGCCGGTCACTGCCTCCAGACGGGTGTTTAGGCGGACCTTGATGCCCTGCTTTTCCAGGTGATTTTTGGCAAGCTCTGCCATCTCCGGGTCAAAGCCGGGCATAATCTGCTCTGCCATGTCGATGACGGTGACCGACAGACCCTGTTCCATCAGGTTTTCTGCCATCTCCAGTCCGATGAAGCCGCCTCCTGCGACCACGGCACGCTTTGCATTGTTCTGCTCCAAATACTCCCGCAGGTCGATGGCATCCTGCGGTGTGCGGATGGTGAACACACCCGGCAGGGATACTCCCGGCAGCGGCGGGATGATGGAGGAAGCGCCGCTTGCGATGATACACTCGTCAAAGCTGTATCGCTCCTCTGCCCCGGTGCGCAGATTCTTTGCCACTGCTTCCCTGCTCTGCGGCAGCAGGGCGGTCACCTCCCGCTCAACCAGAACGTTTGCTCCGGTCAAAGCGGTAAATTTTGCAGGTGTATTGACAATCAGTTCTTCCTTATGCTCAATCAGACCGCCGACATAGTACGGCAGTCCGCATCCTGCATAGGAGATGTCCCTGCCCTTTGTCAGGATGGTCACCTGTGCATCGGGCGACAGGCGTTTGATTTTTGCCGCTGCTTTGGTACCGGCAGCTACGCCGCCAATGATCAGTACATTCATTTGAGTACCCCACTTTCCTATTCCATTTTCATCGGACGAAGGTCCTTCGTCCACTCGGCTTTTTCGTTTTTATTATACACGATTTTCCGCCAAAATCCTAGTCCTAAAATATCATCCGCCCATGATTCTCCGCCTTCTTTCGACAGATTTTGCAGCGATGCTGTTGTATACTTCGGTTGTACGAGCATCCACCTCCATCCACAAAAGAAAGAAGGACTTCCCATGAAAAAATGTTTTTCCCTCATCCTTGCCGCTTTGCTGTGTCTGGGCGCTGCCCGCTTCCTGCCACAGGTAAAGGCTCAAAGGCTGACCATCGACCCACTGACTGCACAGATTTCCGAAAGCGACGAGGATTACGGCATCATGCTGCTGGACGGCAAGTTCCCGGACGGTGCCGGTGACATCCAATAGGGCATCGGCTCGCCAAAATACTCCTCAATGTTCTCCTTCATCAGCTGTGCATTTTTGTTGTCCTGCATCGAGCAGTAATAGAAGTAGGACTGGTAAAAATAGCGCTTGCTTTCCTCTTCGCGGTGCAGCTGGTGCAACGACTGCGCGATGACAAACAGCAGCCCGCCCATGCAGCTGGAACGACCCGACTGCACCGAACATTCGATGCCCTGTTGGGCAACCTGAATTGCCTGCTCGTTCTGCTGCTCCATACACAAAACCCGCGCATAGTTGTAGCTGATCAAAATCTTCATCGGGCGGGTCTGCTCCAGACTTTGCAGGTGCCCATCCAAATATTGCAGCAGTTGGCTGTACAGGCTGACTGCTGCTTTTGTTTGCCCATAATCGGCATAGACCAGCGCAATCTGGTTAATAATCTTCAGCTCATCCACTCCGTACAGATTGCCGGAGATGTCCTGTACACAAAAATGAGGGACCGTCAGGCTGATTGCCCGAAACAGCAGCATCTGCTTTTCCCGAAAACTGTACGGGACCAGCTTGCCGTCCTCCCATCGTCCCAGCAGTGCCCGGCAACGCAGCACAAACTGTCTGGTCAGATGATCGTCCGCTTCCATCATCTGCTCAAGCTCATCCAGTTTTTTTAAACCCTGCTCCCGCTGACCCAGCACGTTGCAGGAAACGATTTCGGTTTGCAGGTTGGAAATCTTCATCTCCTGCTCACTGAGCAGCGCATAATACCGTTCCCCGGGCATCCCCAATCGTTGCAGCAGTGCATTGAGCTTGCTGCGGGACGGGGTCTGCTTGCCGTTTTCAATCCTCGAGAGGGTCACTGTCTCGCAGATGCCGCGGCACAGCTGCTCCTGGGTCAGTCCCAGCTCCTGCCTGCGTTTTCGGATGATCGAACCAATGTAGACTTCCTTCATTCTGCCTGTTTTGCCTCCCTGCACAGCGCACCGCTGCGGCAGTCCACTGTCCGCAGATAGTCTGCCCACCAGCCAAGTACCTCTGCGATGCGTCCCAGCTCCGACTGCTTGCTGACCGTCCTCCACAGCTGTTTGTAGTAATAGAGCCAGTTTTCCAGCTGTTCTGCCAGAGCGCCTGCCTGCGCTGCATCGACCGGTCGGTGCAGATATTCCAGATTGGCTGCCATCGCTCCCATTTGGTTAAACAGGCAGCAGCCGTCGATTGCCAGCACATAGGCATTGAGCCGTTCCCTGCCCTGCTGCGGCAAGGCGTGTACAGCACAGCCCAGCAGCTTGGTTTGCAGCTGTTTTAGGCAGCGGTTTTGTTCCTCCACCTGCTCTGCTGTCTGCTCAGAGGAAAAGCGGCTGTCCACAAACTGCCGGACCGACTCGGTCCCCTTGTGCTTGTGGTAGGTCTGGTACTCATAAAAGACGCAGATTGCCATCCAGCTGTACAGGATGTGCCGGTCGATTTCCCCAATCCAACCGGCTGCCTGCGGGAGCTGCTGCCCAAATTCCAGCACCGAGATAGACTGCATCAGCTCATCATACTCCATCGGCTGCTCGCTCCAGCCAAACTGTGCGCCGATTGCCGCCCCCGGAAAGCTAAAGGTCGGGTGGCAGATGTGGTGGAAATCTCCCCAGTCGGTGTTCAGCAGCCCTACCGCACCAAACCGATGGGCATACTCTGCCATCCTGCGGATGTTCCGGTAGGAATCCTGCACGCTGTTGACCAGCCTGGACCAGCTCAGCACACCCGGACAGTTATAAAAGGTCGCCTGTGCCTGTGCAAACTGGCGGCTTTCATCCTCCTTCACCGTCGGAGAATATCCCCAGTTGAGGTAGATCATCTCTTTGGGCAGCTGCTGCACCAAATCGGGATATTTTCCGATGATGTCCCCCCACATCATCGGGCGGCAGCCTTTTTGAATGAGGTGGTCGCACAGCTTTTTGACAAAGCCGACATAGGCGGTGTCCTTGCCGACCTGACGGCAGTATTCCTGACTTCTGCCCAAGCCTAAATCAAAGGTTTCGTCCGCACACAGGTTAAACAAGCGGGTGCGGAACAGCGGACGGTACTCGTCAATCATCCGGCAGACAAAGGGAAAGCTGTCGGGATTGGTGATGTCGATGGTGTGGTGGTCCTGCTTGTCCCATGCGTCAAAGGGGTCGTCACAGCTGTTTTCCAGCTCACACAGGTAGGAAAACTGTCGGGTTCGCAGCACCTGATACAGGTGGCTGAAGGTGGAGATGGATGGCACCAGCTCGATTCCCCGTTCATAGCAGTAGTCATCCAGCTCGATGATTTCCTCCGGTGTCAGCGGGTCGTCGCTGCGCCACACCTCGCTGAAATCGCGGAAGAGGTAGGTGTTCTCGATGTACAGCTGCATCTGGTTAAGCTTATATTCGGACAGCTTATCTGCCAGCTGCTTTAAAAAGTGCAGAGTCGGCACCCTGCCGCGGGTCACATCGTGGTAGTAGCCGCGGTACGGCAGGGAGGGAGCATCCTGCAAACGCAGCTGCGGCAGACAGCATCCGTACTGCTCCAGTATCTGGCAGAAGGTCTGGACTGCCCAGAACAGTCCCTGCTCCGAACCGGCAAGGACCACCCCTCGGCTGCCGATTTCAATAGCATAGCTTTCCGGCTGTGCATCCATCTGCGGGTCATAGCGCAACAGGATGTCTCCATCGCGCGCCTTTCCTGCGGTCAGGTGCAGGGCAAGCCCGGTGCGCTCCTCTATCTTTTTTTGAAACAAAAATGCCTGCCGGCGGTGCAGCGGACTGCATCCGTCCTCCAGCACGATGTACGCATCATAGCGCAGTACAAACTTTTCCTCAAAAACCTCCAGCTGTTTTGGCGTCGGCAAAAGAATCATCTGTCGCCCCTCCTTATTTCTTTTCTGTCTTTATTTTACAACAGGCTTTTCCTCCCGACAACCCCTGTTTTTTCTTCTCCTCCATAAAAGCAGCAGCCCTCCGGTCCTGGAAGGCTGCTGCTTTTTATTGGTTTTATGCTTTTCTTACGGTGCCAAAATCAGTTCGCAGGTACATTCCTCCAGCTGGCTGCTGATTTTTTGATTGACCTCTTCGGTAGCTTTTTTCAGCTGTTCGACCGCAAGCGTAGCCGAGGACACCTTAAAATAAACCGCTATCCACAGGTGTCTGCCGGTGCGGGTGATGTCAAAAAACACCGGCGAAAAGGCGTAATTTTCCATGCTTTCGGTGCAGATCTGTTTAATCTGCTCCACCAGCTCTTCATCGGGCGAAAATAAAAAGATGTCCCGCACGCTGCTCCACAGCATTTTTACGCTTTCCGGCAGCATAAACACCATCACCAATACGGCGATAATCTGGTCAAAATAAGGTGCGATGAACGCCAGCGGCGTCTTGACCAAAAAGGAGGAAGCAAAAAACGCCAGCGACATCCCCAAGCTGTACCCGATGTCCAACCGCCATCCCATCAGTTCCGCCTCCACTGTGGGGGAGGCGGAGTTTTTATTCACCCTGCGCATGATAATATAGATGACCACGCTTGCCGCACCCAGACAAAGCTGAAAGAGAGAAACCTGAAGGTCGTTGACCGGGTTTCCTCCCGACAGCGCCGACTCGATGACCTCGACGACTACGCCGAGTGTAACCGAAAGCATCATGACCCCTTTTACAATCAAAAAGATGGACTCCAGCTGAAAGTAGCCGTAGGGGTGCTTTTCCGAAACCGGCTTGTGGAACAGCGGGGTCAAAAACAGCAGCAATGCAATAAAGACAAGCTCGGAAGCATCGTACACCGCGTCGGTCAGCGCCGACTGCGAGTGGCTGTAAATGGCAAAAATCAACTCAACAAGGGCAAACGCAAGCCCTGCGACAAAGGACAATCTCAATATCGTTTTTTCTTTTCGTTCACTGATCATACAATTTCACCTTTCCTGTCAAACGTCTGTTCCGATTGTTCCCATTCGGTCAGCCGCTTCATTTCGGCGTTGCGTGTATGATTTTATTAAAGTCCTCATCCACTCTTTCACCCTTTCTCATCTTGCTGCTGTTTTATTATACTATCTTTATAAAACTTTTGAAAGGCAGAAACTGTAAACTTCATTTGCTGGCGTGACATTTTTTCACACGTAATAAGTAAGGTCGTGGGCTTTGTTTTTTACCCGGATTGTCGGTAAAGGTGATATAACTTTTAAAAAAGGAAGATAACATTAAATCGGAAATGTCTTTCGGTACCATTCCCACAGGTCCTCTGTGGTATGGATGACTTTGGCGATGCCGTAGCCGTTGCCTACATATTGCCACAAGTTGTTGCGGAACTCCTGGATGGTAACTTCTCGGAATGTCCAGTCATCACCTCTCCAGTCGGTCCATGTGAAGCCGTGTTCCTGGGTGTTTTTCATCTTTCCACGGATCATATGTCCACGGTTGGTATCGTAAAAGCAAAGTTCAGGTGTTCCTGGCTTATCTGGGCTGTCTCTGACAATGATATGTAATGCGAGTTGCTGGTTGCTGCCATGGGGGCTGAAATCTATCACATATAGGGCTTTTTCGTTTGGTTGGTTCATTTAAATTCTCCATTCTTTGTTTTATAACATAGAACATTTCTCTTACTTTATTATATCACACTATTTCAAGGGTTTTCCTACCGAATCGTTGATTCGAATAAATTTTTCTAGTGGTTTTGATAATTCCCACACTTTTAATCGTATCAGTCAAAGCCCATCTTATTATATTCAGACTAACGTTATCATTTCCTTTTCCCTATGTCTTTTCCTTTTTACTTGATTGTATACTATTTTTTCTTTCCGTCCACGCTTCCGACAGCAAAGGCAACCGCTTGTCCACTGTAGGTTTGTCAAACATATTGGACAGTGAACTCTGCAGGAGAAAGCCAGCGGA
>ENA-ORTY01002320-ORTY01002320.1-human-gut-metagenome-genome-assembly--contig:-NODE-2320-length-18459-cov-42.090035_pt1 | contig 18459 bp, 9 predicted proteins | sample MGYA00241917_ERZ509198 | MGnify/ENA primary metagenome ERZ509198 (study PRJEB26280, sample SAMEA2338857) | human gut metagenome | biome: human gut; feature: human-associated habitat; material: faeces...
ACTCATAAATCTACCCTTAATCGTGTATTGGATGATAGTTGCGGATTTTAGGATTTTATCGTATTATACGTATTATTATTTCAATCAAAACGTTTCTTCTAAATTCGGGATTTGTACCTCCCGAAATTTGCGGTGCAAAGGTATATACAATCTGGAGGTTAAAGTGCATCGTGTAAGTTTCAAGTAAGTACGAGTAATATGAGAAATTCACAACTACCAGATAAACAGCAACTTACGTAACGGGGGGGGTAAAGGAAAGTAAGAATCGAAAAAAAACGATTAAAAAAAAGTAGAAAGTTCATAGAATATTTCTAATAAAAAATCTGTAAATTTGTATATAAAAAAGGTAAGATCTAAAGATTTAAAGACCTATGAGGACATTGATATTGACCATAACTATCAGTCTGTCGCTCATTAATGCTCGCGCAGACAATAACAAACTTTACGAAAGATTAGACTCAGTAATAGCCCATAGTGCGGATTATGATGTCATAAAAGAAAAAAGGCTAAAAGACATTAAGCTCGGAGCTAAATTCGTAATCGCTGCAACAGACAAGCTACGCATATATGAACAGTTGGCAAACGAGTATAGCCCATACGTTTACGACTCGGCAATGGTGTATGTCCAAAGGGGAATAAGCATTGCCAAACAGACTGGCAATTCTGATTATTGCAACCGATTCCTGATTACAAAGGCAAGTCTGCTGATTGAACGAGGCTTCTATATTGAGGCGAAGGAAAATCTGGACAAAATCGAGATATCACAATCCGATCCAAAGCAAAATTTCCTTTTCTACTGCGCCCAGAGTTCACTTTATTACAATCTGAATGCCTATTGTCAGAAAATGGAGTTCAGCAAACATTATAACGAACTGTTCAAGAAATATATTGGCAAGGCACTATACTACTGTCCGAAGAATAGCGCATTGTATTATTACATGAAGGGTATAAATCTCTTTTTCTCAGGCAGGAGTATCAATGAGATTAGCGCTTCATTGAATAAGGCAATGCAAATGATCGGACCGGAAAACCGCATGTACGGCAGGGCGGCATACGCTCTGTCGAAGGCTTACGGCAAGAATAAGCAATTGGAACAACAAGAGCGTTATCTGCTGCTTGCTGCCATTAGCGATGTAATGTCGGCTAACAATGAGAGTCTAGCATTGCAGGATGTTGCTCTGTTGCTTTATAAAAACAAAAATGATCTTGACAAAGCTCGGAAATATATCAATCAAACATTGAAAGACGCACATGCATATAATAGTCGTCTGCAACAGGTAGAGTTGTATACCAACCTGCATGTAATATTGTCAGCTTACAATGAAAAGCTCCAAAAGGAAGCCATCTGGAAAAACGTGACGATAATATGTATACTTATGCTGTTGGTTGTCATTGCAGCAGCAGTGGTGTACTTCAGCCGGAAAAACCATTTGTTGAAACTGTCGGAGAAGGTACTGAAAGCCTTGACTGAAGAGTTGAGCGCTACCAACAAACAACAGTTAAAGGACAACAAAGCACTTCAAGACTCAAACGATGAACTGGCAAGCTCTAACAAAGCGTTTCAGGACTCAAATGACAAACTGACGAGTTCAAACAAAGCGCTTCGGGACTCTAACGATGAACTTAAAGGCTCAAACAAAGCACTTCGGGACTCTAATGATGAACTTAAAGGCTCAAACAAAGCTCTTCGGGACTCTAACGATGAACTTAAAGGCTCAAACAAAGCACTTCATGACTCTAACGATGAGCTAATGAGTTCAAACAAAGCACTTCGGGACTCTAATGATGAACTTAAGGGCTCAAACAAAGCGCTTCAGGACTCTAATGACGAACTGACGAGTTCAAACAAAGCTCTTCGGGACTCTAACGATGAACTTAAGGGCTCAAACAAAACGCTTCAGGACTCAAATGACGAACTGACGAGTTCAAACAAAGCTCTTCGGGACTCTAACGATGAACTTAAAGGCTCAAACAAAGCGCTTCAGGACTCTAACGATGAACTTAAAGGCTCAAACAAAGCGCTTCAGGACTCTAATGATGAACTTAAGGGCTCAAACAAAGCACTTCAAGACTCTAACGATGAGCTAATGAACTCAAACAAAGCACTTCAGGACTCTAACGATGAGCTTAAATACAACAACAATGAGCTTAAGTACAACAACAATGAACTTAAGAACTTTAACAACGAGCTCAAAGACTCCAACAAAGCACTTAAAGACTCTAACAACGAGCTTAAGGACTCAAACAACGAGCTTAAGGACTCAAACAAAGCGCTTCGGAACTCAAATGATGAGCTTGAAAACACCAACACAAAGCGAGAGTTGATGGCTAATGCCTTTATCATGCTCTGCTATCAGTATATTGAGCGGTTGGAGAGTCAGCGCAAACTGGTAATACGTAAAATTAGAGCCAATCAGCAGAACGAACTGCTGAGCATTCTCTCGTCTTCAAAACTGAGTACCGAAGAGAATCAGAACTTCTTATCGCAGTTCGACAAAATCTTCCTCTCGCTCTATCCCTCGTTTGTAAATGAGCTGAACTCACTGCTGATACCCGAGGCACAAATCGAGCTTAAGGAAGACAACAAGCTGACTCCAAGCTTGCGTGTAGCAGCCTTGGTAAGACTGGGTGTAACGGAAAGTCCTAAGATTGCCGGCATCCTCTCCTACTCGCTACAAACAATATACAACTATCGCTCTACACTAAAGAACAGCGCCATCGACAAAGAAAACTTCGAAGAGAATCTGCAAAAGCTGTGCTCAGTTTATCCCAAACCGGTCATTAAAAAGAATCGCTTCAATTTTTTCTTAAAACAGAGCGAAAGATACATATTTTGTTAGTATACAGATACTATGACGATGGAATTGTTTACCGGACAGCAATAATAAACAATCCGTTACGCATAGCGCAGGCGCAGCGAGTTGAGCACTACGCTTACGCTTGAGAACGCCATCAGGGCGCTTGCCCACATCGGCGTTATCTGAAAGTCGACGCCGAAGATGTGTAGGGCACCGGCGGCGAGGGGTATGCAAACGATGTTGTAGACGAACGCCCAGAAGAGGTTCTGCCATATCATGCGCACGGTACGTCTACTGAGCCTTACGGCTTCGGGCAGCGCCATGAGGTCGTCGCCCATCAGCGTTATCTGCGCCACGTCCATCGCCACATCTGTGCCGCGACCGATGGCTATGCCCACGTCGGCGAGGGCGAGCGCCTGCGTATCGTTGATGCCGTCGCCCACCATAGCCACGCGCTTGCCTTCGCTCTGAAGTTGCTGCACGAGCGCCTGCTTGTCGCCTGGCAGCACCTTGCTGCGATAGTTGCGTATGCCCGCCTCAGCAGCCCAGTAGCGAGCCGCCTCCTCCTTGTCGCCACTCATCATGTACACCTCGATGCCAGCCGACTGCAGCTGCGCCATCGCCTCCTTGGCGTTTGGCTTCAGCGTTTCGCGCTCTTCGAGCGGTATGTCAGATGGGCGTGTGAAGTCGATGTTCGGGTTTGGAATGGTGAGCGTGCCAGTCTTGTCGACGACGAGTGCCTGAATCTTATGCAGGTTCTCCAGCGCCGACGCGTCCTTTATGAGAATCTGCTTCTGCGCAGCCTTGCCAATGCCCACCATGAGCGCCGTCGGCGTAGCCAATCCCATTGCGCAGGGGCAGGCTATGACGAGCACAGCCACAGCCGAGAGAATAGCGTGCGGCAGTGCGGCGTTGCCTCCTACAGCCCACCACACGCAGAACGTGAGCAGAGCGATGGCAGTCACCGTCGGCACGAACACGCGTGCGGCTCGGTCTACGATGCGCTGCACGGGCGCCTTGCTGCCCTGCGCCTCCTGCACCATGCGTATGATGTGCGCAAGAGCTGTGTTCTCGCCAATCTGACGCGCACGCATACGCAGTTTGCCCTGACTGGGTATGGTTCCTGCGAGCACGGTGTCGCCTGCTTTCTTCATAGCCGGTGTAGGTTCGCCGCTTATCATAGCCTCGTCTACATACGCCGCATCGGCAGTCATGAAACTCTCAGCCGAGCACACCACGCCGTCCACCGGAATCTTCTCTCCGGCGCGCACCTCTATCGTGTCGCCTATCTGAATAGTCGAGATAGGCACCTCCTCCATGCGGTAGTCGTCGGTGCCTTCCATCTTCTCGTGCGTCACGATGCGCGCTGTCTTGGGCTGCATACCCATGAGCTGGCGTATGCTGCTCGCCGTGCTGTCTTTCGCTTTCTCCTCAAGACATCTGCCCGTGAGCACGAACGTGATTATCATCACCGAAGCGTCGAAGTAGGTGTGCCACTCTATGCAGCGTGCGCCCCAAACCGCCTCGCCGAAGAACGTGTTGAACGTGCTGAAGAGGAACGCTATGAGCGTGCTCAGCGCCACGAGCGAGTCCATGTTCGCCGTGCGATGCGTTATCTGTTTTGCCGCCGACACATAGAAGCGTCTGCCGCAGTAGAACATGTTTAAGAGAGCGAGTATGAGGCAAATCTGGTTGTTGAACGCTCCGTCGCCGCTCATGCCGAAGTACATCGTGAGTGCGGCAAACAGCCACGAAAGCAGCGTACGGCGGCGCAGCAGCGTATATTCACGACGGTTAATCTCCTCGGCGTTGCGGTCGCTCTCCACCACGAGGTCGTAGCCGGCGTTGCTCACCTCGCGCTTCATGTCGTCGAGCGTAATCACGTCAGGGTCGTAGTCTACAAGCACCGTGCGTGTAGACAGTGTTACCGTAGCCGAGTTGATTCCACGCAATCCTTTGAGCTTATTCTCTACGTTGGCGGCGCAGACAACGCACGCCATGCCTATAACTGGTATTGTCTTTTTCATCGTCTATTTACTGCATTTACGGGTTTTATAGGAAAAGTGTATTTTTGAAGCATCAAAAATGGAGGAAAAGTGTATAGGGGAGTTTAAAAGCACTACTTCTTCTGCGTATCGGGCAGCAGTCCGGCGATTATGCCGAGCAGCGGCAAGAATGCACTCACCTTGAAGATAAACTCTACACTGGTCTTGTCGGCGAGCCATCCGAAGAAAGCCGAACCGATGCCGCCCAAACCGAACATCAAGCCGAAGAAGATGCCGGCGATGAGTCCTACCTTGTCGGGCATGAGGTCGGTGGCGTAGACCACTATTGAGGAGAACGCCGAGGCGATGATGAGTCCGGAGAGGAAGGTGAACACGATGGTCCATGTCAGACTGACGTAGGGCATGGCGAGAGCGAACGGAGCTGCGCCCAGGATGGAGAACCATATCACGTACTTGCGTCCGAAGCGGTCGCCGAACACGCCGCCGGCGAGCGTGCCGATGGCGAAAGCGGCGAGGAACACGAAGAGGCATATCTGCGAAGCCTGCACCGAGACGCCGAACTTGTCGATGAGGTAGAACGTGAAGTAGCTCGTGATGCAGGATGTGTAGAAGTATTTCGAGAAGATGAGCAGGATGAGTATGAGCAATGCGCCGTACTTTGCGCGTCGGGAGATGTGGGTGTTCAGCGTTTCCGCCTTACGCGGATGCTTCACGGCGTACTGCAGACGGGCTTTATACCACGCTCCGAGGCGAACCATGATGAGCGCTGCGAGCAGGGCGGCTATGGCGAACCACGATATGGCGTGCTGTCCGAAGGGCAGGATGATGAGTGCTGCGAGCAGCGGACCGAGCGCCGAACCGCCGTTGCCGCCCACCTGGAAGATAGACTGCGCAAGACTCTTCTTGCCGCCCGACGCCAGTTGCGTCACGCTCGACGCCGTAGGGTGGAACACGGACGAGCCGAAGCCTACGACGCTCACAGCCAGCAGTATGAGCAGATAGTTCTCGGCGAACGCAAGCATGAGCAGTCCGGCGAGCGTGAAGCACATGCCGACGGAGAGCGCATAGGGGCGCGGATGGCGATCGGCAGAGAGTCCTGTGAAGGGCTGCAGAATGGAGGATGTCATCTGAAAGACGAGCGTTATGATACCTATCTGCGCGAACGAGAAGTCGAACTTGTCCTTGAGGATAGGATAGATAGACGGAATGATCGACTGTATCATGTCGTTCAGAAAGTGGGAGATACAGCAGATGACGAGCACAGAATAGACCGTGCTCTCCGCCATTGTAGGGTTGCCTTTAAGTATGCGGCTTATTGATTTCATATATATATTTATTTAGATGTGCGTATGAGTGGCAGCTGCAAAGTTACTGCTTTAATCTGAAACAGAAAAACGTTTGTATGAGATAACCGAAAAAAGCCGGAGGCAACGATGCCCCCGGCTTCTAACTCTAAAAACAAGTTTCTACTATTACGAACTTATATTAACAACTAAACCTTTTCATTATTCTAAGCCGAGCTAAGCCTTCTTAAGCCTTTCTAAGCCAAGAAGAACATAGGCGGCGTTTAAGCCGAGCTAAGCCTTCTTAAGCCTTCTTAAGCCAAGAAGAACATCGGCAATCCTAAGCCCTCCCCGACGGGGAGGGTTGGGAGGGGCTTTGCTCTTTACTTCACCTCCTCAGGCAGTACGGGCATTGCGCCGTTCTGCGTGCAGACGTATGCGCTCACTCTCACTGCGCGCTCGTGAGCCTCAGCCACCGTCATTCCGGCGAGGATAGAAGCACAGAAGGTACCCGTGAACGAGTCGCCCGCGCCTACTGTGTCAGCCACCTCCACCTTCGGTGTGGGCTGGAACGACATCTCGCCTGGTGTGAACACGTACGACCCGTTCACGCCGCAGGTGAGCACGAGCATATCGAGGTCGTATTTGCCGAGGATGAGCCAGCACTTGTTCTCGATGTCCAAGCCCGGATAGCCGAACATCCTGCCGATGAGCACAAGTTCCTCGTCGTTTATCTTCAGAACATTGCAGCGCTTCATGCTCTCGCAGATAACCTCCTTTGTGTAGAAATTTTGGCGCAGGTTGATGTCGAATATCTTCATGCAGTCGGCAGGCGTAGCGTCGAGGAACTTGTAGATAGTCTCGCGGCTCACCACGTTGCGCTGAGCAAGCGAGCCCCAGCACACAGCCTCAGTGTTCTCGGCGATAGCCTTCACCTCGTCGGTGAACGGGATGTTGTCCCACGCTACGTTCTCCTTTATGTCGTATGTAGGTATGCCTTCGTCGTCGAGTTTCACCTGCACGGTGCCGGTTGGATAAGGCACGCGCGGCATACAATACTGCAAGCCTTTCTCTTCGAGCTGCTGAATGGTCTCCTCTGCGAGTTTGTCCTCGCCGAGAGCGCTCACAGCAATTGAGTTCAAGCCGAACTGACCGGCATGGAACGCGAAGTTAGCTGGTGCACCACCAAGTTTCTTACCTTCAGGAAGCACGTCCCAGAGTGCCTCACCGAGTCCTACTACATATTTCTTTTCCATAGTTTTATTGTTTTCAGTTATTGTTTTTTTGAATAAGCCTTACTAAGGCAGCGTTTAAGCCTTTCTAAGGCAGCGTTTAAGCCTTTCTAAGCCTTCTTAAGCCTTCCTAAGCCAAGGCCAACTAAGCCTTCCTAAGCCAAGGAGAACTAAGCCTTTTTAAGCCTTTTTAAGCTAACTAAGCCCTCCCCGACGGGGAGGGTTGGGAGGGGCTTTAGGGTTGGGAGGGGCTTTGGGCTTTAGTTCTGCTTTACTTTAGGTATATAGCTGAGCAGATAGAGCACGCCGATAGCCATCACAGCAGCAGCCCAAACCTGCGGATACTGAGCGCCGGCAGCCTTTGCGGCGTCGCTGGCGAAGCCCATGAAGAGCGGGAACACCGTGCCGCCGAACAGACCCATGATCATAAGACCAGAAACCTCGTTCTTCTTCTCCGGAGCAGAGAGCATAGCCTGCGAGAAGACGATAGAGAACACGTTAGAGTTGCCGTAGCCTACGAGAGCGATTGCTGCCCAAAGCTCCCACTTCTCTGTGCCGAACACCAAGCCGACCATAGAGAGCGCCATCATCAGCACGATGATTGTGAAGAAGGTGCGGATATTGAGCTTGCGCATAAGGATTGAGCCGGTGAAACAGCCGAGCGTACGGAACGCGAAGTAGATTGACGTAGCGTACTCGAACTGGCTGAGCGAGTCGCCGGCGCCGCCAAGACGCTCGAACAACACTTTCGGTGCAACGGCGTTTGTACCTACGTCGATGCCCACGTGGCACATGATGCCGATGAACGAGAGCAGGATGATAGGCGAACCGAGCATCTTCAGACAGTCGCCGAAGCCTGAAGCCTTGCCTTCGATAGGTTCTTCCTCGATGTGTGTCATGCCGAGCCACAGCGTAGCCACCATACCTATAACGAAGAAAAGGAGGAAGAGGATGCGCCAGCTGAGTCCGAGGATAGGAGCTGTAGTGGTAGCGCCCCAAGCAGCGATGAGCGGAGCGATGAACGAAGCGATAGCCTTAACGAACTGACCGAAGGTGAGCGTCGAAGCCAGATGGCCCTTAACGAGCATCGTCACGAGCGGGTTGATGCCGGTCTGCATGATGGCGTTGCCTATGCCGAGCAGCGAGAACGAGATGTACATCAGCCAGAGCTGGCTCTCCTTTGTAGGCATAAAGCTGTCGAAGAGCGGCAGGAGCACAGCCAATGTTGTGATTACCACTGAGAGCAGAACTGTCTTCTTTCTGCCTATCTTATTCATCAGCATGCCCGTAGGCACAGAGAAGATAAGGAACCAGAAGAACACGAGCGAGGGGAAGAAGTTTGCAGCGGAGTCGGAGAGTCCGAAGTCTTCCTGCATGTTGTTTGAAACCGCACCGACCAGATCGACGAAGCCCATCGTGAAGAAGGCAATCATCACCGGGATGAGTGTCAGTTTGCTTTGATTGGAATTGTTCATTGCGTATGAAACTTTTAGTTATTAGTTGAGTTGAGAATTTATTTCTGCAGCAAAATTACGCTAAACGTGCCGAGCAGAGCGAAAATTATGTTGCATAGAGTTGTATAAAACAGCATGGCACAACATATTTGCTACAGATGCAACATTCGTGCTATTGCGCTTTACACAGTACAAGAAAGCGGAGGTGTGGTATCCTCCGCTTTTTCGTATTAAGGGTTTTATATCTACTCCGAATATCGGTGGCGTCTTTTAGTAGTTCTTGTTCTGCTTATACAAGCCAGGCACATAGTAGAGCTGGTTGTAAGGAATTGGGTAGAACTCGTTCTTGCCAGCCGTGTAGTGGGCATCCTTAAGATACGTAGCGTATGTCTGTCCGTCGTACACGTCGTTCTTCTCGGTTGCGAAGTAGGCGTTGAGAGTCTTTGAAGCCAATCCCCAGCGACGCAGGTCGAAGTAGCGTCCGTTCTCCATTGCAAGCTCCAGACGGCGCTCCCAGCGCAGACACTTGCGTGCCGTCTCCTTGTCCTTGAAGTAAGACTCTGGATAGAGCGCTATCTCGCACTGATCCTTGGCGTAAGCGATGTGCTTGTCTACAGAGTTCTTCGCACGCTGGCGAATGTCATTGATTATGGTGCGAGCCTCAGCAAGCTGGTCGGTCTCGATGAGAGCCTCTGCACGCATGAGCATCACATCGGAGAAGCGGAACACATAGTCGTTCATAGCGAACGCCTGCCATGAGCCGTTGTAGGTCTCGCCCTTAGAGCGCTGCGGCACCTCCTTCATAGAGCAGTAGTAGCCGTAAGTGTTCGGTGTGCGACTGTTAGCCTTTGTGAGCGTATACTCCTTCTCGTACTTGTACGGGAAAGTAGGCATACCCACGGTGTGGAAGAGACGCGGATCCCATTTCTGGGTGGTCGGCTGGCCGTTGACGGGATAGTCGATATGCTTGTTATAATCGTCAAACTCGGGCAGTCCGTTCTTTGTCTTGAAGGCGTTCACGAGGTCCTGCGACGGCTTGTGGAAGTCCCATCCGCACGACCACATTCCCCAAACACCGTTGAGCACGTTGCTCCAGTTGGCGCGTCCGAAGGTGGTATTGTCGTCCTTGTAGTCGGAAGTCTGCACAGCGAACACACTCTCCTTGCTGTTCTTATGTTCGGGCAGGAAGATGTCGCCGTAGTCTTCAAGATAGCCGAAGTAGGGCGAGTTCTTCACCACGTTTGTGTATTCAATCACCTTCTGCATATACTCCGTGTTGATGTGGTCGTAGCCGTTGGTTGCCTCGTAGCCGTCGCCGTAGGCAAGCGTCAGATAGCACTTGGCGAGATATGCCGCAGCAGCAACACGGTTGACGCGGTTCTGCTCTTTCTGCATCTCGGGCAGCACGTCGTAAGCCTCCTTGAAGTCGTTTATTATCTTGCCGAACAACTCCTGGTATGTAAACTCGTCGTTGCGGGTCTTCTCCTGAAGATTGTTCTTCGTTACGTTCTCGTCAATCCAAGGCACCTGGCGGAACATGGTGATGAGCTTGAAGTAGAAGTGGGCGCGCAGGAACTTCACCTCTGCCACACGCTGCTTCGTCATCTCCTCGCCAAGCTTGCTGTCGCCATACTGCTCAAGCGAGAGCAGAGCGCGGTTGCAGCGGCTAACAGCACAGTAGAGGCGATACCAAAGTTCGTCGAACTCGCCCGGTGTAGAAGTCATGGTCGACCAAATCTCCATCGGATGATAGCCAGTGTCGGTAGTGCCCGATCCGCCCTTCAAGCAGTCGTCTGACGACAAATCGCCGTAAGGCCAGAGGTTGAACGGATAAGAGTACCAGCAGTCGCCGAGCATGGCGTATGCCGAATTGACCATATCGTCGGGGCGTTTGAAAGCCTTGTCCTGATCGACTACGCCCTTCGGAGAGTCGTCGAGGAAATCGCTGCACGATGTTACAGTGCCGAGCGTGAGCATCGCTGCAAATATATATTTATATAAATTTTTCATTGTTCTGATTCTTTAAATTGTTTTGACTTCTTGGTAATATCAATAGCTCCTTAGAAACTGAGCTGCAGTCCGAACGACACTGACGAAGAGTGAGGATATGCCCAGTTGGGGTTCTCGGGGTCGGAGATGGTGAAGCTGCTGCTCTTCCATGTGAAGAGGTTCTGACCCGAAACATATACACGAGCCGATGTCATGTGGAGCTTCTTCAGGAGCGAGTCGCTGAAGTTGTAGCCAAGCTGCAGCGTGCGGAGCTTCATCCAGCTGCCGTGTTCTACGAAGTAAGTAGAGGCGCGTCCCTCGTCACCGGTGTTGTTGGTTGTGAGCGCCGGTATCTTAGACGAAGTGTTGTCCTCGGTCCAAGCGCCAAGCATACGGTTGCCCTTGTTGCTTCCGGCGTCGGTGAGGCTCCAGAAGTCGGTCTGGAATTTCTGGTTGTTGTAGACATCTACGCCGCATACTCCCTGGAAGAACATAGAGAGGTCGAAGTTCTTGTATCCGAGCTGCACGTTAAGACCCCAGTTGAAGTCGGGAACCGGATCGAATATCCATGTCTGGTCCTTTGCGTCGATAGTGCCGCTGTGGTCGAGGTCGGCATACTTCAATCCGCCCACACGAGCGTTAGGCTGACCAGAGGCTTTTGCCTCCTCGCTGTTCTGGAAGAGTCCATCTACAACGTAGCCCACGATAGAGCCGTAAGGCTTCTTCGACTGCACGAGGTTCTCCTTCACTGTGTGTGCATACGAGCCGGTTGTGGTAGAAGGCAGATACGTCACTTTGTTGCGGAAGAAGTCGATGTTGGCAGTCACGTCGTAGCGCAGTCCATACTTGGTGGTGTGGCGATAGCCCACGTTAGCCTCCATACCTACATTTCGAAGCGACGGACCGTTTGACCAGCTTGCGCCACCCTCACCCATAGTGGCAAGATAAGCAGGAGAGATAAGCATATCCTTCACATCCTTGATGTATGCGTCTATTGATCCATAGAGTTCCTGGTTGAACATCATGAAGTCGGCACCTACGTTATATTGTATTGTTGTCTCCCACTTCAGATTATCATTGCCAGTCTGTGTGGCACGGAAGCCTGACGGGAAGATGCCAGTACCTTGACGATAGAGGTCGTAAGCGGTAGATGTCACACGGTCTGCACCATAGTCGGCTACATATAGTCCGTAGCGTGCTGTGTTGGAAATCTCCTGGTTACCAGTCTTACCCCATGATGCACGAAGCTTAAGATCGTTTATCCACGATGCTTTCAGATTCTTCGAAAGACGATAGCCGAGTGTAGCAGCGGGGAAATTGCCGTATCTGTTGTTCTTGCCAAAGCGTGAAGAGCCGTCACGACGTATGGTGAACGAAGCAAGGATAAGATCCTGCCAATTGTAGTCGACCTTACCGAAGAACGAAGCCAGCGAGTAGCCAGAGCCGATACCCGTAGCGCGCTCAATACCCGTAGCGGCATCGGGCCACATATAGTCCTTGTCCTCTATCACGAAGCTCTGGGCATACGCACCCATATCCTCTACGGTCTGCTTGTGAAGTTCCATACCGGCAAGCACCGTGAAGTCGTGGTCGCGTGCAATCTTGAAGTTGTAGTTGGCTGTGTTACTCCATGTCCAGCGCACATCGTCGTGGGCAGAGAGTGTGGTGCTCGGTATGTTGTTGTTCACGATGTCCGACTTGAACGTGTGGTTCATCGAGCGAATGAACGAATGGTAGTAGTCGAGACCGAAATTAGAACGGAGCACAAGGCCCTTCAGCGGTTTCACATCTACATAGGCATTGCCGAACACACGCCATATCTTCAGTGCGTTGTCGCGGTTCATGTACATCTCGCGCAGAGGGTTCTGACGGTCGCTCATACCACCCACCGGACCAGCGAATGTAGTGCCGTCTTCTTCATATACGGGCACCGTAGGCGACATCTTCAACGCATTCTCCATCGGTGCGCTATTTACCTGCTTCGAGTAAGTAACCGTAGCGTTCTCGCCTACACTTACAATCTTGTTCACATTGTATGTAGAGTTGAATCGGGCTGAGAAGTTCTCGAAGTTAGAATACTTCAAGATACCGTCGTTCTTCTTGTAGCCTGCCGAGAAAAGACCTGTGAACTTGTCGGTGGCACCCGACAGAGAGAGGTCGTAGCTCTGCATGAAACCGGTGCGCGAAATCTCGTCAAGCCAGTCGGTGTCCGACAGTCGCATTGTTTTCTTTGCATTGATATAGCCGTCGTATGCACCGTTTACGGTATATGTCTTATAGCTTTTTGAGGCAGGATCGTATGCCTTGATGGTGCGGCCGGTAGAGGCATTGAAGTCAAGACCATAGTTGTGGGCATAAGCCACGGGGTCGAGACCATCGTTGAGTGCAGCCTGAGCCATTGCCGTTGCATACTCTGAGGTGTTGCAGAGCTTCATCATCGACTGCGAGTTGTAGAACTGAGCTGTAAGGTTTGCTGAGAAGTCGACATTCAGCTTGCTACCCTTCTTGCCATGCTTTGTGGTGATGATGATTACGCCGTTGGCAGCACGCGAACCATAGATAGATGCCGAAGCAGCATCCTTGAGCACCTGCATACTCTCAATATCGTTCATGTTGAGCGAGTTGAGGGTTGTGGTGGTAGGCACACCGTCGATAACAAAGAGAGGATCCTGAGAAGAATTGAACGAACCGATGCCACGAATGCGAACCGTACCGGTGCCAATTGGCGAACCGTCGGTGGTGATAGTCATGCCCGGCACCTTGCCTTGAAGCGAACGCATAGGATCTGTGTCGGCTGACGACTTGAGGTCTTTGGTGCTTACTACAGATACAGAACCCGTCAAGTCGGCCTTGCGCTGCACCTGATAACCCGTTACTACCACTTCGCCGAGCACCTCCGAGTTGTCCTGAAGCACAATCTTGAGGTTTTCGCCTGCCTTCACCTCCTGGTCTTTGCAACCTATATAAGAGATGATAAGGGTTTCGCCTGGCTTCACGTCAAGTTTGAAGTTGCCGTCGATATCCGTCACTGTACCCATGTTCGTGGCGCCCTTAACCTTAACCGATGCACCGATAATAGGTTCACCGGCGTTGTCGGTCACTGTTCCGCCGATGCCGTTGGTCTGAGCATATGCGCCTGACCCAGCGAGCATGAGCATACCTACTAAAGCTACTTTTGCTTTTTTCATAAGTTTTACGTTTTTTGTTTTGGGTTTAAGTTTTACGGTTGCAAAGTTATAAAACAAGAAATGAGTGATATTTCATGAATCGTTCACAAAATATCACTCATGTTACATGCAACAATCGTTGACTGAATAGTCAAAAACGTTGAGTTGTTTTCTTATTTTGTCACGAAAACCTAAACCTTCATCTCCTCTCTGACGTCTGTCGGATACTTGTCATACTGCTTTTTGAAGCATGAGGAGAAGTAGCCCGGGGTGGCAAATCCCACTTCGTTAGCTATTTCTGATACTGTTTTATCTGTTGTCTTGAGCAGCTGCATGGCGCGCTTGAGTCGTGTCTCGCGCAAAATCTCGACGGGAGTCATGCCCGTAAGCGCCTTCACCTTGCGATATAGCTGCACACGCGAGAGTCCTACCTCGTCGCCCAGATCTTCTATCTTGAGATTGGTATTCGACATGTGCTTCTCCATTGCCTTGAGGAAGGTATCGAGAAAGCGACGGTCGGGCGAAGGGGAGTTTTGAGTGGTGAGGTGTTCTTGCTCTGGCAAGCGGCAAAAGCCGAGCGGAGATGGTGTGGTGTTGAGGTGTTGAGTGTTGAGGTGTTGAGTGTTGAACAGTTGGCGCAGCTTCTGACGGTTGGCAAGCAGCGACGCGATGTTGGCAAGCAGCAAGTCGGCGCTGAAAGGCTTTGTCATGTATATGTCGGCACCGGTCTGCAATCCTTCGATGTACTGCTGCTCGCTGCTGCGTGCTGTAAGCAGCAACACGGGAATGTGGCTTGTTGCCTCGTGTTGCTTAAGACGGGTGCAGAAGGCGAGTCCGTCCATTACGGGCATCATCACGTCCGACACTACGATGTCGGGCACACTCTCCACCGCGAGCTTCAGTCCGCTCTGTCCGTCGGCAGCTTCTATAACATAATAGCGGTCGAGCAGCAACGTACGCAGATAAGCACGCATATCGGCGTTGTCGTCGACGATGAGCACCGTGGCGAGTTCGTCGGCATTGTCGTTGATAAGTGTGTCGTGACGACTCTCCTGCACAGCCTTGCGACTTGCTAAGAGTTGCTCGTCGGTAGTTGCAGTAGTGTCGTCAACGGTGGCGCTGTTCTCGCGACGAAACAGCAGCACGTCGCTCACGAGGCGCTGCAACTGTTCTACGTTGCGCTGCACGATGCCCACGAGCTGCTGCCGGTCGCCCTTGCCTTCTGCGAGTTGGTTGACCGGTCCGGCTATAAGCGTGAGCGGCGTGCGCAACTGGTGCGACGCGTTGGTGAAGAATCGTGTCTGCTCATCATTCAGTTCGCGCATGCGGCGGTTGGCACGACGTGTGGCGCGCACGGCACGCCATGTAGTGAACACGGCTACAGCCAACAGCAGGATGACGAGCAGCGACACTATGAGTAGCGCGCGCTGGATATGATAAAAGCCGAGATACGTTTCGAGTTTCGACTGTATAGTGGCGAGATAGGAGTTCTGCTTCTGCAGCGAGTTGCTGCTAAGTGCTATGTCGGCTACGTTTTGCGGCGTTACGACAATGCTTTTCAGGTTGTTCATACGCTCAAACGGCTTACCCTCAAGTATGCGCAGAGCGAGAGCTATCACTTCCTCGCCATGCGTAGGATAGATGTACGAGGCGGCGAGCTGCGCGTTCTGCACAGCGTCAAGACCCTCGCCCGGCAGTCCGTCGATGCCAAGAAAGCGTATTTCACGCTCTTTGTGCAACTCTTTTGCAGCCTCGTAAGCTCCCATAGCAGCAAGGTCGCTATGACAGAACACTACATCTACCGTCTTGCCATTCTCCAGCCATTCACGCATAATGCGCTTGCAGTCGTCATACGACCATTGACTTGGCACATGACGATAGTCGATTGAGGGATTGTTGCTGATGACTTCGCTAAATCCGGCGTGGCGCTGTGCGGCAGGCGATATTGCGAGCGGTCCGGTCATCTCCAGCACAATAGGGCGTCGTCCGTCAGTCTTAACACTGTCACGGCATAACAAAACTGCATACTCCGCCATCTTGCGTCCTGCCTCAACGTTGTCACCACCTATATAAGCGGTATAGTCTTTCAATGCTGTAGTGCGGTCGAAGAAAACAATAGGAATATTCTTTTCGCGAGCGCGCTGCAGACTGCCATTCAGAGCATGGAAGTCATTAGGCGACACCACAAGCAGGTCGACACCCTCGTCCACAAGACTGTCTATCTGCAAGCATTGGCGTTCGTTGTTGTTGTCGGCGTTCTTTATTATCACCTTCACATCATTGTCGTAGAGGTGCTGCGCTGATAGCATCTCTACGTTGGCTTTATCGCGCCACGCACCGCCTACGCACTGCGATACACCTATTTTATATTTATAGTTGGTGGTGCAACCGCTGAGCGTAACAAGCATCGCAAATAATATAAATAATGTATTAGAGATTCTGGTTTTCATAAATACGTGTTAGGCTTTAATGTTTTCATCAGCAAAGTTAAGTAATTTATCGAAAACGTGAATGCAATATTTTAAACAATTAGTGTAAGATTTGTTTCATACGCTGTTTTCTGCAATTTTAGGAAACATAAATGTTATACAGATTTAGATATATAGCTTAATTTTGCAGCAGAAACCGAGAGTCTACCGGCTCGGCAATTTCGATTATTCTAAAAACCTATATAAAATATGAACAAATCTTTCTTCAGCCGCACAGCGGCAGCGTCACTCCTCGTGGCACTTGCAATGACAGCCTCGGCGCAGCAGACCCGTTTCCTCAGTGGCAACCACTGCATCTATCGTGTTGACAAATCGCAGAAATACCTGCTCTTGCCGGTGCAGGAGAAGGCGGAGATGTGCAACGTGAAGGTAGTAGACGGCAACAACCAGGTGAAGGCATTCAACATACGCCTGGCTTCGAACCACATCGACTATTATGTGCCGTTCTTCCTCGACGAGTATAAGGAGAACAGCAATATCTCTTTCGACATCCACGTGAACGGCACCTACCGCAACGATGGCGGCATCGCGAGCTTCACCTGCTGGAAGAACATGAAGTACGCCGACTCGCTCGACCTCTCCAACCGCGAGCAATATCGCCCCGTCTACCACCACACTCCTACTTACGGATGGATGAACGACCCGAACGGAATGTTCTACAAGGACGGCGTATGGCATCTCTATTTCCAGTACAACCCGTACGGATCGCAGTGGGAGAACATGACATGGGGTCACTCTACGTCTACCGACCTCATGCACTGGAAGTTTGAGGGTACGCCTATTGAGCCTGACGCATGGGGCACTATATTCTCTGGTTCGGCTGTGGTAGACCACAACAATACTGCCGGATTCGGTAAGGATGCCGTAGTGGCTATGTACACATCGGCTGGCGAGAACCAGACGCAAAGCCTCGCCTACAGCAACGACAACGGCATGACGTTCACAAAACACGAGGGCAACCCCATAATCACAGGCAGCACACCCGACTTCCGCGACCCGCACATGTTCTGGAATGAGGACATCAAGAAGTGGGACATGATTCTTGCCGAGGGTCAGCACATGAACATCTACTCGTCTGACGACCTTAAGGACTGGAAGCTCGAGAGCCAGTTCGGCGCCGAATACGGCAACCACGGCGGCGTATGGGAGTGCCCCGACCTTATGAAACTGCGCGTGCGCGGCACCGACACATACAAGTGGCTTCTCATGTGCAACATCAACCCCGGCGGCCCGTTCGGTGGTTCGGCTACACAGTATTTCGTAGGCGACTTCGACGGTAAGAAGTTCACATGCGAGACAGCGCCCGAGGTGACACGCTGGATGGACTACGGCAAGGACCACTACGCTACCGTTACCTTCGACAACGCTCCTAACGGACGCCACGTGGCTATGGCATGGATGAGCAACTGGCAGTATGCCAACCAGGTGCCTACAATGCAGTATCGCTCGGCCAACTCCATTCCACGCGACCTCGACCTCTACGAGTATCAGGGCAACACCTACTGCGGCGTAACTCCGTCGTCTGAGCTGACAGCGGCTCGCCCGAAGAAGTCGACAAAGACGCTGAGCGAGTCATGCGAACTGGTGGTTACACTCAAGGGCACTGCCACAATCACTCTCTTGAACGAAAAGGGCGAGAAGGTGGTGATGGTCTACGACGACAAGATTCGCACGTTCACCGTCGACCGCTCAAAGAGCGGACTGAAGGACTTCAGCGACGACTTCTCTGCCGTCACAACGGCTCCGGTTCACGGCAAGATGACTCAGCTCAGAGTGTTCATCGACCGCTGCAGCATCGAGGCGTTCGACGCAGAAGGTCGCATGGCTATGACCAACCTCGTATTCCCGACCAAGCCCTACAACAAGGTAATGGTCAAAGGCAAGGCGAAATACGCTGTCTATAACCTGAAGTAGCAAAATAAGCTACTTCACTTATGCCCATACTTCTTGATATATTATCATCGGACGGCGGACGCAATCTGATCGGACGGCGGACGCAATCTGATCGGACGGCGAACGCGATCCGATCGGGCGGCGTTCG
>ENA-ORTY01002324-ORTY01002324.1-human-gut-metagenome-genome-assembly--contig:-NODE-2324-length-18411-cov-2.594084_pt1 | contig 18411 bp, 15 predicted proteins | sample MGYA00241917_ERZ509198 | MGnify/ENA primary metagenome ERZ509198 (study PRJEB26280, sample SAMEA2338857) | human gut metagenome | biome: human gut; feature: human-associated habitat; material: faeces...
ACATTTACAGGGGTATATCCAGGAACGAAAAGTTTTGGATTTTAATGTGAGGTGAAAGAATGAGATTAAAGACAGCCATATTTTTGCTTCTGGCGTGCATGGCACGTTTGTGGGCACAGGAATTTACTTATGTGGATTGGAATATATTGCGTCCGGATACGCTGCCGGTCCAATATACGGAAGTGATTCCTTTGGACGAGGATTACCGTAGTTTCCGCTACGAAGTCCGTTTGGATTATCCTGAATATGTCCGTTTGACCGCAACGGAAGCAGAGCGTGTGGCTGTATGGGGAAAGGACTTGCCGGAGAATCCGGACGTTTATTGCCAAGTGGCGGTAAGCCGGAAGAAGGGTGTTTTGGATGTGGCTTTTGTCCCCATCGTACGGCGTGGAGGGAAATATTATAAGTTGACGAGTTTCAAAATGAATATCGTCCGTAGTCCGAAAACACTTACGAGGGCATTGTCGGTTGCGGCGGGAAAGACGGCTGCGGAAAGATATGCCTCTAATTCGGTGCTGTCTCAGGGGCGTTGGGTGAAAATCGGTATTACGGAAGATGGAGTGTATCGTCTGACTGCGGCTGATTTGAGGCGGATGGGATTCAATGATCCTTCCCGAGTGAAACTGTATGGCTATGGGGGACATGTGCAGGACGAAGTGATAGATGCCGATACGGATTTTGACGATTTGGAAGAAGTTCCTCTTTATCGTGACGAACGGGGACTTTTGTTTTTCGGCAAGGGGCTGATTTCATGGTCGGCCACGGACCGTAGAGGGCGGGCGACCCACCGTGTGAATACTTTTGCAAAGCAGGCTTGTTATTTTCTTACGGAAGGGGATTCGCCCAGAACGATAGAAAAAGCAGCCGTGTCCGGCTCTCCACAGAAGAATTTGGATTACACGCCGGCAAATGTATTGTATAAGAAAGAAGAATACGCATGGTACCAGTCGGGACGTAACTTTTACGAGTCTGCCAATTACGCCTCTTCTAATTCGCGTACTTATCAGTTGCCGGTTGTGGATCCCGTTGCGTCTGCGGGTGGTTCCTTGAAAGTGAGTTTTACGGCACATACTACGAATACGAGTGGGGCTTATGTCTATCCGACGGTAGACGGGGTAGAGTTGAGTGCCATAAAAATCGGTACTTCTGGAGAGTACGATGCTGCCAGAGAAGGAACGCAGACTTATACATTGAATGCCTTGCATGAAGGAACGACGGGAACCCAAGTCACTTTGGTTTCTACGGCCGGAGTGGATGCCCGTTTGGGTTATCTTGAGTTGTGTTACCGCAGGCAGCTTAAAATGCGGGATGCTTTTTTGTACATTCGTCATACGGAAACTGTGCCCAGTAATTTTGTGATAGATGCCAATGGGAGGAGCGGATTGAAGTTGTGGTGTTTGGGACGTAGGGGCAATCCTATGACGGAATACCAAGGTACATGGTCCGGTTCTACCTATACGGTTCCGGTATCCGATCCGACCTTGGAATATGTGGCAGTGGATGTAAATGCGGATTTTCCATCGCCCTCTTATATCGGCGAGGTGTCCAATCAGAATCTGCATGCCACGTCTGCCACCGACATGGTTATCATTATTCCAGCCAGCGGTAAACTTTATGCACAGGCGGAGCGTTTGGCCGAAGCTCATCGGAGTGTGGATGGCTTGCGTGTACAAATCGTGCGTGCCGACCAGATTTATAATGAGTTCTCTTCCGGGACACCGGATGCTACGGCCTATCGCCGTTTTATGAAAATGCTGTATGACCGTGCAGCGACGGATGCCGATATGCCCCGCTACCTCTTGTTGTTCGGCGACGGCATGTGGGACAACCGTATGATAACGGCCGACACGCGTGGTCTTAATCCGGATGATTATCTGCTTTGTTACGAATCGGAGAATTCTCTCAGCCATACCTCCAGTTTCGTGATGGAAGACTATTTCGGGCTTTTGGATGATGGCGAAGGAGATAATTTGATGAAAAATAAGATAGATTTGGGTATCGGCCGTTTCCCGGTGACGACGGAGGCGGAAGCCAAGATTCTGGTGGACAAGACGGTTGATTATATGGAGAACAAGTACGCCGGCTCTTGGAGAAATGTGATTTGCGTGATGGGCGACGATGGAGACAACAATGACCATATCGGGAAAGCCGAACTTATTGCAAAGCAGGTGGAAGAAGAACATGCCAGCATGCAGGTAAACCGTATTTATTGGGATGCTTATAAAAGGGAAGCCGGTGCTTCCGGATATTCTTACCCTGCTGTGACGGCGGACATTAAGCAACAGATGGAGGAGGGATGCCTGGTGATGAATTATTCGGGGCATGGAAATCCACGTGAATTGTCGCATGAGTTGGTGCTGAAGATGGCTGATTTTTCTTCTTTTTCTTCACCTAATTTGCCTTTGTGGATTACGGCTGCTTGCGATGTGAATCCTTTTGATATGATGGAAGACAACATCGGCGAGCGGGCTGTGCTGAACCCAAAAGGAGCGGCCGTGGCTTTTTACGGAACCACCCGGACGGTGTATTCCGACCGTAACAGTTTGATGAATCGTTATTTTACAAGGTCTGTTTTGGGGAAAGATATGTATGGTCGACGCAATGCAGTAGGAGATGCCGTTCGTTTAGCTAAAGTAGAATTGCTTTCACCGCATTATTGCGAAAATCATGGATATAGTATTTGTTCACATTATAATGACGAATCGGTGAATAAACTCCATTATGTCCTTTTGGGTGATCCGGCTTTGAAACTCGGGGTTCCCGAGTATAAACTCGTGGTAGATAGCATTAACGGGACACAAATCGGAGATGACTTGCCTTTTGCCAATTTTGAGGCGGGAAGCATAGCCCGTGTATCCGGACATGTGACAGATGCTTCAGGTACCCGATTGCCTGATTACTCGGGCGTGCTTTCTGCAATGGTATATGACAGTGAAAGTGTCATCACCTGTTTGAACAATGATGGACAATCGGATACTGCTGTGGTTTATGTGACGCGTGACAAACGTTTGTATACCGGTAGCGATTCCATTAAGCAGGGTGAGTTTACCATTACGTTTCCGGTACCGATGGATATCAAGTATTCAGGAGAGACCGGTCGGGTTTTGTTGTACGCAATCGACAATGGGAAGCGGCGTGAGGCTAATGGGTATACGGAAAATGTGACGGTGGGCGGCAGCAGTGATGAATTGTCCGGAGACAAAGAGGGGCCGAAGATTACGGCTTATCTGAACCGTGAGGATTTCATTTCCGGGGGAACGGTTAACGCTTCACCTTATTTCGTGGCATTGTTGGAAGATGAGAGTGGAATTAATGTGACCAATACGGCTGTGGGGCACGATTTGGAGCTTACGATAGACGGAGATCCTGCTATGACTTATATTTTGAATAATGATTACGTAAGTGACTTCGGCGATTACCGGAGAGGGCAACTGGCTTACGTCATACCTACATTGCCGAATGGCAAGCATACCCTGACTTTCCGGGCATGGGATGTGATGAATAATTCCTCCACCGTGACTTTGGATTTCAATGTAGACAGCAGTCTTAGTCCTGATTTGATAAATCTGACTTGCACGAACAATCCGGCTCGTGAGCAGACTACGTTTATTATGCGGTATGACCGTCCGGGCACGGAGTGTAGTTTTATGCTCGAAGTATTCGATTTTGCCGGACGCAAGCTATGGACGCATACGGAAGAGGGGATGTCGGAAGACGGGATCTACCGAGTGAATTGGAATTTGACGACATCTACCGGCATGCCGCTTTCCACCGGAGTCTATTTATATCGGGCTACCGTGTCTACACCGGACAGTAAGGCGGTATCCCGTGCGAATAAAATCATTATATTAGGCAATAAATAGAAAAGCCTCACGTTATTTTATCATGTGAAAAAGAAAGAAAACCAGTATGAAGAAATATCTGTTTGCTATTTTGTGCCTGTGGTGTGGCACGATGTTATCCCTACATGCACAGGACAAAAAAAATATGTTCAACCCCGTAACCACCAGTGTGACCTCTCAATCCATTGCGCCGGATGCGCGTGGCGGTGCGATGGGCGATCTTGGGGCGGCCACGGAGCCGGACGTGAGTTCGCAGTATTGGAATCCGGCCAAGTATCCTTTTTGTATCGGTCGGGCAGGAGTTGCCGTGAACTATACACCTTGGTTACGTCAGTTGGTCAATGATATTAACTTGGCATACGTGAGCGGTTTCTATCGTTTGGGTGATTATCAGGCGTTGAGCGCTTCCCTCCGTTACTTCTCTTTGGGGGAAGTGTCTACGAGTAGTGGGCAGGATAATGTAGCAGACATGACCATCAGTCCGTATGAAATGTCAGTGGATGTAGCCTATTCCCGTATGTTGAGCGAAACGTTCTCGGCGGCTGTAGCTTTGCGTTTTATCTATTCCGACATTACTTACGATTATTCGGATGAGACGAGTCCCGGTAAAGCTTTTGCTGCGGACATAGCACTTTATTGGAACCGTTATTTTACGGGGCGTACGCGGGAGTGGAACATGGGCATCGGATTGAACATCAGTAATATCGGCAGTAAGATTTCTTACGGTGGAGATGATAACTCCGAATTCATCCCGACGAATTTACGTTTGGGAGTCAATTTCCTCATTCCTATAAATGAGTATAACAAGTTCTCCATTGCGGCTGATGCCAATAAACTTTTGGTGCCGACTTATCCGAAACAGAACGAAGGCGAAGCCGATCAGGATTATACGGATCGTGTACAGCGGGATTATTACGATATATCCCCCATTGCCGGTATTTTCAAGAGTTTTGGTGATGCCCCCAACGGTTTTAAGGAAGAAATGCAAGAGATACAATGGAGCATGGGCTTGGAGTACATATATAATGACCGCTTTTCGCTTCGTGCCGGTTACCATCACGAGAGCGAAAACAAGGGAAACCGCAAGTACTTCACCGTGGGTGCCGGTTTTCGGATGAGTGTATTTTCGTTGGATGCCGGTTACGTATTCTCTACGGCTCAAAGCAATCCGCTCGACCAGACCATGCGTTTCACTTTAGGTTTTGATTTGGACGGTATGAAAGATTTGTTCGGTCGTCGTCGTTAATCGTAAAGGGTAAATCATGGGAAAGATTAGAGTGGGTTTCGGTTTCGACGTACACCGTTTGGTGGAAGGACGTGAATTATGGTTGGGGGGGATACGTTTGGAGCATTCCATGGGGCTGTTGGGGCATAGCGATGCCGACGTCTTGATTCATGCCATCTGCGATGCCCTTCTCGGGGCAGCCAATATGAGAGATATCGGTTATCATTTTCCGGATATGGCAGAGGAGTTTCGTGACATCGACAGTAAAATCTTGTTGCGCAAGACAGTGGAACTGATTGGCACGAAAGGCTACCGTGTGGGGAACGTCGATGCCACGGTTTGTGCGGAGCGTCCGAAGTTGAAACCTCATATTCCCGCCATGCAGGTTTGTCTGGCTGAGGTGATGGGTATTGATGCAGACGACGTGTCTGTAAAAGCCACAACCACAGAAAAGTTAGGTTTTACAGGGCGCGAAGAAGGTATTTCCGCATACGCGACCGTGCTTATTGAAAGTTAAAAGTATAGACGCTCATCCAGTCGTTAAACTCTTTTTCCATTTTATATCCCGGCTCGGTTTGTAAGTCCGGCTGTTTTTTTGCGCCGTAAACATAGACGGTTGTGTCTTCTTCTGCGGCATAATGTCGGATGTCAGTCGTGTGTTCCACGATGGCGATTTCTTGTTTGTCACCGATGAAGTGGGTTAAAAGGAGAAGGGTGTTCTTTTCCTCGTGGTCGGGACCGTAAAGCAAGATTCGTTTCGCGTGTGAAGGCCATTCTCTGTCCGAGGTGCGATTCACGTATTCCATGGGGCGTTCGCACCATGCATAAGCGATAAACGCCGCCACGAATATGCCGGCCAGAACTTTGGGGACGCGCTGCAAGCCCAAGGCGAGATAGTAGGCTACAGCCACTAAACACAGCGGAACGGAAGGGCTGATATACCGAGTTGCTTTCCAGTTGGCCATCCACATGACAACTACGGCCCATGCCATGGCGCAGATGAACAACCATGCGCCCGGCAGTCGGTGGGAATGGAACGGTTGCTTCGGTTTACGGACAAGGAGGGTTACCAAGTAAAGAATAATGGCTACTCCCCATACGGGGGTGAGTATGCGCAAGGCGGTGATGTAGCCCAGTCCTATTACGGTAAGCCTCAAGTTACTAAGCCAGTCGCCGCCTTGCATCTTATCTGCTACTTCCGTTGCGCGGGCATCATGCAGAAAGTTGAAGAAACCTTCATAAAGGAGTACGCATAAGAGCAGGCTGGCTATGCCCAGAACCGGGTAAAAGCCCAAGTCCTTGTAAGCGTGTTGACGGAAACTGTACACAGCAAGGCATAAGAGGGAAAATCCGAAAAACAAGGCATTGAAGTATCCGCATGACAATAAGGCGGCTGATATGGCAAGCCCACCCGTAAAAGTACCGGGTGCCCAAAGTGTCTGTTGGTTGTGGATGCGTGCGGCTGCTCGCAGGCACCAATAGGCCCAAAGGACAAATAGCCATTCCGCCATGAGGTATTCGCGAGCCTGTAGGACGTTTGAAACGGAGACAGGATTCATATAGGCCAATAGCAGGCAGAAAGTCGTCAACATGGTCTTTCCAGGAAATAACATGTGTAAGAGGAGTGTCATGGACAGGAAAGACAGGCCGAAAAACACAAGGTTCAACCCGCAACTGCGGCGGATTAGCATATCTGTCGATGGGGTGTCCACTCCTGTCAGTGCGCAACGCAGAGCCATATAATAGAGGCTGGCATGCGAGCCGTCCCTATTGTCATGATGTAATGCGGCCAAATCGTCCCACAAACCTTCCAGTCCCCCGCGGTCGTCGATGTAACATTGTTGGCGTAGTTCCCTTCCCGTAAGGATATGTCCGGCCTCGAACGTCTTCTTTCCCCACCCCGGCAGGTTGTAGGCAAGACTGACGGAAGTCGGGTCGTCGATGTACATGTATTCCTTTTCGTGTATCCAGTATAGTCTGGTGAGAAGGGCCAGAAAGAAAACGAGGAGGATGGGCCATGCGCGGAATATCTTTTGTGCCCGGTGGGCAGAGAGAGAAGTCGGTTTTTCCATATTTGTTTCTTATAATGTTTGGTTATGATAAGCTTCATCGGAGTCAGTCCCGTCGTTTTTTTGAAGATACGGTTGAAATAAGCTTGGTCTTCAAAGCCCAGTTGGTAAGCTATTTCCTTAATCGGAGTCAGTTCCGTCACCAGACGGAGCTGTGCTTTCTCCATCCTTTTCTTGTTGATATAGCATAAAGGTGTCATTCTCATTTCCCGTTTGAAGATTCTGATCAGGTGGTCTTTGGACAGGCAGGATAGGGCAGCCAAAGCTTCAATGTCCGGTTTGGCATTCAGATGTGTACGTATATAAGCCAAAACCCGGGTGATGCGTTCATCGGCTACGTATTTTTTCGGTTGTGCCTGATGCAGGAATTCTGCCAGTAATTGGTAGATAATGCCACGGGATTCCACCCGTGCATACAGTTCCCGTTGTTTGTTCTTCAGGATGTTGCGGGTAAGTGCCGGACTGTTGTCATAATATTGCGGGTCGGTTTGCGTAAGTTCCAAACCCGGGCACAGTTTATACAATTTCCGGATGTAGGAAAGTGTTTCGTTTTCCGTCCGGATTTCTGTCGGGAGTTCCCAGTCTTCCAGAATATCGTGGTCGGATTCGTTATAAATGTGGATATAATAATGGCAAAACTCTCCATGGCAAATGTAACTGTGTGTGGTAAAGGCCGGAATGATATACATAAGCCCGGGATGCAAATCTTGTTTTTTGTCGGGTAGTTCGATTTGTGCATACCCTTTCGTTACATAATATATTCGGGTGAACGGGCTACAGATGTTTTTGTAGTTCCAGTTCTCTCTGCAACAAGCTTCCCCGATGTGAAGCACGAGGAAGTGCATTTGGTCGATGTCATTGTTCATAGATTTTGTATTTCGGCTTTTGGGGGCAAATATAGTGAAAAAGCTTTTGAACGGAGAGGCTTGCACGATATTTTTTCCTCGTAGGGAAAGATAAGAAGTCGATATAATCCTATTCTTTGACGGCTTAGTACCATTTTCCCGGAGATGGAATCACTAATTTTGCATCGGATGAACAGGAGAGTGTTTTTCCGCAATACGATTATTCACAAACTACCTTTAATATTATGAACAAGTATCCTAAGATTGGTATTCGTCCGACCATTGACGGTCGGCAGGGCGGTGTCCGCGAAAGTTTGGAAGACAAGACCATGAGTTTGGCTCGGGCTGTCGCAGATTTGATTTCTTCGCACGTGAAGTATAGCGACGGTACGCCGGTGGAATGCGTGATTGCCGACGGCACGATAGGGCGCGTGGGCGAGAGTGCGGCCTGTGCCGAGAAATTCGAGCGTGAAGGAGTCGGGGCCACGATTACCGTAACTTCCTGCTGGTGTTATGGCTCGGAGACGATGGACATGAATCCTTATTGGCCGAAAGCCGTATGGGGCTTCAACGGGACAGAACGGCCGGGAGCCGTATATTTGGCAGCCGTATTGGCCGGACATGCCCAAAAAGGATTGCCCGCATTCGGCATCTACGGGCATGACGTACAGGATTTGGATGACAATTCCATTCCGGCCGACGTATCTGAGAAGATATTGCGTTGGGCGCGTGCAGCCGTGGCTGTGGCCCAGATGCGCGGGCAAAGCTATTTGTCCATCGGCAGCCAGTGCATGGGTATTGCCGGGAGCATCGTAGACCAGAATTTCTTCCAGGAGTATCTGGGCATGCGCAATGAGAGTGTCGATGAAACCGAAATCCTTCGCCGCATGGAAGAGGGCATTTACGACCACGAAGAATATGCGAAAGCCATGGCCTGGACGGATAAATATTGCAAGACGAAGGAGGGATGGGACAAGAACCGTCCCGAACGGCAGAAAACCCGGGAGCAGAAAGATGCCGACTGGGAGTTTGTGGTGAAGATGACCCTTATTGTGCGCGACTTGATGCAGGGTAATCCCCGGCTTCGTGAGATGGGCTTCAAGGAGGAGGCCATCGGGCATAATGCCATTGCCGCCGGTTTTCAAGGACAGCGTCAGTGGACGGACTGGAAACCCAACGGCGATTTCACGGAAGCCCTGATGTGCAGTACGTTCGACTGGAACGGTATCCGCAAGGCATACGTGTTGGCTACAGAAAACGACTCCTGCAACGCTGTGGCCATGTTGTTCGGCAACCTGCTGACCGGTTGCGGGCAGATGTTCAGCGACGTGCGTACGTATTGGAGTCCCGAAGCCGTGAAGCGTGTGACGGGAAAAGAACTGACCGGTCTGGCAGCGGGGGGCATGATTCATTTGATTAACTCGGGTGCCACCACGTTGGATGCCACGGGCGAAAGCACCAATGCGGCAGGCGAGCCCTGCATGAAACCTTGTTGGGAGATGACGGAGAAGGACGCTGAGGCTTGCCTGAAGGCCACCAACTGGTTGCCGGCCGACCGTGATTATTTCCGTGGGGGCGGTTTTTCCAGCAACTTCTTGTCGAAAGGAGGGATGCCCGTCACCATGTCGCGTCTGAATCTGGTGAAAGGATTAGGCCCGGTGCTTCAGATTGCCGAAGGATGGACGGCCGATGTGGATCCGGAAATCCATGAGGTGCTTAACAAGCGTACCGACCCCACTTGGCCTACGACTTGGTTCGTGCCCCGTTTGTGCGACAAACCGGCTTTCCGTGACGTCTATTCCGTGATGAACAACTGGGGAGCCAACCACGGAGCCATCAGTTACGGCCACATCGGACAAGATTTGATTACGTTGGCTTCGATGCTCCGCATTCCCGTCTGCATGCACAATGTGGAGGAAGACAAGATATTCCGTCCGGCGGCGTGGAATGCGTTCGGCATGGACAAGGAGGGAGCCGACTACCGTGCATGTCGGGTATATGGACCTATTTATAAATGATAAGTGAATAATGTTTAGTGTTGAAAGTTGACAGATTATCCGGACGGGAAACTTGTGAAAGTTTCTTCGTCCGGCTCTGTCTGTCGTTTTCGACGTTGATTTTTGAATGGCTTTGAAAAAACGAAAGATGATATGATAACCTCAGAACAGATAGAAAAATTCATAATGCAGGCCCACCGTGTGGGGGATGCCGGTTTGACCGTCTGCAGTAGCGGCAACCTTTCCTGGCGCATCGGAGAGGAGGCTTTGGTGTCTGGTACCGGTTCATGGGTGCCCTCTTTGACAAAAGAGAAAGTAGCCGTATGCCGCGTGGCCGACGGGGAAGTCTTGAACGGTGTGAAGCCCTCGATGGAGAGCGGATTCCATCTCGGTGTCCTGCGCGAGCGTCCCGACGTGGATGTCGTGCTCCACTTCCAGTCACCTTACGCTACGGCAGTGGCCTGCATGAAGGAGATACCCCGAAACTTCAACGTGACGGCGGAGGTGCCTTGCCACGTGGGGAGCGAGATACCCGTGATTCCTTATTTCCGTCCCGGTTCACCCGAGTTGGCGGAGCAGGTGAAGGCAGCTCTGAAAGACCATAATTCCTGTTTGCTGCGCAAGCACGGGCAGGTGGTGTGCGGGAAGGATTTCGACCAGGCTTTCGAGCGTGCCATGTTCTTCGAGATGGCCTGCCGCATCGTCGTGCTCTCGGGAGGCCGTCATGAAGTCCTTTCGCAGGAAGAAATAGACGATTTGGAAACTTACATATTGGGCAAGAAACCATGAGTACGTTCTTGGCTGTGGATTTCGGAGCCGGAAGCGGACGGGTGATAGCCGGGCGCGTATCCGGCGGGCAGTTGGAACTGGACGAATTGCATCGCTTCCCCAACCGGCAAGTACGGCTGGGCGGACATGTGTACTGGGACTTCCCTGCCTTGTTCGAGGAGATGAAAGAGGGTCTGCGCCGTGCTGCGGCCAAGTATGCCGACGTGGAAAGCATCGGTATCGACACGTGGGGCGTGGACTACGGGTTGGTGGACAGGGCCGGCAATCTGATGGGGAATCCCTTGTGTTACCGCGACGCTTCCACGGCCGACACCCCGGCGGAAGTGTTCGCCCGTATAGACGAGGCGGCGCATTACGCCGAAACCGGCATACAGGTGATGCCCATCAATACGATGTTCCAGCTCTATGCTCGGAAAAAAGAGAATGAGGCTTGGTTACGTGAAGCCCGCCATTTGCTGTTCATGCCCGATTTGTTTGCCTATTATCTGACCGGCGTGCCCGGCAATGAATATTGTATCGCATCGACATCCGAACTTTTGGATGCGCGTAGACGCACATGGAACATGCCGCTGATACGCGAACTGGGTTTGCCGGAACATCTGTTCGGCGAGTTGTTGGAGCCGGGAACTGTTCGTGGGATGTTGTGCCCGGAAGTCGCTGCCGAGGTCGGCCTGTCCCCGGGAGTCAAGGTGGTGGCCGTAGGTTCTCACGATACGGCCAGTGCCGTGCATGCTGTTCCTTTCCGCAAGGGAAAGGAGGCGGTCAGTGCTTTTCTCAGTTCCGGCACGTGGTCGTTGCTGGGTGTCGCCTTGGATGAGCCTGTGTTGACCGAAGAGGCCCGCCGTGCAGGGTTTACTAACGAAGGCGGCGTGGGTGGACATATCCGTTTCCTGCAAAATATCACGGGCTTGTGGATATTGCAATGCCTCGTCCGTCAATGGGAAACTCGTGGATGGCGTGCCGGTTACGATTTCCTGATAGCCGAGGCGGAGCAAGCAGAAGATGTTTCGTCCATAGATGTCGATGCACCGGATTTCAAGCATCCAACTGATATGGAAAAGGCCATTGCGGACTATTGCCGGGCCCGGGGAACGAAAGTGCCGGTCACGCAAGGCGAATATGTGCGTTGCGTGTTGCAGTCGTTGGCAGAGCGTTACCGGATGGGGATACAACAAATGAATGCCCTGTTGCCCCGGCCCGTGGAGTGCCTGCATGTCATCGGCGGCGGATGCCGCAACCGCTTGCTCAACCGTCTGACGGAAGAGGCTACGGGCATTCCTGTACTGGCCGGCCCGGTAGAGGCTACGGCCATCGGCAACCTGTTAGTGCAAGCCGAAACGTGCCGAAGAATCAAGAATAAGAACGAAATTCAAATTATAATCTAAAAAAATATGAAAGGTTATCAAGTAAAGCAATATAACGCACCTGTTAAGCGTTATTGCCAGACATTGGAATTGCGAGACAATCCCGAACTGATTGCCGAATACCGTCGGCGCCATAGCCGTGAGGAAGCTTGGCCGGAAATCCGGCAGGGTATCCGTGAGGTGGGTATTCTGGAGATGGAAATCTACATATTGGGCACCAAGCTCTTCATGATAGTAGAGACTCCGTTGGACTTCGATTGGGATGAAGCCATGGCAAAACTGGCCACACTGCCGCGCCAACAGGAATGGGAAGACTATATGTCCGTGTTCCAACAGGCAGAACCCGGAGCTTCCTCGGCAGAGAAGTGGCAACCGATGGAGAGAATGTTTCACCTTTATGAATGAATTTAAACACCAGTCTAATATCAAAAAAACGAAAATATGAAAGATAGTCGGAAAATTCCGGTAGTGGGTGACGGCACTTGGGCGGCCATCATCCCTTTTGCGCTTATTACCAGTTGTTTTGCCTTGTGGGGCTTTGCCAACGATGTGACTACCCCTTTGGTGAAATCCTTTTCCAAGATATTCCGCATGAGTGTGACGGAGGGTACGCTCGTACAAGTCGCTTTCTACGGGGGATATTTTGCCATGGCTTTTCCTGCGGCCATGTTCGTTCGTCGCTATTCCTACAAGGCCGGGGTCATGTTGGGGTTGGGCTTGTATGCGTTGGGAGCCTTTCTCTTTTTCCCGGCCAAAATGACGGGAGACTATTACCCTTTTCTCATAGCCTATTTCATACTCACTTGCGGGCTGTCTTTCTTGGAGACGAGTTGCAACCCCTACATCCTTTCGATGGGGGCCGAAGAGACAGCCACGCGGCGGCTTAACCTGGCACAGGCATTCAATCCCATAGGTGCTTTGCTGGGCATGTATGTGGCGATGGAATTCATCCAGCGTCGGTTGCATCCTTTGGATACCGCCGGACGGGCGTTGCTTTCCGGCAACGAGTTCGAAGCGGTGCGCGACGCGGATTTGGAGACGCTCATCGCTCCCTATTTGGTGGTGGGGCTGGTGACGCTTTCCATGTTGGTTCTCATTCGTTTGATGAAGATGCCGCGTCATCGCGATACATCGGGTAAGATTGATTTCCTGCCTACGTTGAAGCGTCTCGTGGCCGTACCTCGTTATCGTGAGGGCGTGGTTGCGCAGTTTTTCTACGTAGGAGCGCAAATCATGTGCTGGACGTTCATCATCCAGTACGGTACCCGCCTTTTCATGTCGATGGGCATGGCTGAACAGGCTGCCGAGGTGCGTTCGCAACAGTTCAATATCGCTGCGATGGCCGTATTTTGTGCCAGCCGTTTCATTTGTACGTTCTTGTTGCGTTTCTTTAATCCGGGACTGTTGTTGCGTACGTTGGCTGTGGCGGCTGCTTTGTGCACGTTGGGCGTGATGTTTTTGCAGAACATTTGGGGGATGTACTGTGTCGTGGGCGTTTCAGCCTGTATGTCGCTTATGTTCCCTACGATTTACGGTATAGCCTTGAAAGGGTTGGGAGAGGACGCCAAATTCGGGGCTGCCGGCCTGATTATGGCCATCCTCGGCGGTTCGGTGTTGCCTCCGCTACAAGCATCCATCATCGACTTGCATACGCTTTGGGGGATGCCGGCCGTCAACTTGTCTTTTGTCCTGCCGTTCGTTTGCTTTGTCGTCGTGACGGTCTACGGACATAAAGCTTATCGGAAAGGGTGGGCTTGACATATCCTCGTAAGTTTCCGTGGGGCATATACGTGTATGGACAGGTAAAATGAGGCTTTTCCCTTTTTGCCTGTCCTTGTTTTTATTGCCTGGTCTATTGTATAGGATAATCTTGGAGGCTCTTCAGTCCTGTCTGACACGAGGAGAGGTTTTTTTGAGATTTATATGTCATTCTGATACCGAAATGCCATTTTATGGAGGTTTGGCGAGGGTTTAAGAAACTCTTTCTGTAATGCGAATGTATGTTGTGAGTGTATATTTATTCATAAAAGCTGCATATATACACCTTTTCTCTGCATATCATGCAGTCGTTCGGCTGTGAATGATTTTTCGTTTGGCTGAAAGCGGGAAACGGTTCTGCGCAAGTTGTTTCCGGAAACTATGGAAAACGGAGGATTTTTGTGTGTCGGTTTACGGAAAGCATGCCGGAAAACCTCTCTTTTTTCTCTATTTGATGGCGGAAATACGGCAAAAAGGTACTTCCATTTTGTCTGTTTTTGGAAATTATGGCTGTACGACCCGTTTGCGGCGTGCGCAGGTCAAGACTTGTTTCATTTCAGTATGGTTGGAAAAGGCTTCCGGGACTTTCTTTTTGTACGTAGGCGGATGCGCGAGAATCGCATAAAACCGACGGATGCTTTCCTGTGGGGAGAATTCGCGATTCTTATGAGGACGGAAATGGCATTCTGTCAGGGAGGACAAAGGAACGTTGGGTGATAAAATCCTATTTTTGGTCGTCATAATGCAAAGATGGACATGAATAATATGCCTATATTTGCACTGTGCTTTTGCTCGAAACGTAGTAGAGTGGAAGCGAAGGCATAGAAGAAAATCTGATTTCAACTTAAAACAGCAAGATTCATGAAACGTTATGTAACCCAATTTGTATGTGGCGCGTTGTTCTTTTCGCTGACGGGAATGCAGCAGGTACGTGCACAAGAGAAAGAAGGGGTAGAACCGATGCAAACCGGAGAGTACGAGCCTACATGGGCTTCATTGGCCCGATATGAATGTCCGGACTGGTTCCGCGATGCCAAGTTCGGTATTTGGGCGCATTGGGGACCGCAGTGTGAGCCGGAATCGGGTGACTGGTATGCCCGCAACATGTATTATCCTGGCGAGTGGCAGTATGATGTGCATGTAAAAAAGTACGGTAACCCGAAAGATTTCGGTTTCAAGGATGTGATTCACGAATGGAAGGCGGAAGAGTGGGAACCGGATTCTCTGATTCGTTTCTATAAGAGCGTAGGGGCACGTTATTTCATGACTTTGGGTAATCATCACGATAATTTCGACCTTTGGGACAGCAAGTACCAGCCGTGGAACTCCGTGAACATGGGGCCGAAACGGGATGTCGTGGGCGAATGGGCTGCGGCTTGTAAGAAATATGGTTTGCCGTTGGGTGTGAGCATCCATGCCTCGCATACGTGGACGTGGATGGAAGGTGCGCAGGACTTCGACGGTAAGCTGACGAAGGCGGACGGAAAAGGAAAATGGTGGGAAGGTTACGACCCGCAGGATTTGTACGAACAGCGGCACGAACGGAGTAAGGACAGCAAAAATGTCGGTACCATCCATTCGCAATGGGCGTGGGGAAACGGGGCGTCGCAGCCGTCGGAAGCTTTCAAGACGAATGTCTACAACCGTACGCTGGATGTGGTGAACCGTTATCATCCCGATGTATTGTACTTTGACGATACCGTATTGCCGTTCTACCCCATCAGCGACGAGGGCGTGAGGATTCTGGCTCACATGTACAACAAGAGCTTGAAAGACCACAAAGGGAAGATGCGTGCGGTGGTTACCGGTAAGATATTGGAAGACAAGCATAAGGAGGCCATGGTGTGGGATGTGGAGCGTGGCATCCCCGACCGTCCGCAGGAGAAGGCATGGCAGACCTGTACGTGCCTCGGGTCATGGCATTACGACCGTGGCATTTATGACCGCGGGCACTACAAACCGGCGGCCACGGTGGTGAAAATGCTGGTGGATATCGTGAGCAAAAACGGAAATTTGTTGTTGAGTGTTCCTTTGCGTGGCAGTGGGGCGATAGACGAGAAGGAGGTGGCCATCCTGAAAGACCTCAAGGCGTGGATGGACATCAATGGCGAGAGCATTTACGGTACGCGCCCGTGGACGACGTTCGGCGAGGGACCTTTGGCTGAGGCTGCCAACCCGATGAAAGCGCAGGGGTTCAATGAAGGGCAGAATTATACGGCAAAGGATGTACGTTTTGTACAGAAAGGCAAGAAGGTCGTGTATGCTACGGCCTTAGGATGGCCGGAAAGCAAAGTAATCATGATGAAAAGCTTCCGTAAAGGTTCTCCTTATTATAAAGGAAAGGTGAAAAGTGTGGAGTTGTTAGGTTACGGAAAGGTGAAGTTCACCTGTGGCGAAGACGGCCTGAAAGTGATGTTGCCGGAGGAGAAGACGAATGACATAGCACCGGTATTGAAGGTAAAATTGGTATAATGAATGAGTCGGCATATCGGCTTTTGTGAGAGAAGGATGCCGTAAAGATGTGACATGCCTGCTGAATCGTGGAAGAGACAGTGGGCATGTCTGTTTTTATTCACTCAGATGCCTTATGCTTTCCGATAGTATCCTTTTTTGCGGATTTCCTGCCAGACCGCTTCGTCTAATCCGTAAGAGGCGTCGCCGCCTTGGGAGATGAGACGGCGGATTTCGGTGGAACTGATGTCGATGAGCGGGGTGTCTGTAAGCTTGACACCGGGGGGCAGGGACGCGGTCTCTACCGCGTAACCGGGACGGGGGTAGACCAAGATACGATAATGGCTTAGAATTTCGTCCGGTTTCTTCCAGTCCTTGAAAGCAAGCCAGTTGTCTGCACCGATGACTAATGTGAAGAGCCGGTCGGGATAAGCTTGCCGCAAGGCGGCCAAAGTGTCTGCCGTGTAGGACGGGCGGGGCAGGCGGAACTCAAAATCACTCACTTTGAGGCTGGGATGTTCCCGTACGGCCATGCGAGCCAGCTCCAGACGGATATTTTCATTCAACAAATCGGGAGACGACTTTTTGAATGGATTCTGGGGAGATACCATAAACCACAATTCGTCCAACCCTTCATCCCGGCAAAGGCGTTCGGCCAACTCCACGTGTCCTCGGTGGATAGGATTGAAAGACCCCCCGTAGATGCCCGTTTCCGTCATGCCCTTTCGTGGGGTTTATGTTGGAAATGGGGTTTCCGATGGCGTTTCCGGTGCCACCATACGTAGATGATATAGGCTTGCACCACAGCTAATACTCCCATGGCGATGGTGATTTCGGTCCATTGCAAGAGGGCTGCGGCGATGGTGACTATCAGACATAAGACGAACAGTATGATGCTGGTCTGTAAGTTCCTTTGGATGGTTTTGTCGTCCATGGGCTGTGGGTTTTATGGGTACAAGAAGGCTTTCAGGCGGGCCAGTGCTTCGGCTTTGGCCTTTTCGAGGTCGTCGTTTACGACTATCGTATCGAATCTGGGGGCGAATGTCAGTTCATATTCCGCCCGTGCGATGCGGTCGTCTATGACTTCCGGCGTATCCGTGCCCCGGCTTTCCAGTCTGCGGCGAAGCTCTTCCACCGAGGGCGGTTGGATGAACATACTTAAAGCGCGGTCGCCGTAAAATTCTTTGATGTGGCATCCGCCATGTACGTCCACGTCGAACACTACGTTCTGTCCGGCTTCCAGTTGCTTTTCCACCTGCGCTTTCAAGGTGCCGTAGAAGCGGTCTTTGTAGACTTCCTCATATTCCAGGAATTCACCGTTGGCGATGCGTTGGCGGAACTCTTCGGGCGTGAGGAAGAAATATTCCACCCCGTCACGCTCCGTCCCCCGTGGCGGACGGCTGGTCGCACTGATGCTGAAAGCCAAATTCAAGTCCTGTCCCATCAGATAATTGATGAGCGTGCTTTTCCCGCTGCCGCTGGGAGCGGAAAAGATAATCAATTTGCCTGTCATTGTCGTCGGTAGGGTTACATTACGTTGAGCACTTGCTCTTTGATTTGTTCCAGTTCGTCTTTCATCTTCACCACGATGTTCTGCATTTCGGCCAGATTGCTCTTGCTTCCCGTCGTGTTGATTTCACGTCCCATTTCTTGGGCGATGAAACCGAGTTTCTTACCTTGTCCGTGTCCGCTCTCCATCGTGCTGATGTAATATTTCAGGTGGTTGTCCAGGCGGTTCTTTTCCTCGTTTACATCCAGTTTTTCGATATAATAGATCATCTCCTGTTCGAACCGGTTTTTATCGTAGTCCTGTCCGGCAATCTTTTCGAGATTGTCCATGATACGGGCTTTGATTTTTTCGATCCGCTCCTTTTCATACTGTTCTACTTCTGAAAGCAGGCGGGAGATATTGGCAATTTTCTGTTCGAACAACTTTTGTAACATGGCGCCTTCCTGAATACGGAAATCACAGAGGTGCCTTATGGCCTCTTTGATCGCTTTCTCAACCACATTCCATTCCTCTTCGTTCACTTCCTGGGCCTCTGTCTTGATCACGTCCGGCATACGGAGC
>ENA-ORTY01002331-ORTY01002331.1-human-gut-metagenome-genome-assembly--contig:-NODE-2331-length-18377-cov-35.665484_pt1 | contig 18377 bp, 14 predicted proteins | sample MGYA00241917_ERZ509198 | MGnify/ENA primary metagenome ERZ509198 (study PRJEB26280, sample SAMEA2338857) | human gut metagenome | biome: human gut; feature: human-associated habitat; material: faeces...
CGTCCAATCGGATTCCGTCCGCCGTCCAATCGGATTTCGTTCGCCGTCCAATCGGATTCCGTTCGCCGTCCAATCGGATTCCGTCCGCCATCCAATCGGATTCCGTTCGCCATCTGATCGGATTCCGTTCGCCATCCGGTGGCAAATGCACAAAAAAAAGACCGAGCAAGCGTGGGTGTCCACGTGCTCGGTCTGTATAGTTAGTTTATGGAAACTGTCGATTAATCGCCGATTCCCTGATTCTTCTTAGCCTCGATCATCTTCTGGAGGATGTCAGCCGGGATAGCGTTCTTGTTAACCATGAAGTCCATTGTGTTGGCTACGATGTAGTTCTTTGTCATGTACCAGATACCCTTGTAATCGCCTGTCTCGCCCCAAGAGTTCTTCACCATGTAGTATTCCTTGCCATGCTGGTCCTTAGCGATACCGAAGATAAGCATGCCGTGGTCGTCGGTGAGCTCCCAGTTGTCGAAGCGCTGCTGACGCTGCTCTGCTGTCGGCTCAAGCTCAGGCACCTTGCAGCCGAGTGAGTCGATGAGGTTTGTGCGCTTTGCCGGAGAAAGCTTCAACCAGCGAGCCATGTCGCTGCCAGAGAGGCCCTCTGCCTTCTTTGTGTCTACGAAGTAAGCAAGACCCTTGCGTGTGAAGCCCGGCTCGCTAACGTCGCCACCCCAAGCTACTGTGTAGCCGTTCATGACAGCATTCTCGAGGATGCGTGCCATATCCTCCATCGGAAGGTTCCATGACAGCGGGTTGCGCCAGTTGTCCTGCACCTCAACAGCGTACTGTGTGTAGTACGGGTGGTGAGAGTAGCTTGTGATTGTTACGTAGTCGTCGAAGTTCAAGCCGAGGCTTGCTGCGAATGACTTCGGAGTGTATTCCTTGCCTTCGTATGTGAACTTCTCAGGGCACTGGCCGAGGTAAGCGTCGAGGATGCCCTGGAGACCCACCTTCCACTGCGAAGAAATCTTGTTAGCTGTGCTCTTAGCGATGCCTGCTACGTACGGCTCAAGCTGGCCGAAGAACTCGTTGAAGTTGTTGAGCGAGTCGCCGTAGAGTGAACCTGGGAACGGCATTGCGTCCTCCGGGCAGATACCCTGGTTCTTCAGTACGTGCAATACGTCGTAAGCCGAACCACCCTGAGCGAACTGGCAGTCGCCGTGCAGACGAACCACCTGAACGGCGCGGTCCATATAGGTCTTGTTGGCTACGAAAGCCTCGCAGAGGTCGTAAGTCTTGCCTGTAGCCTTGAGAATCTCGCTCTCGAAGTATGAGAGAGTAGAGTAGTCCCAGCATGTGCCGCTACGGTTCTGGTCCTTGATACTTGTGATCGGGTTCTCCTTGATTGTCGTGAAGACAGGCTTGTTGCTCCTTGCAGCCTTCTTTGGCTTAGCTGCGTTTGCGCCAGTCGCAAGAAGTGCGAGAAGTGCGAGTGTTAAGATTTTCTTCATGTGATTTTGTTGTAATTTAAAAAGTTGTTTATATTAGGCAATGTCTATTTGCTCTCTGCCATGAACGCTTCGACGTCCTTCGGGTGGTACGGTATTCTGTCTTTGCCGAGGAAGCGGCAACCGTCCTTTGTGATGAGGATGTCGTCTTCGATGCGTATGCCGCCAAAGTCCTTGTAAGTCTCAATCTTGTCGAAGTTGAGGAACTCGGCACAATGGCCCGAAGCCTTCCAGTCGTCGATGAGTGCGGGGATGAAGTAGATGCCTGGCTCGTCAGTCACGACGAAACCTTCCTCCAGACGGCGTCCCATGCGCAGGCAGTTTGTACCGAACTGGTCGAGGCGCGGGCGTGTCTCCTCATCGAAGCCAACGTTGATCTGGTCGAGACCTTCCATGTCGTGTACGTCCATGCCCATCATGTGGCCCAATCCGTGAGGCAGGAACATGGCGTGAGCGCCTGCAGCTACGGCTTCGTCCACGTCGCCCTTCATCAGTCCGAGCTCCTTCAGACGCTCTGTCATCAGGCGGCATATTGAGAAGTGTACGTCCATATACTTCACGCCGGGCTTGGCAACGTCGAGTGCATGGTCGTGGCATGCCTCTACGATAGAGTAAATCTCAAGCTGACGGTCGGTAAACTTGCCGTTGACGGGGAATGTGCGTGTGTTGTCCGAACAATAGTTGTTGATTGTTTCGGCACCGCAGTCGCACAATACGAGGCGTCCGCTCTCGAGTTCTGCCATCGACGGATTGCCGTGCATTATCTCGCCGTGCTGACTGAAGATGGTTGCGAAGCTTGTCATTGCGCCGTAAGAGAGGGCGATGCCGTCCACTTGTCCGGCTACGTATTTCTCTGTGAGGCCTGGCTTTGTGAGGCGCATGGCTGTGGTGTGCATCTTGTGGCCGATGACTGCCGCACGCTCAAGCTCCTCAATCTCCTGCTGCTCCTTTGTAGAACGCATCTTTACAACGGCACGGATGAGGTCCATGCTTGCTGCCTCCTTCTGCTGCACGGGATGGATGCCGAGCAAATCGAATATCTGTATCTTGGTATCGTGGCGGTAGGGTGGCAGGAAATGGATGCGGCGTTTCAGACGCATCGCTTCGTTGCAGATGCTCTTGAGCAACTTCATAGGCGCTGTGTTAGCTACGCCTACCTGCTCTGCCATGTCCTTCACGCTGTCTACACTGCCGTACCATACGATATCTTCAATGTCAATGTCGTTGCCAACGAGTGTTTCTGTGCCGTTGTCAATGTCAATGACGCCAACAAGTCCTTCTCGGTTTTGGCCGAAGTAATAAAGGAATGAGGAATCTTGACGGAACGGGTAGTAGCCATTTGACGGGTAGTTGCATGGCGACTCGTTATTACCGAAGAGTATTATTATTCCGTCTTTCATAAGCTTTCTGAGCTTGGCGCGACGGTTAACGTAGGTTGCTTTGTCAAACATATAACCTTGATTTTGTTATTATTTCCACAAAGTTACGTTAATTTAAAGAAATAGCAAAACGTTAATCGTATTTTATGTTTTATTATGATAATGTTTCGCTTTTATTTCTAACATTTGAAATAAATATACGGATAATATTAATGTAGTAAATGTTGTCGGATTGATGTGATGAATGTTGGTAGAAGTATAAAAAAAAGAGTCAAACTTCAAAAGAAGTCTGACTCTTTGTTGGGTGGCAGGTGGGACTCGAACCCACGACATTCAGAACCACAATCTGACGCTCTAACCAACTGAACTACGGCCACCATGTTATTTGCTTTACTTAGCAGTATTGCTTAGTTCTTTAAAGCGAGTGCAAAGGTAGCGGTTTATTTCTAATCCTCCAAATGTTTTTCAAACTTTTTTCAATAAAAATCAACTTTTTCTTGATTTTTCCTTGTTTTTGCTGGTTTTTCTGCTGTCTTTGGGGTGTTTCGAACCGTTTTTATGGTTTTGAACCCTTGTTTTGCTTTATAGGTTGGTGTATCTTAATAATAGTGGTTTTTCGTGAATGGTCTGCCAAAAATTCACTTTATCATAAAAATGGCTGTTAAAACTCCATCGCTCCATAAAATTATTGAACGGAGATTTCAAGTTTTAGTTGCGCATACCTACAGTTATACATACTTATATACACAAAAAACGTCCAAAGCGTATTGCTCTGGACGTTTTATGCTTTAAAACGGGGCATAATTTCCTTTACTCTTATTGGTGCAGTAGTATCTCTTTGCAAATTACTTTGCCGGAGCCTGCTGTACTGGAGCCTGCTGAGCCGGAGCCTGCTGTGCGCCTGCTGCTGGTGCAGCCTGCTGCTGGCTTGCTCCGAAACCAGGAGTAGTGTTCGGGTTTGTTGTCTGTGTTTCAGTTGCAGTCTTCTCCATAACGCTTGTACCCTCTGAAGAAACAGGAGCAACGTGAGCGCATACGATGCTGAGGACAACCATTGTGATCGCGAGACCCCATGTAGCTTTCTCTACGAAGTCGGTGGTCTTGCGTACACCTAAGATAGCGTTAGATGACGAGAAGTTTGATGCCAAACCGCCACCCTTTGACTCCTGAATAAGCACAATGCCAATCATGAGCAGGGATGCTATCACGATGAAAATTACGAATAATGTGTAAATCATTTTTCTATTTGTTATTTTTGTTATTTATTATAAGTTTCTTTAAAAATCTGATTTGATCTGCAAAGTAAGCATTTTTTTTTGGATAATTCAAATTTAAACGCTGAATAATTTCAAGAGCCTTTGAATATCTGCCTTGTTTTATATAAATCTTGGCCAAAGTCTCTGTGAAATAGCCGTCTTCGCCTTCGTTTTCTTCTTTTTTCTCTTCTTCGAGTTCGGGCTTGTAGGTAGGTTTCTCCTGCAGCTGTATTTTGCCTCCGTCTTTGTTGATGAAGTCGTCGATAAGCTTCTGGCCTTTCAGTTGCGGACTCTGTTCCTGCACATTATCTTCTTCGCTTTCCGTCTTCAGCAAATATGCAACATAATCTACCGCAGCGTCTGCCGGTGTGGGCTTGTGCTTAGGTTCGTCAGGTTGGTCTTGCTGTGGGGCGGAATCGAGGAAGTTGTTGATAATGGAGATAGTGCGGTTGTCGTCGTCCGCACTTGTCTCCATATTGTCTGCAGCAACTTCGTTCGGGTTCTTGAACTCGTAGTGTGCACTCTCCACCAACTTGAATAGCATGCTTCTGTCTGTCACGTATAAAGCGGTTCGGCGAAGCTCGTCGTCGAACGCACTATCGTGCAGCAGATACATGTTCCTCAACATCAATATTCGTGCCGTCTGATAGTATGGATATAGCGCGACTAAGTTGCGGAGCTCGTACAGAGTCTCCTTGTTCATTAGTTCCGGATGATTTATGAGGCGTACTAAATCCACTTTTTTACGTTTTGTTTATTAATGTTTAATATTACCAGTTGGCTACCGTTGCGTTGAATATCTGCTCGGTGATGTCCTTGATCATCTGCGTTACGAGTTCCTCCTGCACCGTTGCGAGGCTTTGTGTTGTCTCGTATGACTTGGATGACGAGAATTGACGCTCGAAGTCCTCGCTGTGATTCACGTTGTTAGTGAATCTCACGTTCACGGTTATCGAAAGCTCGGTCTGTGCAGACTGTCCGCTTGCAGACACCGACTTGTTGCGCTGCGAGTATTGCGTAATCTCGCCTTCAATCTTCAAGTCGCCGTTGTTTCTAACCTGACTCAGCTTGGTATGACTTGCGAACATGTCCTTCAGCTGATTGTTGAACATCGGTCCCATCGGTCCCCATACATAGCTTGAACGGATTGGGAAGTCGGCTATCTGTATTGTCTTTGTCTTTGTATAGTCGATGCTCGCTCCGTTGAACTTGTAGCTTACCTTGCACGCCGAAATTGTTATAGATGCAATCAGTACAAGTGCTATATATATATAATGTGTACGGATTCGTTTCATGTCTTTATTATTTGTCGAGTCCATATTGCTTTATGCGTCTGTAGAGTGTGCGGTCGGAGATGCCCAGCTCCTGCGCAGCCTTCTTACGGTTGCCACCGTTGCGTTCGAGCGCTTTCTCTACCACCTGACGACCGATGTCGCTAAGGTTCAGACTCTCGTTCTGTTCGTTTTGAGAGGTTGTTACGCCATCTCTTATCTCCTCGGCCTCTACGTCCTGATACGGACTGAATGTGGCTGGCTGCAGAGCGTGTACCTGCTGGGCAGCTGCGAAGTTGTCGAGTGTGCGGTTGTCGTCAATCTGTTTGCGCAGATTGGTCATCTCGCGGCGCAGGTCGCTCACGTTGCCTCTCAACTCGTAGAGAATCTTATATAGAATCTCGCGTTCGCTTTCGTACGAGTGCGATCCGGTTGGCGTTGTGGTGGCAAGCTGTGTGCTTTCCTTGTCCTGCGGTATGAACTTGCTCAGCGTTTCGGCGTCTATCACGCGTGTTGTGCTGAGTACGGACATCTGCTCAGTGATATTCTTCAGCTGTCGCACGTTGCCCGGCCACTTATATCTAAGCATTATTGCCTTCGCTTCGTCGGTTAGCGTGATGCGGTTCATGCCATACTTCTCCGCAATCTGCATTGTGAACAGACTGAAGAGTAGGAGAATGTCGTTGCCACGGTCGCGCAATGGCGGCATTTGGATAGGGATGGTGTTCAGACGATAGTAGAGATCTTCGCGGAAACGTCCCTCGCTTATTGCCTTGTGCATGTTGACGTTGGTTGCGGCAACGATGCGCACATTGGTTTTCATTATCTTCTGACCACCCACACGTATGTATTCGCCAGTTTCGAGCACACGCAGCAGGCGTGCTTGTGTTGCCATTGGCAACTCGCCGACCTCATCGAGGAAGATAGTGCCTTTGTTTGCCGTACCGAAATAGCCTTCGCTCTCGCCGATTGCACCCGTGAACGATCCCTTCTCATGTCCAAAGAGTTCGCTGTCTATAGTGCCTTCCGGTATAGAGCCGCAGTTGATGGCGAAGTATTTCTCGTGTTTGCGTGGAGAATTGTCGTGTATCAGTCGCGGTATTATCTCCTTTCCCACACCGCTCTCGCCCACAATGAGCACACTGAGGTCTGTCGATGCCACCTGCTTAGCGACGTCGAGAGCACGGTTCAATGCATCGCAGTTGCCCACAATGTTGTACCGTTGTTTTAATCTTTGCAGTTCAGATGTATCCATTTGGTAACAAAATTACATATTTCTATTAAAATAGATGCAGCTTTATGCTACTTTTTTAGCAGACAGAGGTTTTATCTGTTGCCTTGCTGGTTGTTGTCGCGCTTCTTCGGAATAGAGAATCTCACCTTCTCGCTTTCGTCACGCTTCTCATGATAGAGCTTCGGCAGCGGATTGGTAAGTGGCAATTCGTATTCTTCGCGGTTGCGCACGATGTCGATAGCTGCATAGATAGCGTGGCGCAATGCGTTCTCGTCGGCAACGCCATGTCCGGCATTCGTGAAGTCGGGAGTAAGTGCTGGCGCCGTGCATACGAGGGGGAGTGATGATATGTAATAGATGCCGTTGTTCTGCATTGTGGTGGTGAACGGAATGTTAGCCTGGTCGTCGTACATGGCGAGTGTGCAGTCGAATGAGTCGCACGCATTCTTGCCGAAGTAGTCCTCGGCAGCGTACGGTCCGTAAGCTGTTATGCCTTCCTCCTCAGCCTTTTTGATAGCCGGCAGCAGAATTTCCTTCTCCTCAACGCCGTCTGCTTTAGGGTTCAAAGCGAGCACGCCGATGCGTGGGTTCGATAGACGGAAGTCGCGTTTCAGACAGGTGTTCAGAGTATGAATCTTGTTGAGGATGTTCTCCTCTGTGATGTTTGCTGGAACGTCCTTTATCGCCAGACCGTTTGTGGCAAGAGCGATGCGGAGCGATTCGTTCACCATAATCTTCATGCCCTTAGCTCCGTCGCCTATGCAAGTCTCGGCATATTCCTTCAGTCCGTTGTATGTGTAGCCAACCTCGTTGGCAGTCATGTTGGAGAGTGAAACCGGACAAGCTACGAGCACATCGTAAAGTTGGCTGCGGAAGTCGGTCATAGCCTTGTCGAGAGCCTTGAGCGCCGACTCGCCCGACTCCTTTGTGGGCTGTCCGAGCTCAACCTTCACCTCTTCGTCGAAGCAAGCGAGCAGGTTGACGCGTCCGTCAACAGCGTCTTCTGCCTTGTTGATGATACTGAAGCTTGCCTGAATGTCGAGCGCTTTGCGGTGATATGCCGCAATCTTTGGCGATCCGTAGATGATCGGCGTGCATAGCTCGAGCATTTCAGGCTCTGCAAAGGTTTTAAAAATAAGCTCATATCCGATACCATTGGTATCGCCGTGGGTTATTGCCACGCGGATTTTTCTGTTTTCCATTTGTTGTTTTGTTTGGGTTGTATTGTGTATAGTGCTGCTTCGGTGTTGAGCAGCAAGTTACGTTTCTTGGTTCCGGGTGCGAAGACGAAAACTTCAGCCACTATCGTGCGTTGCTTGTCGCTGCGCTTTATTATGTGCTGCACGAACGGACCGCCCATTGCGTCGCCGTACATCTCCCATAGCCCGCGGCACACGGTTCGCACGCTTCCGTCTACGGTGAGTTCTGTTCTGGCGACACTGCCTTCTACGGTTTTCATGTACATGTCGTCGGTTTCGCCCTTTATGTTAGTCTGCATCACGCTGTCGCGGTTCTCCGATGTGTAGATGCAGATGTTTGTCATCGCTGTAGGCGAGTCGTTGGATATCCAGATGAAGTTCTTGCCCTTGCGACTTGCCTGCATGTCTGCCGGAATGCGCATGTCTATGCCGAACATCTGCAGCACTTCCGCCTCCAGCTTTGTGTTGTGCTTGTGTTCAAGTCGCATTATGGCGTTCTTCATTTCGTTACGCTTTATCAGATTGCGCATATTGTCTGCCGCATCCTGAAACAGCATTGCCTGGCGCAGAACTTTCATCGAAGGTGTACTTATGTACACTATCATCTGTGGTTCGGCATATACGTTGCGTTCGTATTTCACCTTTATTTGATTCAACTTCGCGTTGATTTCTACAACAACGATGTTGCGTGCGAGTCGCAGCGTGGCGTTCATCGAGGTGTTCATGCTTACGTCGAATGTCGGTTCTGGCTGTGGCAGAGAGCCGACGGGCGCTGACAATACTTTATACAATATGCTGTCGCTGTCGCCGATGACCACCACTTCGTATGGTCTGCCGCCGCTGTCGGGCAGCATTGTCTGCTTGCCGCGGTTGCATGCGGCGAGTGTGACGGCGGCGAACAGCAGTATCAGAAAACGCATAGGCTTACTGTTGTTGTTCGCGGCGCTTGCGCTCCTCTTCTATCTTCTTCGCTGTGCTAAGCAGTCCGCATGCTGCGAAGATGTCCTGACCGCGGCTTGCACGAATCGTCGTGAACACGCCGTGGTTTGTGAGATAGTCGCGGAAGTTCTCTATGTGGCGGTCGTCAGTGCCTTGCAGATCCACGTTGGGGATAGGGTGGAATCGTATGAGGTTGAAGCGGCAGTCGAGTCCTTCTACGAGCTTTACAATCTCGCGAGCATGAGTCGTAGTGTCGTTCACGCCCTTGAACATTATATACTCGAAAGAGAGTCGGCGCTGGTGGGTGAAGTCGTAGTTGCGCATGAGGTCTACCACCTCAATGATAGACATGCCGCGTTCTGCCGGCATTAGTTGTGCGCGCTGTTCGGGTATCGGCGAGTGCATACTGATAGCCACATGGCAATCGCTCTCGTCGAGGAAGCGCTGCAGCTTCTTGCGCAGACCGACGCTGCTCACCGTGATGCGCTTAGGGCTCCATGCGTAGCCATAGTCGGCAGTCATCACCTGCGTCACCTTTAGCACGTTGTCGAGATTGTCCATCGGCTCACCCTGACCCATGAACACGATGTTTGTGAGTTTCTCGCGTTCGGGCAGCGAGTATATCTGGTTGAGGATGTCGGTCGCGGTGAGGCTTTCCTCGAAACCCTGCTTGCCGGTCTGGCAGAACAGACAGTTCATCTTGCATCCCACCTGCGACGATACGCACAGTGTGGCGCGGTCGTGATCGGGTATGTACACAGTCTCCACATGTTTGCCCGTAGCGGTGGGGAAGAGGTACTTTATGGTTCCGTCCTTCGATACCTGGCTGTCTATCGGGTCCATGCATCCGATGGTGTATTCGGCAGCCAAGCGCTCACGGTTAGTCTTCGAGATGTTTGTCATCTCGTCAATCGATTTTACGTGTTGTGTATATAGCCATTTCGCCATCTGTCCGCCGGTGAAGGCAGGCATGCCGAGCGATTTTGCCACTTCCTTGAGCTCGTAGAGTGACATACCCATGAGCGGTTTCTTCATATCTGTCATATCTGTGTACACTATTTGTTTTGCTGTAGTTGCGTCCTAAGCTACAAAGTTACGCATTTTTTTTGAAAATAATAAGGTGTATAACGAAAAAAGCGTGTAAAACATATTGTTTTACACGCTTGGTTTGGTAGTGGATAGGGGAATCGAACCCCTATGCCAAGATTGAGAATCTTGTATCCTAACCATTAGATGAATCCACCAACAGTAAAATTTTGCTCAAGAGAACAGCGGAAGCTGGGGGATTCGAACCCCCGGTACGGTTACCCGTACGGCAGTTTAGCAAACTACTGGTTTCAGCCACTCACCCAAACTTCCATACTGGTTGAAGTTAACCGGAGCACTGTTTCTCAATTGCGAGTGCAAAGGTATACGTTTTTCTCGTAACCGCCAAATGTTTCTTTGACTTTTTGTCGAAAAATGTGCATTTTCTTGAATTTTTAGGGTTGAAAGCCCGTTTTGGGGCTTGTCTTCGCCGTTTTTCTACTCAGATATGCGCTTGTAGTAGCGCAGGGTGCTGTCAGGTGAGTAAAGAATGTGCGTCAGTTCTTCGAGCAAAAAATCGGGTCGGAACGAAATTTCTTCGAAATAAGTTGAAGTTTTTCCGTTGCATTCGTAGATGTTGCCCTCTTTGAAAGCCTTTATTGTCTTGTATCCGCTGTATTCGGCTGCCAGTTCGTTGCGCGTTAGTGGTCGGTTTCCATAATAAATGAAGAGCCAAACGTCGGCGTCGGTTGATTTGTTGATAACCATTTCGGGTGAAAGGTTTAGTGATCCGCTCTGATTGTTGTCGGCGAAAATATATTTCCCGCCTGCATCCTTTATCAGTTTTGCCATCGAACTGTTGCCGCCGGGGCAGTACCATACACCATTTGTGACGCGTTCGGTGAGCACTTTCGGGTGTTTCTTTTGCTTATTGTTTTCGTTGACGATGGTTTTGTAGTTGTGTTCTATGGCTGCGAACAGCGAGTCGGCTGTATTTTCCTTTCCGGTGAGCATGCCATAGAAGCGCATCCATTCGGCGCGTCCCAGGGCGGATGTCTCCATGTAGTCGGCGCATTCTATGATTGCGGCGCCGATATTCTCGAGCTGGGCGTAGCTGCCTCCTTCGTATGGCGACATGAATATGGCGTCGGGTGAGAGTGTGATGATGCGTTCGATTGTTGGCGACATGCTGTTGCCGCAGTCGGCTATGATGCCTTTTGCCGCACGTCGCTGTATGTCGGATTGTGTGATGTACTGCAAGTCGCACACTCCCTTTATTGTCTCGGCCGCGCCAAGGTCGAAAAGTAGTCGGCAGTGGGGTGATGTCGAGACAACGGCGCTATGTATCGGTGTGTATATAGCGGTGGCGTCAGTCGGTGGTGTCACTTTTCCCGAGTCCTTGCGGTTGATAAGGGCATAGCGGTGTAGGGTAGTGCCGGCTTTCCAAGGATTGCTCAGTTTCACGTCGATATATCCGTCGTGGCGTACGGCTGTTATGTGTTCGGCGTATTTGAATGCGATTGTGTCGCCGTCGCCGTTGTTGCTGTCGGTTGCCGTGTGGTTGTTGCACGAGGCGAGAAGAAGTATTGCGCTATATATATAATAAGGTAAGATGTTATATATATAATAATGTATAGGCTTGTGCGTGCTTGTTTGCTTTGTCATTCTTTCTGGTGTTTTTAGAATGTTATACATGTTGGTGTTTGTGTAAATGAAAAAAAGTGAAATGCTCAAACGAACATTTCACTTTTCTTGAGGTACCTAGCAGAGTCGAACTGCTCTACACGGTTTTGCAGACCGTTACCTAACCGATCGGCCAAGGTACCAAATAGGCTTGTTGCTTAATTGCGAGTGCAAAGGTAGCCATTCTTTTTGTAACAGCCAAATGTTTTTGCAACTTTTTTCAAGAATATTTCACTTTTCAGTGTTTTTTCTTAAAATCTTCATGTTTAAGAGTCGATTTTCCTGAAATTGCTGCATTTCTCAGCGTGAACAGCCGCTCTCGTGTGTTTGTTTTGCTTGCTGTTTTTTATCATCTGCTCCTTCAGAGCGCAGCCTTTACAGCCGTAGCATCCGCTTTTTGCTTCATGTATAGCCATGTATGTGCGGTAGGCGATGTAGCAGATGGAGATGATTATTATGAATATTACAGATACAAGTTGTAGCATGGGGCGTAAATATTAGTTGTCCGCGGCGACCGCTACGTACATCAGCGCCGTTCGTTGCGCAAGTACGTGCCGACCATAGCAGATGAGTGTATCGGTCGGCGCGGACAAGAATTTCTAAAAAAAAATTAGTATGCAAAGAGAGGATAATCCTTCATCGTCTCGTTCACCTTAGCACGAACGCGAGCGATTACTTCCTCGTTCTCCGGGTCGTTGAGCACTTCCTCGATGAGTTCAGCAATGAGCACCATGAGGTCTTCCTTAGCGCCACGTGTTGTGATGGCAGGAGTACCGAGGCGGATGCCAGATGTTTGGAAAGCGCTGCGTGTGTCGTACGGCACCATATTCTTGTTCACGGTGATGTCTGCAGCAACGAGAGCGTTCTCAGCCACCTTGCCGGTGAGATCAGGATACTTCGAACGGAGGTCGACGAGCATAGAGTGGTTGTCTGTGCCGCCGCTCACGATAGTGAAGCCGCGCTTGATGAGTTCGTCTGCAAGCACGCTTGCGTTCTTCTTCACCTGCTTTGCCCACTCCTTGAACTCAGGCTGCAGAGCCTCGCCGAAAGCTACAGCCTTGGCAGCGATGACATGCTCCAACGGACCACCCTGCTGTCCTGGGAACACTGCAGAGTTGAGCAACTGGCTCATCATCTTTGTTACACCCTTAGGAGTCTTCAATCCCCACGGATTCTCGAAGTCCTTGCCCATAAGGATGATGCCGCCGCGCGGACCGCGCAGGGTCTTATGAGTAGTAGAAGTAACGATGTGAGCGTACTTCACCGGGTTGTCGAGCAAGCCGGCTGCGATGAGACCTGCAGGGTGAGCCATATCAATCATAAGCAGAGCGCCTACCTTGTCGGCAATCTCGCGCATGCGCTTGTAGTCCCACTCGCGGCTGTATGCCGAACCGCCACCGATGATAAGTTTCGGTTTGTGCTCAAGTGCGAGCTGCTCCATCTGGTCGTAGTTCACGCGACCTGTCTCCTGGTCGAGGTCGTAGCCTATGGCGTGGTAGAGAATACCCGATGTGTTCACAGCCGAACCATGTGAAAGGTGTCCGCCGTGAGCGAGGTTAAGTCCGAGGAATGTATCGCCAGGCTTCAGTACGGCAAGCAGCACAGCGGCGTTAGCCTGCGCACCAGAGTGCGGCTGTACGTTTGCATACTCAGCACCGAAGAGTTTTTTCACGCGCTCGATAGCCAGTGTCTCCACTTCGTCCACTACCTGGCAGCCACCGTAGTAGCGCTTGCCTGGATAGCCCTCGGCATACTTGTTTGTGAGATAAGAGCCCATTGCCTCCATCACCTCGTCGCTGACGAAGTTCTCAGACGCAATAAGTTCTATACCCTTCAGCTGGCGCTGATGTTCTTTCTCAATCAGGTCGAAAATCACTTGATCTCTTTTCATAGTTAATAGGATTTTAGTTATAGTTTATTAAACGAGTTCTACTTTCTCGATGAACTGTTCCTTGTCGCAGTAGTGGCATTTGATGATGCCCTTCTCCTTGTTCACGACGTGGAAGACGGTGTTCATCGGCTCGTTGTTGGTGATGCACTTCGGGTTGTTGCACTTCACGATGCCGCGCAGTTCGTCGGGAGTCTTCACGGTCTTCTTTTCCACCACCTCGTAGTCGTGAATGATGTTGAGCACAACGTTCTGCGCTACGACCGAGAGGCGCGAAATCTCCTCGTCGGTGAAGAATTTGTCAGACACCTTGATGATGCCTTTGCGTCCTATCTTGTTCGACGGATAGTTGTAGCCGATGGTTACTGGTGTATCGAGTGTTTCCAGTTGCAGCAGGTTTACAACCTGATATGTCTTCTCTGCCGGTATATGGTCGATGACAGTGCCGTTCTTGATAGCGGCCACTTGTCTTTCTGTCTTGTTGCTCATTGTATTATGTTTATTAATTGCTAAATAATTGTCTTGTCGTTGCGCACTTCGTCGAGAGAGATGCCGAGCACGTAGCAGAATATAGCCTCGCGGGCGAACAGACCGTTGCCAGCCTGCTGAATGTAGTAAGCGTGCGAACTCTCGTCTACGTCGTACGCAATCTCGTTAACACGTGGCAGCGGGTGCAGAATCTTCATGTTCTCCTTCGCCTTGCAGAGCATCTGGCGTTTCAAGATGTACACGTTCTTCACGCGCTCGTACTCCATAAGGTCAGAGAAGCGCTCCTTCTGTACGCGTGTCATGTAGAGGATGTCTGCGTCGGCGATAACGTCTTCGTTGAAGTCGGTATGCTCTTCGAAGCGGATGCCGTGCTCGCGGCAGTAGATTTTGTACTCTTCAGGCATTGCCAGCTCCTTCGGCGCTATGAAGTGGAATGTAGGGTTGAAGTGGCGCATGGCGGTGATGAGCGAGTGTACGGTGCGTCCGTACTTCAAGTCGCCTACAAGATAGATATTAAGGTTTTCGAGAGTGCCTTGTGTTTTGTAGATTGAATAAAGATCGAGGAGACACTGTGACGGGTGCATGTGTGCGCCGTCGCCCGCGTTCACGATAGGAACGGGAGCCACTTCGCTGGCGTATTGCGCAGCGCCTTCAACGTAGTGGCGCATTACGATTACGTCTGCATAGTTTGAAACCATAAGGATTGTGTCCTTGAGGGTTTCGCCTTTAGTTACGCTTGACGCCTTGGCGTCAGAGAAACCGATGACGCGCGCACCGAGACGGTTCGCTGCGGTTTCAAAACTCAATCGCGTACGAGTCGAAGGCTCGAAGAAAAGCGTAGCCACCACCTTTCCTTTCAGCAATTCGCGGTTTGGGTGGTTTTCGAACTCCTTTGCCATTTCGAGCAAATACATTAGCTTCTCCTTTGGCAGGTCGGCTATTGTTACAAAATCGTGTCTCATTATTATTTAGAATTAATGGTTGTCTACAATTTGTCTGCTAAGGTAGTTATAATTTTTCAGATATGGCGTAAATGAAAACTATTATTTATGCTTTTCTCACTTTTTTGCCTTACCTTTGCAAAATATAAGAGATATTACTAATATAATTCAGTCCTATTACTAATATAATAAGGAATACATTACTAAAAATATGAGAAAAGTATTCGTACGCTCACTATGGACGTTGCTTGCCATCGTCATTCTCGGTTCGGCTGTTGCGTTCACGGCTATATGGAACGGTTTTATCGGATATATGCCGCCAGTTGAGGACTTGCAGAACCCTATCAACCGCTTCGCAACACAGATCTATAGTGCCGACGGAAAGGTTATCGGCACGTGGAACTTCAATCGCGAGAACCGTATCTGCGTTTCATACAACGACATCTCGCCATACCTGGTGCAGGCGCTTGTGGCTACAGAGGATGTGCGTTTCTACGACCATTCGGGCGTAGACTTCATCGCTTTGGGCAGAGCCATCGTCAAGCGCGGTCTGTTCGGTCAGGCTTCTGCCGGTGGCGGTTCTACCATCACACAGCAGCTTGCCAAGCAGCTCTATTCCGAAACCGCCAAGAGCACCATGCAGCGTGCGCTGCAGAAACCGATAGAGTGGGTTATCGCCGTGAAGCTCGAGCGCAATTACACCAAAGAGGAAATTATAGCTTTGTATCTCAACTATTTCGACTTCCTGCATAACGCTGTAGGTATAAAGACTGCGGCCAATACCTATTTTAATAAGGAGCCTCGCGACCTCAATATTGAGGAGGCTGCTACGCTCATCGGCTTGTGCAAGAACCCGTCGCTGTTCAATCCCGTGCGTTATCCCGACCGTTGTCGCGAGCGTCGCAACGTGGTGCTCGACCAGATGCGCAAGGCGGGCTATATCACCGATGCCGAGTATGCGCAGCACATCGAGTCGCCGCTCACGCTCGACTTCCACCGCACCGACCACAAAGATGGCGTAGCGCCTTACTTGCGCGAGTTCCTGCGTGTGTACATGTCTGCCGAGCGTCCTGAGCGTTCCAACTATCCGGCGTGGAACAAGCGCCAGTATGTCATCGACTCTATAGCTTGGGTGAGCGATCCGCTTTACGGATGGTGCAACAAGAATCGCAAGAAGGACGGTTCGCCTTACAACCTCAACGCCGACGGCTTGAAGGTGTACACCACTATCGATTCGCGTATGCAGCGATATGCCGAGGAGGCTGTGTATGCTCACGTAGCACGCTTCCTGCAACCCGAGTTCTTCAAGGAGCAGATGGGCAAGCCGAACGCTCCGTTCACCTCTGCGCTCACGCAGAAGCAGGTTAACCAGATTATGGAACGTGCTGTGCTTCAGAGCGAACGCTATCGTGCACTTAAGGCGGCAGGCGCAAGCCAGGAGGAGATACACCGCTCTTTCCATACGCCTACTGAGATGACGCTCTTCACCTATCACGGCGACATCGACACCATGATGATGCCTATAGACAGTATACGCTACGTGAAGTCGTTCCTGCGTGCCGGCTTCATGAGTATGGACCCTAAGACGGGTGCCGTGAAGGCGTATGTGGGCGGACTCGACTATTCTCATTTCATGTACGATATGGTTACGGGCGGCAGACGCCAGGTAGGCTCTACAATCAAGCCGTTTCTCTACTCGCTGGCTATGGAGAACGGATTCACGCCGTGCTCAATGGCTCCTAACGTGCAGCAGTCGTACAGAGTGGGCAACCAGACATGGACACCGCGCAATGCCAACCGCAAGCGCTATGGCGAGATGGTTTCGCTGAAGTGGGGCTTGGCGCAGTCGAACAACTGGATTTCGGCTTACCTTATGAGTAAGCTCAATCCACAGCAGTTTGTTTCGATGCTTCACGACTTTGGCATTAACAACCCCGAGATAGTGCCCTCGATGGCTCTCTGTCTCGGTCCGTGCGAGGTATCGGTGGCTGAGATGGTGAGCGCTTACACCACATTCGCCAATAAGGGCATACGTTCAGCTCCGATGTTCGTGAGCCGCATCGAGGACAACGAGGGCAATGTCATAACCGATTTCCAGCCTCGTCTGAACGAGGTGATAAACGCAGAGAGCGCCAACCGCATGCTTGTGCTTCTGAAGGGCGTAGTAGACGGCGGTACCGGCGGACGTCTGCGCTTCAGATACCACTTTACGGGCGATATCGGTGCCAAGACCGGTACCACAAACCGCAACGCCGACGCATGGTTCATGGGTTTCACTCCGCAGCTCGTGAGCGGTTGCTGGGTAGGCGGCGAGGACCGCGACATCCACTTCGACACCATGCGCATGGGACAGGGCGCGACGATGGCTCTGCCTATCTGGGCTTACTATATGAAAAAGGTGTATGCCGACCCGTCACTGCCTTACGACGAGAGCGTGAAGTTCGACCTGCCAGAGGGATACGATGGGTGTTCGAGCGGTGAAAGCTCGGCGGATGGCGCCGAAGATGCGCTCGACATTGAAGAAGTATATGAATAATAACAGGGCGCTGTGGCTTGCCTATGCAAGAACAGCGCCCCTTTTAAATATAGTTTTATGAAATATTTTGTAGCAGATTTCAAGATAGTGTGCGAGGCTGAGCAGTTGCAGGTAGCCCGCGAGTTGTTGTCGGCAGCCGCTTGTGAGGCTGGTTTCGAAGCGTTTGAGGATTCAGACGAAGGATTGCAGGGTTATGTGCAGCGCCCGATGTATGACAAGGAGGCGCTCGATGCATCCATCGCCGACTATATGCCTGACGGCGTGTCGGTGAGTTATGAAGTTGAGGAAGTGCCCGACCAGGACTGGAATCAGGGTTGGGAGGACGAGGGCTTCGAGCCGATTGGCGTGAACGAAAACCTCGTAATATACGACGCCAAGCACACCGACCGCGAGATGTTCGCTGGCGACGACGGCGTGATGCGCATCTTTATTGAGGCGCGCAACGCCTTCGGTACGGGCACGCACCAGACTACACGCATGATATTGCGACGCCTGCTGGGTATGGACGTGCATGGCAAGAGCGTGCTCGACTGCGGATGCGGAACGGGCATACTCGGTATAACCGCCTCACGCCTTGGTGCCGACCCCGTGCTTGGCTACGACATCGACGAGTGGAGTGCCGACAATGCTCAGCATAACGCGGCGCTGAATGGTGTTGAGAATATGGATGTGTTGCTTGGCGATGCGTCTGTTCTTGATAACGTTGAAGACCGCTTCGATATAGTGATTGCTAATATCAACCGCAATATACTCATTGCTGACATGCCGGCGTTTCGTGCGCACATGAAGGAAGGTGCACAACTCATCCTCAGCGGATTCTACGAGGCTGACGTGCCGATGATAGAGGCAGCAGCTAAGGAGCAGGGACTGGTGCTCTGCGATGTAGTGACGGATGAAGATTGGGCTTGCGCGTTGTTCAAGTAAGATTATTATTGCTGTCCGGTAAAACTTTTGCAAGCAAAATAAATTAGAGCTGACACTTCTCTCACGAGGTGTCAACCCTTTTGGCTAACTTTGTTCCAAACTTTAATAAATAACCTAAAATCCGCAACTATCATCCAATACACGATTAAGGGTAGATTTATGAG
>ENA-ORTY01002341-ORTY01002341.1-human-gut-metagenome-genome-assembly--contig:-NODE-2341-length-18328-cov-3.627100_pt1 | contig 18328 bp, 19 predicted proteins | sample MGYA00241917_ERZ509198 | MGnify/ENA primary metagenome ERZ509198 (study PRJEB26280, sample SAMEA2338857) | human gut metagenome | biome: human gut; feature: human-associated habitat; material: faeces...
ATTGAGCGTTTCGTGCGCAAACTTAATGACATTGCGCATAGAGGGAGCATATCATGTTTACGTCCTGCTGCTTTCTTGTCTTCTGACGCGCAGCTGCCATACGATAGCGCAGATGCGCAAGCAATCATTCTTTATAGAAATATGCTTCTTTTTATTTGCAATGCTGTTTGCACCACAATTCCTGGATCGGCGGAATTTGTTCTCTCATTCCCGGGGCCAGCTGGCTCCACAAAATTCCACCCGTCGGTCTGGGATATTCATTTCTGGTCTTGATGACACGTTCGTTTGTAACGATATAATCAATCGCCGTATCAAACTCACGCACCTCAACGTCCACGTCCGCGACCTGGCACTCATGTCCGACTGCTACGATCACCGTGCTGTCATCGACAAGTCCTACCGTATAGGTCATGGCCCATTCCAGATCAAAATATCCGTGTCCTTTGCCAAAACGAATGCCGCTCGGCGTGATCGCAGAAGCGCCGGTGACCATCATATCAATGTGTCCGACTTCCTGCTTCAGCTGCTCCAGCGTGCGATGTTTCCAGTATCTGGCTACACCGTCCAGAAGCGACGCGAGCTCTTCTTTCCCTTCCGGGATCATGCCCGGACGGATCAGGAAGAATCCTCTGGTAATGCCGTAGTTTGTCATGACGACAGTTTTTTTGTCCAGGAAGGCCTGCTCTCTGAACTTTTCCAGGTTATTATCCGGTGTAATAAAAATAACCTTGGCGTCTTTGTACATCTGCGTCGCAGTCAGAAGCTCCGCGCACTTGTCGCTGCCCTCATAGTCTGTGATAAACTCAGAAAACTCCCAGCTGAATCGAGAGTCCGGACGAGCGACTTTCCGAAGTTTCTCCCAAATATCAACTCTCGCCTGTGCAGCCGTCATTCTGGCTGGTTCTTTCTGTTTCATATGGCGTTCACTCCTTCCAGCGTTTCTTATTTATTGATAAAATACAAACCGATCATACAGATCACGATGCCTATCACCTTATTTACTGTGATCGGCTCTCGAAACAATACATACCCTGCGATCAGCAAGCCAACAGCGATCAGGGAACTGTGCACAATATAGCCGGTATTGACAGCCCAGCCGACCTTGTACATATAAATGGTTCCTACTTCCAAGCCGATCAGGCAAATTCCGATCAAATACGGAATTTTATTGCTGCTCTTGATCTCTGCAAGCAAATTTCCGCCGCGGTTCAGCACCATGTAAAGGATCGCGCAGCCAACAGCGCCTACCGCGTAGGCAATCACGAGAACCGCCAACGGATGCATGAAGCTCGGGGATGATTTCGCGCAGATCTGATAACAGACGCTGGAAATAACGATCAGTACGATCGGCCACAACATGCTTATATTCATAGCCATCTACCTATCTTGCTTTTGCCATCTTCAGCTTGCATTTTTCTACGACCGCACTGACAAACATCACAAGAACGGTGATCAGGTATGGCACAGAAATAACGACCTGGGACGGCAGACCAACACTTTGCAGCGAAACAGAGATCGCCTCGGTGTAGCCAAAGACAAAGCACGCAAGCGCGGTCTTGAGCGGATGGCCGTCGCCGACCATGATGGCCGCAAGGGCAAGGAAGCCTTTACCTGCGGAGATGTTTTCCGTAAACATGGAGGAGCCTCCGATGGTCAGGAACGAGCCGCCGAAGCCGCACAGCATACCGCCAATCAGAATTGCAATAAACTGATACTTGGTCGCGTTGACGCCGACGGTCTGCGCTGCGATCTTTTTGATACCCACACCGCGAAGACGCAGTCCAAACGGTGTCTTGAACATAATGATATAGGCGATGATCATGAAAACAAGGCTCAGATAGACCAGAATATTCTGTCCGCTGAGGAACTTACCGATATACGGAATATCCTTGATCAGCGGAATATCGATCGAACCGAAGCTTTTGATTTGCGGATCAATGAACACGCCTCTTGTCTTAAAGATCATGCTCAGAAGGTACGTCGTTCCGCCCCAAGCTGCAAGGTTCAGGGCAATACCGACGATGACCGGCGTGGATTTGAAAATCAGGACAAACACCGCAAAGATGCACGACGCGATCATTGCAGAAAGAACACCGAACAGCAGTCCTGCATACGCGCTTTCAAAGGTATAGCTTCCATACATGGCAAAGAAAGCGGCAAACGCCATAAAGCTTTCCAGGCCAAGGCAGAGTACCTTCGCTTTGTGACCGAAAGAACCACCCATCGCAGCAAATAGGACCGGCGTCATCAGCCGAAGCGCGGATGCCATGACCAGCGGGGATAGAAACAGATCATACATTGGCTTTGCTCCCCTTTCTTTTCATGACCTTCTGGAAAAGTCCCTTGAAGTCAACCGTGATAAACAGCACAAACAGCGCCTGGACCAATGTAACGAGCGCGCGGTTCACATTCGTCATACGCTCCATATTCATAGATCCTGCCTTGATCATGCCCCAAATGATCGATACAAAAATTGCAGCGATCGGATGGTTTCTTGCAATCAGGGCGACCATGATTCCGTCCCAGCCCATATTGCTCGAGAACTTTGTCCGGAATCTTCTGTGCGGGCCGAGCATTTCCATTGCGCCGCAGAGGCCGGCGACCGCGCCGCTCAGCAGGAAGATCATCATGTAGTTGCTGATGTGATTAACGCCGCCGTATTTCGCAAACTCCGGGTTGCGGCCGATGAGCTTCCACTCATAGCCGACCCGCGTGTAGCGGTACAGCAGGTACACGAGAATGGCCAGCGCGATGCCAATGAAAAAGCCAATGTCCGCCTGATACGGCTCCATGAACCGGAACAGGCCGATTCCCTCCGGCATCTCCGCCGTTGCGATCATGTCGGGGTTCGTGTTGGAGTCCATGCCCATGACCTGCATGGTAATAAACTCCGTAAACTGGATCGCTGCATAGTTCAGCATCAGAGACGTCAGCATCTCGTCAATGTTAAAAAACAGCCGCAAGATCGCCGGGATTACGGAATAGAGCATGCCAGCTAATGCGCCTGCAAGGATCGATACTAGCATCACAACAAGCGCAGGCCCCTGCACATATACCGCGCAGACTGCCGTCGTCAATGCGCCAAAATACAGCTGACCTTCGATGCCCAGGTTATTGATGCCAGATTTCTGCGCAATGACTGCGGCCGTGGAAGCAATGATCACCGGCGTACTCCACCGGATGCTGCTGGCGATCGCAGATTTGCTGCCCACTGCGCCCTTGATCATCCAGCCAAACGCTTCAATGGGATTTGCGCCCTGCACAACGATCAGGACGGAAGCAATCAACACGACAAGAATGAATGCAATAACATAGCTCGTGCACTCGCTTAAAATATTACGCATCTTTTTCATTGCTTCCACCTCCCATCATATAAAGGCCAATTTCTTTTTCATCATAGTCAGGTCCCGCAAATTCATGGTTGAAATTGCCGTCGAACATGACCAGGATCCGGTCGCTCAACGTCATTGCTTCATTGAGATCGTAGGTGATCAGGATCACGGAAACGCCTTCCTCTTCCACCTGCTTCTGGATCTCGTGCCATATAAACTCGATCGCGCCGACGTCAATACCTCTGGTCGGATCTTCGATCACAAGAACTTTGTTGTTTTGCGAGAACTCTCTTCCCACGATCAGCTTCTGCAGATTGCCGCCAGAAAGCGAGCCAGCACGATCCTGGATGGATCCCGCTTTTACCTTGTAATTGGAAACGATATCCTTCGTGAAGCTTGCCGCGGCATTGTAATCCATCAGGAATTTTTTCTTCCGCAGATGCTGCAGATGGTAACCCATGATGCAATTTTCCACAAGAGAAGAATCCCTGGAACTGCCGTAACGAATTCTGTCCTGCGGGACATAGCCGATCTGATGAAGTCTTCTGTTTCTGATGGAACCGCATGTCAAAGGCTCGTCATCCAGCAGCACTTCTCCGTTTTCCCAACTTCGAAGGCCTGTGATCGCTTCCACCAGCTCGTTCTGCCCGTTTCCGGACACGCCGACAATTCCCAAGATCTCGCCTTCTTTTAACGTAAAAGAAGCGTTCTTGACCCGCAAGATCTGTCTGTCGTCTCTGACATTCAGTCCGTTGACCTTCAGCACATCTTTTTTATGGTCTGTTATCTTTTTGTCGATCGTCAGCATGACTTCGCGGCCGACCATCATGTTTGTCAGTAGCGTCTCGGTCGCGTCTTTGGTGTTGATCTCGCCGCTGATCTGTCCGTTTCTCATAACGGTCACAACGTCGGAGATCTCCAAAACCTCTTTTAATTTATGCGTAATAAAAAGCACCGTTTTCCCCTGGCTGACCAGGTAACGAATCGCTTTGAATAGTCCTTGTACTTCCTGGTATGGAAGAACCGCCGTTGGCTCGTCCAAAATAATAATATCCGCTTTTCGATAAAGCACCTTGACGATCTCGACCTGCTGCTGCACAGCAATCGGCAGATCTCTGACCAGTGCATTCAATTCAAAATGAAAGCCATATTCCTCGCAGATCTCTTTGATCTTTGCTTCGCATGCTTTTCTGTTGATAAAGCAGCCCTTTTCAACGCCCTCATAGCCCATGATGATATTGTCAAGAACGGAAAGACGGTCGAACAGCATAAACTCCTGCTGCACCATACCAATTCCGGCTCTGTTTGCATCATTTGCATTTCGGAAAACCTGATCTTTTCCGTTCAGCTTAATTGTTCCGGAATCCGGGGTGATTACACCGGCAATGACATTCATCAGCGTACTTTTTCCGGCGCCATTTTCGCCGACAATGGCATGAACGCTGCCTTTTTTTACTTTCAGACTTACATCCTTGTTCGCTGCAAGGCTTCCGTAATACTTGTATATATTGCTCAATTCTAGAACGTAATCCATACGACCCTCCTTGCCAAAAGGCGTCCTCCCGTACACACGGGAGGATGCCTTTTCTGGACAACAATCATCAGGCGCGAGACGCCATGACGACAATTCCTGCGGTTTTTATTTTGCTTCTTCAATCACAATCTCGCCGCTTGCCAATTTGGCGACAACGTCATCAACGGTTGCCTTCAAGTCGTCGGGGAGCTTGTCATAGTCTCTGCTGTCATACAGAGCGGCGCCGGACGAGGAATCGTATACGAGCATGCCGGGCTCGAAGGTACCTTCCAAAACGCTCTTGCCAGCCTCATAGACTGCGCCCTTGATGTCCTTCAATGCAGACCAGAACACGACGTCTTCGTTGATGGAGCCCTGCCAATCGTCAACACCGATGGCCTTCACGCCTGCTTCTTCACAAGCTCTGATGACGCCGAGACCGGACTGGTTTGCAGAATGCATGACAACGTCTGCACCCTTGCCGATGACCTGCTTTGCAAGCTCTGCGCCCTTGTTAGGGTCGTTTGCATCGCCGATGTACAACGACTCATAGGTGGTTCCGTTGTCCACATAATTGACGCCTGCTTCAAAGCCATCGCGGAATTTCTTGATAACGGGGCTGTCCATGCTGCCAATCCATGCGACCTTACCGGTCTTTGTGGTGTTCGCGGCAACAACGCCTGCAACAAAGCTTGCCTGCTGCGGCTCAACGACGATCGTCTTAACATTGTCAAGATCGCCCGTCACATAGCAGTCGACGTTAATGAACTTCGTGTTCGGGAACTCAGCTGCAATGTTGACAGCTTCCGTTGCCAGATCGTCCCATACGCAGTAGATCGGGTTTGCACCGGCTTCAGCCATGGCTCTGATCTGCTCGCTGTATTCCGACTTGTCGAGCGCCTCGATGATCTTCGGCTCGATATCATACTCTTCTGCCAGCTGAACAAGACCTGCATAGCAAAGCTGGAGGAACGGGTCACCCTGCGGGATCGAAACGATCATGGCTGCCATCGTGCTGGCAGGCTTCGTTTCTTCCTGTGCGGTCGTTTCCTGGGAAGCGTTTTCCTGAGAAGTCGTTTCCTGTGCGGCAGTTTCCTGCTTGGTCGTTTCCTCTGCGGGGGCTTTCTGCGATGCGCATGCGACCAGGCTGAGTACCATGACTCCGGCCAATACCGCTGCCATCAATTTTTTGACATACTTTTTCATTTTTCTTTGCTCCTCTCGTTGATAAAATTCATCACAGCTGCTTCTCCTACGACACCGCTGCGTGCTCCCAGACCTAAAATTGCGCGTCCAGCTGCGGCATTTGCAAATTTGCCCGCCTTCTGCACATCCCAGCCCTGGGAAAGACCATAAACAAAGCTTGCATTAAACGTATCGCCGGCTCCGGTGGTATCAATCGGCTCTACTTTATACGCAGGGATCTGATACACTTCACCTTCCGGTGTATAGATCACACATCCTTTTGCGCCTTTCGTTTCAACCACCAGACCGCCATACCTTGTCAGCTGCTTTGTATAATCTTCGGATACCAGTTTTTTGAGCTGCTCACATCCTTCATCGTTCACAAAAATAATGTCAGCGTTTTGGATGATCTCCCATGCCGGTTCCCAATCTTTATCATTGATCCATTCTACATCGATGACGATCTTGGTATTTACGGCATGCAGCCACTGCATAAATCCTTTTGTATCCCGAAAACGTCTTAATTCTTCTATGCTCGAATAGACGTATTCTGCCGTTTGGAAAATTTCTTTCTGGCCCTCATCCGGAACAACATCTTTCTTTGCCGACGGTAAGACCCACACGATGCGTTCGCCGTCTTTCAAAAAGATCATGCATTTTGTGTCCGGCAGCTTCGGGTCGTGCCGGATCATATCCAGGTGGATCCTAGACTGCACCAGGTCATCTTCCAGCATCTTGGTATAGTCGCTCCCACTCATCGTGTCCATCAAGTAGGTATTCATGCCATAAGAAGCCGCAACAGCCGCCGCATTGGCGATCATTCCGCCGACCTTGTTTTCCAGGAATTTCAGAACGGCCTTGTCCCCAAGATCCGGGAGATGATCCATCTCATAATATTCATCGATGCAGCTCGACCCGATCATAACGATCGTCTTTTTCTGATCCATCAGCCGATAAACCTCACCATTTTCTCTGCAAGCGCATCAAGCCCGAAGCCGTTGGCTTCCTCGATCACCTTAAAATAGTGCTCCGGGAAAGCGTCCGCGCCATGCAAAGCGCCCAGAATACCGCCAACCATCGTCGCCACGGTATCGGTATCGTCACCGATATTGACCGCCGCGCAGATGCCGTCCACCGCATTTCCCTTTGCTGCAACGCAAAGACCAATCACAGCCGGAACAGCTTCTACCGTCATCAGACCGCTTCCGATATAGTCCTCGATCTCGTTGATCGCTTCATCGAGATTTTTGGCGTTCATCGCAATATTGACGGCCCATCGGATCCTCGTCTCAACACTGGCACCTGCAAGCGTTTGGCCGATTTCTCTTCCGATCTGATCGCCCTTTGCTGCGCCATAAATCGATGCCTGCACGACATCAAAAAGATCTGCGCCGTCTTTCATGGCCGCTGCGGTCGCAGCCGCGATCGCAGCAGCGCCCGAGAGCGCAATATTATTATTGTGGGTGATCCTGCCAACGGTAATCGCATAGTCGATCGCCTTGTCGATATCCCCGCCGCTGAGCAGTGCAATGGGAGCCGATTTCATTGCCGCGCCATTGCTTGCTCTGCGGTTTTCGTTGCACGGAACAAACACGTCGCTTTGGATATCTTCACCCTTTAACGCGCGAACGCTCGCTTTGGTCGTGGGTCCTGCAAAATGATCAAAATATGCCGGAATATCCGCCCATTTCAGAAGCCCCGCCAGCGCGGTCTGATCATCGAGTTTTCCCTGCGCCACGACTTCTTTCAATGTCATATACGCAACGCTGAAATCGTCTGTGACCTGGCCTGCTTTGCTTCCTCTGGCAAAGGTGTCATCAGGGGGTGCAAGGAAGTCTGTCACATAACCGCCGAATTTTTCCTCGATCTGTTTTCTTGTCCGCGTCTCTGTTGCTGCGCCCATTGCATCTCCTGCCGCAGCGCCGATCAAACCGCCCAAAATCTTTTGATACATCATTTCCCTCTTTTCTTATCACCGAAACTTAGCCAATTACAACATCTGTTGCTTCCATCGTCTCTGCCAGCGCGCAAAGGTCATACCCGTTTGCTTCATCCAACTTCCGGACCAGCTCCTCCGGGAAAGCATGCACGCCATTTTTAGCTCCCAATACCGCGCCTACAATGGTCGCCATCGTATCTGTGTCATTGCCGATATTGGCAGCCGCCTGGACAGCGGCCATTACATCACCCTTTGCCGCAGCCATCAGGCCAAAGGAAACAGGCACCGAATCCGCAGCCATACCGCTGCAGTCAAAATAGCTTCTCAGCGTGTCCATCGCTTCGCTGAGATCGTTTGCGTTCATACCAAGCGCAATGGCAAATTGCAGGCGCTTCGGGAAGGAGGGGCCCGCTACCGTATTGCCGGCAGCGCCGATCGCTTCACCCTGTTTCGCACCGAACATCGCATCTTCAAAAATACCGAAGAGATCTTTTCCGTTCAGTGCGCCGCACACTGCCTCAGCAACTGCGCACGCCGCCGACATGGAGATCCGGTTTCCGTGCGTGGGGAAGCAGATCACCTTTGCGATCTCCAGCGTTTTTTCCATGTCACCCTTGCCGAAACAGGCAACGGGGCCGATCTTCATCGCGCCGCCATTCGACGCTTTCATATTGTCGTTTACCGGCTCAAAGCCGCCGCCTTCTGTTTCGATCCCCTTCAGGCGATTGATGAATTTTCTGGAGGTCGGCCCAACGAACTGATCAAAAAATCTTTCGTTTTTGGACCATTCGATCAGCGCCCCCTCGGCCACCTTCTGGTTGACGTGATTCTCCGAACGGAGGATCTGCTGAATGGTGACATAGCCCATGCTGAAATCATCGGTGATCTGCCCTGCCTTGTTCCCTCTTGCATACACGTCGGATGGTGCGTCATGCAGCCGGTCTACATAGCCCCATTTTTCAAAGATCTGTTCTCTGGTTCTGTTTTCGGTCGGCGCGCCCAGCGCATCGCCATACGCAGCGCCGATCAAACATCCTGCAATTTTTTCACTCATTAAATTCTTCATTTTTTTGATTCCCTATTTAATAAAATTTCTTTTTTTGATACAATAAATAAAAACCACCAAATGGGGTTCGAGTTATGTACAAAAACAATCGATTAAAACAGATCCAATCTTTCCTGGAGCTGCACGGCTCTGTCGATATCAGCGCGCTCAGCCGGGAGCTTGGCGTATCCGAAATGACAATCCGGCGGGATCTCAGCATTCTTGTCAGCAGAGGAACTGCCGTTCGCACGCACGGCGGCGCGATTCTCCCCCGGGAGCGCTATCTGGGCGATGTCTATATGGATTCTCGCTCTCAGATCAACGTTGCAGAAAAGAAGGCCATTGCTAAAGCTGCCATCGCGGAATTACAGCCGGGTGACTCTGTATATATCGACGACGGCTCAACCGTTGCTGCCATGACGCAATTCATTCCCCACAACATTCAGCTGCGCGTTACAACGACCTCTATGTCGGCTGCTTTAGAATTTAATAAATTTCCAAACATCGATGTAATCGCAATAGGCGGACGAGTCAGCAAAACGACGAAATCCGCTGCCGGCCCTATCGCCCTTGAATTACTGCAAAGCATGTATTTCAAGACTGCTTTTATTGGCGTCCCATATATTACTGTAGATGGGATCATTACAAGCAATGCGATCGATGAGATCCATCTAAAGAAAGCGGCGATCGCGCAATCGCAGCGCTCCATCCTGCTCATGGACAGCTCCAAGATCCATAAAGAGCCGATCAATATCAAGCTGGCTTCTCTCGACGACTTCCAGATGGTCATTACCGACAGCCGTGCGGATTCGAACTTTCTTGCCAATTGTATGGAGAAAAAAATTCAGGTAAATATTGTCGAGCCGTAGCCGTTTCTCTACTCGGATTTTAGCATTTTGTTCAAATTCTTTCAATATCTTTGGCACAATTTCGCAATTTTCGTCTATTTCGCTTAGTTTCTGTTATTCGCATGTTCGTTTGTCCTAAAAATGATTTTGGTTCCTTCTCCGTTTTTGTGCATATGAACATTTTTGCAATCATGTTTTTACATGCAGAAAATGGAATTCTGTTTCTGGGATTTTTTGAGAAACATTCGTAAAAAGACTTCCCTGTCTAGCGCTGGATCTCACCATCAAACTGCAGTTCACACGGACCTCAAAAACGCGAAAAACGCCATCCGGATGGCTGGCGTTTTCTACTTGATATATACCTTTTGCAGCAAGAACCGCGCAAAACTCAGATCAGCAAAAGTTTGGTCTGGTGGCCGTCGATGTAATCATTTTCCGCGGCACGGCAGATGTTCTCTTCCAGATACATGAACACGCGCTGACCGTCCCAGCAGGAAATGTTGTCGTAGACGTTCAGCTCGAGCGCAAAGCAGGTGTCCTCTTCGATCGTCCGTTCGCCGGTACCCGGGACAAAGCCCTGATTGGTGTAAAGGCCGATGGTGGGACCGGCGCCGTGGCCGAAGGTTCCGGCGGGATGCGAGTAGAGCATCGGCTGGATGCCCTCTGCCTTGGCTTGACGCATGGCCGCGGTAAAGACTGCGTTTCCCTGCTTTCCAACGTGCATGTTCTCCATGATGATCTGACGGAAGCGGTTGCCGCAGTCCAGAAGCGCCTGCAGATCCTGCGGGACCTGCTTTTCACCTTCACGCAGAATGTAAGCTACCCACTGCATATCGGTGTGCAGCTGCACATACTGGCCGTTGATGCCGATGTCGCAGTGAATGAGATCTCCCGGCTCAATCGTCACATCAAACATTCTCGACACGCTGCTGCCGCGCCGCTGCAGGTCCACGTCCGGACCGAACCAGTAGCGGTAGCCAAGCTCGTTGATGATGCTGCGCATGCACCACTCGATGTCCGTGGTCGTCGTCTTGCCCGGAACCACGAAGTCAGAACTGAAAGTATAAAACAGAATACAGCGTGACGGTCAAAACGGTTGAGATGAAACAGGCTTCGTAAATCCAGTATCAGACCGCACGCCCTGACTACCGGATGGTTTATCCAGACATACATGAGAAGCCACCGGCAAGACAGATCCAGTAATGGGTCTGCCTTGTCGGTGACTTTTTTGTTTTTAGTTCGATTTCACTCAGATATTCAATCAACAAAATATTCATATCGGAGCTGTACCCGTCGTCTGGCTTGCCCTCCTGTTGGCGCAGTCCTTGGACGGCGGTTTGCCGGAGCTGCTGCGGAACCTGACATCAGCATTGGAGCAGCCGACGAATATCATATGGACAGACAAAAGCCTGCCTACCATCCTCATCTGCCTTGCCGCTTACGGCATGGCAGTTTTGCTTTACCGGACGAATCAGGGGAGGACCCGCGACGGCGAGGAACACGGCTCCGCGGCGTGGGCCACACCCGCATCCGTCAACGCGCAGTTCGCGCAGAAAGACAGCATCCCACTGACCCAGCACGTCCGGCTCGGTCTGGATACGCACAAACACCGCCGATCCCTCAACGTGCTGGTCATCGGCGGCAGCGGCGCAGCCAAAACACGCAGCTTTGTGCTGCCGAATATCCTGACCGCAAACACGAACTACGTCATTACGGACCCAAAGTCAGAGGTGCTGCTTGCCACGGGCGGCTATCTCAAAGAGCAGGGCTACGACGTGCGCGTTCTGAACCTTGTGAATCTGGAACAGTCGGACGGCTACAATCCATTCCGCTATCTGCGCGACGAAAAGGACGTGCTGAAGCTGGTCAATAACCTGATCCAGTCCACCACGCCAAAGGGCAGCCACGAGTCCGATCCGTTCTGGACCAAAGCCGAAACCGCGCTCCTGCAGGCCATCATCCTCATGCTGTTTCAGGAAGCCCCGGAGTACGAGCAGAACTTCTCAATGGTCATGCGTGTGCTGGAATACGCCGAGGTGCGCGAGGAAGATGAAGGGCATGTTTCGCCGCTCGATCTGCTCTTTGAATCCATCGAGCGCAGAAAACCGGACAGCGTCGCTGTCCGGCAATATAAGGTTTTCAAATTGGCCGCGGGCAAGACTGCAAAATCGATTTTGGTGAGTACGGCTGTCCGTCTCGCACCCTTTAATCTACCGCAGATCCAAGCTCTGACTGAGCATGACGACATGGACCTTTACACGCTGGGTGAAAAGAAAGTTGCACTTTACGCTGTCATTCCCGACAACGACAACACGTTTAATTTCCTTGTGAGTCTGCTTTACGCGCAGGCGTTCCAAGCCCTGTATTACAGCGCAGACCAGATCCACCACGGTCCACTGCCGCGCCATGTTCGCTTCGTGCTGGACGAGTTTGCTGCCATGCCGCTGCCAGGCTTCACGCGTGAGCTTGCGACGATGCGCTCACGTTCCATTTCCGCAAGTGTGATCATTCAGAATATGGCACAGATCAAAGAATTGTATAAGGATAGCTGGGAGACAATTCCAGGTAACTGCGATACCATTTTGTATCTTGGCGGTAACGAGTCCAGTACGCACAAATATGTCTCCGAAATGCTTGGCAAAGCCACAATTGATACCAAAACGCACGGGCAGACGAAGGGCAAATCCGGCTCCTACTCAACCAATTTCCAGATGTCCGGACGCGAGCTGCTGACCCCAGACGAGGTGCGGAAGCTGGACAACCGTTATGCGTTGCTGTTCATTCGCGGCGCAAGCCCGGTCATGGACGAAAAGTATGATCTCATGCACCATCCCGCGATCTCACACAGCTCGCTCGGCGGCGCAGCGCCCTACATTCATCATGGAACAAAACCGCCCATTTACACCGGCCGCCCGCTGCTTCGTGTGGGCGGCACAGAAAATTCGAATCCATTGAAGGGGGAATTTCATTGAAGAAACCATTTGAATCCAAAGCAAAACGGCTCTACTCGATCTTCGCCAGCGTGTTTTTCATGCTGGCGTTTTTTGTTGTCCCGGCGTTCGCGGCAGACGGTGATCCGCTGGCCGTGGTCAATAACCTGAGCGACTTCATTTTCTCGCTCATTCGCACGGTCGGCTTGATCCTGCTCGGCTTTGGCATTTTGCAGGTCGGTTTGTCTCTCAAGTCGCACGATCCGTCGCAGCGCGCGAACGGCATCCTGACTGTTGCGGGCGGTATCGTCATTACGTTCACCAAGGAGATCCTGACGCTGATCACCGGCTGATAAGAATATGGGGAGAGCGTGAAAGCTCTCCCCGATACAACTGGAGGTGATACCATCTCAAGTGGAAACTGGATCATAGATAACCTCAATTCCTCACTGGAAACGTGGAACAGCAAGCTGTCGGAAATTTGGACGCTGTTGACCACCAGTCCGGAGAACTTCAAGGGCGGCGGGATCTGGAATGTGATCGTGGGCATCAATGACGCGCTGAAAGCAATTGCGTATGCACTTCTGGTGTTGTTTTTTGTGATTGGCGTGATGAAAACCTGCGGCAGCTTTACGGAGCTAAAACGCCCGGAGGTGGCGTTCAAATGCTTCATCCGTTTTGTGCTGGCACAGGCGGCGGTCACCTACGGCATGGAGCTGATGACGGCTCTGTTCTCGATTGCGCAGGGGGCGATCCAGACAATCATGGGCGCGTCCGGTCTTTCGGCAATGGAAGCATCCACGCTGCCCGCCGAGATTGCAACGACGATTGAAGATGTGGGCCTGCTGGAGAGCATTCCGCTCTGGGCGGTGACGCTGCTCGGTTCGCTGTTCATCTGGGTGCTGTCGCTCGTTATGATTCTGACCGTCTATGGCCGCTTTTTTAAGCTATATATGGCGACGGCGATTGCGCCGATCCCGCTGTCGAGCTTTGCAGGACAGCCCTCCAGCAGCATTGGCATGGCGTTCATCAAAAGCTACGCCGCCATCTGCTTGGAGGGCTGTGTCATTTTACTGGCCTGTATTATTTTCTCACAATTCGCGTCCAGTCCACCCGTCGTAACGGAAGGACTTGCCCCGGCAACGGTCGTCTGGAACTACATTGGCGAACTGGTGTTCAATATGCTGGTGCTCGTCGGCTCCATCAAAATGTCTGACCGAATTATTCGAGAACTGATGGGACTTGGATAAGAAACCCTCCATCCGCAATGGGATGGAGGGCGACATCAGAGAGATTTTATTACATGGTTGTAATGATCAGGATGCAATCAACTTTCCGTATTCGTACAGTGTATCGCTTGGCAGGTCGATCTCATCATTCCAATACACGCAGGTACGGCTCGGATCAAGCTGTACCTGATTGAACAGACCGTGAATCGTCGCCAAATCGCGATAGCTCTCGATCTGCCCCATATCATCTTTTACATCATACAAAATTTCAAGCAGCCTATCCTGATGCGCACTCATCCATTCCTGCACAAGCTGCTGCGCTCTCGTTGGGAGATCTCCCTCTGTCATCTTCATCGTTTTCAAATCAAAAATACCAATATGTTCCCCATATAGAGCATGCAAATGACTAGGTTCGTGTTCTTTCGGCTTGAAAAACATTTTAATGACGATTCCATAAAACCTACAAATCTCAGGCATTTCATGTCGCCCCTTTATCAGCGTTCCTATTTTTATTATACCCAAATCACAAAAAATTTCAAGCGGAACACATTATCAGATAACACTGCGGATTTTTCGCACCAGCGATACGGCCCACGAAATCAGCCCCAGGACAATGAGCGCATACCAGATCCCATTCGCCAGTGCATAGTGACTGTAATACCACCCGGAGAACAGCGTTGGCACGAGCAGCGCATACAAAAGCGGCAGGCCAAGGTGCAGAAGCGATGTGGCGTGAAACAGTACAGACAGGAGCAAACAGCCTGCCCCAAATACGATCATCAACATGGCACGACCTCCTTTGAAAGTTTGTGCCATGTTATTCTTGTGCGGAAAGCATAAACAATATCACGGAAGAAAACAGCTTGACCGTCCTGCATTGACGGACTATAATAAGGGAAAATCCCCAAAAGGAAGGCTAAACTTCATGAAAGAAAACCGAAAGCTCCTGAAGGAAGTTCTCAAAGACATCCAGCACGATATGTCGGACGAGGAAGTTCTGAACCTGCTGGCAGACAGCAAAATTTCCGAAAGTCCTGCAATGGAAAAATACACGCTCGGGCAGCGCGCGGCGGACGCGATCGCAAAATTTGCGGGCAGCTGGGCATTTATCTTTGCGTTTACAGGCGTGCTGATCTTGTGGATGGTCATCAATACGATTCTTGCCGCGAAAGCCTTTGACCCGTATCCGTTTATTCTTCTCAATCTGGTTCTCTCCTGCGTCGCTGCCATTCAGGCGCCGCTCATTATGATGAGCCAGAACCGGCAGGAGGAAAAGGACCGCCGCCGCGCGGAGAACGATTATAAGGTCAACCTCAAGACCGAAATTATGATCGAAGACCTCTACGACAAGGTCAACGCCATTCTGGCAAAGCAGTCGGCACTGGAAAAGAAGCTGCTGGAGCAGGAAGAAAAGCAGCCAAAGCCCTAAAATTGTGTAAAAAGAACCGGCGTATCGCCCAATCGGACGGTACGCCGGTTCTTGCTATTTTTATCTCAGAAGCACTTCTGGTCGCGCGTCTTGCGGCAGGTTTCCTTCCGCTCGCAGTGGTAGCAGACCTCGGTATCTGGCGACGGCTCACCGCGCTCGAATTTCAGGAGGTTGTCCACGGTCGTCGCGGCGATGTTGCTGAGCGCTTCTTTTGTGAGGAACGCCTGATGCGAGGTGACGATGACGTTCGGCATGGAAATCAGCCGCACCAGCGTGTCGTCTGCGACAATTTCCTCCGAGCAGTCCTCGTAGAAGAGGTCGCCCTCCTCCTCGTATACATCCAGGCACGCCGCGCCGACCTTGTGGCTTTTCAGTCCCTCGATCAGCGCCTCGGTATCCACAAGACCACCGCGGGATGTGTTCACGAGCACGACGCCGGGCTTCATCTGCGCGATGGCGTCTGCGTCGATCATGTGCCGCGTCTCGTCGGTGAGCGGACAGTGGAGCGAAATCACGTCCGCCTGCCGCAGAAGCTCCGACAGCTCCACATAGTCAAGGTTGCTTTCCGGATTCGGGAATTTATCGTGTGCCAGCACGCGCATCCCGAAGCCCTTGCAGATACCGGCAAAAATTCTTCCGATCTTGCCTGTGCCGATTACGCCGACGGTCTTGCCGTGCAGGTCGAAGCCTGTGAGTCCGGACAGGCTGAAATTGAAGTCGCGTGTGCGGATATACGCTTTGTTCGTGTGCCGGTTGACGGTCAGCAGCAGCGCCATCGCGTGCTCCGCCACCGCGTAGGGGGAGTACGCCGGGACGCGGAAGACGTGCAGCTTTCCGAAACAAGCTTTGGTATCCACATTGTTGAAGCCCGCGCACCGCAGCGCGACGACCCGAACGCCAAGCCGGTACAGCTCGTCCGCGACCTTCGCGTTTACCGTATCGTTGACGAACACGCACACCCCGTCAAAGCCCTTTGCCAGCTGCACGGTGTCCTCGCCGAGCCTCGTCTCAAAATACTTGATCTCAATGTCCGTTCCGGCAATATGCTCGTCAAAGCCGGGCTTGTCATAGGGCTTCGTATCAAAAAAAGCAAGGTTCATATTGCATTGCACCTCCATGATTTTTATGGCGCCAGTGTAGTCCTTTCTGCAAGACACGTCAAGCATCATTTTCTACAAAATAAGCGTTCCAAGCAGAAACCGTTTTTGATTTATTTTCTGCCGCACGGCGGGATTTAATCTTTGCGGAAATTATTTTTCGTAAATTTTCAAAACACGCCTCTGTTTTTCCTTTTATGCTTCGTTCAACGCCTCGGCAACCTCCTGCGCGATGCGCTGCCGTTCTTCCTCGCTTTCTGCGCGTGCATACGGTTCCAGCGCGGCGTCCCGCTTTTGCTCCGCGTCGCGCGTCCATGCCTCAAACTCGGCCTTGGTCATATCCTTCCGCATCGTGCGCGCGTAGTATTTCTTGTATGCCCGCTGCTGCACCTGCCAGACTTCATTGTTCGCAACTTTGTCCTTAAAGCTGCTGACCGCGCCGATCTCCCGGCAGGTTTTACCTGGGTCTTCCGGCGCAGGGTCGGTACAATAGGCGTAGGTTGCTCCGGGCTTCTGCAAAAACCAGCGACCACAGTTGGCGCAGCGCTTCGGCACAAATCCCTTTTGCAGTCCTTTCATAAACTCCACATAGACAAAATCCAGCAGCCGGTCAAAGTACATTTTTTCGACCAGCTCCGCCTCGCGCCCAGTGCCACGGATGCAGAATTGCGCGTTTACCTTCGGCGCGTCCACCTCCGGGCTTGCACCAAGGCTGACGCCGCTGACAAACGGCTCCAAGCCTTTTTTCTCGATCTGTTGTGCCAGAGAAGTTTTTCTCTGGCCCTTTTTCTTTTCAAACGGCTTGCCCGCAAAAATGCCGTCCAGAAACCATGCATAGCGCTCCTGGATCAGCCGGATGGCGTCCAGCTGCTCCTGCATAAACCGCGGCAGCGTATCATCCTGCATTGCATATTCGCAGAACGCTTCCTGCGCTTCTCCCACAAATAATTCGCTCACATCCATGCTTGCAAACAGCTGAACGTCATTCCAATACAGGCGGTAAAGCGGTAAAGATGCAAATCCATTTGTCACAGCCTGAAATGCCCGCGCTGCCTGCTCTGCATCCTTTTCTGCAACGGTCTTCCGATATTGATCCAATAATTCTTGAAACGGCGCAGCGTCAAGATTCAGAATTTCCGTCAGCACAGCGCCGTAGGGCTGCATCGCCGGATTGGATTCCACCCAATAGCCGGACGCGCCGAACTCCACCTTCGTATTGGTACGCGGCCGATGAAAATCTAATAAATCTTTTCCCAAAACGCCCATGCGCGTGCGCCTCCTCGTAGAGAATGTATTTTTGCTTGTGTAGTGTATTCAATTAAATTATAAATTACCTATTGTGGAATGTCAATGGCTGTGCTATCATCCGACTGTAGAGAATGTATCTATGTTAAATAAAATCAAAAGGAAGTGAACAAATGAAGAAACTCGAAACCATGACCGCAGAGCAGCTGCAAAGCGCGCCATACTCGCCGGTGCCGTTTCTGGTGGACGAGCTGTTACCAGAAGGCTTGCATATCCTCGCGGGCGCGCCAAAAATCGGCAAGTCTTGGCTTGCTTTGTGGCTATGCCTGTGCGTTTCGCAGGGCCAACCGCTCTGGAATTTTGCCGTGACGCAGGGCGAAGTCCTGTATCTCAGCCTCGAAGATTCCTACCGGCGTATCCAGTCACGGCTCTTTGATCTGACCGAGGACGCACCGCCGACGCTGCACTTTGCGATCATGGCTGACACACTCAAGCACGGGTTGGAACAGCAGATCGAGCAGTTCTTGACAGAGCAT
>ENA-ORTY01002352-ORTY01002352.1-human-gut-metagenome-genome-assembly--contig:-NODE-2352-length-18266-cov-2.046181_pt1 | contig 18266 bp, 13 predicted proteins | sample MGYA00241917_ERZ509198 | MGnify/ENA primary metagenome ERZ509198 (study PRJEB26280, sample SAMEA2338857) | human gut metagenome | biome: human gut; feature: human-associated habitat; material: faeces...
TGATTCTCTGACAAGACAGTATATGCGTTGGCTAAAAGATGCGTTATCAGGTGATCTTGGAGATTCTTATTTTAGAAAACAGTCTGTTGTGGCATCAATTGGAGAATGCATTGTTCCAACATTGGAGTTGTCATTATATGCGGAAATTTTGGCATTATTGATTTCTATACCGGGAGGAATTATTGCAGCAAGGTTAAAAGGACGGACAGGGGACTGGATTGTAAGCGTATTTGCGCTAGTGGGTTTGTCGGCTCCGTGTTTTATTTATGGTTTGTTATTAATCCTTTTATTTGGTGTTGATTTAAGAGTGCTTCCTGTATCCGGATATAAAACATTTGCGGCAGGAGCGTGGAATCATTACAGATATTTAATTTTACCGACAATTTCACTGGCACTGACACAGGCACCTTTGCTTACAAGAATTACGAGATCTTCCATGGTGGAAGTTTTAAATTCGGATTATATCAAAACAGCAAAAGCAAAAGGTTTAAAAAGTACAAATGTTTTGGCAAAACATGCTTTTCGAAATGCATTTAATACCATTCTTACAGTCTTAGGACAAAGCGTGGGAAGTTTAATTGCAGGCGCGGCAGTTATTGAAACGTTATTTAATATTCCCGGAATGGGACAGCTTGTAGTAAATGCCGTTTTAAAAAGAGATTATCCATTAATACAGGGATTGGTTCTTGTTATTAGTTTGATTTATATTGTTATTAACTTTATTATTGATTTACTATACGGCGTGGTCGATCCGAGAATCCGTATCACAGGAAAATCTGCATAGAAAGGACTGGTAAATATGAAAAAAGAGGAAGTTTCTGCCGGACTTGGAAAAGAGGCAGTCCGGGAGCGCAGAAAAATTAAAATAAAGAGTTTCAAAAAAAATAAACTGGCAGTTTTTGGACTTATTCTTACAGTAATTGTTGTTTTTATAGGAATTTTTGCTAATGTTATCTGCCCGGAAGGACCCTATGTGATGGATGTTACAAGGCGTTACACGGCACCGTGCAGTAAGTTTATATTTGGTACGGATAAGATGGGGCGCAGTGTATTATCAAGAATTGTGTATGGCATCAGAATTTCACTCATTGTTGGTGCAGTGACAACGGTTATAACATTTATTCTGGGAATGATTTTAGGAATGTTAGCGGGATACTTTAAAAAGGCTGATAATATTATTATGAGAATATGTGAGGCATTGATGTCAATTCCACCAGTATTAATGGCAATAGCATTAATGTCAGCATTTAGTCCTAATATTAAAAGTGTAGTAGCAAGTCTTTGTGTTGTATATACTCCACAAATTGCAAGGGTAGCAAGAGGAGCAACGATTGCTGTAAAAGAGCAGACATATATAGAAGCGGCACGGGCGCAGGGAGCATCAAATTTCAGAATTATTATGCATCATATTGCTCCTAATATTTTGTCACCTGTAATTGTTCAAGCAACATATGTTTTTGCAATTGCAATTATTTTGGAAGCATCTTTAAGCTTTTTAGGAGCCGGTATTCCAGCACCGTCACCAAGTTTAGGAAATATTTTATATGAGGCAAAGGAAGGAATTTTTACAGCACCGTGGCTTACTATATTCCCAGGAATTGCAATGGTTATTACAGTTTTAGGAATTAATATTTTAGGAGATGGGTTAAGGGATGTGTTAGATCCAAAATCCAACTAGGAGGTATGCGAAATGGCAGAAATTAAAGAAGAATTATTAAGTGTAGAAAATTTAAAAACAACATTTAAAACCATTCGCGGTACTGTGACAGCAATTGACGGTGTGAGTTTTAAAGTACATAAAGGCGAAATCCTAGGAGTTGTTGGAGAATCAGGTTGTGGAAAAAGTGTAACATCGCAGTCTATCATGAGATTGTATGATGAAAAAAAGCTTGCAAAGTATGCAGGAAAGGTAATATTTCATGGAGATAATTTATTGGAATATTCGGAAAAAACAATGCAGACGATTCGCGGGAATAAAATTGCAATGATTTTTCAGGATGCATTAAGTTCATTAAACCCTGTTTTTACGCTGGGCGACCAGATAGCCGAGGCTTTGATTTTACATCAGCATTTGAGTAAAGAGGATGCATGGAGAAGAGCAGAGGAAATGCTTAGGCTTACAGGGATTCCGGCACCGGAAAAGAGAATTAAATGTTATCCGCATGAACTCTCAGGCGGTATGCGCCAGAGGGCGATGATTGCAATGGCATTAAGCTGTCAGCCTGAATTGCTGATAGCAGATGAACCGACAACAGCACTTGATGTAACCATACAGGCACAGATTCTTGATTTGATTGTAGATTTAAATAAGAAGCTGGATATGGGAATTATGCTGATTACACATGACCTTGGTGTTGTAGCAAAGGTTGCAGACTATGTCAATGTTATGTATGCAGGTAAGATTGTAGAAAAAGGCACGATCAATGAGATATTCTATGATCCGAAGCATCCTTATACCTGGGGACTCTTGTCAGCAATGCCTGATCTGGATACGGATGATGAAAGACTTTATACGATTCCAGGTTCACCGCCAAACCTGCTGCATGAGACACAGGGTGATGCTTTCGCAGCACGTAATAAATATGCGCTGGAAGTAGATGATAAGGCAGATCCTCCTATGTTCAAGGTATCAGATACACATTATGCAGCTACATGGCTGTTAGATCCGAGAGCACCTAAGGTAGAAATGCCGCAGGAGCTGAAAGCTCGATTAGAACGTATGAAGAAGGAGGCTAAGGATTATGGCAGTGAATTATAATGCAAAGCCGCTTCTTACGGTAGATGGCTTGAAACAGTATTTCAAAGTGAGCAGTTCTTTTACAGTACATGCTGTAGAAAATGTGTCTTTTGAAATCTATCCGGGTGAGACTTATGGATTGGTAGGAGAATCCGGTTCCGGTAAATCTACCATTGGCAGAAGTATCATCAGATTATATGACCCAACAGCAGGTAAGATTGTATTCAATGATGTGGATATCAGTGGTAAGCTTGGCAGGTCTACAAGTCAGATGCTCCGTACACAGATGCAGATGATTTTTCAGGACCCGATGGCTTCCCTGAATCCACGTAAAAAGATAGGTGATATCATTGGAGAAGGTCTGGATATCCATCATATGTATAAGACAAAAGCAGAACGTGAGGAGAAGATCAAGGCGATTCTGGCAAAGGTAGGACTTTCACCAGAGCATGCAACCCGTTATCCTCATCAGTTCTCCGGTGGTCAGAGACAGCGTGTTGGAATAGCCAGAGCATTGATCATGAATCCCAAGCTTATTATTGCAGATGAGTGTATCTCTGCATTGGATGTATCTATTCAGGCACAGGTTGTCAATCTGATGAAGGACATTCAGCAGGAAACAGGTACAGCATATCTGTTTATCGCCCATGATCTGTCTATGGTTAAATATATATCAGACAGAATTGGCGTACTGCATCTGGGACATTTACTGGAGACAGGTACTACAGATGAGATATTCAGCAACCCGATTCATCCATATACCAAGAGTCTGTTATCTGCCATTCCTGCACCGAACCCGGTTGTAGAGAAGAACAGAACAGCACTTGCCTATGATTATAAGACATCAGGTATTGACTATAAGCAGGGAACACAGCACCTCGTAGATGGTACACACTATGTAAAATGTACTGATGACGAGTTTGCCAAGTGGACGCTATGATGCCTGCGGATTGTTCCAAGGTCTTTGGCATCATATATGTAACAGTTCAGCCGCGCCATTCGCAAAGACGCCTGACGGCGTTTTTCCACTGCTGCGCAGTTAACTTTGCTCATAACCTGGCGCTCATCTCATGACTTATAAAACGATTCCATTCATGCAAGCATGATGTCCTCGTTTTTTAAGCCATGGCTGAACTGTTACTCATATATATTAAATATTTACCCATCACGCGACTGTGATGGGCTTTTTTATGTTATACTATAAATACATTTCACAAATATATGGAAAGGTACGGTGGACAGTATGTGTACAGCGGCAACTTATAGAACGAAAGATTTTTATTTTGGAAGAACACTGGATTATGAATGTAATTATGGAGAGGAAGTAACGATCACTCCCCGCAATTATCCATTTGCTTTCAGACATATGGGAGAGGTGAAGACACACTATGCAATTATTGGTATGGCACATGTGGCAGCAGATTACCCGCTTTATTATGATGCCATTAATGAAAAAGGCCTTGGAATGGCAGGACTTAACTTTGTTGGCAACGCAAAATATCAGGAGGTAGAGCAGGGCAGAGAGAATGTGGCACAGTTTGAATTTATTCCATGGATCTTGTCACAGTGTTCCTCAGTAGAAGAAGCAAAAGAAAAACTTGGCAGGATGAATCTGGTAGGAACTACATTCAATGAGTATTTCCCGGCAGCACAGCTTCACTGGCTGATTGCAGATAAAGAAAGCGCCATTACAGTAGAATGTATGGAAGATGGATTACATGTCTATGATAATCCGGTGGGAGTTATGACCAACAATCCGCCATTTCCTACGCAGATGTTCCTTTTGAATAATTATATGGGATTATCCCCCAGACAGCCACAGAACCAGTTCTCAGACAAGCTGCCGCTTAACACCTACAGCAGAGGTATGGGAGCCTTGGGACTGCCGGGAGATCTTTCTTCTGCATCCCGCTTTGCAAAGGTGGCATTTACTAAGATGCATGCCATCTCAGGAGAATCAGAGAATGAAAGTGTGAGCCAGTTCTTCCATATCTTAGGATCTGTAGACCAGCAGAGAGGCTGCTGTGAAGTGGCTGAGGGTAAATATGAGATCACACTGTATACTTCATGCTGCAATGCAGATAAGGGAATCTACTATTATACGACCTATGAAAACCATCAGATTACTGCAGTAGATATGCATAGAGAGAATCTGGATGGCAGTGAGCTTGTGCATTACCCGCTGATTCAGGGTGAACAGATCAGGTGGGTGAACTGATAATTACAATAAGGCTGCTATGCCAGATGGAAAACTCTGCGCAGAACTTCATCTTCTACCAGAATCTGCTTAGCCAGTTCACGATACTGTTCTTCATGAAGATAGGTGTGGCGGAAAGGCTTGATAGAAGGTGCAAGATCTATTGCCTGTTTATAGTCTTCTACATTCAGATTCAGGGTGCACACATAATCCCAGAAACCAGTCTGGGTAAAGATGGTATTGACTCTCTGATAACGATGGTCATGCACACGACTCATCAGGTATGTGGCAATACCGACCTGAATACCATGAAGCTGAGGTGTCTCCAGCATTTTATCCAGAGCATGTGAGATCAGATGCTCACTGCCACTGGTGGGGGCGCTGCTTCCTGCAATTTCATTTGCGATACCGCTCATGGCAAGGGAGTCCAGTAATTCTTTCAGGAACAGGCGGTCATGAATCGTCTCAAAAGGCGTACGCACGAAGCTGTTTACTGCCTTTTTCGCAATCATCATGGCAAAATCATTGACCTGTGCAGCGCCATGCTCTGCTTCAAACTGCCAGTCATAGAGGGATGTGATCTTGGAAACCATATCTCCGATACCAGAGTAGAGGAATTTCTCAGGTGCACTTTTGATTACGTCTGTGTCTACAATAATGCCGTAAGCCATACGTGCGGGAACAGAGCTGCGCCTTTTATTAATAAGCAGGGAAGCGCTGGCGCTGGAAAAGCCATCACTGGAAGCAGAAGTCGGCACGCTGATGAAGGGAAGCTTACGCAGAAATCCCATATATTTGGCGGCATCAATGACTTTGCCACCGCCCAGACCAATGACCGCCTGTGTGGAATTGGGCAGCGCAAAGGCAATGCGGATGATATCATCTATATCGACTGTATCCAATTCACAATATTCCAGAACTTCAATTCCTGCATTGTGCAGGGAAGAGAGAACCTTCTGACCGAACATGTCAATCAGACCATTTCCAAAATAAATAACGACTTTCTGTAAATTACTTTCCTGCAGATAAGGTCCAATCTTACTCAAAGCTCCATCTTTAACTTTTAATATCGTGGGAATTGCAATGTGACTGCTGTTTATTTTTGCCATCTTTATAACGACTCCTCTCAATAACCTGAAACTTTTATAACAAGTCTATTATAAAAGTTTGTTAGATTTTTGGCAACCATTGTTATGCTTTGACAAATTATAAAAGACTTGATTTCTCAGAATATTACGTGTACAATATCTATAACACGTATGGAAAACGTTTTCCATAGAAAAATGGGGTAAAAAAATGTTCAAAACTATGCGGGCTGTATTTTTATCTTGCATAGATATGGACAGAGAGCAAAAGAGAGGTATGGATTAATATGGAGTTTGCAGCAGTTTTTCACAGATCAACAGATAATTATTGCTATGCGCTGGACGATAATCAGCTCATCATTAACCTGAAGACAGGGTATGATGTGAAGATCGTGAATATCATTTATGGAGATCCCTTTGCCAATGGTATCTTAGGTGGAGGCGAGGAATGGACGGGAGAGAAGGCTGGCATTCCTTTTAAGAAGAAATTAAAGAATCAGATATGGTGGACGACTACCATTATTCCACCTTTTAAGAGATTGAAATATTACTTTGAACTGATTACTGATACAGAGAAGTGGTATTATTTCGAGGATGGCTTCGTCAGTGAAGAGCAGATGCAATTAAAAGGCAGAAGCCGTCAGTGCTTTACAATGCCCTGGCTGAATCCGGCGGATGTGAACAGAACCCCTTACTGGGTCAATGAGACTGTCTGGTATCAGATTTTCCCGGACAGATTCTGCAATGGCAATCCGGCAAATGATCCCGAAGGCACGAAGCCTTGGAAATGTGAATCAATCAAGGGACACAGAGATAATTATGGTGGAGATCTGGAGGGCATTACACAGAAACTGGATTATTTACAGGATCTGGGTGTGACAGGGCTGTATCTGACGCCAATTAACGAGTCACCTTCCAATCACAAATATGATACGACAGATTATGAGCGTATCGATCCTCATTTTGGCAATGATGAGGTAATGAAAGAGCTGGTCGCACAGGCACATGAGCGGGGAATTAAGATTATGCTGGATGCGGTGCTCAATCATGCAGGCTATTATTTCAAGCCGTGGCAGGATGTATTGGAGAAAGGACCGCAATCACAGTATTATGACTGGTTCATGATTAACCAGTGGCCTCTGGATGATAAATGGCAGGCAGCGAAGAAAGGGCAGCTGTATACCTTTGCCTTTTTCGATGGAATGCCAAAGCTTAATACCAATAACCCAAAAGTCAGAAAGTACCTGGTGGATGTTGTGTGCGGCTGGGTGCGTAAATATGACGTAGATGGTATCCGTATTGATGTAGCCAATGAAGTGTCCCATACCTTCTGTAAGGAGCTTAGAAGTGCGCTCAAAGCCATAAAACCTGATATCTATATATTGGGAGAAATATGGCATGATGCAATTAACTGGCTTCGCGGGGATGAATATGATGCAGTTATGAATTATCCTCTTGCTGGCAGCATGAAGGACTTCTTTATTGATAAAAGCCTGACAGATGAGGACTTTGAGTGCATGATTAACCGTTGCTATACCAATTATATGCAGCAGACAAATGACGTGCTCTTCAATATGCTGGACTCTCACGATACGCAGAGACTTCGCAGTATTGTGTCGGGAATAGATGAATATGATGCGCTGCTGACATTGCTGTTCACCATGCCGGGCAGCGTGTGCATCTACTATGGAACCGAGATTGCCATGGAAGGTGGATATGACCCTGACTGCAGACGTTGTATGCCATGGAATGAGATAGAGCAGGGAGACTATGCATCACAGATATCTTTTATGAAAGAGCTGATTAATCTTAGAAAGACACAGCCTCTTATGAGAGAGCGTAACTTCCACTTCCCGGCTGAATATGAGAATCCGAGAGTCATTCAGTTCGAGAAGATTGGCTGGAGCGAGAAGCTGGAAGTACTGGTCAATGCCAGCGATACTTCAGTAGAACTTCTACACCCACAGCAGGGCGAGATACTCTTTTCCCGTAACCTGCACACCACCAAACTTGCCCCCGGCGGCGTCTGCATCCGCTATATTGAGAATGCCAAATAGGCGAGGGGCGAAACGCAGGGAAGGAATGGAGAATGGCTGAGCGTTTTGCGGGATATTTTAAGATATCATTTGTTAAAGTCAGTCTATTTTATTTATAATTCAGGCAGAATATTTCCGTAATAAGCCACACCCGATATAAAAAATAGAACTTTAAATCTTTCACATAGTCTAAAATTTATGTTAAACTATACCTGTCTGCATTCTAAGACTTGCAGACAGGTATTTTTAATAATCCAGCGAAACGCCCGGCACGGGGCTGATTGTGAGGATGTTACCATGCATAAGCAGGTACTTTGGCGCGGCCGGTACTTAATGTGCACAGCCGTAAGGCGCATGCACATTTATGTACCGCTGCCAGCGACAAGTAGCGAGAGCGTGCCTGTGTTGCATGGTAACATCCTCACAATCCCCAGCTTCATTCCCGTTTCCCTGTCCCAGGAGACTATATGATATTAAAGAAACAGATCCCAGAGGACTTCTATAAGTTGTTCCGCACCAGAAATATGGACGCTTATATGATGTTTCTGGCAGCAATATATGAAGAAAACAGTGAATTGTATACAGCACTTGGACTCACCCTTGAGGAAGGACAGGCTATTATCGCGGAAACCATGAGTCGTGGACAGATAGACTGGCAGGAAGATGAAGAAAGTCAGGAAGAAGAGACACAGAATACAGATATGGAGACAGATGCCGTGTATCCCGGAACACCTTCTGCAATACTCAGGCGCCTCATCCGCTGGGGATGGCTGCGCAGTGATTATGATGAGAAGCTCAATACCTATATACTTTCTTTTCCAGAGTATAGTCAGATGTATGTGGAACTCTTCGAGAAATTGCAGAAGGAAGATGAGACAGGAGAAAGAGAGAGCATCCTTGCCATTTACAGTGCATTGTTCACCTATCATTCTGATAGAGAGAAAAACAGCGAGATTCTAAAGAGCGCCCTGCGGACATCCAAGAATCTGGAACAGCTGCTTTCCAATATGCAGAATGGTATGAGGACATATTTTGAAGAATTATCCCAGAGTAAGAATTTCATGGAGATTCAGCAGGTGCTGGTAGATGAGATCAATAACAATGACAGTAAGAGATATGCGATTCTTACCACAACAGACAGCTTTTACCGATATAAAGAGGCTGTAAAAGAGCTCATCAGCCAGATTTTAAATGATAATGAGAAACGTAAGATACAGATCATAGAACAGCTGAATGAAGCAGCGCCGGATTCTATGGCGAAGTTCAGACTGGAACAGTCTCTTAATTACTATGAAGAAGCTACGGTAATGGTATACCGCATTGAACGTGAATTTGACATGATCGAGCGCAAGTATAACAGATTGATTGAGCAAAAGGCAGTATTTGCCAGACGTGCACTTGCCAGAATCCGCTTCATTTTCCAGGAAGGAGCCCATGACGAAGACAACATCCCCAAGCTGCTGCGTATTATGGATGCCAGTGAGGACAAGGAGCAGATCCTGGATGAGCTGAGCAGCCATATCAGGCTGTCAGCACCGTATAAAGTATATGATGATGACAGTATGTATACCATCAGAGAAGAGAGTGATTCACAGTTCAATCCATTGACAACAGCAGAGCAGGATCAGCACAGAGAAGATGAGATTACCGATTTTGTGCCCAAACCTCTTTATACCAAGAGACAGCTTCACGCATTTCGTGATCAGAATATGAAGGATGGCGCATTTGTCACAACAAAGGAGACAGTATCCTCTATAGAAGATCTGGAGAAAATGATGTTTTTGTGGCAGGAGATTACAGAGAATCAGAGCGATGAGGATGTTGTAAACTTAGGCGGAGAGTTCACCAGCCCGGATGGATATACTTTTTCCGAGCTTACGATTCGAAATATGCATCCTGAGACAGAAGAATGAGCAGATAACAGGTAAACCTGTTATCCCAAATAGCATCAAGGATGCAGTTTTGCACATGGGTTCTGAATAGTTATTAATTTAGAAAGGCTTGAAATAACAGATGTTAAAATATATGGAAGAATTGTCTCCCGGTGAGGCATCAAATATCAAAAAAACAATACAGGATCTGTTTAAACAGACGTGTATATTGCAGGTAAAATGTGATCCTGTAACCCTGGTACAGAGGGATAATCCCAGATACAGAACCTGTGCCAATCACAGAGAATTTATAGCGGCGTATCTTTCCCTGCTGGATTTGGAGCTGATTCATGATCCACAGGAACAGCTTTTCAGAATTCAGGGCGAGGGTCTGCCAACAGAGCGTATGAATCTGATGACGACACGTATTATGCTGCTTTTAAAGATCATATACAGAGACAGGATTATGGGGGATGGTCTGCGTGCTACAGTGACAAGTCTTCGGGAGATCAGAGAGTACGGAGCCAGTACGAAGCTGATCATCCGTAAGCTTACCAGTCAGGAGTGGCAGGATGCACTGACGCTGTTAAAAGTACATCAGATTATCGAATTACCCGGTGCAGTAGGCAATGTAGAAGATGATACGCCAATCTATATATACAGTACGGTCAATATCTTCTGTTCTTCGGTTACGATTGAAGAACTTGTGAAGAAGTATCGTGACAGGACAGAAGCAGCGATAGTCGGCACGACAGAATAGGATTACTGTACAATAGCGTATTATATAGAAAGGTTCGGTTAGTAGAATAAGTGAAACAGTCTAAGAAAATATTTACCAGAATGTGCCTGAATAACTGGGGCGGCATTTCTCATAAGATACTGGAATTTAATGAATATGTAAATCTGTTCAGTGGCAAGAGTGGTTCAGGTAAATCCACAGTAATGGATGCCATACAGGTTCTTTTATATGGAAGCTTCTCTCCAAGCTTCCTCAATAAGGCGGCAGATGATGCCAAGAACAGGAGAAGCGTGCTCAGTTACCTGCGAGGGGAGCAGAAGGATGGGACAGCCAATCGTGAGAATGCTGACTTTTGTTCCAACATTGTACTGGAGATAGAGGATACAGGTACGCATAATTACACCTGTGTAGGTGTGGCTTTTGAAGTAAAACACAATGACAGTGAGATTAGGAAGTATGTCTTTTTCAGCCATTCAGGGCAGATACCGGAGTCTGAATATATCAACTCCAAAGGATATGTATACACCAATCAGGAGATTAAGAAGCTGCTGGAAGTAAGGGCGCAGTCAGATTCTAACAAGGGCAGGGATGTGAACCGTACGTATACTTCCAGAGAGGCATATATGGCTGCGCTGTATGATGTGATTCTTGGTTATATTGACGGAACCCGTTTTCAGATTATGGAGAAAAGTGCCATTGCGTTAAAGATGACTAATGGTACAGGTCAGTTTATCAGAGATTACATGTTCCCTAAGAGTGAGAGCAATGTCATAGAGAAGATCAGTGACCAGCTGGGTTCTTATAGAGATATTCAGGATAAGATCAAGGATATGCGCCATAGAATCGAGCTTCTGCAGGAGGTGCGTGAAGCCGGCAGCCGCATGCTTGAAGTCAGTACAGGGATTGCCAAAGCCAATGCAATGATACGTTGTATTGATGTGGTAGAACTACAGGATAAGATCATGTCAGAAGAACAACAGATTGCACAGCACAAGGATGAACTGGACAGACTTGCTCTGGAAATGGAGAAGGACAGAGCCATTTTAAAAGACATTGACGAAGAACTGATTCAGGTAAAAGCGGATCTTCAGGCGAGCGATCTGGGTGCGAAGAAAAACCAGCTGGAAGCACAGAACCAGTTGGCTAAAATGCTCACAGAGAAGAGTATGCAGTGGCGTAAAATGCTGGAAGGACTGCGAAAGTGGGAAGAGGATGAGGCAATTACAGACTATGTCAGCAACCCTATGCTGCAACGTATTCATGCCTTTTGCAGCGGCAGCATCACAGAACCGCAGTGTAACGACCTGAGACGTAATATCCAGAATACCTTAGTGGATATCGAGGAAACGCTGGAAGAATACAAGGAGCAGAAACGCGAATCTGATAAGGAATTGAAGGAACTGCGGACTCTGGTAGATGACATGAAGAATGACAGGAAGCCGTATTCTGCTATATTAAAGGAAGCAAGAGGCGCATTGGAGCGCAGACTCAGCGACCTTTATGGACGTACCATTAAGGTCTATATCTTTGCAGATATGTTCGATGTCAGGGACAAGGAATGGAAGAACGCTATTGAGGGAAGAATGGGCAGACTCAAGCTTTCTCTTGTGACAGAACCCAGGTATGCCCATGATGCAGCAGTTGCTTTTCGTGAGATGAAGAAATATGAAGAGGTTGACCTGATTAATACGGCTGCAATCGAAAAGAGTCAGCCACAGGCAGAACAAGGCTCCCTCTATGAAGCAGTGGAGACAGGATATCCGTATATTGATGCATGCCTCAAGCGTTATCTGGGCAGAATTATCAAATGTCATACGACGGAGGAACTGGAACAGGTAAAGGACGGTGTTACACCGGATTGCTATTCCTACAGTAATTATATCTTCCGCCATCTGCGTAAGCGTGATTATGATAAGTACGCATGTATCGGAAGTAAAGTCTCCAAGGCTAGACTGGAGGAATATCAGGCAGAGCTCATGCGTCTTGAAAGTGAGAATGCACAGCAGATGCAGGCGATCAACAGGCTGAGTCAGGCTTCAGCTTTTGAAAGACTGACAGAGGAAGATTCCTATATTATATCTCTCTCCACTTCCGGTAAGGAGCTGGATAAAGTCATGGGTAAGATCAATGCTCTGAAAAAGGATATAGAAGTATTGGAGCAGGGAAAATATAAGGAATTGCAGGAGCGCAGCAGCAGACTGGAAGAGAAGAAGGAACAGAAACAGACTGAAATTGACCAGAATCAGGGCGTAATCAACAGTATTGAACGCAGGAAAGGTCATTTAGAGGGCGAAATCGAGAATAATAAAAAAGCACTGGATGAAAGTCTGATGGGCTATATTCCTAATGCGGAACTGGAAGCAGAAGTGGAGAAGCTTTTAAAGACACGTTCAGGTCAGGCTATCAAGAGTCAGAAGAACAGAGAAATCACAGAGCTTGAAGAGAAGGAGCAGCAGGAGCTGGAGAACAGACAGGCTGCAAGAAACCGCTTTAACAGAGAATATCCTTCTGTAGGCTTCAGTGGCGCAGAGAAGAGCAATGATGCATATGTGAATCTGTTGAATGAGTATGAGACAGATTATGAACCGAAGTATGAAAGCGAATTTGAGAAGCAGTGCAATATTATCTATAAGAGCCTTCGGGAAAATGTCATTGCGACCATACATGGTGACATCAATGCTGCTAAACGCCATACGCATGAGATCAACCGTCTGCTTCGTAAAACCAATTTTGCAGACAGCACCTATCAGATCAAAATAGAACCTGCAAAAAATGAGAATGGGCAGTTCTATGAGATGCTGACAGCACCGGAGCTTGACAGCAAGAATGTGGGAAGTGGTGTCATAGATGGACAGATCAGTCTTGGTGAGGATGAATTTTACCAGAAATACGAGAATAAGATCAAGCTTCTGACAGATAAATTCATGCCGATCAAGGATGAAGATGGCTCCCATAGAGAGCAGCGTCTGAAAGAAATGGAGCAGTATGCAGATTATCGTAATTATCTGTCCTTTAGTATGTATGAGCAGGTAACGGATGCACAGGGCAACGTAATTCGTGAGAATTTCGTAGATGAGATGGCAGGACGTGATTCTGGTGGTGAAGGTCAGAACCCGAAGTATGTAGCACTGCTGGCTGGTTTTGCAATGCTTTATATGCAGCAGAGTAACAGGGATTCCAAGATTAAACTGGTGCTGCTGGATGAAGCCTTTTCCAAGATGGATCAGGAGAGAAGTGCTGTCTGCCTGCAATATGCGCGCAAGATGGATTTACAGTTGATTGTCTGTGTACCCGATGAGCGATTGCAGTCACTGATCCGCAATGTAGACTGCGTATATGGCTTTAGAAGATATCATAACCAGATATCCATGATGCATATTGACAAAGGAGATTACCTCAAACTGATGGAGGGAGAGGAAAACGACTAAGGTCGGATGAGAAAAGGGGGAAAAACATGATTGAAATTATGGAATTGGTTTTGAAGCACATTGTAGAAGTGGCGATTCTGTTTTTTGAGTTCGTAGGTGTTATCGTCATTATTATCTCAGGCTTGAAGGGCGTCTATGCGTATGTTCGCCGTTCACCGGATATGAAGATCACGCTTGCACAGGGACTGGCAATCGGTCTGGAATTCAAGCTGTGCAGTGAGATATTAAAGACTGTTATTGTAAGAGAATGGACAGAAATCGTCACGGTTGCGGGAATCATTGCGCTGAGAGCCGCATTGACATTCCTGATCCATTGGGAGATTAAGGAAGAGAATCATGAAAAAGACAAGCAGTAAGAGAATAGCCGCAGTACTGATATGATGTTCTAATTATTATAGAACAATAAACTTTCTTAAAGAAATATGAATTGTTAGCACTCTCTATTGACGAGTGCTAACAATGGTGCTATAACATAATCAGAACAAGGGAAGAGAGATAAAAATCAAATCCCTGCTCTAATAGAAACGTATCGTAATAGTGTAGGACATAACCTACGGAGTTTTATATAAGGAGGAATTGATTATGTTGATGCCTAGTATTTTTGGAGAAAATTTATTTGATGATTTTATGGATGGTTTTGCTTTCCCGACAGCTAATTGGAATTATGCGAAGAACACAGCCAATGTAATGAAGACAGATATCAAGGAAAATGACAAAGGTTATGAACTTGATGTTGATCTTCCGGGATATAAGAAAGAAGATGTTAAGGCTGAACTGAAGGATGGATATCTGACAATCAGCGCATCCAATGATAATACGAAGGAAGAGAAAGACGAAGACGGCAAATACATCCGTAAGGAACGTTATACCGGCGCTGTCAGCAGAAGCTTCTATGTTGGCAAGTATGTTACGGAAGAAGATATTCATGCAAAATATGAAGACGGTATTCTGAAACTTTCTGTTCCGAAGAAAGCACCGAAAGTCGTTGAAGAAAAAGATGGTTATATCGCAATTGAAGGTTAACTTCCATTGCTTATTTTCCCCATATATATAGCCGGGATCCTTTCGGATCCCGGCCTTTTTGTGTGAAGAATTATGACTGGGCCAGTTCTCTGTCTTTGCCGATAAAGAAAAGGGCAATTGTATCAGGACCAACATGACTTCCGGTGCAGAAGTCGTAAGATGTGTTGATAAAATCACGTACGTTGATTTTTTCTCTTATTTTATCCATGATATAAAGAGAATCTTCGTAAGCGTCGGCATGTGCAATACCGATGATCTGTTCTTCAGGTTTTATAATATTATCACAAACCAGATTGATCAGAGTATTCAGGGCTGCTTTACGTCCACGGACATTTTTATAAGTTACAATATAGCCATCTTTGTTTCCTCTGAAAATAGGCTTGATTTTGAGAACATTTCCGATAGTGGCTATACTTCCCTTGATACGTCCGGTGCGGGAAAGGTATTTAAGATCTCCGACAGTAAAGACACCATTCATCTTGCCGACAAGGGGTTCTATAGAATCGGCGACTTCATCGACGGACATGCCTTTGTCACGCATGATACTTGCATAGATGGCAAGAAGTCCCTGAGCAAGAGATGCGTTGAGAGAATCTATCAGTCGTATTTTGCGGCCGGTTGTGTTCTGGCTTAATAATTCCTCAGCCGCTAATCTTGCAGAATTGAAATTTCCACTGATATTTTTGCTTAAGGACAAATACAGGACATCCTGATCAGCATCGAAGGCTTTCTGGAATTTTTCTTCAAAGGTCGCAGTGCTTATCAGACCTGTCTTGATCTCACAGCCTTTGCGCATGGCATCATAATATTCTTTGCCTTTTTCGCGTTCTTCTTCAGGTGAAAGATCAGGGTTGTAGCAGGTAACTTCTTTTCCGGAAATCAGATTCACAAAAGAAATTACATGAATATTATATTTTTTAGCGGTCACAGCCGGAAGATTGGCTGCGGAGTCAACAAAAATCTGAAACATGGTATATTTGATCCTTTCTGTGATATTCTATCTGAAACTGATACCAATGCCTACAGCACCGGGATCGGTATGGACGCTGACACTGGCAGAAATCGTTTTTTCTTCGGCTTTTTTAATAATGATCGTCTCCTAAAATATTAATTGATAACCGTGAAATGTTTGATTGTAAATAAAATGCTTTATAATAATGTGACAAATTGTAACACCAAATTTAAAATATTTCAATAGCTTATGCTGACCAGAATCACGTATCAAATCTTTACGTGCGTTCGACTTGAATTTATGCTAAAATAAGAGAATAAATAAGAATCAGGAGCAATAAGAAATGAACCAGAAAGATTTTAAAAACAAAAGTGAGATGCAGATATTCCTGTCATATTTTAAACCACACAGGAAGCTGTTTTTGCTGGATATGGTATGTGCTCTGGCAATAGCAGTAATAGATCTGGCATTTCCGTTTATTTCCAGGTGGTGTATGTACAAGCTGCTGCCGGATAATGCGTGGAGGACATTCTGGACGGTAATGGTCGTTGTGTTCTGTGCGTATATCCTGCGGTCAGTTTTTACCTATATTATTACTTACTGGGGACATACGTTTGGTGTGCGGGTGGAGACGGATTTCCGGCATGATCTGTTTCAGCACATTCAGGAACTGAGTTATGCATATTTTGACAATGCCCGTGTGGGGCAGCTGATGAGTCAGCTCACATCGGAGCTTTTTGACATTACGGAATTTGCACATCACGCACCGGAGGATATTTTTATATCGACAGTGACGATCATTGGTGCGCTGATCATTATGTTTACGATTCAGTGGAAACTGGCACTGGTGATCGCAGTGACGATTCCGATTTTTTTGCTGGTTGTGTGGAAATGTCGTTTCTCTATGCAGAATGCTTCGCGTAATGTCAAAAAAGAGATGGCATCTATCAATACAGATTTTGAATCCGGACTTTCCGGACTTCGTACAGCGAAGGCTTTTGCAAACGAGGAAAAGGAACTTAATAAATTCGACTCCGCGAATCTGAGTTATCGTGATTCCAAGGCGGATTTTTACAGGGCAATGGCACTTTTTAATTCGGTGATGGAATTTTTTATGTGCATTCTTTCTGTGATCGTGATTGCAGTTGGCGGTGCACTGATCATGTCAGAGCAGCTGAATATCATTGATCTGATCACATTCAGCCTGTATGTTTCTACATTTGTGAATCCGGTAAGGAAGCTTTCGACAACGGTGGAACTGATTGCAAACGGAACGGCCAGTCTTCACAGATTTGTGCAGCTGATGCGTACAGAACCGGCTTTGAAGGATGATCCGGATGCAGATGAGCTTCAGAATGTGGAGGGAAGAATTGATATTGAACATGTCGGGTTTGCCTATGAAGGAGATCAGGATGTGCTTCAGGATGTTTCTCTTCATATTAAACCAGGTGAAACGATTGCTTTTGTCGGCTCATCAGGCGGAGGAAAGACAACACTCAGTCAGCTGATCCCGAGATTCTATGATGTTACAGAGGGCAGTATTTCAATTGATGGTATGGATGTAAGGAAAGCAACGCAGGAATCTCTGCACAGAAACATTGGTGTTGTGCAGCAGGAGGTATTTCTTTTTGCGGACAGTATTGCAGAAAATATCCGATATGGAAAGCTGGATGCAACGATGGATGAGATCATCAGAGCCGCAAAGATGGCAGAAATCTACGATGACATCATGGAGATGCCAAAAGGGTTTGATACGAATGTCGGAGAGAGAGGAGCACTCCTTTCCGGAGGGCAGAAACAGAGGATTTCAATTGCACGTATTTTTCTCAAAAATCCGCCGGTGCTTATTCTTGATGAGGCAACCTCAGCACTTGACAGTGTGACAGAGGCAAAGATTCAGGAAACCTTCGAAAAGCTTGCGGTCGGAAGGACAACGATCATTATTGCTCACAGACTTTCTACAGTAAAAAATGCGGATAAGATTGTGGTGATCGAGCAGGGTCAGATCGTGGAAAAAGGAACACATGAGGAGCTGATGAGGGAGGCTGGTATCTATGCTTCTCTGGTCCATACACAGGAGTTAAAAGAATAAACAATATATATAAATACAAAAATATAAAAAATTTTAAAAATCTGCTTGCATTTTCTGGAAAATATGATATTATAGTAAATGCATTACAGATGCGGGTGTAGTTCAA
>ENA-ORTY01002355-ORTY01002355.1-human-gut-metagenome-genome-assembly--contig:-NODE-2355-length-18251-cov-17.924489_pt1 | contig 18251 bp, 16 predicted proteins | sample MGYA00241917_ERZ509198 | MGnify/ENA primary metagenome ERZ509198 (study PRJEB26280, sample SAMEA2338857) | human gut metagenome | biome: human gut; feature: human-associated habitat; material: faeces...
AGTGCAGATAGATCTGCGAGATGCGGTTGTGCCCCAGGGCGACAAGTTCGGCGAGTTTGGCTGCTGTCAGCAGCGGTGCTGATGATATTTGCATAGTAGAGATGCTCCTTCCCTGTGAGTTTGGAGAGCAGGCCATTATTTTAACGTACTCCGTTCAGCATTTTGATGTGCTGTGGCACCCTCTCACTCTTATATGGCTTTTTAGGCCCTGTTTTTTAACCTGCCGGCAGGAAAAATTTAAAAAGTGTAAAATTTGCTCTTCCAAGCGGCGGATAAAAAATATTTATGTAAAGGGGGTTAAAAATGACCTTGTAAAAAGCCATATAAGAGTAGGGGATATTATTACTGACGCAGTAAGCATACCGAATCTTTTAAATCTTAAAGACCTTTAGCATCTCTTAAAGCTTTTAAATCATTAAAATCTGTAAATCCTTCATACATACTTATGATTTTGACTTGGAAGTTTTAAGTGTTAATAATGGTTTTGTATTACTGATCTGCGTTAGTATTGATACTTACACCCTAAATTCAGCGAAAGCAGGTAAAAAAACATGAATGATTCTTTAGCTTCACAACAAAAATCTAAAAAGACGGGCGGCGATGTGCTGAGTGCCCGTCTTTTGTATTTGGCGCTGAAATGCCCCTTACTGCAGGGAAAACACTGCCAGACAGAGACTGTACGGCCAGTTGAGCCGCAGTCTGCCAGAACGGTGAAACCGCCGAGAAAGGACGATGCTTTAGTAGAGCTGCGTATCGTTTTGCCTTATGGTCTGCGTAAGCAGGCACAGGACGAGCATATCAACTGCAGCGCTTTGTTCCGCAGGGCGCTTAAGCGCAGTTTAACGTCACGCCGCAGTTCAGGCGCAAGGTGTGACTAGTGGATCATTTTACAGCGATCGAAAATGCGTGGCTGGAACCTCCGCAGAGTCTGGCGGAAGCCGTGTACAGCTGTGAATTGTGTAATGAGGCTGTTTGCGCCGGTGATTTTTATATCGAGCTGGATGGGCTCATTATTTGTATAGATTGTCTGGACAGCCTGACGGCGCGGGAGCTGGTAGTAGAGGTGTTGAATAATAAGATCACCGCAGCAGGGTGAGATAAGGGGATGTATTGATGACAGTTACTTGCACAGAAACAGCGGAGTGTGATAAATGGGCCGAAATAGTGGCTTTAGCGCAGCAGGGCAATAAAAAAATGCTGGGGGTGATTTTGCAGGCTTTTGATATCAAACTGCGAAAAATAGCACATACCAGCGCTTATAAAGGTTTTGCCGAGGATGGCGAACAGATCGAAAGGATAGCCGTAGTAAAGGCGCTGGAAAAATGGGGACAGCGGCAGGATTTCGAGAAGCTGCCGGCTTTTATCGTCAGTAAGTCGTATACGGCGATCAGCAGTGAATGGAAACGCCGGCATAAGGATGAAGAAATGACCTGCCCTTATGAAATAGAAAGCGGCTGTGAATTTGCAGAGGAAGTGCTGACGGCAGATGCGGCGCAGACGACGCGTACTTATTTTGAACAGCAGCAACTGCAGCAGGATTTTGCGGAAGTGCAGGAACTGCTGGTACAGCTTTCGCCCAAACAGGAAGAATTGATCGAACTGCATTTTCTGGAAGGCTGGAGCAACGGCGAACTGGCACAGAGGTTTGGCGTCAGTCCTGCGGCGATCAGCAAAACGATCAAAAAAGGGCTTACTAAGCTGCGGCAGCTGCTGCTTGCAGCGCAGCAGGCCGAAAAACAGCGGGAAGCGGAAGAACTGATGATGTAGATAAGCTGGGATATGGATCATCAGGCGCAGGCCGGCAGGCTGTTATGGCACTGCCAGCCAGGGTGATCTGACTGGGAAGCGTTTGCCGCCGCCTGGACAAAGAACCCCGTAAGTGCGCCTGACCATATAAGCCAATCAAAGGCTGAAAATATTGCGAAGGATGTGCTGAAAAATGGAGAGACCTTATGAACAGATACGGCGGATGGTAAAACTGTTTGAATATAACAGGCTGAAGCTGCGGTTTAGAAACGAAGATGAACGGGCCAGGTTTATTGATGGCTGGGCAGAACGCTTCTGCGAGACGGACGATGCCGAATGGAATATTGCGGTGACTATTATGACTGCCCGCCGCCGCGAACCGAACTTCTATAATATGGAAAAAGCCCTGCGCGAAGCGCAGGGCATAAGGAAGGAACGCAGACTGCAGGAAGAATGGCGAGCAAAAGACGAAGGGAGTTTGCAGCAAGATCAGCGAGCAAATAATAACGCCGCAGAACAAGGACGGGAGGAAAACGAAAATAATGGAGCAAACGCCCCAATAAGCACAGCCAGAGAAATAAACAGCAATGCAACTACCGCCAACATGCAAAAAAGAGCCTTGCAGCTGCAAGGCTCTTATAATTTGAAAACCACTCCGAAAACACCCGAAGAAATAGCGCAGGAAGCACTGCTGAGGTATGAGAGGAGGGGGAGAAAGCATTTTTAAGTGTAATTTATTATAACCGTATGATATAATTGTTTTAGGTATCATAAATATAATACTTTAAAATTAAAGATGGTGTGAAGGTTAATGAATGATAAAGAACGTATTTGGGAATTAATAAATGATAAGATTGAAAATGATATATGTGATTTTAAATTAAAATACTATGATGATAATAAGAAATATGAAATAATAAAAGATATTACTTCATTTGCTAATTCGCCACTTCCTCTAGATAAATATATTATATTCAATGTTGATAATGAGACACGTGAATTGGGTATGCTAAATAAGGATACAATACCAGATGTATCTGAAATAAATAACATACTGAGGGAATATTGCGAACCACATATTCAAATTGAATTGAATGGTTTTGAGAATGATGGAAAATATATTGCATATATAAAAATAAAAGCTTGTAACGTAGATAGACCTTATATTATAAAAAAAGATTACTCACGAAATGGAAAAATATATTTGTCCCAAGGACATATATATATTAGGCGTAATGCGAATAATTATAAGGCAAATCGTCATGATTTAGATGAAATATATGATTCTCGTGAAAAGTGCGAGATTAGATCTTTTGGTAATAAAATAATAGTTGATGAGATTATAATTAATAAACATAGGTCGATTTTGCATTGCATACGTTTTGTTATAAATAATGAGTCAAAATTTAATTTTTCAATTTGTAAAGCGGAGATAGAAATTTGTTCGATCAAAAATGCTTTTAGAGTTTATGGGAGATATATTGAAGATATGAATAAAGTTTTTTTGTGTGAACTGAATGATATAGCTGATGTACCATTTTCTATCAGCTCTAATAGTAGAGTGCAAAAAACATTATATTTTTTCCTCTCACAGGAATGTGATGATCAAATTAAAAAAATATAGAAAATAAGAATGAATTATTTGTAAAAATATTAATGACAGATATTAATGGAAAGATAATTAAAACAGAATTAGAAAAATATGAATTAGATGATAAAAGAGTATAAAAGATATTATTTCGGGAGGTGAAATTTGTGAATTATTCTCCATTGCGTTATCCAGGAGGGAAAAATAAAATTGCAAAATTTGTAAAATTATTTATAACTAAAACCAAAATTTATGATACGGTATATGTTGAGCCGTTTGCTGGTGGAGCTGGGGTAGCGCTTTCACTGTTAATGTCTAATTCAGTTGAGAGTATAGTAATTAATGACTATGACAAAGCGATATATTCTATATGGAGGGCTATTAAGGAAGACAGTGATAATTTTATCGATTTAATAAGAGAAACTCCTGTTACTATTGAAGAGTGGTATAAACAAAAAGAGGTGTATGAAAATAAAAATTCGAGCTATTCATTAGAATTGGCTTTTGCATCGTTTTTTTTAAATAGAACTAACCGCTCTGGGATTTTAAAAGCTGGTCCAATTGGAGGATATAATCAGACGGGAAATTATTTAATTGATGTGCGATTTAATAAAGATGAATTGATAAATAGGGTGCAGAATATAGCTTCAAAAAAGAATAGAATATTTGTATATAATCAAGATGTGAGAGTATTTTTGAAAAAGTATTTACCTAAGTATGATAATGTTTTTGTATATTTGGATCCGCCATATTATAATAAGGGTAAAGAGTTATATAAAAATTTTTTTTCTGATAAAGATCATTTAGAAATTGCTAATTTAGTATCTCAGCTAAATTGTCATTGGATGGTAACATATGATGTAGAGGATGCTATAATTAAATTATATAAAAATTATTCTCAAAAAAAGTTTGATTTATATTATAGTGCGGCGAAGAAGATAATTAAATCTGAAATTATGGTTGTAAGTGATGATAGTTTATGGCCTACTACAGAAGAACTTTCAAGAAATAAAATAAATATTAATTTGAGGAAAGAGGGTTAGTTCATGATTGATACGAATGAGTTTTTAAGTGACGAATTATCTAAAATGGTATCGAAAGATAAATTTGTTGGTTGGATTTATTCAATAGATTATGAAAAAGCGTTGATTATAACAAATGATTGTTGGAAAAAGAGGGTAAATGGAATACCACACAATAGTTTTCTTTTAGCTTCAGCCTTCGATCCTGATAATTATGGACAAGCAGATGATAGTGATAAGGAGGTGATTTTGCTTAGGGTCACTGGGGTATGTAAATTGCCACAGGACAATGATATGATATCAACTAAAATAGATAATTATCAAAATCAAACGAATATACATGGACAGACGGATGAATATGATTTTGACGTTATTACTAAGAATAAGCTGCAATTTGGGGGGTTAGAGTGTCGCGTTTTAGGAACCTTTTATATGAAAGATCAGGAATTATATTTAGGAAGTGATATTGAATCTTTTTCAACATCACTTCGACTAAGTGTTTTTATACCTACAAAAGATTCTCTAGAAAAAATAGTTAATTTTGTTGATCCAATTAGAAAAAAAAGATCAAAAGAAGATTTTAAGGAATTGGGAATTGAAGAAGATGTATTACCATTTCCTATTGGTACTGTACGATATACATCTACAGATAGATTGCATAGAGCAAGTGATAAAGATAAAGTGCCATTTTACATACAACCAGCAGACTTTTTGGCTCGTAGAACAGCAGTTTTAGGGATGACTAGAACTGGTAAGTCTAATATGATTAAACAAACAGTTTCTGTTGTTAAAAATATTTCTGATAAATATAAGCTTAGAATAGGACAATTAATTTTTGATATTAATGGTGAATATGCAAATTCAAACAGACAAGATCAAGGATCAATTTCAGAAATATTTTCAGATAATTGTGTCAAATATAGAACAGTAAAAACGAAAGGGTTTGAAGCATTACTTAATAATTTTTATGAACAATTACCTGAAGGATTAAATATAATTAGAGATTTGGTAAAAGAGTCACGTAAAGAGGGGGCTGCAGATATTGATACTTTTCTTGGTATGTCATTAGAGGAACCAGAAGAGAATGAATATTCTGAAATTAAAAGATGGAAATTGAAAACAGCAATATATAAAACTTTATTGAAAAAAGCTGGGTATGATTATCCAGGGGAATTTAAGATTTCCTTTGAGGCAAATGAAGAGATTAGAGATATTGTAGATAAAAACGTTGATCCTAAAAATGGATTGACATATGAAGAGGCTGAAAGTTGGTTTACTGCTGCGCGAAAAGCTAATAAAAATAAAGAATCCGGACCATTAAAATCTAGTAATAGTGGTAATAATTGGTTAGATAATGAATGTGTAGCAATGTTGAATCTTTTGGTAGGATTAAATAGCAATGATGCCTACATTCGGGGTTACCGCATTTTAGAAATTGCAAGAGACTATCATTCGCCAGATAAGAGTGAAGAAGTTTGTAGAGAAATTTACCAGCACTTACAAGATGGAAAGATTGTAATTCTTGATTTATCTGTTGGAAATGCATTATTACGTGAACGAGTTTCAAAAAATATTGCCAATTATATTTTTAATAAGTCTATGCAATTTTTTACAGAAGGATCAACGCCTCCTAACATAGTCATATATATAGAAGAAGCACATAATTTAATTGGTAAAGATATGAAATTAACTGATACTTGGCCACGTTTAGCTAAAGAAGGTGCAAAATATAAAATAGCTCTTGTTTATGCAACTCAAGAAGTGTCTTCTGTGCATAAGAATATTCTTTCCAATACAGAAAACTGGTTTGTTTCGCATTTAAATAGTGATATTGAGATTAAAGAATTAGCACATTTTTATGATTTTTCTGATTTTAGTAAATCTTTATTACATTCACAGGATGTTGGATTTGCACGGGTAAAAACTCTATCTAGTCCATATGTCATTCCTGTACAAATTGATAAATTTAGTCCACATAATTTGAAAAAAGGTGAAGGCGATGTCAAATCTAAATGAATGTACAGATAGAACGACCCACTTTGAGATAGTGAATAACCCGGATATTGAAGAATTTTTATCTAATTGTTCTTATATGATTGAGCCTACAAATGAAGAAGCTAAACAAATGGCTGCTTTATTTAGTACATTACCTATTTATGATGAAGAATTACAATTGCCTGTTAATATTATTTCTATTGACGGAAGTAATTATGAGGCAAGCGTTAATGAAAATATGCCTTTTACACGTGTTGGCTATGTAAAAATTGGTAATATACTTATTAAAAGAGATTCATTTAATAACTTAGGACATTCCAAATTTGTTGATCCGTTTGAAGTAGCAGAAATTGCAAAATCTAATATAGCAACTACTTTTGCATTTCCTAGTTCGAATATGCAATATAAGAATCAAGTTAGTGTTAGAGATGGATTTAGGTTAGCTTTAGATAAATATTTGTATAAATATAGAAATTGCCCTGATGATTATAAAACTAGTCTAAGGACTACTTTGTTTAAATTAGCAAGCTATCGTAATGAGAATCGAAAAAAAAATTCAGCAGATGGTATTATTTTGCATAGATGTCCTAATTCAGGTTGTAATGCTGAGAATTTATTGGTTTTAGATATTAAAGAAGAACAACTATGTCCTTCATGCCATAAACCAATATATCCATCAGATTGTTTACGCATTTGGGAAGAGATAGAGGATTATGCTCCTAATCAACGTGCATTAACTAGATTTACAAATGTGATAGAGCATCTGTTTGCAATACATTATATAAGGACAATTGTCGAAAGCAATCCACAATCTTTTGTGGAAACGCTTTCTCAATTATGTTTTTTTATGGATGGTCCTCTTGCAATATATGGGAATGCCGCCTGGGTTCACTCTAGTATAATGAAATATTTAGCAGAATTAAATGTGACAATGGAAAAATATGGAAAACCTAAAATTATGATTTTAGGTGTAATAAAAAATGGAAATATAAATGATTATTTTAAGTTAATAGAAAATGAGATAACAAATAATTCAATTTTTTGTTTGACAGATGTAATAAGAGATAAATATATAAATTTTAATAGGAATGCATCAGCAACAACATTTGGAAATGAAACATATTATGGGCAAGATTTTATTTATAAAACTCCAACAGGGAGATTATTTGTATTTAATGTTCCATATCCTTTTGATACAAAATCCGATATTAGTTTTTTTAAAGAGGAGAAGTCTAAGTTGGAAAATTATAAGAATATAGATATGTATCTGAAATTAATAAATGAATTCGAATGCGACTTATATGAAGGTGCGGTTGTGCCTGTTGCATTAGCTAGGAAACATACCGTTATTAGTTTGAAGCCAGGGAGCCAAGTATTAGATTTATTGACTAAAAGTAAATTATGATTTTGTATAATATTAATGTAGATAGTGTTTATTAATATTGAATAAAAATGAACTGAAGAATTTATTCTTCAGTTCATTTTTTACAAAAAAGTTATTATATAATTGTTATAAAAATCAGCTTAACTCATTTAAACAATGATTTGTTTAATACAAGCATATTTTGAGGAATATGACTTAGATACAGTATTCAATTCTCGCAGATATATATAATGTATATATTTGCGAGAATTTATATTGAGTAAAATATTTTCAATATAATGGTGGAGACGAAGAGGATCGAACTCTCGACCTTACGGATGCGAACCGTACGCTCTCCCAGCTGAGCTACGTCCCCACTACATAAAATATCTTACTCCTGCCGGCGCAAAATTACAAGTATATTTTTAGCTTTGGTGCTTGCCGCTATGTATACACGCGCGCTTATTGACAACTTTTGCCGCTGGTGCTACACTTTAAAGTAATTTCATAAGTATTTGATCGATGATGAGGATTAGTAGCTTTGCCAAGCGGACCTCAGCGAGCCGGTGACAGTGCAAGTCCGGCGTTTGGCGGCAGGGTGAATGGACCTTTAAGATACGGCTTGAGCCCGCAAGGGGGTAGACGCCGTCGGGATGCTTCGCCCGTTACCAAGGAAGGGGATATCGGCTGCGGCCCGTATCTTAGCGAGCGGACCTTAATCGGTCAAGCAGGGTGGTACCGCGAAAGTTGTGTCTTTCGTCCCTACATGGGGATGAAGGGCTTTTTTTATTTGCCCGGGCTGAAGGAGGCTTATATTATGGATAAAGAAAAAAATACCAGGCTGCCGTTGGTGGACCTGATCGAAGTTAAACCAATGCAGGACGGCTACCGCTGGGTAGCGATCACGGCGATGCTGTTCGCTATCGGCATCATTCTGCACACGGTCAGCCCTAATGTGGGCGGCGTGACGCCGAACTGGACGATCGCCATGTATTCTATCGTTATCAATCTGACGAATCCGACGCTGTCGCAGGCTGTGGGCATCGGTTTTATTGCGGGCATCACGCTGGTGCCGTCGTCGAAGTCGGCTTTCCCGCTGGGCAATATCGCCAGCGAGCTTTCGGGGGCGATCACCTGCTGCATCCTGGTCAAGGCGATGCTGCGCTGCGGTTTGGGCAAGTGGAAGCTGCGCCCCCTGGTGACGGGATTTTTGGCAACTATGGCCAGCGGCGGTGTGTTTACTTTCATTTTAAAGATCGTTCTGGGCTTGCCGCTGCATGTCTGGCTGTATGCCATGCTGCCGGTGGTGGCGATCGTGGGAGCGCTGAACGGCATGATCACCTTTTTGCTGTTCGGGCCGGTGCGGAAGCTGTTTTTTGTGCAGGAGGACGATGAATGATGGAGAGCGTTATCAGGCTGGAAAATTTTTATTTTGCTTATAATAAATCGGAGCTGGTGCTGCAGGATATCGACCTGGAGATCAAAAAGGGTTCGTTCACTGTGGTGGCCGGCCCCAGCGGCGCGGGCAAAACTACTTTGTGCAAGGCGATGACGGGCATCGTGCCTTTTTATATGGGCGGGCGTTACAGCGGCGATGTGCAGGTGCTGGGCGAATCGACTAAAGGCCGCCGGGTGTCGGATATCGCGATGCGCGTGGGGCTGATGCTGGAGGATTACGAAAGCCAGCTGGTTTCGCTGACCGCGGGCGAGGAAGTGGCTTTCAGTTTGCTGAATCACGGTTTTGCGCCGGAGGAGGTGGCGGAGCGTACCCGTAAGGCTTTGGAGGACGTGGGTCTGCCGGGGCGCGAAAGCTATCAGCTGGACGAGCTATCGGGCGGGCAGCGCCAGCGTTTGCTGCTGGCGGCTACTTTGGCGGTGCATCCCGAGATCATTGTGCTGGATGAGCCAGTATCGGCGATGGACCCGGACGGGGCCCATTCGCTGTATGAGCTGTTATATGCGATCCATCAGCGTTACGGCACGACGATCATCGTAGTTGAGCATCGAGTGGACTATCTGCTGCCTTATGTGACGGACATGGTAGTGCTGAAGGAGGGGCAGCTGGTAACGGCTGATACCTTTGCCGCTGCGGCGCGGACGATGTATGAGGACGAGAAGCTGCGTCCGCTGGTGCCTGCGTTATGGCAGGTGAAGCTGGGCGTCGAGCGCCGTTTCGGTATCACTTTGGGCGAGTGGCGGACTGAGGCAGAGGCGGCTGCGGAATTACAGCTGCTTGGTTTTGAAGGGGGGAACGCCTGATGCTGGAGGCTAAAGAGGTCAATTTTGCTTACCGCAGGGGTCTGCCGGTACTGAACGATATCGCCTGCACGATCGGTGACGGCGAGTTTGTGGCGCTTTTGGGCCATAACGGCAGCGGCAAGACGACGCTGAGCCGTTTGTTCATGGCGCTTTTGCATCCCCGCAGCGGGCAGGTTCTGGTAGACGGCGAGGATATTGTCAATTATGAGCCGGCCGACCTGGCTGACAAGATCGGTTATGTATTCCAGAACCCGGATCTGCAGATTTTGGAAGATACGGTTTTTGATGAGGTGGCGTATGGGCCGAGGGCTAAAAAGCTGACGGCAGAGACGATCAAAAAGCAGGTGGAGGCAGCTTTGGCGGCTACAGGGCTGGCCGAGCTGGCGGGCGCGTATCCGCGTCTGCTGTCCTTTGGGCAGAAGCGGCGGCTGGGTGTGGCGTCGGCGCTGGCGCTCAATCCGCGTACTTTGATCTTAGACGAGATCACCAACGGTCAGGATGCGATCGAGAAAGAGCGGATGATGCAGTATTTGCAGACGCTGAACGAAGAAAAGGGGATCACGATCGTGTTGATCTCGCATGATATGGACGTGGTGCGCCGTTATGCGAAGCGGGCCATTGTCCTGAAGGACGGCGACCTGGTGTATGACGGTACGCCGACGGAGCTGTTCGGCGGTGCGTATGCTGTGGAGGAATGGGGCCTGCGCCGGCCGACGGCGGCTGCTTTGGCGGGCAGTCTGGGTTTTACGGCGGCGACACCCGAGGAGTTCTGCCGCCTGTTGGTGCGGAAAGGAGCTGAGGACTGATGCGGATCAGTGCGTTTACTCAAATCATTGTCACTGTCGCTGTGACGGCGTGGGTCTTTATCCTGCCAGTCAAGGCGGTGGCGACGATCCTGGTTTTTGAGCTGGCTTTACTGCTGTCGATCAAGCGCGACCGCATGACGATGGCGGCGATCGGCGGTTTGGCGGTGTTCACCGGGCTGATGATCCTGTTCCAGCTGCTGTTCGGTTCGCCGCTGGAGGTAGCGCTGACGGGTGGCCTGCGGATGCTGGTCATGACGATGGCGTTTTTGTGTATGCTGGCGGCGACGCGTATCCAGGATATTGCCCAGACGCTGGTGGACCGTTTCCACCTGCCCTGTGAATATGCTTTTATGCTGACTACGGCGCTGCGTTTCGTGCCTAATTTTCTGGCTGACAGCGAGATCACGCTGGATGCTCAGTCCTGCCGCGGTTATTCCAACCGGGGCAACTGCGTGAAACGCCTGCTTTCGTATGTCGTGGTCATCAGACCGCTGGTCATGCGGGCGGTGGCCAAGTCCGAAACGCTGGCGCTGAGTATGGAGCTGAAGGGTTTCGGCAGCAATACTTATAAAAATATGCCGCGCGAGCCGCTGGGAGCCGCCGATTTTATCGTGCTGGGGTTGGTCGTGGTTCTGAGCACCTATCCGTTCTGGAAATGATGCCCGGCTGAAATTTTAAAATCATCCTGCAAGCAGCTGCTGCCTTAGAAAGGGAGCGGCTGCTTTTTTTGAGTAATATAATAATTTTATTGCCTAAAAGAATATAAATTACAGTTGATAAAAATAATAAATATGATAGAATAAAATCAGCAAAGTATATAATAATATCAAACTATTTTAAATGTATGGATAGAAGGTGGCTGTAATGGTACAATTGGGTGATACTCTCGTTTTATCTTTAGCTGAATTACTGGGCGGCAAGCAGGTGGATACCGGAGTCATCGACAGGGCTCTGGCGGAGCTCTGTTCTGCTTTTGATTTTGACGGCGGGCTGATCTATGAATTGGACCAGTACAACCATCTGCATTTGAAAGAACGCTGTCTGCGTAAGGAACTGCCTTTGCGGGGCAGCTTTCCGATCGACGCGGTCGACGCTGCTTACCGCAGCTATCTGGCTCAGGAAACCTTTGTCTGGCTGGAGGGTGGACAAAAGAAAAGTGCGGCTGAAAATGCTTTGCTGGAGCTGTTTGCGGCGCAGTCGCTGGTAGTGGCTTCAGTAGTCGATGAAACGCTGCAGATCTACGGGCTGCTGGTATTTGTACAGCAGTCGGCCCGGCCGGTGCCGCCGGCAGGCACGCAGCAGCTGCTGAAGACAGTGCTGTCGATGTTTGGCCGGTATATCGGGGTGCGGGTCTATCAGAACAAGCTGACTTTTGCCAAAAATTCGCTGGAAAGCATTTTGGATAATACAGGTATAGATATTTATGTCAACGATTTCCATACCCATGATATTTTATATGCCAATCGTTCTATGGCGGCCCCGTACGGCGGTATTTCGCAGTTTTTGGGGCGCAAGTGCTGGGAGGTGCTGTTCCCGGGTCAAAACGGGCCTTGTGCTTTCTGCCCGCAGCAAAAGCTGATCGATGAGAACGGCGAACCGACGAAGATCTATTCCTGGGATTATCAGCGGGCTTTCGACGGTTCCTGGTTCAGGGTGTTCAGTGCGGCGTTCCGCTGGGTGGACGGCAGACTGGCCCATGTGGTGAGCAGTGCCGATATCACTGACAATAAGCGCAACGAAGCTTTGGTCGAGTATCTGGCCAATTATGATTCGCTGACGAACCTGCCGAACCGCCGGATGCTGGTGAAGGAGTGCGAGCGCCGGATCGACAAAACGCAGGAGGGCGGCGAAGGTTATCTGCTGTTTTTTGACATCGACGGTTTTAAAAAGATCAACGATACCTTTGGTCACGAAGCGGGGGACGAGTTCTTAGTGCAGCTGGGACAGTTCTTTTCCGGTATCCCGCTGCTGCATGACGCTATTTACCGCAACGGCGGCGATGAGTTCATCGCGATCATTGACGGCGATAAAACGGAAGCTAATATCCGGAATCTGGCCAGCTTTATCCATCGGCGGTTTGCCCAGCCCTGGCGGCTGAAAAGGGGCGAGGTATTCTGCAATGTCAGTATCGGCGTGGCGCGTTATCCCGAGGACGGGAGGACGGCGGAGGAGCTGCTGCTCAAAGCTGATCAGGCCATGTACAAGGTGAAGAAAGCCGGCGGTAAGGGTGTCCTGTTTGGATATGAGCTGTAAATCTTAATAATAAAAGCCTTTATGACAAAGTCATAAAGGCTTTTTTATGTGCAGATCCTGATGATCAGGGCGGTCAGTTTTGGCTGCCGCCAGGTAAAAGTCCAAAAACAGCTGGGCGGTGGCGCTTAACCGGTCTTTTTTGGACCAGAACAGCGTCTGCTCAAAATACAGTTCATCATCAGCCAGCTGCTGCTGCAGCAACCCTTGGGGGAAGTCGTCCCTGCCGCCGGCGGAAACGATGGCGATGCCGCTGCCGTCCTGCACGAAAGCGAGTGCGGCAGTATTGGTGGTGGCGATAAAGCGGATCTTGGGCATGAAGCCGTGCTTGAGGCAGGCTTTGCGCAGCAGGCTGTAGCAGCCGAAGTTACAGCAGACAGGGATATTCTGTAATTGTTTCGGCGTCAGCGGCTGCTGTGGATCAAGGCCGCAGTTTGCCTGCGGACTGTAAACGGCATAAAAATATTCTTTCTGCGTTTTGTGGGCGGCAAACAGCTGCGGTGACGGCAGCGGCGCATTGGCAAAGGCAAAATCACTGCTGTTTTCCGCAATATGTCTGGTCTGGGCGCTGACGGCTTCTTCCCGGAACTGGAAGCAGATTTCGGGATAGGCGGCCGCAAAGGGACGCAGATAGGTGTTGATGAAAAAGGTGCTTTTGGCAGGCGAAACGCTGAAGCGCAGTGTGCCGGAAGCTTTTTTATTGAAGCTCTGCATATCTAAAAGGATGGTTTCTTCGGTGCGGCAGATCTGGCGGGCCTTGCCCAGGAAGGCTTCCCCGGCTTCGGTCAGGGTCAGCTGGCGTTTGCCGCGCGCAGTCTGGATCAGCTTGGCGCCGTAATAGTGCTCCAGTGTTTTGATCTGGGCGCTGAGAGCCGGCTGGGCCAGGGCCAGTTTTTTGGAAGCTGTGGTCAGGTTGCCTGTTTCGGCGACGGTGATAAAATTACGGTAAAATTCAAAATCCATAGCTCACCTCTAAAAAATATAAGAAATTCTTATTATAATAACAAAGAAATAGTATTTTACTTTTTTATACCACCATTCTACAATAAAAATAGTTTGAGAGCAAGAAGGGGATGGGGTTATGTACGGAAGTAAACGCAAGCGCCGCCTGCACAGTGTGGCAGTGCTGCTGGGGCCGCTCAGCTTCGGCTTGACGATACTGCTGCTGGAATGGTTCTTTGGCTTCAAAGCGGCTGCGGCGTTGGGAACGACGGTCTGGATGGCGCTGTGGTGGATATTGCGGCCGGTCAATATTTCGGTGACGGCGTTCGTGCCGATCGGTGTCAACGCATTGTTTGACCTGATCCCGATGCAGCACGTTATCAGTCAGTATTTTTCTGAGATCATCGTGCTGCTGTTCGGCGCTGATCTGGTCTGCCTGACCTGGGCGACGACGGGGCTCGACAAGCGGCTGGCGATCAAGACTCTGTGCTGTATCGGCACGTCGCTGCGGCAGCAGATAGCAGTCTGGCTGCTGGTAGCGACGGTACTGTCCATCTTTCTGCCGAATGTGGTCGTCTGTACGATCCTGGTACCGGTAGCGGTATCCATGCTGCAGTTTATTGGCGAGGAAAACATCAAAAACAGTAAGCTGGCAGTGCCGATCCTGCTGGCGATCGTCTGGGGCGCGGGCATCGGCGGCTTCGGCTCGCCTTTGGGCGGGGCGGCGAACCTGGTGGCGATCAGCTATCTGGAAAAGCTGACAGGACAGGAATTTATGTATATCGACTGGGTGGTGCGTTTTCTGCCGCTTTTGGTACTGGTCCTGCTGCTGAATCTGTTTTTCCTGTTCCATTTGCCGGTGCCGGTAAAGCGCTTGGCTGGTACCAGCGAATATTTTAAGGAAATGTACGCGCAGCTGGGTACGATACGGCTGGGCGAAAAAATCAGCCTGGTGCTGTTTGTCGCGGCGACACTGCTGGCTTTTATCCGGCCGCTGTACGCCGGGTGGCTGCCGGCGCTGAAGCCTGCGTATGTCTTTCTGATCATGGGGCTGCTGGCCTTCACCTTCGAGGATGAGGACGGCAAGGCTCTGCTGACCTGGGAATTTGCGGAAAAGGGCGTTATGTGGGGCATGCTGTTTTTATTTGCCGGCGGCCTGGCTTTGGGCAGTCTGGTGACGGAAACCGGCGCGGCCCTGAAAATGGCTGAGGCGATCACGCTGCTGCCGCTGACTGGCGGTCTGGAAACGGTGTTTGCTTTTACGCTGTTTTCGACGGTGCTGACCGAGATTTCCAGCAATACGGCGGCGGCCGCTATTGCCGTGCCTGTAGTGCAGAGTATTGCGCAGGCGCTGGGGCTGAACCCGATCCCGTATTTGTTCGTGGCGATCGTCGCCTTCAACAGCGCCTATGTGCTGCCGGTATCGATCAGGGCTATCCCGGTCAGCTATGGGCTGGACCCGGCCGAGCTGTTTAAAAACGGGCTGCTGCTGTCGCTGTGCAGCGTACTGCTGATCACAGTCGTCGGTTATTTGTTCATCAGGTACTGGCCGTTGTTCTCGACGGTCTGAAAAGGGTCTGTCGCTCCCACTGCTGCATGGCGGTGGGATTTTTTTGTGCGGGCGCTGGCGGCACAAGGTTTGGGAAAGTATGAGCCAGAAAAAGCGTTCACCAAAATAAGTATTTATTTAATATTACAATTTAAAGATTGCCAGTAAAAATCTTTTAGAATATAATAAAAATAGTAACTTAATATAATGATTGTATTTATTATAGATAATAACGGAAAATAGAAGGCAGCTGGCAATGAAAAATAATATCTTATTAAAAACTAATTTACTCGTCAGTGTGATTTTGCTGGTTGGTTTCGCCCTGATCGCGACTTTGAGCTACCGCGCTAATTATAATGCTTCACTGGTGAAGATCAAACAGGTCTCCTCGCTGGCCTCGGAAGGTATTTATTACCGTTTGTCGACGATGCTGACCAAGCCGGTGAATATCTCGCAGACGATGGCGCATGACAGCCTGCTGATCAAGCTGCTGGAGGAAGAGGGCAGCCGTTATCAGGAGGCCGGTTACCAGGAAACGATCAGGAAGTATCTGGATACCTATAAAAATAAGTATGCCTATGATTCGGTGTTCCTGGTTTCGGCGTCCACCAATAATTATTATAATTTCAACGGTCTGGACCGCAATCTTGTCCGGGGCGAGGATGAAAACGTCTGGTATTATAATTTTCTGCAAAGCGGCGAAGAATACAGCCTTAATATCGATAATGATGAAGTTGCTGGTGCGGCCAATAAGATCACTCTGTTTGTAAACTGCAGGATCAGGGATGCGTCCGGCCGGGTGATCGGTGTAGTGGGCGTCGGCGTGAATGTCGATTATATCAAAGGCCTGCTGCAGGAATATGAAAAGGAATACGACGTTGCGACATATCTGATCAATGAAAAAGGCGAGATCGAAGTTTCCAGCCTTTATAACGGTCATCAGACGGCGGACTGGTTCAAGGTCAATGACAGCGAAGATATCCGCAGCGAGATCCTGGAATGGAAAAACGGCAGGACCAACTGGGATATCTGGATGCCGGGCGACGTGCAGAATAACGAAAAAAGCTATCTGGTCGTCCGCTATATCCCCGATCTGTCGTGGTATCTGCTGGTAAAGCAGGATACCGGCGCCTTACTGGCTGAGCTGAATGAAAAGATGCTGGAAACGGTAGTTTTGATTTCGGTGGTGATCCTGCTGATCATTCTGACTATCACTTCGGTGATCAGAAAGTTCAACGTGCGGATGACGAAGCTGCTGGAAGAACGGCAGGAGCTGTTCAAGGAAGCGACCGAGCAGATCTACGATAATATTTATGAATTGAACATCACTAAAAACAGGGCAGCCAGCAAAAAGACCGAGCTGTATTTTGAGGCGATGGGCGCTAAAGACCTGCCCTATGAGGAATTTCTGCAGGCTGTGGCCGACAGGCAGCTGCTGGAAGAATACCGGGCCGGCTATGTGGCGACGTTCAGTATCGAAAATGTGATGCGGCACTTTAAGGCCGGCAATAATTATCTGCAGTATGAATTTATGATCACAGAAAACGGCAGTGATTATTTCTGGATGCGGATCGACGCTTATATTTTTTATTCGGAAGCTGATAAGTCAGTGCATATGTTTACTTATCGTAAAAATATCGACGAGGAGAAACGCAAGGAGCTGGAAACACAAAGAAAGGCTTCCACAGATGAGATGACCGGCGTTTATACGAAAAAGGCGACGGAAAGGATCATCGACGGGGTTTTGTGCGGCAAGCTGCAGGGCAGCTACAGCTTTTTTATCATCGATATTGATAATTTTAAGCAGGCCAATGATCTGCACGGCCATATTTTCGGCGATTATTGTATCCGGGAGTTCGTGGAACGGCTGAAAAAATTCTGCCGTGAGGACGATATCATCGGCCGTATCGGCGGTGACGAGTTCGTGGTTTTCGGGACGATATCGGATGAGGAAGGCGCCCGCCGCAAAGCGGCCCGCCTGTGCCAGAAGCTTGACACTATCTGTGAGGACAGCGGCAGCTGCTGGAAAATGTCTGTCAGCGTAGGGATAGCTTTAGCGCCGCAGCATGGCAGAAGCTTTGCCAAGCTGTATGAAAAAGCAGACAAGGCTTTGTATCAGACAAAGGACAAAGGCAAGAATGGCTATACGGTCTATGAGGAAAAGGAATAAAGCGGAAGATAAATAAAAAGCCTGCGTTTCTAATGAAACGCAGGCTTTTTGGATGTGAGGAAAGGATTTTTACGTAAGTTTTTGATATTTACCAGGGGCAGTTGGAATTAGGGCATTCGGTGCGGCCGTCGCCATAGCTGCCTCTGTGCTCGCCGCGGTATTCGCCTTTATGGTGGCGGTATTTGCGGTGGCCTTCATAGTAGTGCCCGCCGCCGGCATGGTAATAGCTGCGGAAATGCTCGCGGGCCGCGTCTTTTTCAGCGTCGCTCATGCTGTCCCATTTGGCGCGTGCTTCTTCACGGGCTTTCTGGCGTTCTTCCGGAGTCATTTTACGCCATTCTTCACGCTGTTTTTCGCGTTGTTCAAAGCGTTCTTTTTCTTCGGGTGTCATATTTTTCATGCGTTCTTCACGCCATTTAGCACGTTCTTCTTCATGAGCTTTTTTGCGCTGTTCGGGCGGCAGTTTTTCCCATTCGGCGCGTCTGGCTTCACGTTCCTTGACCTGTTCGTCAGTCAGCTGCGGGCCGGGGTGCATGGGGCCGCCCCAGTGACGGCCGCGTT
>ENA-ORTY01002359-ORTY01002359.1-human-gut-metagenome-genome-assembly--contig:-NODE-2359-length-18240-cov-3.623041_pt1 | contig 18240 bp, 12 predicted proteins | sample MGYA00241917_ERZ509198 | MGnify/ENA primary metagenome ERZ509198 (study PRJEB26280, sample SAMEA2338857) | human gut metagenome | biome: human gut; feature: human-associated habitat; material: faeces...
ATGGATAATTATGAAGTGCAGTCTGTTACGGGAGCTTCCTTCCACAAGCTGTCTGATCAGACAGACCAGGGAAATGCATTTGGTAACTGGGATCCGGAAAAGTTCTGTGTAGAAGATTCTGCTTTTGGATTTATCCGTATGAAAAATGGGGCAGTGATCGAACTGGAATCAGCCTGGGCACTGAACACACTGGAGGTTGATGAGGCAAAAACAAGCCTGTGTGGTACCAAAGCCGGAGCTGATATGAAAGATGGCCTTAGGATCAATTACATCCACCATAATACACAAGTAGTAGAGAAACCGGAATTATCAAGCGGTGGAGTAGCATTTTTCTCAGGAAAAGAAAAGTCAGCAGCAGACTATGAACAGGAATTGTTTTACCACATCGTTGTTGATGGGGCAGAACAGGTTGTGAAGCCTGCACAGGCTGCAGTTGTCACACGTATTCTGGAAGCAATCTACCAGTCCGCAGAAAGCGGCAAGACAATCTACTTTGAGTAAAATATGGTCTTATATGCTTCGGGTTGATCTATGGAGAAATGAACATCAGAAATAAACGGATTGAACATAAGGAGTATTTATGGAAATACATGAATTACAGCAATTGCTGTCAGAAATGTCATTACAGGAAAAAATAGGACAGATGGTGCAGCTCACTGGTGTATACTTCGATAAAGAGGCGGTACTCACAGGTGTTGTTGGGGAACAGTTACCACCGGAATGGATTATTCAATATGCCGGTTCAGTGCTTGGAGTGATTGGAAAAGATAAAATTTATGATATCCAGAGCAGATATATGGAACAGCATCCCCATCATATCCCGCTTCTCTTTATGGCAGATGTTATCCATGGATGTCGGACGATTTTTCCGATTCCGTTGGGGCAGGCGTGTTCATTTCATCCGGAACTGGTGTCTGAGGCGGCTTCTATAGCTGCCTTGGAGGCATCTTCAGAAGGGCTCAGAGCAACATTTTCTCCTATGATTGATGTTTCAAGAGATCCCAGATGGGGAAGAATGATGGAATCCTTTGGAGAAGATCCATATGTAAATGGGATCATGGGAAAAGCAATGGTAGATGGCTATCAGCAGAAGGATGATACTGGAATAGCGGCATGCCTGAAGCATTTTGCGGGGTATGGGGCAGTGAATGCAGGAAGGGAATATAATGATGTTGAAATATCTCGGCGGACATTTCTGGAACAGTATGTAAAACCTTTCCGTATGGCATTAAAAGCAAAGCCTGCTATGGTCATGACAGCTTTTAATGCTATTGACCGTAAACCGATAAGCGGAAATAAGGAACTTCTTAAAGGGCTTCTGCGGGATAAGGAAGGATTTGAGGGAACTGTAATTTCAGATTGGGGCTCCATAGGCCAGCTGGAAGAACAGGGAGTGGCAGCAGATATGGAAGAAGCTGCAATCCAGGCTTCAGAAGCCGGTGTAGACATTGATATGATGAGTCCGGCTTATATGATGTATCTTGAAAAACTGGTAGAAAGTGGCAAAATCCCGGAAGCGCTTGTTGATGAAAGTGCATTCAGGGTCCTGATGATGAAAAATCAGCTGGGGCTTTTTGAAAATCCGTTTGCCGGTCTTGGAAAGAGTGGAAAACTGACTCAGCATAACCGGGAAAAGGCATATCAGATGGCTGGCGAAAGCTGTGTCCTTTTGAAAAATGAAAAGCTGCTGCCATTAAGCATGAAGAAGAAAGTTATCTGGGCAGGTCCTTATACAGCGTCAAGAGAATTCTTAAGCCGCTGGTCAATTTTTGGAGAACATGAGTCAGTTGAAACAATAGAAGAAGTTTTACAAAAAAAGCAGATAGAAGCAGAATGTATTACAGGATGCAATATTCTTTCTGATGCAGAGTGTAAGGTATGGCAGGTGGAACAGGAATTGTCTGACAAGCCAAGGGATGAGCAGTGGCTGGAAACGATAACCCGGGAAGATACGGTTGTATGTGTACTGGGTGAACATGAATCCCAGTCAGGAGAGGCTGCCAGCAGGGCGTTCCTGACTTTGCCGGAAGAGCAGCAGATGTTATTTGAAAAAATAGCAGAACGTACAAGGAATATCGTGACTGTGGTAATTGCAGGAAGACCATTGGATCTGCGGAGAATATCAGAAAAATCCAAGGCTGTCATTATGGCATGGAGACCAGGAACTATGGGAGCTGAAGCAATCGTAGATATTGTGTATGGCAGAATAAATCCTTCCGGCAAATTATCTGTAAGTATTCCATGGTGTGTGGGACAGGTGCCCATAAGCTACTGGGATGTAAAAACCGGACATATTCTTACAGAAGATAATTCAGAAAACCGTTTCACCAGCAGATATATGGATATCCCGAATACGCCGTTATATCCATTCGGTTATGGATTGTCTTATACAGAGTTTGATATTTCGGACATTGATGTGCAGATAGGACAGGATAAAAAAGTACATGTACATTGTAATGTGTGCAATACAGGGAATGTTGCGGGGGCAGAAGTAGTCCAGTGTTATTATGAAACATTATATGCACCTGTAGTACGTCCGAAGAAAGAGCTTATCCGTTTCCGGAAGGTTTTCCTGGAGCCGGGGGAGAAGAAGGATGTAGATTTCTGTATTGACCAGGAAGAATTCTCATATTATGGCAAAAACATGGAAATCGTCAGCAGCGGAATGAAACTGCGTATCAGTGTTGGAAACAGTAGTGACCACCTTGTTTCTGAGAACATTAGGATCTAACCAAGCTTTTTGCTCAAACCGGTCAGGCTTTCGGCGAAGTGTTACGATAAGCACTCATTAAAAATCTCCATTGGTTTTGTCAGCCAATGGAGATTTTTTCAGTTCTGTCTGTCTTTTATTTCTTTATACTCTTTTTCAATGCCTGAAATTAATGTTTTCATTGTATACTCCAGGATTTCGTTACCGAATGCCGCAGAAGAATCTCTGACAGGGTGGCGTCCTGCGATTCCAATCAGATTGCTTTCATCTTCTTTTACCTGTCCAAAGTCAACCAGATCCGGGCGCACAGCCATAACGATAGAAGTCTCATTCGCTCCGGCATGGTCATTCTGATATTTCAACTTCTCATCTTCCGCATATGTCCAGGCCGTAAAAATACGCAGACCATATTTTTCTTCTGCTTCTTCTGTCAGTTCCTGAAATGCATGGATTGACGGTCCATGTCCATGTCCGACGACAATACGCACCCCCGCTCTGGAAAGCTGGGCAAAAATACTGCGCAGATAGTCCTGAAACAGTTCTTTTTCCAGCCAGTAAGCACTGCCTTTCAGCTGCTGGACGTAATAGGTATGCAGTGCGCCCTCGGTATTAATATCCATTCCATAAAATGACTTTTCATGGTCATGAAATACACGGTCAGGACCCATAAAGAGTATTGGAAGTACCACACCGCCAACTTTTTCCGCTACCCGGACAAACAGTTCTTTTGACTGGATTCCATCGGCTCCAAGAGGCATATGCGGACCATGCCATTCTAATGTACCAAGAGGCAGATATGCAACCGGCATCTCCTGCATTCTCTGGACAAATTCTTCTGGAAGCAACTCTTCGTATAATACTTTTTTCATAGCTGGTCTCCTTTCAAATTGTACGATCGTCACACTTGTATATTAAGTATAACGACCATAGATAATCTGTTCAAGAGATAAAGCGTAAGTTGAAAGTGAAAACTACAGGCGCTAATTCCTAAGCAGTCTATGCCTGATCATCTATAATACCTTGGAACCGTTCGCAGTCAGTTTAAAGGTCATTCTAATCAGAACAGCTCCGCGATTTCCGCGATCTTCTCGCAGTTTTCCGGAAGCGAACCGTTTATTTTCGGTGATTGGCGCGTTGCCACGTAACGGCTTGCAATTCCGGCAGAGGCTGCACCGTGGCAGTCAGCAATGTCGTCATTTCCTGTCATCAGGCATTCTGACGGGTTGAGGTGATACTGCTTCAGCAGCATCTCAAAAAACGCCGGATCCGGTTTTTTCACACCGGCATCTGACGAGAGCAGGATTCCGTCAAAGTATTTCGTCAGGTCGAGCAGGGAAATTTCCGGTGCGGTGAAAAGCGCCTGTGCATTGGACAGCAGAAAAACCTTCTTTCCTGCGTCTTTTAAACGCTGCAGCATTTCCGGCACGCCCGGGAACAGGCTCAGTTTTTTCCAGAGATACGCTTTCTTTTCATTCGTATGTATGTCTACGAGGGTTCCATATAAATCAAAAATATAATTCTGATACATCCTTCATCATCCTTTCTTACGGAAAGTTTTCCACACGACACGTATTCTACCAGACTTTTCTCCACAATTCCATGTCTTTTTTCCAGACTTCCTATCTTTTTTTCTCCACCCAGATTGTCTATCAAACCAGATCGTTGAAACCTGTTTTGTCTTGCTCTCTGTAAGAAAGAATCCTGCCCGGAGGGCTTTTTACGTTATCGGAAAATTCAACGAAGTTTCCGGTAACGTAAAAAAAATTCCCCCGTACAGATTTTGTCCGCAACAGGGGAATTCATTACATCTCACAGTTTCCTGCGAATTGTAATCTTTGATTTACTTTCTCGCATCCAGCATTTCTTTCACCAGACGAATATACTCCGGTGTCGTTCCGCAGCAGCCGCCGACAATGCCTGCACCCGCGTCTACCAGAATGTTCATATATCTTGCAAACGTCGGCGCATCCATGCTGTAGATTGCCTCACCGGTCGGCGTGATTTTCGGCAGGCCGGCATTCGGTTTTACGATAACCGGTACTCTTGCCACTTTTTTCATGGAATTTACGACTGCCTCAAGCTGATCCGGTCCGACCGAGCAGTTCAGTCCTACGGCGGATGCTCCCATTTCCTGCAGTGTCTCAACTGCTTCCACAGCGTTTCCGCCGAACAGGGCAGAACCGTCTGCTTCCAGCGTCAGAGAACACATAATCGGCAGATCGCAGACAGAAAGTGCAGCATCCATAAAGACACACGTTTCGTCTACGCTCAGCATCGTCTCCGCTACCAGAAGATCAACGCCTGCATTTGCTACCGCTGTTACCTGCTCTGTGTAGGATTCCAGCAGCTCTTCATAAGAGAGATCGCCTTTTGGCTGCAGCATTTTTCCTGGTGTAGAAAAATCTCCCGCGATCAGCGCGCCTGTTCCGGCAAGCGCTTTTTTCGAGATGTCCACCAGGCGTGCATTCAGCTCCTCCACCTCGTTTTCTCTTCCATAATCCGCTAATTTCAATCTGTTTGCACCAAAGGTCGGCGCATAGACAATCTGGCTTCCCGCCTCCACGTAAGCCTTCTGTAAATTTGCCAGAATATCAGGGTGCTCCAGAACCCAAAGCTCTGTACTGACTCCTTTTGGCATTCCCGCTTTTGTCAGATTTGATCCGGTTGCGCCATCCAATAAAATGACACCTGCTCCGGCAAGCTGTTCAAATTCTTCTCTTGTCATTTTCTTTTCTCCATTCTGCCCGAGTTACCTGCAGCACATGTCCGCGTATACTGACAAATCCCGGCTGTTTTTTCTGAACCTGCCGCGCTTTTCGCGTCAAATTCATGTTCAGTATAGCATTGTATTGTTTTCCCGACAAGTAAAAAAAGAGGTATCCGTTTTGGATACCCCTTCGTCTGTTTCTGTTCATGAATGTTCAGCAAACCCCGACATTCTCAATCATGATGCGCGTCTGAATGATGTGTCTCCGAATGATGCGTCTCCGAATGATGTGTCCTGCCCGAGCTGTTCCCCCCACCGGACGGGATATTCTTCGGTGACCCCGGAGACAAATTTGTTCCCTGGTTCACACGGGTTGCTTTCTGTCCATTTTCCACCTGCGAGGATGCCGATACCGTTGAAACACCCGAATCGGAACTGTTTTCCGTTGCAGCATTTTTTCCACACGCAACGAAAGCCAATACTGCTGTACCGACAAGTACGGAAATTACTGCCTTCTTCATTTCTCCACCTTCTTTCCTGGTACATCGTTTTCGCCTGAACATTAGAGCGTGTCCGAAAAATTATTTCCGCAATTTGCGAGATACACTCTGGTTGTAATTTCATTTTAAATAAACTTCTTACTATTGTCAATTTATTCTACAAATTCCCTATTATTTTCTTTTTTTTGTTCCAAAATATTTTCAGACACAAACAGCAGCCGGACCCCTCTCCCGGATCCGGCTGCCGTTTGTCCTGTATCGTATGCTTTTATTCTGCAGTGCTTGAAGACGTTGAAGCAGTGCCTGTGCTGCTTGTCGATGTCGTTTCGGTACTGCCTGATGTCGTGCTGTCAGACGTTGTACTGTCCGTTGCGGTACTGTCCGTTGTTGTACTGTCGGTTGTGGTTCCATCTGTGGAATCTGTAGAAGCGCTGTCAACTGTCATCGTATACAGATCTGCGTCCGTTACTTCAAGTTTTTTCCAGTTGGATGCGACCTTGATATCGCTCTCCTTTACCCATCCATCCAATGTATCGTTGTACTTATCCGATTTGCGGTTGGAAATGATAGTCTGTCTTCTGGACTCGGTTTTGTCCTCGTCGAATGCTTTATCTACACGGATCACATAATATGCATCGTCGCCTTCGATGACACCGTCATAATACTCGCCATCCTTCAGCTTTGCTGCTTCTTCCGCTACTTTATCTCCAAGAGAACAGGTATCGTCATCGTCTTTCTCCGATCCGGTTCCAAAGGATGTCTCGGAAGAGGTCAGATAAGAAACCTCAGAGGAGGAATCGCTGGCGGAACTGCTCGATGTGCTCGCGCTTGAAGCGTCGGATGCGCTTGTGTCGGAAGCATCGGAAGAAGAGCTGCTCTCATCGGAGCTGTCGGCAGAATCGGTGGAATCTGCGGTATTCTCCGCATTTAACTGATCGTTCAGCTCCTTGCGCAGATCGGTAAACGATGCGGCTGCAGGATCCTCAGACTCTTTTAAGAGATCCAGGAATCTCTGTGCGATTTCTTTCTTTGCCGCTTTTTCCTCGTCCGTCAAATCAATCGTTTTTCCATCGTCATCCTTCTCGGTTCCTGCTGTGGATACCGTGATGTAGCTGATGGAGGTCTGCTTTGCCTCTTCATCGGATACCTCGGTATCTACATTTGCGATGATCGGATCATAAATTTTGGTTTGAATAACATACAGCTCCAGTGCATCCTGGATGTCCTCAACGGTTGCGTGCAGCTTTTTCATCACATCGTCACCGTTCTTATCTGCGAATGCCTGTGCAGCCTCTTTCGCCTGCTGTTTTTCCTCGTCTGTCAGGGAAATTCCGTATTCCTCTGCGTGCTGCCGCATCAGAAGCTCTTTTTCGATCGTATCAAGAGACTGCTCCTTGAACGTTTCCCCGGTAGTCTTTCCATCGTCGCCTTCCTTGTCGTACATCTCAGACGGCATCTGCATTCCGTACATCGAGTACATCTTGGAATAATAATTGTACATGGTTGCCTGCTGATATCTCAGCATGAAATTTGCCTGTCCGAGTGTAATCGACTCGTCATTTACAGTAATTGCCGTTTTTGTTCCGTCCACATTGTCGGAACCGCAGCCAGTCAGTCCCATCGCTGCCATCGAAGCACTCAGCATAACGCAGACTGCTTTTGCTTTTAAATTTTTCATTACTTCCTCCTCATGCAGGGCGAAATGTATGCTCAAAAAGAGTTTTTCTTTTTACACGTTCGAATTTCCGGTCCTGCATCGATTTTTATAAACGCTTTTCCTATTATACCCTTTTTGTTGATACAGGGCAACTTTTTTCTTCCCTGTTCACGCCTTTTTCACACGATTTTGTGGTTATGCGAGTATTTCACTCCTGTGTGATCTGCAGCAGATCTTCCACCAGTGCATGGCTCTTCTCCAGCAGATCGATCTTTTCCTTTGAATTTCTCCGCCGCGGCGTGTAGACAAACGCCAGCGACTCCATCTGGAATTTCAGTTCGTCTCGGTATTTCTGCAGCAGCTCCGGAATCCGCGCCACATCGATTTTTGCATGCTGCTGTAAGGTGACTCGTACCGAATCGCCCATCTGTTTCAGCTCCGTCACATACGCACAGTGCGCCAGCGCTTTCAGTTCTGCAACAGCCAGAAGATTCTGTACATTTTTCGGCGGTTCCCCGAAGCGGTCGGTCAGCTCCTCCGTCATGTCCTCATACTCTTCCTTATTTTCAATCGCCGCAATTCGCTTATAGGTGTCAAGCTTCAGAGACTCGTTGCTGATGTAGCTGTCCGGAATATAGGCACTGACATTCAGATCAATCGTTGTCTCGAACGCTTCTGCCGGTGCGATGCCCTTCGCCTCCTGGACAGCCTCTGCGAGCATTTTACAATAGAGATCGTATCCAACCGATTCCATATGGCCCGACTGCTCTGCGCCCAGCAGATTTCCGGCACCGCGGATCTCAAGGTCACGCATCGCAATTTTAAAGCCGCTTCCCATCTCCGTAAATTCACGGATCGCATGGAGACGTTTCTCCGCTACTTCTTTTAGCATCTTGTTTCTGCGGTACATCAGAAACGCATACGACGTCCGGTTCGACCTACCGACGCGGCCGCGGAGCTGATAGAGCTGTGACAGTCCCATCTGGTCGGAATCATGGATAATCATGGTATTGACATTCGAAATATCGAGTCCTGTCTCAATGATCGTTGTTGACACGAGCACATCGATCTCTCCGTTGATAAATCCGTACATGATCTTCTCGAGCTCGCGCTCCTTCATCTGCCCGTGCGCAAAGCCCACATTTGCATCCGGCACGAGCTTCTGGATCGTGTTCGCCATATCCGCAATCGACTGGACACGGTTATAGACATAGTAAACCTGCCCGCCCCGCGCAAGTTCACGGTTAATCGCCTCGCGGACCATTTCTTCATTGTATTCACAGACAAAGGTCTGGATCGGCTGTCGATCCTGCGGTGCTTCCTCGAGCACACTCATATCCCGGATGCCGATCAGGCTCATGTGCATGGTACGTGGAATCGGTGTCGCCGTCAGTGTCAGAACATCCACATTTTTTTGCAGCTGTTTGATTTTTTCTTTATGCGTCACGCCGAACCGCTGCTCCTCATCGACAATCAGAAGGCCAAGATCTTTGAACTTTACGTCCTTCGACAGAACGCGGTGTGTTCCGATGACAATATCCACGAGTCCTTTTTTCAGATCCTCCAGCGTTTTTTTCTGCTCTGCCGGCGTGCGGAACCGGCACAGAAGATCAACGCGCACCGGAAAGTCCTTCATGCGCTCAACGAACGTATTGTAATGCTGCTGTGCCAGAATGGTGGTCGGAACGAGGTAGACGACCTGCTTGCTCTCCTGTACTGCCTTGAACGCTGCACGGATTGCAACCTCGGTTTTGCCGTATCCGACATCGCCGCAGATCAGGCGGTCCATGATCTTTTTGCTCTCCATGTCCGCCTTTGTCGCCTCGATCGCCGCAAGCTGATCGTCCGTCTCCTCAAACGGAAATAGTTCCTCAAATTCCTTCTGCCAGATCGTATCCTTTCCGAACTGATAACCGGATGACGCCTGCCGCTCGGCATACAGCTTCACGAGATCCTGTGCGATATTTTTTACCGCATGGCGAACCCGTGTTTTCGTCTTATTCCATTCCTGACCGCCGATTTTATTCAGCTTCGGCACCTTTGCAGCTTCGCCGGACGCATACTTTTGCAGCGTATCGAGCTGGGTAGCCAGCACATAAAGGTTCGATCCGCCCGCATACTCGATTTTCATGTAATCACGCGTTACGCGGTCCATCTCAATTTTTTCGATACCGCGGTAAATACCAAGACCGTGGCTCTCGTGCACGACATAGTCACCGATCGAAAGATCCGCAAAATTCTGGATTTTCTGACCGGAATACTCCGATTTCTTCCGGTTTTTCTTCTTCTCTTTTCCAAAAATATCCGTCTCTGTAATCAGCACAAATTTCTGCATCGGATATTCAAAGCCTCTGCGGGCCGCGCCGTGGATCAGCATGACCTCGCCCGGTTTCAGAACACGCTCCTCATTCTCGCTGTAGAAGGCCGGAATCTCCTCATTCTGCAGGTCCTCTGCCAGATGCTGCGCCCTCGTCCGCGACGGACTCGCCAGTACAATACGGTAACCCGCTTTTTTCCAGGATTTCAGATCTTTTACCAGAAGCGGGAACTGATTGTTATACGAATTAACCGATTTCACCGTCACACTGAACTCGTCACGGATATTCCACTCGCCCTTCTGCGGCTCCATCAGCGATACGGCAACACAGCCGCGGCGGTTCAGTTTTGCCACAAGCTCCGCCGTACTGCACATCAGCTTCGCCTGTCCCGGCAGGAGGTATCCCTTTTCAAGACGGTGGCTCACGCTCTCCTGAAATTCTGCTTCCAGCGCATCGGCACACTCGATGATGCGGTTCGGCTCATCGAGGAAAATGCGGCTGTTCTCCGGCAGATACTCAAGAAACGAGACGGTCTCCGGATAAAAATAGTGAAGATACTGTTCGGCTCCCTGCAGAATTTCGCCTTCTCCGATCTGGTCGCAGATTTCCTCTGCTGCATGGCGGATCCTTGCCGCTTCCTCTGTCATCATTTTGTCGCGGAATTTTGTGCTTTGCGCTTTCGCCTCTTTTTTTATAGCTTTTACGCCGCGCGCAATCGTATCCTCTGTTAAAATCAGCTCCGATGCCGGATAGATTGTGATCTCCTCGAGATTCTCAATCGACCGCTGGCTCTCCGCATCGAAGCTTCGGATGGAATCTATCTCATCGCCCCAGAGCTCAATCCGGATCGGGTTCTGTTCCGTCAGCGGATAAATATCGAGAATGCCGCCGCGGACGGAAAACCGGCCGGTCGACTCCACCTGAAAGGTACTCTCATAGCCGAGCCGCACCAGCTCTTTTCTTATTTTATCCAGATCGAGTTCGCTGTCATTGCGCAGATGGATGCAATGTTTTTCGAACACGCCAAGAGGCAGAAGAAAGTCCATACATCCCCCTACACTGGTGATGATGGTAACTTCCTTCCGCTCAAGAAGTGCCTGGATCACCTGAAGCCGCTGCCGGATCAGCAGATTTCCGTGAATGTCTGCCTGATAGAAAATCAGGTCCTTCGCCGGATAATACAGCGTCTCCGCATCGTACAGCCGGTAATCCTCATATAATTCTTTTGCTTTTAATTCATTTTCCGCGATCAGAAGCCGCACCGGGGCATCCTCGGAGAGACCTGCAATCATGTGGGCTTTCTGGCTTTCCAGACAGCCCGAGATCACCGTCACACCTGCGGTTCCTTTTTTCAGATCACGGAACAGCTCGTCAAAACGGGCAATTTCTTTGATCGGTTCTAATAACGCTTTCATTTTCCTTACTCTGCCGGGTTTGCAGATTTGCGGTTATACTCATTCATAGCTGCGTCCACATCCCCGTTCAGCATCTGCTCGATTGCTTTTGCCGCATGCTCGATCGCCAGATTTACAAGGGGACGTTCGTCTTTCGTAAACGGACTTAACACGTAGTCCGCCAGATCCCAGTTTTTCGGTTTCTCACCGACGCCGACCTTCACACGCATAAAATGGTCGGTGCCAAGATTGGCGATGATGTTTTTGATGCCATTGTGGCCGCCCGCGCTTCCTTTTTTGCGGATACGGATCTGTCCCGGCGCCAGGCTGATATCATCGTAAACCACGATCAGCTCGCTCTCCGGATCCACTTTGTAATAGTTCACCAGCTCCCGCACAGACTCACCGCTCAGATTCATATACGTCATCGGCTTTGCAACGATAACCTTCTGACCTGCGATCATGCCTTTTCCGAACAGAGCCTTGTGGCCTGTACCGGAGGAAGGGATCTGATATTCATCGATCAGATAATCGATGGTATCAAATCCGACATTGTGCTTCGTCCCTTCGTACTGGCGCGTTGGATTTCCCAGACCTACTATAATATACATAAATTCTCCTGTCATCAGACCATTTTCCGGCGCAGTTTTTGTTCACGTCACGGTCAAAACGGATATTCTCCATCCACTTCGCTACTTGCGCATAACCGAATAGCTGCTTCGCCGCACCGAAAAATGATATATTGTTTTTCCATCTGTCATAAAGAAAGAACACGAACAAAAGAGCAGCCTTTTTCCTGCTCTTTTATTCGCTGAAATGCTTCGGCAATGTTTAGTTAAAGTATACCAGTTCGCTCTCCGGTTTCTTGGCCGGTTTGATTTCTTTTGCATACAGAACCGGGCCTTCGCCATCGTAAACCTTCATATAGCCCCATTTTACCGTTGCAGTCACGTCAACCCAGGAACCCATTACGAGAGATTTGGCGCTTGCGCATTTGCAGACATAGCCGATAAAAGAAGTATCATCTGCACAGCAGGTCATTGCCATACGGCCCGGAACAAAGAAATCGGCTCCGACATCCTTGCTCTTTAATACCATACCGCGGAAATGAACAGTCTTGCCCTCGTAACGCTCCGGGTTGTCGCCCATATCGACATACCAGATCCCGTAATCGGCGTCATCAATCTCGATCACATCGGCATCGGTATCAAACGGCATCTGATCCTCAAAAATGTTGTCAATTTCGCCTTCTTCATTCTCAAACAGAACGTCGCATGCCTGATTGACTACTTTGATGCTGCGGCGGAATGCCGGAAGCGGATCTTCCGGACGACAGCGGTTGAACATAACCATATCCGCATTTTTTGCCATCTCCATGAAGACGGATTTCATATTCTGCATATAAATCTGGAAGCAGCTTGCGTCGACGGTCACGATCTCCTGTACGATGCCCCAACCGCGCGGCAGTTCCATTTCTTCGAGTTTTTTTACGCTCCAGAGCGGGTTGTATTCGAGAATGATTCGCTCCGGGCGGTATTTGCGGTTCAGTTTTTTCAGGTAATCCAGGGTAAACTGCTCTGGTCCTTCTACGATTTCCAGGACGGTGTTGTGTTTGAGCAGTTCTTTTTCGTCGTACTCTACTTCACCTTCTTCGGTTGTGATCAGAAGGGTCGGTCCGTCGATCTGGAAATAGTCCTGTGCTACGGTAAAATTGATAAAAGAGGTTTTTCCACTCTCCAGAAATCCTGTTATGAGATAAATCGGAATTTCTACTTCGTCTTCTTCGTACATTTTGTACCTCCGTTGTCTTTGACGTACTCCCGGAATCTTTCTGCACTTGCTTTTGCGGCTAAGATTCCGGGCGTACCTTTTGCTTTGTCTCTAAATCAAGAAAAAAGCTGCCACATCGGATTTTGTTTCTGATGCGGCAGCTTCACTACAGTTCACAGGTACCCTGCGGACCGTAATTTTCGCAGCTACTTTGTATTTTTACAGTCCGAACAGCTCTGCCAGCTTATCTTCTGCTAATTTGGAACCGATGACACAGATTCTTCCGGTGAATTCCGGTGCTCCGTCACGTACTTCGTACTCTTCCGGAACCATATCGAAATAGATCCACTGTCCATCGGCGCCTGCTACCATACCTTTGGCACGAAGAACCATACCATAAGCGGTATCCTCGGAAAGTTTCTTTAAGATGCCTTCGATCTGCTCTTTGGTGAAGGTCTTCACAGTCTCCTGACCCCAGCTTGTGAAAACTTCGTCTGCGTGATGATGGTGATGATGATCATGACCACAGCCGCACTCGCCATCGTGGTGATGATGATGCTCATGCTCGTGATCATGGCCGCAGCAGCACTCGTCATCATGGTCGTGGTGATGATGCTCATGCTCCTCGTCGTGATCGTGGCCGCAGCAGCACTCGCCGTCATGGTCGTGGTGATGATGTTCATGTTCGTCCTCATCATGATCGTGATGATGGTGCTCATGCTCCTCATCGTGGTCATGGCCGCAGCAGCACTCGTCGTGGTCATGATGATGGTGATGATGCTCTTCCTCTTCTACCTGCGCAAGGTTGATGATGGCACCTTCCATCGTATCGAGTACTTTCTTACCGCCCAGTACTTCAACCGGTGTGGTAATAATGTGTGCTTCCGGATTCAGTTCGCGGAGCATTTTTACAGCTGCCTCTACTTTTTCCGTATCGGCTTTATCGGTACGGCTCAGGATGATGGTTCCTGCGCTCTTTACCTGATTCTCGAAGAATTCGCCGAAGTTTCTGAGATACATTTTGCATTTCATAACATCGACTACGGTTGTTGCGGAATTCAGGGCTACGCCTGCTTCTTTTTCTACACCGTCTACAGCCTTGATGACGTCGGAGAGTTTACCTACGCCGGACGGCTCGATGATGATGCGGTCCGGGTGGTATTTGGTGATAACATCTTTTAATGCTGCGCCGAAGTCTCCCACAAGAGAGCAGCAGATGCAGCCGGAGTTCATTTCACGGATTTCGATACCGGCATCTTTTAAGAAGCCTCCGTCGATTCCGATTTCACCGAATTCGTTCTCGATCAGGACAACCTGCTGGCCTTTCAGTGCGTCTCCGAGGAGTTTTTTGATCAGGGTTGTTTTTCCTGCGCCCAGGAAACCTGAAATAATGTCTATTCTTGTCATTGATTTAACCTCTTTATCTTGTTGATTCCGTTTATAGTTAGCTGCAAAAGGGCCGAAGTTTATCCTCCGCCCCACACTCACGCTTATTATAGCAACCATAGAACAAAAAATCAAGAGAATTTCCCTTGCTTTTTCTGCATTTCACCATTATAATATATTACATGTCTTTTCTACTTTAACGCGTTGAATGGGCAAATCATTTTACCTATGAATGGGGGATTTTTTTATGAGTGGAACGAAAGAAAAAAAACTCAATCTGCCACAGTCACTGCTTTTGCTGCTGCTGATCATCGTATCCGTCGCAGTCTGTATCCGCCTGAAAACCGGCGGTCCTATGATCGGCCTGTTTGCAAGCTGGATTTTTATCTATCTGTTTTGTAAAATTTTCGGTATTTCTTACGCCAAAATTGTTGCCGGCGCATACGATGCCATCCGTATGGTCGTCCCGACGCTCTGCCTTCTGATGGCCATCGGTGTCATGATCGGCACCTGGCTGCAGAGTGGTACCATTGCCACCATCATTTCCTGGGGCTTAAAAATGATTAACCCATCCTGGCTGCTGCCTCTGACGCTGCTGTTCTGCTCCATTTTGAGTATTGTAACCGGTACTTCCTATGGTTCCGTCGGAAGCGCAGGTGTTGCCATGATGGCGATCGGAAACGCCATGGGTATCCATCCTGGCATGGTAGCCGGTGCTGTCATCTGCGGTGCCATGTTCGGTGACAAATTAAGTCCTCTTTCCGATACCACAAACCTTGCTCCGGCCGTTGCAGATGCCAAACTTGGCGATCATATCCGCTCGATGCTCTGGACCACCCTTCCAACGTATGTGATTACCTTAATTCTTTTTACTATTCTCGGTTTCCAGCAGACCAGCGGAAGCTATACCGAGGGAAGCATTACCGTTTACATCGATGCTTTAAACGGTGAATTCCAGCTCGGATGGATTACCATGATCCCTGCCATCCTGATTATTGTATTGCTCCTCTGCAAAGTAAATGCGATCTCTGCACTTGGTCTTTCCAGCTTCGCTGCCGGATTTGTTTCCTATTTTGTGCAGCACGATACTCTGCAGGGCATCATCCGCACAGCTTACAACGGTTACACAACCACAATCGAAGAACCGGTATTACAATCCATCTTAAACCGCGGCGGCATGGGAAGCATGCTCCAGTACGTAGCCATTATCTGCTTTGCTGTCGGCATGGGCGGCATGCTGGAAAAACTCGGTGTACTGGATCACATTCTTCAAGCGATTGTAAAGAGAATCAACAGCGATGGAAGTATGATCCTTGCAACGATGATTGTCGGTTACGTGACCAGCCTCATCAGCTGCTCCCAGCCGATGGCACACGTTCTGACCGGCCGTCTGATGGCACCTGTCTTTCAAGAGCGCAAGGTTGCACCGGAAATTCTTTCCCGCTGCCTCGAAGACTCCGGAACTATGGCTGGTCCTATGATTCCATGGCATGGCTACGGCGTATACATGGCCGGCACACTTGGTGTTGCATGGTCGGCATTTTTCCCGTACTTATTCCTGCTTTACCTGACCCCGGTTTTCAGTATTTTCTATGGATTTACCGGAATTTCCATTAAGCATCTTCCGGAAACCCAAAACAATGAATCAAAAGAAGAGAAATAAGGCAAAAGCAGAAATCGTAACAGAAAATCATAAACAGAAACAGAAACAAAAAAAGAAAAGGAAAAGAGAAAGAATGCAGACAAAACTTGTTCTTCTCGGAACCGGCACACCAAATGCGTGTCCGAATGCCAACGGACCTTCCTCCGCTGTCGTGGTCGGTGACCGTGCTTATCTGGTAGATTTTGGCCCTGGCGTTGTCCGCCAGGCCTCAGCCGCCTATTTTAACGGCGTGGATGCCCTGCGGCCGGATCTTCTGACCGTTGCCTTCTGTACGCACCTTCACACAGACCATACCGCAGGGTACCCGGATCTGATTTTTACTCCGTGGGTGCTGGAGCGCCCGGTTCCATTGAAAGTTTTCGGGCCAAAGGGCTTACAGCACATGACCGATCATATTTTACAGGCCTATGAAACCGACATTGATTTCCGAATTCACGGTTTCGAAAAAGCAAACGAATCCGGCTACCGCGTTGAGGTAACAGAAATTGAATCCGGCATTATCTACCGGGATGACCTGGTTACGGTGGAGGCTTTTCCGGTCAGCCACGGAACACTGGAATGCTACGGCTATAAATTCACCACACCGGACCGCACAATCGTCATCACCGGCGATACCGCTCCGCTGGATCTCGTGGCAGAAAAATCGAAAGGCTGTGATATCCTGCTGCACGAAGTGGAATACGCCGCCGGAATCTCCTGCCGCGAACCAAAATGGCAGAAATACCACCGGGAAGTGCATACGTTAAGCACGGATCTTGCCGGTGTTGCAAAAAAGGCAAATCCGAAACTGCTCGTTACGTATCACCGGATTTACCATATGAATGTACAGGATAACCACAAAAACCTTGCCGCCGAGATGGCATGGCGCGATGCCGCGATTCTGGATGAAATCCGGGATGCAGGGTATGACGGATATGTCGTGAACGGAAAAGACCTGGATGTATTTTAAAATACGGGGCAGCGTACCAATTCTGGTTTACGAATTGGTACGCTGCCCCGTTCGTTTTGGGATGAGCCCGGAGACGCTTTCTATTTTCATTTACCCGACTGGCAGATTCTACCATACTCTGCGTTATTTCAGAACTGTTTTTTCTTTGACATTAACCTCCTCAGAACGTATAATCATAGTATTACAACTCTGGCAAAACAGCAGGATTTTCTGCTGTTTGTCGTTACAGGAACCTGATCCGCAGACGGCTTGCACAGTCTGCCTTTCGTTTGCGTTCCAGAAAGGATGTTTTATATGGCAGCTACTACTGCGAAACCCGTAAAAAGCGCCGGTAAAATTCCCGGCAGTACCTTGAAAATCATTGCAATGGTCTGTATGCTGATCGACCACACTGCAGCTGTACTTTTCGACCGAATCCTGATTTCCCGTGGTCTTCTGGATGCGGTGAACGCTTCGGACGGAGGCGCATCATTTCTCTCCACAGGAAACACAGCTGTGATTTATTACGCGGACATGATTATGCGTGCCATCGGACGAATCAGTTTTCCAATTTTCTGTTTTCTGTTAATTGAGGGATTTCTACATACACATGATGTGAAAAAGTATGCTCTGAATCTTGGTATTTTCGCACTGGTTTCAGAAGTTCCGTTTGACCTTGCATTTGCGGGAAAACCGTTTTATCTGAATTATCAGAATGTATTTTTCACTCTGTTTATCGGCCTTGTGATGATGATTTTCCTGCAGAAGATTGATGAAAAAACGCATCAGGACGGTACAAACTGGCGGGGAGCCAACTGGAAAGTTTCCATTGGAAAACTGCTGGTGATCGTAGCGGCATGCACTGTTGCTACACTGCTGAAAACCGATTACAGTGCGATGGGAATTCTGACGATTGTTCTGATGTATAACCTGCGTAACAATAAGATGTATTGTATTGGAATTGGCTGCGCCGTACTTACGCTGCTGAGCCTGAATGAAATCACCTGTTTTCTGGCGATGATCCCGGTGCATTTTTATAACGGAAAACGAGGATTGAATCTGAAGTATCCGTTTTATGCGTTTTATCCGGTGCATCTGCTGGTGCTGTTTGCGATTGCGGCGGTACTGGGGATGGCGGGGGTTGCGGTTGTTTAAAAAACGGACACCCGGAAGTGCACCTGCGCCGCCTGGGACTGTGCCCTGGGGC
>ENA-ORTY01002363-ORTY01002363.1-human-gut-metagenome-genome-assembly--contig:-NODE-2363-length-18210-cov-2.593115_pt1 | contig 18210 bp, 17 predicted proteins | sample MGYA00241917_ERZ509198 | MGnify/ENA primary metagenome ERZ509198 (study PRJEB26280, sample SAMEA2338857) | human gut metagenome | biome: human gut; feature: human-associated habitat; material: faeces...
GGATGGGCAGGCCCCAGCGGCGCTGGCGGCTGATGCACCAGTCGGTGCGCTCCAGAACCATGGACCGCAGGCACGGCTCCTCCATCCCAACCGCGCGCAGCACCCGTCCCGCGCCGCCCGCTTCCTCCGAGATGGCCAGCAGCAGATGCTCGGTGCCCACGTAGCTATGGCCGAATTCTCTGGCAAAGCGCCCGGCCTGCACGACAAGCATTCGGAGTCTTCCGGATAATTCCTGCTTTTTCATGGCTTCACATCCTTTCTTCAGGAAGTTTCGCCGCTGTTTTCCTGATTTATACGACCAGAAAATATTTTTGCGGCTTTTTTCACAATGTTCACAGAATTATCATTTGCATTTTCAGAAAAATGTGTTATGATGAGAGCGCATAAAAATATGGAGGTGCAATACTATGGCTTATGTTATTGGCGACGCTTGTGTCAACTGCGGTACCTGCGCTGACGCATGTCCCCTCGGCATCATTTCCGAAGGCGACGGCAAGTACGTCATCGACGCTGATCAGTGCGTAGAGTGCGGAACCTGCGCAGCTGAGTGCCCGAACGACGCGATCACTCAGGAATAATTGCAACAAACAAAGCGCCCGTGCTCAGCACGGGCGCTTTGTTTGTTGCCCGGAAAGAGCGAGGGCTCTTTCCGGATGGGGATTTCACGCTGACTGCAGATGGCGAAACTCTGCGAGGCTTGGGTCGGCTTAGATTTTGGGGTTGTGCTTTTTCCTCTGGCATTGTATGATAGAGGAAACGTTTTTGGGAGGCGCGGATGGAGGAGCTGATTTGCGGGAAATACCGGATGCGGATTCCGGCCGCGCAGTTTTCGCTCAGCACAGATACGATGGCGCTGGCGGATTTTGCCCATGTAAAGCATGGCGCGCGCGTGTGCGACCTTGGCTGCGGCTGCGGAGCGCTGGGGCTCTTGTTGCTGGCGGGAGATGAGACGCTTCACGTCACTGGCATTGAGATTCAGGAAGCGGCCGCCCGATGTGCCATGGAAAACGCCGCGCTAAATAGCCTTTCCGGCTTTTCTGTTCTGCATGGCGATCTGCGGGAGTACCGGACGCTGCTGCCCGCAAACGGCTTTGACGCAGTTCTCTCCAATCCGCCGTACTACCCGGTCGAAAGCGGGGCGATTGCGGACGATGCGCCGCTTGCCATCGCCAGAAGCGAGCTTTGCTGCACGCTCTCGTGCCTGTGCGCCTGCGCGGCGTGGTGCCTGCGGTTTGGCGGAAGCTTTTTTCTGGTGCACAAGCACGAGCGGCTGACGGATCTGCTCGTCACGCTGCGGGAAAACCGGCTCGAGCCCAAGCGCCTGCAATTTGTCCGCCACCATCCGGGCGCGAACGTCAGCCTCGTTCTGATCGAAGCAAGGCTTGGCGCGAAGCCCGGGCTGACGCTCGCAAACGACCTTCTATTTTATTCTGAGACCGGCGAAAAAACCGCCGACTACAAACGACTCTATCACGAGGAGACCTGACATGGCTGGAATGCTCTATCTTGTCCCGACGCCCATCGGGAATCTTTCCGATATTTCCGCGCGCTGCCGCAAAACCTTTGAGGAGGCCGACTTCATCGCCGCCGAGGACACGCGCGTAACATTAAAGCTTCTGAACTTTCTGGAGCTCAAAAAGCCGCTCGTAAGCTACTATGAGCACAACAAGCTTGAAAGCGGCCCCAAGATCGTCCGTCGGATTCAGGAGGGCGAAACATGCGTCCTCGTCTCGGACGCGGGCTCCCCCGCCATCTCCGACCCCGGAGAAGACTTAGTCCGCCTGTGCGCCGAAGCAGGGTTGACGGTCTGCGCAATTCCGGGTCCGTGCGCGCTCGTGACGGCGCTTTCCATCTCCGGCCTTCCGACGGGAAGATTCTGCTTCGAGGGCTTTTTGTCCATCAACAAAAAAAGCCGACAAGAGCACCTGTCGAGCCTTAAAAACGAACGCCGGACGATGATCTTCTATGAAGCGCCCCACAAGCTCCTCGCGACACTCAAGGACATGGCCGCTAATTTTGGTGAGAACCGGCGCGTGAGCCTCTGCCGGGAGCTCACAAAGCTCCACGAGGAGGTCGTCCGCACGACGCTCGGCGAGGCTGTCGCCCGGTACACGGAAAATCCGCCCAGAGGCGAGTTCGTCGTCGTTGTCGAGGGCGCGCAGGAAGCGCCTATCGAGGAGCTGTCCATTGAGGCGGGCGCGAGGCTCGTGCGCGCAGAACTGGAAAAAGGCCTCTCCAAAAAGGACGCCGTGAAGCTCGTTGCCAAGCAGACGGGCCTTCCCCGAAACGCCCTCTATGAGGCAGCTTTGCAGGACGAAGCATAATGATGGCACAGCAAAACGCAGGTACGGTTCATTTGCCGCACCTGCGTTTTTTATCTTTTACTTTTCCGTCTTGGAGGTATCCATTGTTTCCTCCGTCAGCGCGCCGACGTCCTCGGCCTTGACCTTCTTGGGAAGGGTCAGGGACAGGATCATCGCCACGACGAACGCGCCCGCGACGGGATTGTTTGCGAAGATATCACTCACGATCTGCGGCATGCCGGAGAAGAATTCCGGAACCTGCGTCACGCCGATACCGATGGCAAAGGAGGTGGCCGCGATGATGGTGTTTCTCTGGTCAAAGCCGCACTCGCCGAGCATCGTGACGCCCGAGACGATGATCGCGCCGAACATGATGACCGTGCAGCCGCCGAGCACACAGTCGGGAAGCGTCGAGAAGAACGCGCCGACCGGTGGGAAGAGGCCTGCCAAAATGAGCGTCAGCGCGCCGAACATGATCGTAAAGCGGTTGACGACCTTCGTCATCGCAACCAATCCCACGTTCTGGCTGAAGGACGTAATGGGCGGGCAGCCGAACACGCCGCCGGAGATTGCGGAAATAAAGCCGTCGCAGCCAAGAGAGCCGGAGACCTCTTTTTCGGTGATCTCCCGGCCAAGGCCGCCCGTGCAGACCGCGGAGGTGTCGCCGATAGTTTCCGCCGCCGAGACAAGGAAGACAAGCGTCACGGAGACAATCGCGCCGATTTCAAACTTCGGCGTATAGGCAAAGAGCTTGGGAAGGGCTATAATGCCGAGCTCCTGAACGGTATTCTTCATGGACGAAAAGTCGACCATGCCGAAGAACAAGGACACAATATAGCCCACGATCAGTCCGAACAGAACGTAAAGCTGCTTCCAGAAGCCCTTAGCAAGCGAATTATAAAGGAGGCAGGCCGCCAGCGTAATGACCGCAACAAGAAGGTTCTGCCATGCGCCGGTGGGATACACGGAAGAGCTCGCGAAGGACGAGATGCCGGTAGAAAGCAGGCTGAAGCCGATGGTCGTCACGACGCACGCCGAGACGATCGGGCTCACAAAACGCCGCCAGTATTTTGCCGTCAGGCCCAGAAGGCCCTCGATGCAGCCGCCGACAATGACCGCGCCGATCATAAGGCCGTAGTCTCTGGCCGCAAGCGTCATCATCGCAGACAAAAACGTAAAGCTCAGGCCCATCACGACAGGAAGCCTGGAGCCGATGCGCCAGATGGGATAGAGCTGAATGAGCGTGCCGATACCGGCAACAAGCATGGCCGCCTGGATGAGAAGCGCCGTGTCGATGGCGGTGAACGCTACGCCGTTGTAGACCGCGACGCTTGCAATCAGCATGACCGGCGTGACGTTCGCGACGAACATCGCCAGCACGTGCTGCAGGCCGAACGGGATGGCCTTTGCGGCCGGTACTCTGCCGTCCAGCTTGTAGATGTTGTCTACAGAAACCGATGCGTTGGATTTCTTGTCCTTCATTGAAATTTCTCCTTTTGTTTGATGGCCGGAGCCGCTTCCGCGGTGGATAGCGTCCTTGTCCGAAAAGGGAAAAGTGACAATCGCTGTCCGTTGTTCCGGCCTCACTTATAGTATACGTGTTCATTTTTCGTGAAGCAATACAAAAATTTTGTTTGGCTGACGAAAATTTTGTCAGTTTTTTGGCGTATTGTGCCAAAGTTTCGGATTTCATTCGGAATGGCCGAAAAATACCGCAGGCCAGCGCGAACGCTGGCCTGCGGTGTGGGGGAGTACATATGGTTTTTCAGATAGGGCGGCTGGCAGGAGCGGAGGAAGGGATGAAAAAGTTCCGGACGGCGCGGCGCGCAAGTCGGCGCCCTATGGATAGAAGGAACTGTTCGCCCGGAACACAGGAGCGCTGCTCCTGCCAGCTGCAAAAAGCCGTACAAAGTGTCTCACGCTTTGCAGTATCTGGAAAAATCGTCACAGCAAAACGGTTTTTCCAGACAAACGCTCCGGCGGGCTTACCCGATGCCGCATCCGGCCGCATTTGCTTTCAAAAATAGTATAGTGGTTTTGTGTGGGCTTCGTCAATTCCCCTGGCATAGGTTTTCGGAAAAACCGCAAAAAATCGCGCACTTTTTTGCGCTGAACATATATCATATTATATATGCCGCACGGCTTTTCATATGTCTCATTTCTTAATGACCCGATGAAAGGTTTTCACTTGCGTTTTTATCGTTTTTATGCTATGCTTGGCATATATACCAAGCATGAATTGAAAGAGGGTATCCGCCGTGGCGATTACCGCAGCAAGCCTCGCCGCAAAGCCGCGGATTCTCAGCGCCTGCGTCCGCCTGTTTCTGGAAAAGGGCTACACACACAACCGCTTCCGAAATTCTGAAAGCTGCCAATGTCTCGGTCAGTACCTTCCACTCGTACCTCCCGGATTGTACCGAGAGTGATTTCTATGAGCTGGAGATCGGTTCAAGCGGCATCATCCGCGCGTATATGGCGCGCTCTTGCGACCTCTATTTTACGCTCGAGCGAAAGCTCTCCCGCTTTCTCACAATGAGTCTGAGCGCCTACTCCGTTCCGCCCAACGAGCAGCGGGAGATCCTCGCGCATATCCGAACGCTCGATATTCGCGGTCTTTCCGAGCAGGTCATGCAGGAGCTGTTCCGGAACCTCGCAATGTGCTTTTCCTTCTCCCTCGGCAATTCATAACTTCGCCTTCTTCTCAGCAGTCAATCGGCGCTGATCAGAAAAGCGGGCAGACGCCCTCCGTGTCTGCCCGCTTTCCTTGCCCTTCCAGCTGTGCCTGCAAAGTGCCGTTCTTGCAAATCCGTATTAAATTCGCTGGTATCCCGTATGGGCGGACGCCCCTATGAACATCCCGGGAAGAACTCTGAAATTTCCCGATCTTGCGTAGGGGGCGATGCCCACATCGCCCCATTGGGAAGTTTCGAATTTGCATTGGATTTTTGTAAAAACGGGTAATATCGCCGGGTCGATGTGGGCATCGACCCCTACGAACGGTTTTGGCTGTTCCTCCGTAATTGCTCAACTCTCGAAGGGTCGGACGCGAAGGGTCGCGCCCAGCTTCTCGCAGATTTTCCGCGCTGATTCCTGTTCCTCCGGCGTTGTGACCTGATCGACGACGGTCATCATGACGGTCGGCACGTATTTTGTGCACTCGTGCGTGTACTTGAGCATCGCGTCATACGAGCCGATGCCGAACTTCGAACGCGTGAGCCGGAGATATTCCTCCGCATCGATGGCGTTGAGGCTGATGGAGACCGCGTCGATCTTCCCCTCCAGCCACGGCGCGGTTGGCTCGCCCCAAATGAGGTCCGCCAAGCCGTTCGTATTGATGCGGGTCTTCACGGTGTAGTTCTTCTTGAGCCACGCCGCAACCTCCAAAAGGTCCTTCAGCCTCTCTGCAGGCTCGCCGTAGCCACAGAAGACGACCTCGTCCATGCTGTTTAAGTCCCACTTGGAAAGAGACGCCTCGACCTCCTCCACCGTCGGCTCGCGCTCGAGCCACAGCGGGTCGGAGCCGTAGACCCCCGGCGCATTCTGCCGCAGGCAGAACGTACACGCGCAGGGACAGCGGTTCGTCATGTTCACGTAGATCCCGTTTTTGGCCTTGTAGGTAATGGTCATGCCCTTCTGATCTGTCATATTAGATTTCCCCCAATTTCTTTTTGAGTCCCGCGCGGTCAAGCGCCGCTCCGAGCGCCAGATACACAACGCTGCTCAGCGCAACCTGTGTCAGATACCCTGGAATGCCGAGCGCGGGCGCGGCAAAGTTTCCGGTAATGATGGCCTCATAGAGATAATAGCCGCCGACACAGAGGACAAGCGCCGGAACAATGCCGAGAATGTTGCGCTTGTTTACGAGCTTGTCCAGCTTGTTGGTAAAGCAGAACGCCGTCAGCGCTTTAATGATGATGGTGCCGGGCGCCCAGATGCTGTAGACCGAGAGCAGGTCCGCCAGACCCGCGCCGATCGCGCCGGCCGCCGCCGCGTAGGGAGCCGGAAGCAGGCTTGCCGCAAGGTATAAAAAGCCGTCTCCCACATGCGTGTAGCCCGTGTGGCTCGGCACGTGGATATACGCCGTAAAGACGTAGATGATCGCGGCCATCAGAGCCGTCAGGCAGATTCTTCTTGTCGTTTTGTTTTTCACAGTGCCACTTCCTTTGTTGTTTGTCCCAGTTCCCACAGATATTCCTCGAAGCAGATGCCGTCTGTGTCCGGAACGCCGATCTTCTGGGTGTACAAAATGGTTTTCGTGATGAAATCCGCCGCTTTGCGGACTGATGCCTCCAGCGGCACGCCGTTTACGAGGTCCGCCGCTAGAATCGCGCCAAACACATCGCCTGTGCCGGACCGGTAGCCGCCCACGCGGTGCGCGCAGAGCATGCTTGTTTTCCCCCGCGAATAGACGAAGTTTCCAAGATCGTCTCCCAGATGGATACCGGAAATCACGATCTCCTGCGGCCCTGACTCTGAGAGTCTTTCACAGAGCGCCGTCAGCTCCCGCTCGGTAAAATCCTCGCGATACGGGGTATTTGTCAGAATGCAGGCCTCGGTAAGATTCGGTGTCAGCAGATCCGCAAAGCGCAGAAGCTCGTGCATCCTTCCGGCAAGCTCCGGCGTGTACGTCGGATAGAGCTTTCCGTAGTCGCCCATCACAGGGTCGACCAGAACCTTTGTATGGTTCCCTTTGAACCGCGCGAGAAAGTCCTTGACGATGTCAATTTGCCGCGCCGAGCCGAGAAAGCCCGTTGCAATGCCGTCAAAGTGTAATCCGAGCTTTTCCCATTCGCCCGCATAGGCCGGCATATGCTCGGTAAAGTCCTCGCAGAAAAAGCTCTCAAAGCCCGTGTGGTCGGAAAAGATCGCCGTCGGCAGCGGACAGCACTGGATGTGCATCGCCGAAATGATCGGCAGCGCCACCGCAATCGAGCAACGCCCGAAGCCGCAGAAGTCGTTGATGACGGCAAGCTTTTTCTGCCTGTTGTGGGAAGCTGTTTGCTGCATATATCCTCCTCCCTTCTAGGGTGTATTCTTTCAGCTGGTCGTATCATAGCAGATATCTGGCATTTTTAATATTGCCATTTTTATTCTTCTTTCTAAGGCCAGATTTTACAAAGCAGGGTCCCGCTCCCACCCGCTCCTGAAAGTTTGACGAAAATTTACAAACAGTTTTTCCTCGTCTCTTGCATTTTTGGTTAAAGTGTGCTAACCTATAGTTATCTCTATAGAAAGTTGGTATCCCCTATGAAAATTCTGCGCGCAGCAGAAGACTATCTTGAAGCGATGCTGATGATGCAGAAAAAGCACGGCTACATCCGCTCGATCGATATTGCCGAATTTCTCGGCGTGACGAAGCCAAGCGTCACCTACACCACCAAGCGTCTCAAGGAAAACGGCTACATCACCATGGATAAGGACGGCCTCATCACACTCACTGATTCTGGCATGGAGATCGCCGCAAGCATGCTCGACCGGCACAAAACGCTCACAAAATTTCTCGTGAACCTCGGCGTGGACGAGATCACCGCCGAAACGGACGCGTGCAAAATGGAGCACGATCTGAGCGAGCAGAGCTACCGCGCCATCTGCGCCCATGCAGACCGGCATAGAAACACGCAAACAGACCATCTATAAGCTGACGCGCGCTCTGCGATTTTGCGGGGCGCGCGATTTTTGTCTTGATTTACAGGCTGCTTCGCGGTATGATGATGCGCGTAAACACGCAAAGGGGTTACGTTATGCCGGGACTTGGAACCATCATCAACACAGCCGCAATCGTTGCGGGCGGCCTTCTGGGACTGCTGTTCAAAAATCTGCTGACAAAAAGCATGGAAGACACGCTCTTAAAGGCCAGCAGCGTATGCGTGCTTTTCATCGGCATCGGCGGCGCGATGTCGCAGATGCTGAAAATTACAGACGGCGCGCTTATAACAAGCAGCAGCATGATGCTCATCATCTGCTTCGTGCTGGGCGGCCTCGTCGGAGAGCTTTTGAATATTGAAGGTGCATTTGAGCGCTTCGGCGCGTGGCTCCGCAAAAAGACGCACAACGAGTCGGATTCCGGCTTTCTCTCCGGCTTCATCCACGCCTCGCTCACGGTCTGCATCGGCGCGATGGCGATCGTCGGCTCGATTCAAGACGGGCTCCTCGGAGACGCTTCCCTTCTTTGCGCGAAAGCGGCGCTCGATGCGGTGATCATTCTCGTCATGACGGCCTCCATGGGAAAGGGCTGCATCTTCTCGGCGATCCCTGTCGCCATTTTACAGGGCGGTGTGACGCTTCTTTCGCGCGTGATCGCGCCCGTGATGACCGACGCGGCGATCGCGAGTCTGTCTTTTACGGGCTCTGTCATGATCTTCTGCGTGGGTGTGAATCTCATCTGGGGCAAAATGATCAAGGTCGCGAACCTGCTTCCGACGCTCGTTTTTGCCGTCATCTACACATTCCTATTCTGAGCATAAAAATATCCCGGCGACTGCGGCACAAGCTGCAATCGCCGGGATTTCGTTTATTCTTCCGTTCGCTCGCCGGACTGGATGCGCGTGATGTCGTACGGCACGGTCTGGTAGACAAAGTAATTGAGCCAGTTGCCGTAGAGCAGATGCGCGCACGAGCGCCACGTGACAAGCGGCGTTTTCTCCGGGTCATCGCCTGGGAAATAGTGCTCCGGCACGTGAATCGGCACATTGGCCGCCACATCGCGCAGATATTCCCGCTTGAGCGTGTCGCGGTCATACTCCGCATGCCCCATCAGAAAGACCTGCCGGCCGTCCTGCGTTTTGACGGCGTATACGCCTGCGGTTTCCGAGCACGAGAGGATCTTGAGCTCCGGCACCTTTTCGATGTCCTCGCGCAGGATCGTCGTGTTTCTCGAATGCGGCACCCAGAACTCGTCGTCAAAGCCGCGGAAAAGCATGAAGTTCGGCTCCTCCACCGTGTGGCGGAACACACCGAAAAGCTTCTCCGGAAGCGGCCGCTTGGGAACGCCATAATGATAGTAAAGCCCCGCCTGCGCGCCCCAGCAGATGTGAAGCGTCGAGTGGACGTGTGTCTTCGACCACTCCATGATCCGGCACAGTTCCGGCCAGTAGTCGACCTCTTCAAACGGAAGGTGCTCCACCGGCGCGCCGGTGATGATGAGGCCGTCGAAGTTCTGGTCCTTCACCTCGTCAAACGTCTTGTAAAACGCCAGCATGTGCTCCTGCGAGGTATTTTTCGATACATGGCTCCGCGGCGCGACGAGCTCGAGCTCGATCTGCAAGGGCGTATTTCCGAGCACGCGGGCAAACTGCGTCTCCGTGTCGACCTTCGTCGGCATCAGGTTCAGAAGCAGAATGCGCAGCGGACGGATGTCCTGCTTGATGGCGCGCGTTTCGGTCATCACGAAGATGTTTTCCTGCCGGAGCGTCTGGGTCGCGGGGAGCTGATTGGGAATTTTAATCGGCATTTGGGATAGCCTCCAGTGCGTTCGCGATATCGGAAATCAGATCTTCCTTGTTCTCTAACCCGCACGAGAGCCGAATGAGTCCCGCCGGAACACCGGCGGCCTTCAGCTGCTCGTCGGTCATCTGCCGGTGCGTTGTGGAAGCCGGGCTCAGGCAGCACGTCCTCGCGTCGGCCACATGTGTCTCGATCGCGGCAAGCTTTAATTCCCGCATGAATACGCCCGCCGCTTCGCGTCCGCCTCTTAGCTCAAAGCACACAACGCCGCACGAACCGTTCGGAAGATACTTCTGCGCGGTTTTATAGTAGGGGTCTGTCGGAAGACCGCAGTAGTGGACCGTTTCGACCTTCGGGTGCTTTGAAAGGTACTCTGCCACCGCCTGCGCGTTTTCGCAGTGGCGCGGCATGCGCACATGCAGGCTCTCGAGGCCCAGATTCAAGTAGAATGCGCTCTGCGGCGACTGCATCGAGCCAAAGTCCCGCATCAGCTGCGCGGTGCATTTCGTGATGAACGCGCCCGCGTTTCCGAACTTCTCGGCATACGTTACGCCGTGGTAGCTCTCGTCCGGCGTGCAGAGGCCGGGGAATTTGTCTGCATGCGCCATCCAGTCGAACTTCCCGCCGTCGACGATCGCGCCGCCGAGCGCCGCCGCGTGGCCGTCCATGTACTTGGTCGTCGAATGCGTCACAATGTCCGCGCCCCACTCGATCGGGCGGCAGTTGATAGGCGTCGCAAATGTGTTGTCGACGATGAGCGGCACGCCGTGTCGGTGCGCAGCCTGCGCGAAGCGCTCGATGTCCAGAACCGTGAGCGCCGGGTTTGCGATCGTCTCGCCGAAGACGGCCTTCGTGTTTGGGCGGAACGCCGCCTCGAGCGCTTCTTCCGAGCAGTCTGGCGCAACAAACGTCGCCTCCACGCCCATTTTTGCCATCGTGACGGAGATGAGGTTGAACGTGCCACCGTAGATGCTCGACGACGCGACAATATGATCGCCGTTCGAGGCGATGTTGAAGAGCGCAAAGAAGTTTGCCGCCTGCCCGGAGGCCGTCAGCATGGCCGCTGTGCCGCCCTCGAGCGCGCAGATCTTCGCCGCTACCATGTCGCAGGTCGGATTTTGCAGACGCGAGTAGAAATACCCCTCAGCCTCGAGGTCAAAGAGCTGTCCCATGGCCTCGCAGGTGTCGTATTTGAACGTGGTCGACTGGATGATTGGAATCTGGCGCGGCTCGCCCGACCCCGGGGTATAGCCCGCCTGAACGCAATTGGTCTCGATGTGGTTTTTTACTTCGCACATGATACATTCCCCTTTCGGCGTTTCTGTATTTGTTACGGTAAATACGGAAGGATCTCTTCCATAGACGAAAACAGCGCGTCTGCGCCGCAATGCTTCAGCACCTCCGCCGGACGGTAGCCCCAGGTCGCCCCGGCGGCAAAGAAGCCCATGCGGCTGGCAAACTCCATGTCCGTATCGCCGTCTCCGACGTAGAAGACCTCCTCCGGCTCGCAGCCGAGCTCGCTCAGAAGCAGATATCCCGCATCCGTCGCGGGCTTGAGCGGCCTTACACCATTGTTGCCCCAGACGACGCAAAACGGCGCGTCCGGGAAATAGCGGGCAATGATTTTCTTCGCCGTCGCTTCGGTCTTGTTCGACAGTACCGCGAGCAAATAGCCGCGCTCGTGAAGCGTCCGGATGGTTTTTTCTACGCCCGGGAAAAACCGCGTGTGCTCGGCGCAGTGCTCCGGGTAATAGGCAAGATAGAAGCGCAGAACCTTTTTGATATCCTCCTCGCTCGTTCCGGGCGGGACGGCTCTGGCTACAAGCTTCGGAATGCCGTTTCCGATATACGTCCGGTACTCTTCCATCGTATGCCCCGGCAAGCCGCAGTGAGAGAGCGCCTTGTCCGCGCACGCGGCGAGATCATACAGGGTGTCCAGAAGCGTCCCGTCCAGATCGAAGACGGCGGCGCGGAATTTTTGTTTGCTCATATGTACTCTCCATGCTTTGCACAGGCGGGAAGCGGAACGCTCCGCTCTCCTTTCTGCCAATTACGAATTTGCCTCTCCGTGCGCTTTCTGGACGGCCTTCACGATCCGCGCGATGGCCGCGCTCAGAACCGCGTTCACGCCGAGCTCCACGAGGAAGTTCACGCCGATAAACGCCACGAAGAAATAATAGACGATGTCCGTTCCGCCCGCAAAGTCCTGCAAAATGGGGTGGAAGACTGTGAGCATACCGACGGCGAAAACACCTGTGTTCACAATCGGCGCGCAAATGGCCGCCGCGATGCAGCCGAGCGTCTGGTTATTAGAGAGCGCCTTATAGACGAGTCCCGCGACATAGCCGCAGAGCACGGCCTTTCCGACGCAGACAAGCGTCAGCCAGAAGGGGCTCGCCACCCAAAGCAGGTTTGTAAACTTGTCGGTTCCGGCAATGCCCGCGATCAGGCAGACAACGCCGAATACGCCGCCAAGGAACGCGCCTGCGCCAGGGCCAAAGAGGATCGCACCCACGACGATAGGAACCAGCGTCAGGGAAATCGGCACGGGGCCGATTTTGATACCGGTCGCGACGGTTTGCAGGACGACCACCAGCGCAGCAAGCAGCGCCAGCGACGTCAGACGGACAACGGATGTGTGTTTTCTGTTTTTCATACGTACCTCCAGCTCTCGCTCCGGCACCTTCGTCCGGATGCAATGCCTCATTTTTTTCGGTCGCATCGCTCAGCCTCAGTCAACCGCCTGATTCTGATCGAAACGACCTGTTTGTGTTTGATGCGTTTTCCAAACACAATGGGTAAATTACGCGAAGCTTCGCGGAATTTCAGTATTACAAGATTTCCTCCTCGACGGGCGGCTTGTAGTCCTCCTCCGGGATCTGCATCTGCTGGCCGGACTGCATGGCCTGCCACTGCTCTTTTGTAATCAGCAGCTGCCGCGGCTTCGAGCCCTCAAAATGGCCGACAATGCCGCGCTCTTCCATCTCATCCATGATGCGCGCAGCTCTCGCGTAACCGAGCTTCAGCCTGCGCTGGAGCATGGAAACGGAGGCCTGCCCGGTCTCCAGGATTACATCGACCGCGGCCGGGAGCATTTCGTCTCCGCCGTCGTCGGCGCTGTCGACCGATACATTCGATGCAGACGTGTCCTTGCTGCCCTTGCCGCTCTCGGCGGCCTTCTTATCAATTTCGGCCATGACCTCGTCGGAATATTCCGCCGTATTCGAGCGCTTGATGAACGTTACGACCTCCTGCACCTCGTCGTCGGTGATGAAGCAGCCCTGCACACGCTTGGGCTTTCCCTGCCCCAGCGGCGCATAGAGCATGTCGCCCTTACCGACCAGCTTCTCTGCGCCCGCCGTATCCAAAATGATACGAGACTCCATCGCGGAGGCCACCGCAAAGGCAATACGAGACGGGATATTCGCCTTCATTAGGCCAGTAATCACGTCGGCAGAAGGTCTCTGCGTCGCGATGACCAGATGCATGCCCGCCGCACGGCCCATCTGCGCCACGCGGCAAATGGACTCCTCGACCTCCTTGGCCGCAACCAGCATCAGGTCTGCCAGCTCGTCGATCACAACCACGATCTGCGGCATGGTCTCAAACTCGCCGCTGGAGCGCGCCTCCTTGTTATAAGACGCCAGATCGCGCACGCCCGCGTCCGCCATCAGACGGTACCGGCGCATCATCTCTGTCACTGCCCACTGCAGCGCGCCCGCCGCCTTCTTGGGGTCGGTCACGACAGGAATGAGCAGGTGCGGAATGCCGTTATAAATGCCGAGCTCAACCATTTTGGGGTCCACCATGATGAGCTTGACCTCTTCTGGCTTCGCCTTATAGAGAAGCGATATGATCAGCGAGTTCATGCACACCGACTTACCGGAGCCGGTCGTACCGGCGATGAGCAGGTGCGGCAGTCTTCCGATGTCGCCGATGATGCGGTTGCCGCCGATGTCCTTGCCGACGGCAAAGGAGACCTTCGATTTGCTCTTTTCAAACTCCGGCGAGTCGATCACATCGCGCGCCAGAACGGTCGACACCACGCGATTCGGTACCTCAATACCGACCACGGAAATTTTCTCGGGAATTGCCGCGATGCGAACACCCGACGCGCCGAGTGCCAAAGCAATATCGTCCGCGAGATTCGTCACCTTTGAGAGCTTCACACCCCGGCTGAGCTCGAGCTCATAGCGGGTGACCGACGGGCCGCGCGTAACGTTGATGATCGTCGCCTCAATGCCGAAGGACTTGAGCGTATCGCTGAGCCGTTCGGCGTTCTGGCGCATTTCCTCGGTTCCGTCGTGCGCCGCGCCGGAGCCCTGCTTCAATAAAGATACCGGCGGATACTGATATGCGGGAGGCTCCGGCGCGCTCGCGATTTCCTGCGCAATGGCCGCAGCTTCAAGGCGCACGTCGTTCTTCTTGATTTTATCGTCCGCTGCCGGCTCTAACGGTGCAAGCTCTTCCTCGATCGCGGCGACAGCCGCCTCCGGCTTTGGAAGGGGCTTATTTGCCGCGCTGGCCGCCGATAAAAACGCAGCCTCGGGCGCAGGAGAAATGGGGGCGGGCGCTGCCGGGTGCGGTGTGAAGGCCGGCTTTTCCGGCGCTTCCTCCTGCGGATTAACTTCTTCCGCATGCGTCCGGTTCGGCACGACAAGCGGCGGTTCTTCCCGGCGCAGCTCGTCCAGATTCAAAGGCGGAAGCTTCTTGGGAAGCGTCTCCTGCTCCGGAACCTCTGCCTGCGCAGGATACTCGGGTCTCACGGCCAGAATGTCCGGCCCATCGGATGCTTCCCGGCCTGCCTCCTGCCGCTGCTGCTTGCGGCTTTCCTCGACAAAAACGTCCGGCCGCATCGGCTTTTTCTCCGACTTTTCCTTCCGCTCCTGCACGGGAAGCGGCGGCTCGTCCACAGGAAGATCAAACTCCGAAGCCTTCGCGCGGCGGCGTTCCATCTGCTGCTCAACGTGGTCAATGTGCTTCTGCGCCACGTGGTTCACGATCCGCTCGGCGGGGTCGGGATGCTCGCGTTTCGGCTCGTCATATTCGATTCTGGGGCGGTTCTTGATCGCGGTAATGATCCCGCTGACCGTCATGTTAAGGCTCGTAATAAGCTCGAGTGCCAGCGCCGCCAGCAGCACAATGACCGCGCCGATGCGGCTGATGATGAGCTCGAGCGTCTGCGCCAGAAGCCCGGACACAACGCCCGCGCAGCTGCCGTCCAGACCGCCGTCCCAGAGCTCGGAGAACATGTCAATCGACCATTCCGCGCCCTCCTGCCCGCCGACCAGCTGCACCAGCGCGCCGATGGTCACGGCCAACAAAAAACTGCATGTTACGCGCAGCGCGACAGGTCTTCCGTCATGCAGCAGCAAAATCAGAAAACCCATCACGAACGAAAACGGCAGTATGTAAAGTCCCGAGCCGATGAGCCCCTTGAAAAGCCCGATCAGCAGCGACAAAAGCGCGCCCTTGATGCCAAGGCAGCCCAGCACCGTACACAGCGCCAGCACCAGACACACGCCCGCGCCGACCTCGCGCCGGATGGGCGTCTGTGTCTTCGCTTTGGATTTCGAGCCCTTTGACGTGCTTTTCCGGCTGCCGGAGGATTTCCCGGTTAATTTGCTGCCGGAGGCACGTTTTTTTGTTTGCTTTTCCGCCATGAGGCTCCGTCCTTTCAGGAAATCAGGGACAGCAGCAGCGTCACAAGCCCCGCGCCCCAGCAATAATAGCAAAAACCGCCGAATTTTCCGCGCTGGACAACCAGCCGCAGAAAATAGATGGCAAAGTAGCCCGACACAAACGCGCAGGCCACGCCGGCCAGATACATTGGCACATAGCTCCACTCCACACCCGTCGAGAACACCTTGATGATCGACACCAGATTTGCGCCGAGCACCGCCGGAATGGAGAGCAGGAACGAAAATTTCACGGCAAAGCTCCGCTCAAAGCCGCGCAGCATGCCAAAGCTGATCGTCGTCCCGGAGCGCGACAGCCCCGGCACGACCGCGACCGCCTGCGCAAGACCGACTACCAGCGCGTCCGCCGTTGTCGAGCTCCGCTCGTCCTTGTTGCCGTGCCCCATGCGGTCGGCGGCAAAGAGCAGAAAGCCCGTCAGGATAAACGCGAAGCCAATGAAAAACGTGTTCTGGTAGAGAGACTCCACCACATTCGATAAAAACACCGCCGGGATGAGCGGAAGCGTCGCGATGATGAGAAAGCTGATCAGCCGCCGCTCACGCCGGTTGGGCCTCAATCCTCGCGGGGTTCTTCGGATGTGGAGCATGCGCGCAAACTCCGTCACAACCTCACGTACATCCTTCCAGAACGCGAGAATGACCGCCGCCAGCGTCCCTAAATGCAGCAGCACGTCAAAGAGCATGTGGTTTTCCATATCGCCGATGGCGAGAAAGTTTTGCAGCACCGCCAGATGGCCGGAGCTCGAGATCGGCAGAAACTCCGCCACGCCCTGCACCAGCCCCAGCAAAACGGCATTCCAATAGGTCATAGACAATCCTCCAAGGTTGAAGCGGCCAAGGCCGCGTAAAAATCTCATACTGATTTATATTATCACAACCCAGAGAATAATTCCAGACTTTTTAGCCGTTTGTCTCCCCGTTTGACTCCCCGCGGCGCTTTTTTCCGCGCGCGATCTGCCGGTGAAGATAGCTAAGCGCGTCAGACAACGTCCCAAGCTCGTCCATAAGCCCGGACTTGACCGCCTCCGCGCCATAAAGGACCGTTCCCACATCCGTCGCCATGTTCCCAGTCGCCATCATGTAGCGCTCAAAATCCTCGCGGGAAATGCGGGAGTTTTCGGTCACGAAGTCCACGATATGGTCCTGAATCTGGTCAAAATAATGATACGTCTGCGGCGCGCCGACGACTAACCCCGTCATACGCACAGGGTGCACCGTCATGCTGGCTCGCGGCGCGATGATCGCGCGTTTGGCAGAAACGGCCAGCGGAATCCCGATCGAGTGGCCGCCTCCCAATACAAGAGATACCGTCGGCTTTTTCATCCCCGCAATCAGCTCCGCAATCGCGAGCCCCGCTTCAATGTCGCCGCCGACGGTATTGAGTAGCAGCAGAAGCCCGTCGATGTCTTCCGACTCCTCGACCGCCGCCAGCAGCGGGATCACGTGCTCGTACTTCGTCGTTTTGTTCTGCGATGGTGCGACGTAATGCCCTTCAATCTGTCCGATGACGGTGAGGCACTGGATGGTGTGCTTTCGGTTTTTGGTAACGACCGCGCCGCCCTCGCGGATCTGCTTCTGACGGTCGGAAAGGTCTTCGTTTTCTTCTTCGGCTTCGTCCGTTTCCTGCATGGAAAAAGACGAGCGTTTCTTTGTGCTTTTCATGCCGCAGCGCTCCTTTTGAATTAAGATGCGCTTAGTTTTCACAGAAAATGCGGAATCATACGCGGCACAAACTTTCACGTATATCAGTATAGCACGCTTTTACGCATCCTGCAAGGGCAAAGCGCAAACATGTCCGCCGATGTCCTGTAAATACATAGTATGCACGTTTTGCAGGGTTTAACTGTATTTCCTGCAATTTCATGCAGTTTATTCACAATTTACGATTGACTTTTCTCGCGAAATATCCGATAATGATAGAAACAGCGTCACATTCTCCCCCCGTGACACAGAGCTTCGCGGTACAGCCGCAGAAAGGTAAGGCTTTGAAATGTCCGATTTTACAAAGATCCCCATGAAAACGCCGCTTGTGGAAATGGACGGCGACGAGATGACCCGCATCATCTGGAAAATGATCAAAGATATTTTGCTGACCCCCTATGTTGACCTGAAAACGGAGTATTATGACCTTGGTCTGGAATACAGAAATGAAACGGATGATCAGGTAACTGTTGATGCAGCAGAGGCTACAAAGAAGTACGGCGTTGCAGTGAAATGTGCCACTATCACTCCTAATAAGGCAAGAATGGAAGAGTATACCTTAAAGAAAATGTACAAGAGTCCTAACGGAACGATTCGTGCAATTCTCGACGGAACTGTTTTTCGTGCCCCAATCGTAGTGAAGGGTATTGAACCATGTGTTAAGAACTGGAAGAAACCGATCACCATCGCACGTCATGCCTATGGTGATGTATATAAGAACACAGAGATGTATATTGACGGCCCCGGAGATGCTTATCTGGTATTTGAAGGTGCAGACGGACAGCAGAGAAAAGAGCTGATCCATCATTATGAGGGACCGGGTGTGCTTCAGGGTATGCACAATCTGGATGATTCTATCACAAGTTTTGCAAGATGCTGTTTTAATTATGCACTGGATACAAAACAGAACCTGTGGCTTGGCGGCAAGGATACGATTTCCAAGATTTATGACGGACGTTTTAAGGAAATCTTTGCAACTATTTATGAAGATGAGTTTAAGGAGAAATTCGAGGCAGCAGGCATTGAATATTTCTACAGCCTGATCGATGATATCGTAGCTCGTG
>ENA-ORTY01002377-ORTY01002377.1-human-gut-metagenome-genome-assembly--contig:-NODE-2377-length-18124-cov-10.163595_pt1 | contig 18124 bp, 15 predicted proteins | sample MGYA00241917_ERZ509198 | MGnify/ENA primary metagenome ERZ509198 (study PRJEB26280, sample SAMEA2338857) | human gut metagenome | biome: human gut; feature: human-associated habitat; material: faeces...
TTTTTCGATTTTTTGTACCTATATAAGTGAAGGGGTTTTTAAGCCGCATTTCAAAAAATCCAGTGAGGAGGTTCAAACGATATGTACGATACCGCAAGACGGGTCGCACTCGTCAAGCAGCGGGTGCGGGAAAACACCCGCCGGAGGCAGCGACGCGAGGCAATAAGCCTCTCCGCTTTCTTCCTGATGTTATTCACGGCACTTGCCGGGGCGGCGGACGCACTTATAGTGCGGGGACAGACCGCCGCATGGGGCGTGTTCGGCACGAGGCTGCTGCGGGAGGACGCAGGCGGCTATGTGCTGGTGGCCGTCGTCTCCTTTGCCGCGGCGGCGGCGATCACCGCGCTGTGCATTCGGCTCAGAAACAGGAAAAATCAGAAAAAAGGCGGGACAAACAAGCCCGCCCGATACGAACAGGAGGAGAAAAGCCAATGAAGAAACGAATACTCAGCATACTGCTCGTCTGCTGCATGGTGCTGACGCTGCTGCCGGCGACCGCGTTTGCGGCGGAGGTAGAGACCGGCGCACGTGCATCGAACCCGGGCGGTCTGTGCGAACACCACCCGGAGCATGACGAGGCCTGCGGCTATACCGAAGGGACAGCGGAAATTCCCTGTTCCCATGAACACACGGAGGAATGTCATAGTCTAATAACCCGGTGCGTCCATGCGCATACGGCGGAATGCTACACGGCGGAAAGCGTGTCGGAGAATGCCGACGGCTTATCGGAGGCAGAGAACGCAGCACCGACGGAATGCGTTCACGCGTGCACCGAGGAAAGCGGCTGTATCCTTCAAACATCAGACTGCAAGCACGCGCATGACAAGGATTGCGGCTATGCACCGGCTTCCATGGGGAAGCCCTGCACCTATTTATGTGAGATTTGCGATTCCAAGGACGGAAAAACGCCAATGCCTCTGCTCGGGGCAGCCCGTCCCGCTGCCACCCAATACACCTATACGCTGCATTACGATGCCAACGGCGGCAGCGGTGCGCCGCCAAGTCAAAGCGAGACCAGCTCGGAATTATCTGTATGGATTCCCATATCAGAAAAAATTCCAACCCGTGACGGGTATACCTTCAAGGGTTGGGCGGATAGCCCGAATGAGAATCCGAGATATCTTCGCGAAGAGGGATATTATTGGAATTACCTGATGGTACATCCGTCTTTGAACGAAACCATCTACGCCATATGGGAGGTGCACAATCATAACTGGGGCGAATGGATCTCCAACGGCAACGGAACGCACACACGCACCTGCATCACGGACAGCAGCCATACCGAAACAGGCAACTGCTCCGGCGGCAAGGCCACCAGCACAGAGAAGGCCATTTGCGAAACCTGTCATACGGCCTACGGAGAACTTTTGCAGCTCACCAAAACGGTCATCACCACCCCGCCCACGCTGCCCTCTGAGGGGTATGTCGGCGATCAGTACCTTGATGGAGATCTTGAAGGCGGCGAAGCAAAGGTCGAGGGGACGGACATCGTTGTTCCCGGCTCGTTCCGCTTCAAGCACAATTGGGGCGGCGTAGTAGACCCGGGCGAAAACCGCATGGAAATCCTCTTTACCCCCGACGATACGGAGACATACGCCACGGCGGAATGTATCGTCACCGTGACGGGGATTAAGCACACGATCACAAGTGTCACAGAGGAAGTCCTCCCCGACAAGCCGTTGGGCACGGCGTTTGAGGATCTGTGGCTTCCTCACTTCGTCGAGGTAAAGACCAACACCGGCGCGACCTTCGGTCACATCCCCGTGACATGGGACGGCTCCTCCTATGACCCGAACGCTCTTGGCGAGCAGATCATTACCGGCCAGCTGCATGTTGAAATGAGCTTCTACGCGGAGGAGCTGGAGCCGACAAGCACGGTCAAGGCCATTGCCAGAATCACGCTCATTGGCGACGAGCCCATTGTGCCAACGCTGGATCCGCCCACCTACTCCAGGCAGATATACAGCGGCGATTTTTGCCAGCTCGCCTTTTCCGACGAGTATCTTTCCGGCGGAAAAGCCACGGCAGATGGCGAAACGGTTCCCGGCGTGTTCACTCTGAACGAGGAGCAGGAATTATACGGCTACTGGCGGAGAGATGGCGGGCTTGTTCAGGTGGGACCGCTAGCGCTCAAGGTCACCTTCACACCCGATGACCTGCAGAAGTACACCACGGCGGAATGTACCGTCAACGTGGACGTCATTCCCCGCAAATTCAGGCAAGCCAATACATCGTATATTGACAATAAAAAGATTGGAACAGCCTTTGAGGATCTCGGTCTGCCGAACGCGTTCTATTTCTTCGCGGAGGCCGATGAACCAAACCACGAGGGAAGCGGGCTGAACGGCAATGTGCCCGGCATCATCAAGTGGGACGATTCAAACTACGACCCCAATTCTTATGAGGAGCAGACCATCTACGGCGAGGTTAACCGCGCCGAATTTGAGAAGTATTACATCGTACCCGAGGGCGCCGACCTCAGAGGAGTAATCAAGGTCACGCTGCAGGCAGACCCGGCCGAGACGGAGATAACGCAGCCGCCCGTATTCCGGTGGAGGAACGGCGATTTTGCGCAGCCCGACAATACCATGTTCGTCGACAGGAGCTTCCAGATGGGAGCCACAGGCGGGGAAACCGCCGATCTTGTGGACGGCATGGCAAAGGTCAAGGGAACGGATACCGTCGTCCCCGGCACGTTCTCCTTCAAGGAGGGTACGCCCAGATGGTTTGACGAGCTGGGCGAGAACGTTGTGACGGTGGTATTCACGCCGACTGACCAGCACGGCTACAGGACGGCGGAGACCACGATCAAGGTCAACGTCATCAAAAATACCTTCAAGCGTTGCGAGGAGCCGGATCCCATTACGGAGAAAAAACTCGGCACGACCTTTGCAGGGCTTAACCTGCCAGAAATTGTGGTCGTCGAGGCTATCGACGGGCTCAGGGTTGGCATGGAGGTTTCGTGGGAGGAATCGTCCTATGACGCGCAGTCCACGGCTTGGCAGACCATCCCCGGTACGCTGGTATTCGACGCTAACGACGAGCACAAGTATCAGCAGCCGGAGCCTGCGGTAACAGCCGCGATCCGGGTGAAGCTCCTAGGTCCGGAGGATGCGCCGGCGATTACTACCACGACGCTGCCCGGCGGCACGGTCGGCTCGCCGTACCACCATCAGCTTCAGGCAACCGGGGGAGGCTTCATTCTGTGGGAGCTTTTCAGTGGCGAGCTACCCGATGGCTTGACGCTGAAACAAACCACCGGCGAGATCAGCGGCACGCCCACTGCGGAACAGACCGCCCAATTTACCGTTCGAGCTCTCAACAGCGTGGGCAACGATAAGAAGGAACTGTCTATTACGATAACCAACGCCCCCGCCGCCGAGCACACCATCACCGTCACCACAGCGGGCGGCGGAACGGCTTCTGCAAGCTCCACCTCGGCGACAGCCGGAACAGAAATCACCCTGACTGCCACGCCAAACACCGGCTATCACTTCAAGGAGTGGCAGGTCGAATCTCTGGCAGGACTTGTAATCACCAACAACAAGTTCACCATGCCGGACACCAATGTGGAGGTCAAAGCTGTCTTCGAGAAGGACGCGCCGCCTACACCCACCGATCCCGGCAAGCCCAGCATCAGCGTCACCGGAGCCTACACCTACAATGGCTCCGAGCATACCGCAACCGTGAGCGGTTATAATCCCGCCACAATGGACATCGCAGGCAACACCGCCACAGACGCAGGCGATTACACCGTTCGCGTCACATCCAAGACCGGCAGATGGGCGGACGGCAGCACTGGGGCCGTGACCGCAGCGTGGAGCATCGGCAAAGCCACGCAGGAAGCGCCTAACGGCTTGATCGGTGTCGCGCCCACTACCGAGGGCGGCAGCGACGGCAAGATCACCGGCGTGGATGCAACGATGGAATACCGTGCGGAGAGCGAGACTATCTACACCACCTGCACCGGTATCGAGATTGAAAACCTGCCTGCCGGCAATTATTTCGTCCGCTATGCGGAGGATCACAACCACTTTGCCAGCCCCGATGCGGAGGTCACAGTGGGTGAGGGTACGCCGCTTGCGGATTGTACAATCACCTTCAACGCAAGCGGCGGCAGCGGCAGCATGGATTCCGTGACCGTCAATGCAGGGACAATTTACATCCTGCCCGCCTGCGGCTTCACTGCTCCCGCCGATCAGGAGTTCAAGGCTTGGGAAATCGGCGGCACGGAGTACAAGGTGGGAGATTCCTACACCGTGCTCGTGGATACCGAAATCAAGGCGCTGTGGGAAAACAGCGTTATTACCCCCACCACCTACACCGTCACCGTCAGTAATGACGGAAACGGCACGGCTTCCGCCTCTCATGCAAAGGCTGCGGCCGGCACGGAAATCTCCCTGACCGCTACGCCCCAAATCGGCTACCACTTCAAGGGGTGGCAGGTCGAATCTCCAGCAGGACTTGTAATCACCAACAACAAGTTCACCATGCCGGACGGCAATGTTGATGTCAAGGCCATCTTCGAGAAGGACGCACCTCCTGCGCCCACCGAGTTCATCGTCACTTTTGACGGCAACGGCGGTACGCCCTCTGTCGGCAGCATGACCACCACCGATCGGAAGCTGACCTCTCTGCCCAGCGCCTCCCGAAGCGGCAGTTACAGCTTCTACGGCTGGTACACCGAAAAGAGCGGCGGAACAAAGATCACGACGGATACCGTATTCCATGCAAATGCCACCGTCTACGCCCACTGGACCTACACCGGCGGCGGTGGCGGCGGCTACAATCCACCCGTCACCTACTACACGCTGCGCTTTGAAACAGGCGGCGACAGTGATATTCCCAGCGTGCAGGGAACGTACAATACCTACATTGACCTGACAAAGTACGTCCCGACCTGGCGTGGACATGCCTTTATCGGCTGGTACAGCGAACGCAGCCTGACGAACAAGGTTTCCGGTGTTTATCTGACGAAGGATATGACCGTGTATGCAGGCTGGCGCGTGGACGAAAATCCGGGCACAGACGTGAATCCCTTTACCGATATTTCTGAAAAGGACTGGTTCTACGGCGATGTGATGTTCGTCTACGAAAACGGATTGATGCTCGGTACGAGCAAGACCCTGTTCAGTCCGCATGGGACGGTGATGCGCGGCATGATGGCGACCATTCTCTGGCGCATGGAGGGCAGCCCCGTACCGAAGGGCAAAAACAGCTTTACCGATGTGGAGGCCGGAAAGTGGTACGCTGACGCGATCACATGGACGGCGGAGAACGGCATTTTCGCGGGCTACGGCAAAGACAAGTTTGGCCCGGACGATCCCATCACCCGCGAACAGCTTGCAGCCATCTTCTACCGCTACGCAGACTACAAGGGCTACGATCTGACCGTCAAGGGAGATCTGGACAAGTTCAAGGACGCGGACAAGATCACGGATTACGCAAAGACGGCGATGCAATGGGCGGTCGGCAGCGGCCTTGTGAAGGGAAAATCCGGCAATCTGCTTGACCCGCAGGGCACGGCGACCCGCGCTGAGATCGCCGCCATGCTCCACCGCTTCATTGAGAAGTATGAGCTGGTGCAGGGCAAGGCTCCCGGCGGTCTGATGGGCTGGATCGACCCGAAGCGGCTGCAAATCCCAAAGACCGGCGACAGCAGCGTGTGAGGCTTGTGGGGGATCTCCCTCTGTACATCTCTTGCCGGATGCCTTGCGCTGACCACATGGCAGATCAGGCGGCGTGAGGAAGAAGCGCTGCAAATCATCGAAAAGTAAACAGGCTCACCTTTAGGGGTGCGGGCAAATAGCCCCGCGCCCCTTTTCGGTTTCATTCGTCAGGAAAGGCGGTTGCTCTTTTGAACAACCGCCTTTCGCCATTTCTATCCGATTTGAGCAGAAAGGAAATCAGTCTATAACAAAAGAGTACGGGAGGTGTCGCTGATGCGGCTTGCCGCCGCACTTCTTCGCCGTGGGCTGCCGCTCCCCGCCGCTCTCCGTTTGGATTCGACCGCAACACCGAACAAAAACATCCAAAGAGCCGGTCGCCTCTTATAAGGAGGTCAGGATCGGCAAGACCCTCTATCGCGTGACAAGCGTGTTTTCCGGCGAAAAGGACCTTGGCAGGACGCTGGAGCAGCTTGCAGTGCGCCGCGCCATGACAGAGCTGGACGCTCCCGCGACCGCGCAGCCCTGTCACGCATCGTAACTGTACTCTTACAGCACCAGCCATACATACAAAAAGGTCTTTTTTATAATTAAACACACACTAATTCATCTGACATTTCTCTATGAGCGTATCATAGATTCTCTTTGTTTCTGATTCATCTGCGCCATTTACCACCAATATTTTTCCGCCTATATCCATAACTACATATGAGTGGCAGGATGCATGGGTGTAGCGGATATAATCTCCATAAATATCATCTCTAAAATTTCCCATACCATACTTCAGGTTTCCCATACCATTTGTTCTGCGATCATTCCCATTCTGAAATAAATTTTCTTTGTATGAGATACTGTCAATCTGCTCATAATCCACTGTATAATCACTCCATCCCTGTGCCTCAACAGTAAAATCATTATCATGGAAACTGATATCAATACTCCCCCAGAACAAAGTCCATATAGTAAATATTATGACAAGAACTGATACGATTACATATATCACGATTGTTTTCTTGTTATACTGGATTTTTAATTTTTCTCCGGCTGCCATTTTTTTCTTATAAAAAAGATAAGAATAAAGAATGCTGACAATTGCAGCAGCCATAATGCTCACAATATACAAAACCAAAGCAGCAATGCTTTCTCCAAAAAGGCCGCAAAGCATACATAGGACACCTGATGCCACCCATAATTTTCCACTAAATCTATGAGTTGCACTCCAGTTTTCTTCATCCTGCAGTGTCCATACAACCCTGATTCCTATGGTGTTATTCTGTTTCACCTTCGGCAAATAATTTCCTATGATCATAAGCAGTAATCCTGTTCCAAAGTAAATTACTGCCATAAACAGATTCTCACTATCCGCATCCATACTGATCAGTCTTGCCATACCATTATAGATTAATGCGGTAACAGGTATTATCCATATGACCATCCCTATAACCTTGCTGCTCTGCTGTCTGTTCCTGTTGTCATAAAAGATGATTGTCACCAGTATACAATCTGTCACTACAAAAAACACGTTTATCCATATGCTCTGCGCCATCGTAAAACCCACCAAAATTCCTGCAAGCATTACCAGTACAGAACAGATCAATGTACCTTTATATTTTTTAATCATTTCCTTCATGATCCGATGCCCCCTTTAAGTCTGTGATCCACAACATAACATCTTCCAATACAGAAGTATTTAGTTCATAATAAATAAATTTTCCTTCCCTTCTGCTCCTGATCAGATCAGCATCCTTTAATATTGCCAGATGTCTGGATATGGACGCCCCCGTCACCGAAAAATGTTCACATATCTCTCCTGCTGAAAGCCGTCCGCCCTTTAACAAATTTAAAATCTCACGTCGTATTGGATCTGCCAGTGCTTTCAGTGTATCCTGTAATCCCAATAGTTCATCACAGCCTTTCATTTAACATTTAACCTAATTGTTAAATATAATATAGTATAAGAACCTTCATATGTCAAGTACAGTCTCCTACTGCTTATTACTTTTGCAGCCTTCGCGTTACTGTTCATACACCACTATCCCGAGACATACAAGCCAAAATCCCATTGCCGCAGGCAATCTGGAATGAAATTTTGGCTACGTTACTGTGAACGGAGTGAACAGTGTATATTCCGACCAATGAGCCGGAATTTGCAGATCACCATAGTCTTGTCATCGACCTTTTTGATTTTCTATTTTCTCACCTTCTTTTTACATCCATTACCCCAAAAGGGTAAAAAAATAGCCATCTGAATGGTTAGTCCAAATGGCTTATGTGATAATCCTTACTGGATTATTTATTCTTTTCTTTTAGTTTTAAGATATATTCTTCTTCTGCCTGTTCTAATCGTTTCTGAATAGCTTCCTCCGATGGCAACTGCGATTTTATTTCTTGTAAGCGTATATTATCGTAAGTTGCGACTCCCATAGGTGTCTCTATTCCCTGAAAAGCCCACTGAACCTCTGTCTGAGCCTTATCTTTACATATCAGAAGACCAATTGTTGGATTATCGGATCCTGATTTCATTAACTCATTGACCGCATTTACATAAAAGTTAAGTTTTCCTGCAAACTCTGGTTCGAATGATACTGCTTTAAGTTCAACAACTACATAACAGCGAAGCTTAATATGATAAAAGAGCATATCTATTTTTCTTGTTTTACCAGCGACAATAATCTCTTTCTGTCTTCCTATAAAGGCAAATCCTGATCCAAGTTCTAGCAAGAAGCGTGTAATATTCTGCTCTAATGCATCTTCCAACTCTTCCTCATCACGTCCTATGAAAAGTGATACAAAGTTGAAATCATAAGTATCTTTTACGATTTCCTGTGCAAGTTTTCCTTGTATGGCAGGAAGTTTTTCCGCAAAATTAGTAAGTGCATTACCTGATGATTGGTATAAATTTGCTTTTATACAACCAACAAGTGTACTCCTGCTCCAGCTTTCTTCTATTGTTTTTCTCACATAAAATAAAGCTTCTTCTATTGTTTTACATTTTGTTACTATTTCCACATGATGTCTCCATGGTACAAATCCGAAGATTGCAGGAAATTCTATTTCTGCACCAGCTTGGTGCAGTTTTTTGATTTTCACTAATTTCTGCACCAACCTGTTGCAGTTTTAAGCTGTTTAAATCGATACTGTTTTCAATCGTATGAGCCATTTCTGAAAAGATATCGCTTGATGAATAAAACAAGTACCATTTTTTCATATTCCAAAGATTTCTTGCTGAAAAACCTTTTTCATCAGGAAATTCATTTTGTAAATCGAGACTTAACTGTTCTACAATTCCTTTTCCCCATTTTTCTTCCGCTTTTCTTTCTACTAAATATAATAAATTTCTCTGTGGAATTTTTTACACGAATATTGTTTATTTTCGTGCATTATATTGATATTTTCGTGCATTATACATATAATAGTTATATCAAAACAAATAAGGAAGTGATACTATGGCAAAAACAACAACCAGCAATATCAGTATCCGTATGGACAGTGATCTCAAAGCAGCAGCAGAGGCTCTTTACGAGGAACTTGGCATGAATCTCAGCACAGCCTTCAATATTTTTGTACGTCAGTCTTTACGCGAAAGAGGAATCCCTTTCAAAATCACAGAAGGGACGCCAAACAAAGAAACCGTCTCGGCAATGCTTGAGGCAGAAAGAATTGCAAAGGATCCATCTATTAAAGGCTATCATAATGTTGATGATTTTTTTGCAGACCTTGAAAAATAACCAGATACGAAATCAGAAACACTACGCAGTTTAAGAAAGACTATAAGCTTGCCAAACGACGTGGTATGAATATCACCTTACTGAAAGACATCATTACAAAACTTGCAAATGGTGAACCTTTAGGTGCCAGACATAAAGACCATCCTTTATCTGGTGACTGGATCGGGCACAGAGAATGCCACATCCAGCCAGACTGGCTTCTTGTATACCGAATCGAAAATGATATTCTTGTTCTCACTTTATCACGCACTGGCACACATAGTGATTTATTTAATATGTAGTTTATAAAATTATGCGCACCAGACAACCAGTGCGCATAGTTTTTATTTCACATATTCAGCAATCTTTTTCTTATCACATTTTTTTAAGCATTTCTGTAAATCTACATTTCTCTTTCGTTTAAATTCCATATTCCTTATATAACTGCTCACGTTTTTCAGGATCTGTCGATACAATCTGGATTTCTTCCGTTCTTTGATCCTGAATCAGCCGATTAATCAGAGTTCCTAAACGAGCTTCTCCTTCCGCCTTAAGCCTTTCTGATTCCAGTTCCAGAACTTTTCCTCCCATAACATCACCTATTCCTTTCCGGATATCCTCTTCTTTTTCGAAGATATGATCCGCTATCTTTACAATTAGTTTTGTCAGATTTGTATATAGTTCCGCTTTCCAAAAATACGCACCAGTCCAAAAGCCAATGCGTATTTTTTCTTCTTTATTTTTCTTCACTTCAACACAAAATCCCTCAACTCATCCCTCTTCCTCACATGCAGCTTATCAAAGATATCCGTCAGGTAATGTTTGACGGTGTTTAGGGAGATTCCGAGGTGGTCGGCGATTTCCTGGTTGCTCCAGTTGCGGCAGGCGAGCATGGCAATGGAGAATTCCATGGTTGTCAGGGCATCTGTGACGCTTCTGTCTGAGCCGGGGTTGTGGACTGCGATCCAGCCGCGGCTGAATGCGATGACTGCTTCTGACAGTTGCTTATAGAGCCCAGGGTTTTCTTTTCTCACAGTGGATTCCAGAAGACCCTGAAGCAGTCCATGAAGTTCGATAAAAGGCTCCAGAAGTTCATCCTTCGCTGCCATATGCCATGCAGTGAGCAGGGCTTCCTGGGCTTCTTTCTGGTGTTTCAGACTGATCTCACACATGGCAACCATGCAGTACAGGTAAATCATGCTGATGGGATGTGTGCCATCTTTTTATCCTTGAAGCTCTCCACTTTTTCTAATGCATGTCCCGGCTCAAATGTTGAATTTATCAGCGGTAATACTGTATTTTCGTCCATTTTTCTTTCGTTTCTTCTATATCCTTTCCTGACATTATTTCTGTTCTTCTCTTGTCTCTTCCTGATAGACATTAAATCCGTCTCTTCCGCTCTGTTTGGTTTTGTACAGTGCGATGTCAGCATTCTTATACAGGTCAAGATATCCCGTTCCTTGTTCCGGGGCAAAAGAAATTCCGACACTGATGGTCACATTCTCTCCGTTCATTTCTGCGAAAGGAAGATTCTCCATTTTCCGAAGCAGACTCTCGATTCTTGCAACAGCGCCTTCCTTATTCTCTGTTTTCCGCATAAATACTACGAACTCATCTCCGCCGATACGGCCTATGATGTCGCCCTCGCGGAAATGCGCCTGAAGAATCTGTCCAAACTGCTGAAGAACTTTATCTCCTACGGCGTGTCCATATCTGTCATTGACATACTTGAAACAGTCCACATCCATGATTACAAAGGTTCCCGGTTCCTGTGGATGTTCCTGCAGCACATCATTGATTTTCTCTTCTGTGCTTCTCTTATTATAGGCATTTGTCAGCGCATCCGTCTCTGCCGCACGAAGAAGCTGCATATTTCTGGCTTTTGTTTTATGAAAAATATACAGAATCAGCAGACATACCATGATGACAAATCCTACGGTAAATATCAGTTCATACCATCGAATGAAATCGTAGGACTTCTGCGCTTTTGAAACCGGAATTACATAACAGATCATCCAGTCATTCAGTCCCATACTGGTATAGGCCAGGTAACGGTCTGAACTGCGGTCATTTCCGTTTCGCATTATCATCAGACCATCTGTACCCGTTGTAAAATCCTTCTTTACCTTCCCAAGAGAGGACCCGCCAAGCATTGTCTGATTATCATAAAATCCGAAAAAATTATCTCCATATGTAATCTTGTGATAGGTAGAATCTCCGTCATAAGCAATGATCTCACCATAACCGTTAGTTATCAGTGTATATCCGACATCTTCAAAGAAATCATTAAAGAGCATACGGCTTAATGAAGTTACATTGTAGGAACCGCAAAGGATTCCGATTACCTCTTCATCTTTCCATACCGGTACGCCCAGAACCACTCTGGTTTCCTGATCTACACTGCTCTCCAGAGGATCACTCAGCGTTTCTTTTCCCCTGATTGCCTCTTTGAAATATCTTCTGGCAGATACATTTTTCGTCACCCCGTTATCATAGTGGGCAGTTCCATCCGGTTCTACCAGCGCCGTCCGCTCCAATGCCGTCTTTTCAGCAAGAGCATCTAGCATCTCCATATTTGCATCCGACAGCAGATCGTCAGACTTTCCTATCTCTTTTGCAATGCCATTCAGATATCCGTAATGAATGTCCAGAATAGATTTTACGTGTTCACTTTGTCTTGAAACATTTGTCACAATTGTTTTCTGTGACCTCTTCTCAATAGAGCTCTGTACGCCCAGCAAAAATATGACCAGACTTACACCTACTGCACATATAAAGATGAGAACTGCCTTTACATATGCTGTTGTTTCATTTTTCTTTTTCTTCCTTGTTGCCATCTTTTTGCACCTCACATTTTTCCATTTTGCTACTTTCACACACACTATCCTGATCCTTATTCCAACTTAATATCTGGCAAAACTCCACGAATAATTTTTTATCGGCGGAGCATTTGAATGAGGCAATGCGGCAGCATCGTCAACTGAATACAATACTATCCGGTAAAAAGCAGACAAGCAGACAAACATGTTTACACACTTAAACATATTTGTCTGACAGATAAACATCAGAATATCTCTAATATAGCAAAAGCAACGCAAAAAATCTATATATTCAGGCCTGTTTCTTTCACAAATTAACGTAAAAAAATGACAGAGTTCCATTTTTTTTAAAATCTGTCATTTTTAAGTCCTGTACAGCAGTATTCTATACCAAATAACTGCCCCGCAGTTTAAATAAGCTTCACAATGTCATTATACATGACAAATACCATCAATGCCATCAGAAGCATCAGCCCGGCGAAGTGTATGGAACCTTCCACTTTTCTGTTGATCGGTTTTCTGCGTATTGCTTCGATAATAAGAAATACCAGACGTCCTCCGTCCAGTGCCGGAAGAGGCAGGAGGTTCATTACGCCGAGGTTTGCAGAGAGAAGGACTGCCATATTGAGCATATTCATCCACAGGATCATTGTTCCCTCGCTTTTGCTTTCCTCATAGGTCGTTCCAATCGCATCGACCACACCGACCGGACCGCTTAAGTCTTTCATCCCAAGTTTGCCTGTAACCAGTTCTTTCAGGCTGAGGATCGTTGTGCGGACCATGTATTTTACTTCTACTGCGCCGTATCTGATCACATCCAGACCTTTGGCTTTCTCGCAATATACGTTATACGTAAATCCTGATTCTGCCGTGCGGTACTCTTTTGGAGTAACCGTGATATCGTATGTCTTTCCATCTCGTTTATAAGTTAATTCTACCGGAGCTCCTGTCAGAGGATTCTCCTGTATATATTTCTGATAGTCTTCTGAATTGGAGATCTCTGTTCCATTGATCGAAGTGATCACATCTCCGGCCTGAACACCTGCTGCCTGTAATGGCATTCCGTCCATCACGGATTCCACTGTCATGACAGAAGCATCGTCACCATTGAAGTTGCAGCCCAGAAGATATCTCACATTTGTATCCGATTTATAGGAAATATCCATCTTCTTTCCGTCACGCTTAACAGTCAGATTGATGGTGTCTCCCTCTTTCAGTTCATTCAGATAGGAATACACATAGAGATCTTTTCCCAGGTCAATGTGATATCCCTGATAGCTGGTGATTATGTCGCCTTCCTTCAGTCCGGCTTTCTCAGCGGCAGATCCTTCCGTTACGGAAAGCACTCTGGACGGCTCATATCCCACAGCTCCTACAATGATCACAGACAGTACAAATGCCATGATAAAGTTAAAGACCGGTCCGGCAGCAACCACTGAGATCCTGCCCCACACCGATGCACTGTTAAAAGTTCCCGGCTCATTCTCTATATCCGTATCCTCTCCCAGCATGGCACAGGAACCGCCGATAGGAAGAAGTTTCAGCGAATATCTGGTACCGTTTTTCTCCGTACTCAGCAGTCTCGGTCCCATTCCAAGGGAGAACTCTGTAACTACGATCTTATTCAGCTTTGCAAAGAGAAAATGTCCCAGTTCATGGAAGAGAATGATTGCACTGAATATGAGGATTGCAATAATAATTTTCAATCTACCACCTGCTTTCGATCCATTGATAAGTTTCTTTCTCGATTTCCAGAATCTGATCCAGATCCGGATCGGCAACTGCCGTATGTCTGCTCATAGACTGCCCGATAATCTCATAAATATCCAGAAAACTTATCTTTTTCTGGAGGAATTTACGCACCGCCAGCTCGTTTGCCGCATTAAAGACGGTCGGCATACTGCCACCTGTCTGTGCCGCTTCGATAGCCATCGGGAGTCCCTTAAATGTCTCTCTGTCGGGTTCTTCAAAGGTAATCTGTTTCAGCATATGGAAGTCAAGTCTGTCGCCTTTTAAGAATCTCCGGTCCGGATAGCATAATGCATACTGGATCGGGAGTCTCATATCAGGTGTTCCAAGCTGTGCGATCACTGCACCGTCCTCAAATTCCACCATAGAGTGAATGATGCTCTGTGGCTGAACCACTACCTGAATATGATCCAGATCTACATCAAAAAGCCATCTCGCTTCCATAACCTCCAGACCTTTATTTACCAATGTAGCAGAATCGACTGTAATCTTCTGTCCCATTACCCAGTTTGGATGCTTCAGGGTATCTTCCAGAGTTACTTTCTCAAGGTCAGCTGTTTTCTTTCCACGGAAAGGACCGCCGGAGGCAGTGATCAGCAGTTTATGTATCTGCTCTCTCTTCTCTCCGTGAAGCGCCTGGAAAATTGCGCTGTGCTCGCTGTCTACCGGCAGAATCTGTACACCGAACTGTTTCGCCAGCGGCATGATCAGATGACCTGCTGTCACCAGTGTTTCTTTATTTGCCAGTGCAATGTCCTTGCCTGCAAGGATTGCTTCCATGGTAGGTCTGATTCCGATCATTCCCACGATAGCTGTGACCAGAATATCCGATTCCTGCATTCTCGCAAGTTCGATCAGACCGCCCATCTGGCTTACGATCTTTACATCCAGATCCTGTACTCTCACCGCCAGATCTCTGGCTGCTTCTTCTTTCCAGACCGCTACCAGTTTCGGGTGAAATTCACGAATCTGTTTCTCCAGCATTTCCACATTGCTTCCTGCCGCAAGGCCGACTACTTCCAGGTCTGCGTTTGCACGTACCACATCCAACGTCTGTGTTCCGATTGAGCCAGTGGAACCTAATATTGCTACTTTTTTCATATATACCTCTTTTTCTTACTGTCAGTTAACAATTATCCCAAATCCAATCATATCTCAATCATAACAATAGAAAGAAAATAGATTACCGGTGCGGTGAAGATCACGCTGTCAAATCTGTCGAGGATTCCGCCATGACCTGGGATTAGTTTTCCATAGTCCTTGATTCCCTGGTTTCTTTTGATTGCAGAAGCTGCCAGATCACCTACCATGGAGATGAGTGCTCCGACTGCACAGATCACTGCATATTCCAGCATCGGTCCCTGCGTTGCCGCTGCATAGATCACGCCCAGAAGTGCAGCTCCGACTACACCGCCGACTGCACCTTCCACTGATTTCTTTGGGCTTAAGATTGGTGCCATCTTATGCTTGCCGATCAGCATTCCCACGCAGTAAGCACAGGTATCACAGCCCCAGGAACACAGGAAAATCAGCCATACATGGAACTTTCCGCCCGGAAGGCATCTGGTAAGGTAAATAAATGACAGCATCACTGCTACATAAACAATTCCAAACAGCGCCGGCATCACCTGAGCTGCCTGATAAGCCGGATATGTGAATACATAGACAAACATGATCAGTACCAGCCCAAAAATAATTGCCAGAACACCATATCTTTCAAAGTCAAGCAGTACAGCCAGATAATAAAGTACTGCACCTGTATATCCTGCTGCCGTCAGCAGATTCAGCTTCTCATCCTGCACCTTCATTACCTTATATAACTCTCTCATTCCGATGAGAGAAACAGCAAGAAGTGTGAAAAACAGCACATAGCCGCCGCTTATGATGGTAGCAAGCGCAATGATCACGAGCAGGATTCCGCTTAAGAGTCTTGTCTTAAACATCCTTTATTCCTCCTTTACTCCCCCGTATCTTCTGTCTCTCTGATTATATTTCTCGATGGCTTTTACCAGTTCTGCTTTATTGAAATCCGGCCATGCCACATCTGTGAAATAGAATTCCGTATAAGCCATCTGCCATAACAGGAAATTAGAAAGACGTAATTCTCCGCTCGTACGGATCATCAGATCAGGGTCCGGGATTCCTGCGGTATCCAGATAATTGTCAAATACATGCTCGTCGATCTCCTCCGGCTTTACTTTACCGTCCACTGCATCCTGTGCCAGTTTGCGGATACCCCGGACGATCTCATCGCGGCTTCCGTAATTTAATGCGATCTGGAAATAAATCTCATCATATTTCTGGGAATACTCCTCCAGATGCACGATGCTGTCCTGGATATTCTGGTCAAATGCGGAGATTTCTCCGATCACGCGGACTCTCATCTTATTCTTGTCAGCCAGTTTGATACATTTCTTCAGATAGCTGCGAAACAGCTTCATCAGGCCATCCACTTCTTCTTTGGAACGCTTCCAGTTCTCTGTGGAAAACGCATATACTGTCACGTATTTGACTCCCAGTTCTTTCATGTAATCGCAGACTGTCTCCAGATTGGCACAGCCCTTCACATGGCCATAGCTTCTCGGCATTCCCTTGGCTTTCGCCCAGCGTCCGTTGCCATCCAGAATAATAGCGATATGATTTGGTACATTCATACTTTTTGTTTCCTTTTCCTGTTCTGTTATATTTTATGATACCAGAGTCACACATTCTGCACTGACTTTAAGAAAGTAAGACTGCAAAAACAGCCTGGCTGCGGAACAATCTCTGATATCAAGTTGACAAAAACAACAAGAGAGCCCGCATCATGGAGCTCTCTTTTTCGTTTCCCTTATACGGTCATGATCTCTTTGCTCTTTGCATCCACTGCCGCATCAACTTCTTTAATATATTTGTCTGTGCTCTTCTGAATCTTATCCTCAAGCTCTTTGATCTCATCCTCGGACACATCCTGTTTTGCAAGTTTCTTATATGCATCGTTTGCATCACGACGGATGTTACGGACTGCAACTTTGGCACCTTCACCTTTTTTCTTAACATCTTTTACAAGCTCTTTACGACGTTCCTCAGTAAGTTCCGGGAATACAAGGCGGATTACTTTACCGTCGTTGCTTGGGTTTAATCCAAGGTCAGAAGTAAGGATTGCTTTCTCGATTCCTTTGATCAGGCTGGATTCCCATGGCTGGATCTGAATCATACGGGCTTCCGGAACAGTGATGTTTGCCACCTGCTGTAATGGTGTCGGAGCTCCGTAATAATCTACTGTAAGTTTGTCAAGGATATGCGGGTTCGCACGTCCTGCACGGATCGTAGCCAGTTCACCCTCAAGGCTTACCAGTGTTTTTTTCATTTTCTCTTCATATTTCTGAATTCTTTCATCCATTAGGTTAGTCTCCCTCTTTTATAGATTTTATTATTATACAGTAACTTTTGTTCCGACGAATTTGCCATGAACGGCATTGATAATGCTGTCTTTCTCATCCAGTGCAAATACCAGCATCGGCATCTTCTGTTCCATACACATGATAGATGCAGTCAGGTCCATCGCTGCCAGTTTCTTCGCAACTACTTCTTCGATGGAAATCTCATCATATTTCACTGCATTCGGGTTTGTCTTCGGATCGCTGTCATAGATTCCGTCAACAGCTTTCGCAAGAAGAATCGCTTCTGCCTCGATCTCTACTGCACGAAGTACGGTTGCTGTGTCTGTGGAGAAGTACGGATGTCCTGTACCGCCTGCAAAGAATACGATCTTGCCCTGTGCGAAGCTCTCTTCCACTGCGTCTTTGGAATAAAGGCTTGTGAATGCGCCGCATACGAACGGTGTGAAAATCTCCGTCTTTAATCCGAGATATCTGCAGATATCAGATACGTAGATACAGTTCATAACTGTTGCAAGCATACCGATCTGGTCAGCTTTATTTCTGTCGATCGTCTCGCTGGTACGTCCTCTCCAGAAATTACCTCCGCCGATTACGATACCAATCTGCAGACCTTCCGCAGCGATCGTCTTGATCTGTTTCGCAACTTCGATAACAGTTGCCTCATCAAATCCGGTCTTCTTCTCACCGGCAAGGGCTTCACCGCTTAATTTTAATAATACACGCTTCATAATTAACTGTCTCCTGAAATTAATTTTATCGCAGATAACAGAATTTGCGATATGCTGCCTGTTTAACAAGCC
>ENA-ORTY01002425-ORTY01002425.1-human-gut-metagenome-genome-assembly--contig:-NODE-2425-length-17843-cov-2.798909_pt1 | contig 17843 bp, 16 predicted proteins | sample MGYA00241917_ERZ509198 | MGnify/ENA primary metagenome ERZ509198 (study PRJEB26280, sample SAMEA2338857) | human gut metagenome | biome: human gut; feature: human-associated habitat; material: faeces...
TTATTTTTAAAGTGTTTTTTTGAAATATTATGTCTTTTATACTGGTGGAATCCGTTAGTATACATAGTTCGGTATTATTTTTCTAACATATTAGAAATAAGAAATGATTTAATTGTTTGTAATGAGTTATCTGAAATAGAAAAAATTCATTATGTTGAAATATTGTTAAAAATGTCTAGGACAAAAGCGTTAAAAAGGAGAGGAACACTATCTTTTTTTAATGGAAGTTTTTTGAAAATTAGAATTTCTTCTATATTGAATGAAGAACAAAAAAAACAGGTCAATATTAAGTTGTTCTTTTTCTTAATTGCTATTATATTGTCTGGTACAATAGTAATAGAACCAGTAGCTGATTTGAAGTTGCATGCACCGTATTTTGAAGAAGATGATATAGTCAAAAAAAATAACTTTTTTGTAAAGACAGAAAACGGGTATGAATTATATATGAATGGTACATATATAGGAACATTGGATGAAATACCAAATGAATTAAAGAATATTAATATTAGGAGGAAATAAAAATGAAAAAAACGATCAGAATTTTAGCAGTAATAATTGCTATGACATGTATTTTTTCAGGGACTGCGTTTGCACAAGAGAAAGAGGTGGCTGTTGAAAAATCGAGTTCAATAGCTAGAGCAGATGTTATAAAATATGTTTATAAAGTTGAAAACGGGAAATTATATAGAAGATTATATAATTATTCTAAGGATACGTGGCTGGGAGATTGGGAACTGTGTGACTAAAGTAATAATATGATAATTATATTTAATAAATATGTACACTACTTTTTACGCTTTGAATTTAAAGTAATGTAAAAATTTTATAGCGTGAAGTTTGAAGTTGAGAAATTGCCTTGACAAATAATAAATTTCGCTTATAATACAGAATATACTCAATAACCTTACAAAGGCAATGAAGGGAACAAGTAGAGATCCGCAGGAGAGCGCACAGAAAGCAGCCGGATGATGAGAGGCGCGCGTGAACCGGATATTCGAATACATCCCGGAGCTTCGCACCGAAGAATCTAAAATCGGATCCGATGAAAAGGCTGCGTGGAAAATGTGCGGCGGTTGATTTGGTAGGCTGCGACGTGAGAGACACACGTTATCCGGTCACGGTATCAGAGGGTACCGGCAGAGGCAGATGGGCGCGAGCTGTCTGCGAACAAAGGTGGTAACACGGGAATTTTGCCCCGTCCTTTTTGGAGGACGGGGCTTTTTTATTTTATAGAAAAATGTGTCTTGTGAAATCACAGACGTTCCAAAGTACCTTTATTGTTCTGTTTTGAGAATGATTTTCGGAGAGAAAATAAAGGATGAATCGGATGTATTTTTGAAAAAAGGAATCCCGTGGAGAAGCAAAACGAGTAAGCAAAATTATTTTTTATAAAAAGGAGTAAACAGGAAAATGCAGATTTACGAAGAATTAGTAGCCAGAGGTCTGATCGCCCAGGTTACAAACGAAGAAGAGATCAAAAAACTGGTCAACGAAGGAAAAGCCGTTTTCTACATCGGTTTTGACCCGACCGCAGACAGCCTTCATGTAGGACATTTCATGGCACTGTGCCTGATGAAACGTCTGCAGATGGCAGGCAACAAGCCGATCGCATTACTTGGCGGCGGCACCGGCATGATCGGCGATCCGTCCGGACGTACGGATATGCGCCAGATGCTGACACCGGAGACGATCCAGCATAACTGCGACTGCTTCAAAAAGCAGATGAGCCGTTTCATCGATTTCTCTGATGACAAGGCGCTCTTAGTCAACAACGCAGAGTGGCTGATGAATCTGAATTATGTAAACTTACTGCGCGAGGTTGGTCCGCATTTCAGCGTCAACCGTATGCTGACCGCTGAGTGCTACAAGCAGAGAATGGAGAGAGGCTTAAGCTTCTTAGAGTTCAACTACATGATTATGCAGAGCTACGACTTCTATATGTTATACCAGAAATACGGCTGCAACATGCAGTTCGGCGGCGATGATCAGTGGAGCAATATGTTAGGCGGTACCGAGCTGATCCGCAGAAAGCTTGGCAAGGACGCACACGCAATGACCATCACCCTGCTGTTAAACTCCGAGGGCAAGAAGATGGGTAAGACCCAGTCCGGCGCTGTATGGCTGGATCCGAACAAGACATCCCCGTTCGAGTTCTACCAGTACTGGAGAAACGTAGCCGATGCCGATGTATTAAAGTGCCTGCGTATGCTGACCTTCCTGCCGCTTGAGCAGATCGATGAGATGGACAAATGGGAAGGCAGCCAGTTAAATACTGCAAAAGAGATCCTGGCTTACGAGCTGACCAAGCTGGTACACGGCGAGGAAGAGGCTGAGAAGGCACAGGCAGCAGCGAAAGCACTGTTCTCCAGCGGAAATGCAGCCAATATGCCGACCTACGAACTGACTGAGGATGATTTCAACGGTGATGAGATCGATATTCTCTCCATCCTGCAGAAATCCGGTCTGGCTCCGTCCCGTTCCGAGGCAAGAAGAAATGTCGAGCAGGGCGGCGTATCTGTAGACGGAAACCAGGTAAAAGATATCAAGGCAGTCTTCACGAAGGATCAGCTCGCTGGCGAAGGAATGGTTGTCAAGAGAGGTAAGAAGAACTTTAAGAAGGTTGTTTTAAAATAAGTGGAGATGTTCCGCCAGAATCTTCACCCCATACAAATCAGAATCACGCCGCCGGCGATCTCTGCCGGGCTTTCAAGCGAAGCCCGGAGAGATGTCCGGCGGCGGTTCCGATCATGGAGAGAAGCAGAGCAAATCCGAAACCATATCTTACATTCACTCCCACAAAAATTACCCAAATTTTACATAAACGATACCAAAATATGATTTCTGTAAATCCAGGAATCTTTTATACTGCGTACTGTAAGAAATCAAGGATAAAAAACTCTGAGAGAAAAAAGAGAGAGGAAAGAGGAATTTTATTATGAAGAAAAATATTCAGAAAACAATCGCAGTATTAGGAGCAGCCGTTCTGGCAACTGGAATGGTAGGATGTGGTTCCAGCAATACAAATACAAGTGCAGCAGACACAAGCGCAGACAGCAGCGCAGCTGAAAGTGGTGCAGCAGCAGATACAACCGAGAACAGCGCAGATACAAAAGATTTAAGTGGTTCTATCACCCTGGCAGGTTCCACTTCGATGGAAAAATTTGCAAATGCACTGGCAGAAACGTTCATGGAGAAATATCCGAACGTGACCGTACAGGCTGAATTTACCGGCTCTTCCGCAGGTATCGAGTCCGTGCTGGCAGGTCAGTGTGATGTCGGTGATTCTTCCAGAGCATTAAAGGATGATGAGAAAGCAAAAGGTGCTGTTGAAAATATCGTAGCCATCGATGGTATCGCCGTTGTCGTTGACCCGTCCAACGCTGTAGATGGTCTGAGCAAGGACGAGCTGACCGGCATTTACGACGGAAGCATCACAAACTGGAAGGATGTAGGCGGCAGCGATATGCCGATTGTCGTAGTCGGACGGGAAGCAGGTTCCGGTACAAGAGGCGCATTTGAGGAGCTTCTGGGTCTGGAAGATGCCTGCAAATATGCAAACGAGCTGGATTCCACCGGTGCAGTTATGGCAAAAGTAGCATCTACACCGGGTTCCATCGGATACGTATCTCTGGATGTAGTTGATGATACCGTCAAGGCAGTGAAGCTCGACGATGTAGAGCCGACGGAAGAAAACATCAAGGCAGGCAGCTATTTCTTAAGCCGCCCATTCGTAATGGCAACCAAGGGAGAAATTTCTGAGCAGAACGAGCTGGTACAGGCGCTGTTTGACTATGTATACTCTGCAGAAGGCGATGACCTGATTAAATCTGTAGGCCTGATTACTACGAAGTAAGAAACTGCATCGGAATTTGTGAATGTGGATAAAATTACCGGTGAAAACCGGTAAGGATAGAAAAATCAGAAATTCACGAATACACATAATATTGAATAGATTCAAATAATATCGAGTCGCTTGCAGTCAAGCCGCAGAAAGGAAACTCTGCTTTGACCGAAAGCGGCTCGCTGTTCAATCCGAGACAGGAGAGACATATGCACGAAAAGAAATTTACCATTTTTGGAAGCCATGCCACGAAATCAGCGGTAGAGAGGGCAGCGGAAATTATTTTTACCGCCTGCGGCCTGCTGGCAGTGGTGGCAGTTTTTTCAATTACCTTATACATGATTATCAGCGGCACCCCGGCACTTTTTAAGGTGGGTGTTCCGGAAATCTTATTTGGAACCGTCTGGAAGCCGACTGGAAATCCGGCGTCTTTCGGAATTCTCTACGTTATTTTAACTTCCATCGTTGGAACCTTTCTGGCGATCCTGATCGGTGTTCCGATAGGGCTGTTTACCGCTATCTTTCTGGCAGAGGTTGCGCCGCCGAAGGTAGCGGCAGTGGTCCGCCCGGCAGTTGAGCTTCTGGCAGGTATTCCGTCGGTTATCTACGGACTCTTAGGAATTTTGATTTTAAATCCCCTGATGTATAAGCTGGAAATGAAAATTTTTGCCGGTTCCACGACGCATCAGTTTACCGGCGGTGCGAACCTGATATCGGCGGTTCTGGTTCTGGCAATTATGATTCTTCCGACCGTCATCAATATCAGTGAAGCGTCGCTTAGGGCAGTCCCGAAACATTTAAAAAGCGCATCGCTGGCGCTCGGTGCAACGCATATCCAGACGATTTTCAAAGTAATCGTTCCGGCGGCGCACTCCGGCATCATCACGGCGGTGGTTTTAGGCTGCGGACGTGCGATCGGGGAGGCAATGGCGATCAGCCTGGTATCTGGAAGTTCAGTCAATCTGCCGCTTCCATTTAACTCCGTCCGTTTCCTGACAACCGCGATCGTGGCGGAAATGTCTTATTCAGAGGGACTTCACCGGGAAGTGCTCTTTACCATCGGTCTGGTGCTGTTCGTATTTATCATGTTTATCAACACGGTGCTCAGCCGGATGTTTGTGAAGGAGGGCGGCGCAAATGACTGATAATAGAATGAAAAGTATTTACCAGAAGCGCACCCGCATCGGGGACAATATCTTAAAAGTGCTGATTTATCTGGCAGCTGGCGTGGCGATCGCGCTGTTAGTTGGCATCATGGGGTATGTGTTTGTGCGCGGCCTGCCGCAGGTTTCCTGGCAGCTTCTGTCCACGGTACAGAGCTCCCTCAAGGGCACCTTTGGTATTCTGGGAAATATCATCAACACGATTTACATCATTGTAATTACCCTTATCATTGCAGCGCCGATCGGAATCGGCTCCGCCATTTATCTGAACGAATACGCAAAGCCGGGAAAACTGGTGCGGACGATTGAATTTACAACCGAGATCCTGTCCGGTATTCCGTCGATTATTTTTGGCTTGTTCGGGATGGTCTTTTTCGGAATGACGCTGAAGCTGGGTTATTCGGTTCTGACCGGATCCTTCACGCTGACCCTGATGGTGCTTCCGCTGATTACGCGGAACACACAGGAAGCACTCAAAACCGTTCCGGACAGCTACCGCAGCGGCGCACTGGGAATCGGTGCAACGAAATGGTATATGATCCGGACGATCCTGCTGCCGAGCGCGGCACCGGGTATTCTGACCGGCGTCATCCTTTCGATTGGCCGTATCGTGGGCGAGTCGGCGGCGCTTCTGTTTACTGCCGGAAGCGGCTTCCAGCTTCCGAAAAACCTGTTTGGAAAACTGTTTGAGTCGAGCGGCACGTTGACTATCCAGCTCTACCTGTCGATGCAGAAAGCAAAATACGATCAGGCGTTTGGAATCGCGGTCGTGCTTCTGATTATCGTGCTGGGAATCAACCTGCTGACGAGATTTTTGCCCAACCGGTTTGATGTGACAAAATTAAAATAAAGTAAAAAATGAGGAAATGATATGGAGACAAAAATTTCTACGTCGGATTTGAATCTGTACTATGGAAACAATCATGCATTAAAAAATATCAATCTGGATATATATGAAAATCAGATCACAGCGTTTATCGGACCGTCCGGCTGCGGTAAGTCTACCTATTTAAAAACATTGAACCGCATGAACGATCTGGTGCCGAATGTAACAATCAATGGAAAGGTGTGGATCGACGGCGAGGATATCTATGATCCGAAGGTTGATACGACGCTTCTTCGCAAGAAGGTCGGCATGGTATTTCAGCAGCCGAACCCATTTCCGATGAGTATTTATGACAATATCGCGTATGGACCGCGGATTCACGGCATTAAGGGAAAAGCAGAGCTGGACGCGATTGTGGAGAAGAGTCTGCGCGGCGCGGCCCTGTGGGATGAGGTCAAGGATCGCCTGAAACGTTCTGCACTGGGACTTTCCGGCGGACAGCAGCAGCGTCTCTGCATCGCGCGTGCGTTGGCGGTTGAGCCGGAGATTCTCCTGATGGATGAGCCGACCTCGGCACTGGACCCGATTTCCACGCTGAAAATCGAGGATCTGATGGGCGAGCTTAAGAAGAATTATACCGTTGTCATCGTTACCCACAATATGCAGCAGGCGACCCGTATTGCGGACTACACGGCATTTTTCCTGGTGGGAGAGGTAGTCGAGTATGCACCGACGACGGATCTGTTCTCGCATCCGCGGGAGAAGAAGACGGAAGACTATATTACCGGACGGTTTGGATGATAACCGGATGGTTGGAAATTTGGAATGGGTAGAAAATCAGGCAGGAAACAACATAAACGGAGGAGACGCGGGATGGCGACAAGAGAAACATTTTTACAGGAGTTAAAGAACCTGAATCAGGAAGTAATCACGATGAGCCAGATGGTGCAGGATGCGATTGACAGCAGCTTTCAGGCTCTCAGCGAACATAATACGGAATTGGCAGACAAGATAATCAAGGGAGACCGCGATGTGGACAATATGGAACGAAAGATCGAGACACACTGCCTGATGCTGATGTTAAAGCAGCAGCCGGTCGCCAGCGATCTGCGCCATATCTCGACGGCACTGAAGGTAGTGACCGATCTGGAGCGGATGGGCGATCAGGCAGCGGATATTGCCGATCTGTCCCTGCGCTTAGAGGCAGCGGATTACGGTCTTGTGAGCAAACACCTTCCGGCGATGGTGGCAAATGTAAAAACGATGGTTAAAGATGCAATTCGCGCTTTCATCGAGCGCGATACCGAAACCGCAGAAACCTTTGAGCAGAGAGATGACCTGATTGATGCCTTTTTTGAGCGTGTCAAACGGGAAGTCATCGAATTTCTGAAAAAAGATGGAGACAAATCCGATGTGGCGGTGGATGTGCTGATGGTTGCCAAGTACCTGGAGCGGATCGCCGATCACGCGGTCAATGTGTGCGAGTGGACAGAGTTCTCGGATACGGGGGCCGTGGGGGATGTGATGATTCTTTAGGTTTAATTAAAATCCGGGCATGAAAAATGAAAATTAGATGCCTGGATTTTTTCCGTTCCGCATAAAATACATAGAATATGTGGAAATAACGTGGAGTGCGATATATCATGCGTGATATAGTGCTGGAACTTTTAAGTTCATACGGATATGCGGGAATGTTTGCCCTGATTCTAATTGAGAATTTGTTTCCGCCGATCCCGTCGGAAGTGATTTTAACCTTTGGTGGATTTATGACAACATATACACGGATGAACATAGCCGGGGCAGTTCTGGCAGCGACGGCGGGCTCGGTGCTGGGGGCGCTGATTCTGTATGAGCTGGGGCGCCACATTCCCGTGCAGAAGTTTTATGCATTTTTGGGCGGGGCATGGGGAAAACGGCTGGGAGTAGAAGTGGAAGATGTGAAAGATGCAGACGGATGGCTGGAGAGAACGGGACGGTCAGCCGTCTTTTTTTGCCGGTTCGTTCCGATCATCCGAAGCCTGATCTCGATCCCGGCGGGGATGGCAAAGATGGAACTGCTGCCGTTTCTCCTTCTGACAACAGCGGGCAGTCTTATCTGGAATACGGTGCTCATCGGAGCCGGCGCGGTGGCGGGGGCATCGTGGGAACGTATTCTGGTGCTGTTAAAAACATATTCCCGCTTCGCCGTGATTGGAGCGGGAATCTTGGGATTTGCGGTGGCGTGTGTGTATTTTCGGAAACGATAACAACAGGAGAGTGAAAATTCATGCAGAAAGAGTTTATTCATTCAAGTAAAAATATATCGTGTCATTCTTTACTTCCAGCCGTGCCGTCCCATCGATCACCAGCTGTTCCAGATATGGGCGCAGGTGGCGTTCCTGACGGATGAGCTGGTCGTAGGTACCGATGTGCATTCCGATCAGGCGTCGGCTTTCCTGATAAAATTCATCACGCGTCATCGGTCTCTGCAAAAGCTTTGCCAGCTCTGCGAGACGCAGACGGACAAGATCCATATTTTTGTCCGCCAGTTCCCGGATATTGCCATCAAATGGACCTTTGTGTGATAAAATCCAGTGCTGGTAAGGCAGTTTTGTGATTGCTTCCTTGCTTTTCAGATCCAGACCGACGTGGTCGCAGTATGGAAGCTTGACGTGACGCAGGACATTTTCGGTTAAAAGTGCGTCCCCGGCAAAGCAGACGCCGTCCGGTGTGCCGATGACGATGTGGTCGAGGGAATGCCCTGGCAGATGGTGAACCGGGAAGGTTACGCCGCAGAGTGTCACGGAAGTATCCTCCGGCTGGATGATACAGTCAACCGGGCAGCGCTGCTCGGTGTCGATGGAAATCTTTTCCTCCTCGGAGCGCCCGAAATAATTGGTATACCGTTCCAGCGCCGCCTGGGATGCGATCAGCCCGGCTTCGCCAAGCGACATAGCCAGTGGAATCTGAAAGGCTTCGCGCAGGCGTTTGCTGTTTCCATGATGGTCAATGTGCGCGTGGGAAACGATCAGCCCCGCCGGGGTCAGCCCGGCGTCTTTCAGAGAGCCGACCAGCTCGTCATATTCCTTTGAGTAACCATTGTCAAACAGGATGCAGCGGGTGTCGTCGATGCGGTAGATGCCGACGGCTGTTTTGCCAAGCAGGCAGTCTGTATTTCCAGAAACGTGTATGAGTTCCACGGAAAGAGTCCTCCTTTTATCATGAATAACACAAAAAGCGACGGCTGAGATATCTCCGCTGTCGCTTTTTAAGAATGCGTCTGATAGGAATCGAACCTACGCCTCAGGCTCCGGAGGCCGACGCTCTATCCACTGAGCTACAGACGCATTACTTGTATGATACTATAATATTTAGAAAATTGCAAGTTTTTTTTCGGAAATACCGCTTGCCGAGTAACCAAATCACCGCTATAATATTAACAATCGAATAAGTCAGGAGGCGGTCGGGTGGGAGAACCGAAAAAGAAACCGGGACGCAGCCGGAAGAACGGAACGGACTGGGAACTGCGCCGCTATGTGATGCTGCTTGCGGCGGTGATTGTATTGATTCTGATTGGCGCGGTGGCGATGTTTTCCGGGAAAATAACAGACATTCTGGGGAAAAAGGATGGCTTACCGGCAGAAATGGTGGATACAGGCGGATCTGGAATGGTGATTGAGCCGGACACGAAAGAATATATTCAGGACTTTGGCGGATGTATTCTGACAGAGAATGGCGAGCCGGGGATCACAGAGCTGATGAATACTTATTTTCAGGCGGTTTCCGACTGTGATATGGATACGTTTGTGAAGTTGTTTACCTCACAGGATACGAGTGAGGAAGAACACTACCGTCAGGAATTTGAAGAACAGAAGCAGTACATTTCCGGGTACCAGAATGTGAAATGTTATACGACGCCGGGGCTTAGGGACGGCGAGATGGCAGCGTATGTGTATTATGAGATTTTGTATACGGGCGTGGAGACACCGGCACCGAGTCTGGTGCGGATCTATGCGGTCCGGGCGGAGGACGGAAGCTGGCAGATCGATGACGGGAAAATGTCCGAAGAGCTGACGCAGTATTTTGAAGAGCTGTCGGTCAATGAGGATGTGCGCCTTCTCAGTAAGCAGACGGATGAAGCAATGGATGCGGCGATGGAGCAGGATGAAGCGCTGAAAGAGCGCGTGGAATTTATGAAACAGGGCGCATCTTATATGCAGGAGGAGTCAGAACCGGCTGCGTCAAATCCTTAAAATGCTTTATTGAATTCGTCTGGCTGGAAAAATAAAGTTTTTAAGGTATGGAAAGCTGAAAAGCGGATATTCCGGAGTATAGAGAAATGGTTGATAGCATATAAGATATAAAGCCGATAGATTTAATAAAGTGAAAGTACAGATATAGAAAGACAAAGAGGCACAAAGAATGGATGTAAAAGATTTTTATTATGATTTACCGCAGGAGTTAATTGCACAGGATCCGCTGGAAGATCGTTCTTCTTCCCGGCTTTTAGTGCTGGATAAAAAGACGGGTGAGATGCAGCATAAGGTGTTTAAGGATATTGTCAATTATCTTCATCCGGGCGATTGCCTGGTGATCAATGACACAAAGGTTATCCCGGCGCGTCTGATCGGAAGCAAGGAGGGAACGGATGCACACATCGAGATTCTTCTTCTGAAACGCCGTGAGAACGATATCTGGGAGACGCTGGTAAAGCCGGGCAAAAAGGCAAAGCCGGGAACCGTGATTAATTTTGGCGACGGTCTGTTAAAGGGAACCGTTATTGATGTGGTAGAGGAAGGAAACCGGCTGATTCAGTTCTCCTACGAGGGTATTTTCGAGGAGATTCTCGACCAGCTCGGCCAGATGCCGCTGCCGCCATACATCACACACCGTCTGCAGGACAAGAACCGCTATCAGACGGTTTATGCGGAACACGAAGGATCGGCGGCTGCACCGACAGCAGGTCTGCATTTCACGAAAGAGCTGCTGGCACAGATTCAGGAAATGGGCGTCAAGATCGCGCACGTCACACTTCATGTGGGTCTGGGAACCTTCCGGCCGGTCAAGGTTTCGAATGTACTGGATCATCATATGCACTCGGAGTTCTATCGTATCGAGGAAGATGCCGCCAACATGATCAATGAGACGAAGAAAAATGGCGGACGCATCATCTGTGTCGGAACGACAAGCTGCCGGACGATTGAATCCGCAGCGGCTGAGGACGGCACGATCCGCGCGTGCAGCGGCTGGACCGACATTTTCATCTATCCGGGCTACCAGTTCAAGATTCTGGACTGCCTGATCACAAACTTCCACCTGCCGGAGTCCACACTCGTCATGCTGGTATCCGCACTGGCAGGCAGAGAACACGTGCTCACGGCGTATGAAGAGGCGATCCGGCAGAGATACCGGTTCTTTAGTTTTGGGGATGCGATGTTTATTCAGTAAGCAGGATATGTGGTTAAGAAAGACTCATAGTGAATGTGCTATGGGTCTTTTTATTTCATAGGAAAGTGTACCCTATGAAACATTCCTTATTCTTTCGAAAACTGTTTGAACCCCATGGACGAAAATGTTATAATTTTTATACTTTGGTTGCCGGAATCCTACGGCACAATAAATCGAAATGAGATGAATAAAATGCAAAAAAATCAAAATGATAAATCATACAAGAGAGCACAGCTAAGTGAAAAGCAGGGCTCCCGGATTCCAGCGGAAGGCGTTCGTTTAAATCGCTTTTTGAGCGAGGCGGGCATCTGCTCCCGGCGGGAGGCGGATCGGCGGATCGTGTGACGATCGATGGGCGCGTGGCAGAGGTCGGGCAGAAGCTGATGCCGGGACAGCGCGTGGCGTGCGATGGCGTAGCGGTGTCCGGCAAGGATGCGCCGGTGCTTTTAGCGGTCAATAAGCCGCGGGGGATTGTCTGCACGACTTCTGATAAAGATCGGGCAGAAAATATCGTCGAATTTTTAGATTATCCGGTCCGGATTTACCCGATCGGGCGTCTGGACAAGGATTCAGAAGGGCTGCTTCTCATGACGAATGAGGGCGAGCTGGTCAATCGGATTCTAAGGGCTCGTTACGGACATGAAAAGGAATATCTGGTAACGGTGGATAAACCCATTGATAGTGAGTTTGTCCGGAAGATGAGCGCAGGAGTGAAGATTTTAGATACGGTTACCCGTCCTTGTGAGGTGGAAAAGACCGGGAAGACGAGTTTCCGGATCATCCTGACCCAGGGACTCAACCGCCAGATCCGCCGGATGTGCGAGGCGCTGGGGTACCAGGTGCAGACGTTAAAACGCGTCCGGATGCTGAACATTACGCTGGATGGGCTGAAAACAGGCGAGTACCGGGAAGTGACAGCGGCAGAGAGACAGAAATTAGAAGATATTTTGAACGGAAAGAAGAATGGCTGAGACAATGTTGTCTGGCAGTCAGTGCAGGTTCACATATGAGGTTGCATAGAAATGCTTGAAAACGCATTCAGAGGCAGTGGAGAGAGCGATGGGAAAGGTGGAGTCAGATAGATGGCAGAGGACAAGACAAAACGGATACGGGAGCTGATTGGGACGCTGCGGGCAGCAGGGCGCGCCTATTATCAGGAGAGCCGGGAGATCATGAGCAACTTTGAGTATGATAAGCTTTATGATGAACTGGTTTCATTGGAGAAAGAGACGGGAATTGTGTTTGCGAACAGCCCGACGCAGAATGTAGGATATGAGGTAGTCAGTGCGCTTCCGAAGGAGCGCCATGAGAAACCGATGCTTTCGTTAAATAAGACGAAGAGCGTGGAAGAGCTGGCAGACTGGCTCGGCGGGCAGACCGGGCTTTTATCCTGGAAGATGGACGGTCTGACGATCGTCCTGACCTATCAGAATGGAACACTTGTCAAGGCGGTTACGCGTGGAAATGGTGAGATCGGCGAGGTTATCACGGCAAATGCAAAGGCGTTCGTCAATGTGCCGTTAAATATTTCCTACCAGGGTGAGCTTATCCTGCGCGGCGAGGCGATCATCCGGTATTCGGATTTTGAGAAGATCAATGAGCAGATCGAGGATGTCGATGCGAAATATAAGAATCCGCGAAACTTATGCAGCGGTTCGGTGCGTCAGTTAAACAGCGAAATCACAGCGCAGAGACAGGTCCATTTTTATGCGTTCAGCCTTGTAAAGGCGGATGGCATTGATTTCAAAAATTCGCGGAAAGAGCAGTTTGAATGGCTGAAAACACAGGGGTTTGAGGTCGTAGAGTACCATGAGGTGACAAAAGAGACGCTGCCGGAGACGGTCAAAATGTATTCTGAGGCGATTGCGGAAAATGATACGCCGTCGGATGGACTGGTGCTTTTGTATGATGATATTGCCTACGGCCAGTCGCTGGGGCGGACGGCAAAATTCCCGCGCGATTCGATCGCATTCAAGTGGGCGGATGAGATTCAGGAGACGAAGCTTCTCTATATTGAATGGAGCGCGTCGAGAACGGGGCTGATTAACCCGGTGGCAGTATTTGAGCCGGTTGAGCTGGAGGGAACGACGGTCAGCCGCGCCAGTGTCCACAACATCAGCATCATGGAGGCGCTGGAACTGGGGGCAGGCGACCGGATTACGGTTTATAAGGCAAATATGATCATTCCGCAGATCGCGGATAACCTGACGCGCAGCGGCGTCCGGGATATCCCGGAGGTATGTCCGGTGTGCGGCGGTCAGACGGAGGTGCGCCAGATCAATGATGTAAAATCGCTTTATTGCACGAACCCGGACTGCCAGGCGAAGAAAATCAAGAGTTTTACTCTTTTTACAAGCCGCGATGCGTTAAATATTGCGGGGCTTTCAGAAGCGACGCTGGAGAAATTTATCGGCGTCGGCATGATTCATGAGTATGCGGACATTTTCCATCTGGACCGCCATCAGGAAGAGATCGTCGAGATGGATGGATTCGGGCAGAAATCGTATGACAATCTGATTGCGGCGGCTGAGAAGGCGTCCCACACGACCCTGCCGAGAATGGTGTACGGTCTGGGCGTTGCAGGCATCGGTCTGGCAAATGCCAAGATGATTTGCCGTCATTTTAAAAATGATTTTGAGGCGATGCGTCACGCCACTGTGGAAGAACTGGTCGAGATTGATGGAATCGGGGAAGTTCTGGCGCAGGCGTGGACGGCATTCTTTTCGGATGGAAAGAATAATGCGATCGTCGATCATCTGCTGGCGGAGCTGACCTTTGAGGTAGGAGACGAAGAAAGCAGCGAGGATGCAGATGAGGCATTCGCCGGGATGAACTTCGTCATTACCGGTTCGCTGGAACATTTCAAAAACCGGAAAGAGCTGCAGGAGCTGATTGAGCGCCGCGGCGGCAAGGTGACCGGAAGCGTGACGTCCAAGACGAATTATCTGATCAATAATGATGTGGCGTCATCGTCCTCGAAGAATAAGAAAGCGCGGGAATTGGGGGTGCCGATTCTTTCGGAGGAGGAGTTTTTGAAGCTATAAGAGAGGTGAAAAAGCCGGACGCCAGACAGTGTTTAGCTGGCTTTTTTTTGCAGCTTGTGTTATGATTAGGAATGCTGATATAGTTTTTATTGTAAGTAGAAATGAATCATATCGGTATATAATAGAATCCTAAAATTCAAACGAATTTTATATAAAAAGGGGATATATAACCATGCCAATTAAAATACAAAAGGATCTTCCTGCTAGGGCAATTTTGGAATCGGAGAATATATTTGTGATGGATGAGGATCGGGCGATGAGCCAGGATATTCGTCCGCTTGAGATTTTGATTCTGAATCTGATGCCGATCAAGGAGGATACGGAGACGCAGCTTCTGCGGGCACTTTCGAATACGCCGCTGCAGGTGGACTGTTCATTCCTGATGCTGGAAACGCACGTTTCGAAAAATACATCGCAGACGCATTTGAATAAGTTTTATGTGACGTTTGACGAGATCCGCCGCAAGCGCTTTGATGGTATGATTATTACTGGCGCGCCGGTGGAGAATATGGAGTTTGAGGAGATCAACTACTGGGACGAGCTGACGAAGATCATGGAGTGGAGCAAGACGCATGTGACTTCGACACTTCATATCTGCTGGGGCATGCAGGCGGGACTCTATTATCATTATGGAATTCAGAAACATCAGAGAAAGACAAAGCTTTCCGGCATTTACAGACATCGTCTTTTGAACCGGAAGATCCCGCTGGTCCGTAGTCTCGATGATTATTTTTACTGCCCGCATTCCCGTTACACGGAAGACCGGGAAGAGGATATTCTGAAACATCCAGAATTGCAGATTCTGGCGAAATCGGATGAGGCTGGCGTATTTCTGGTGATGAACCAGGATGGAAGCCAGATTTTCGTTCAGGGGCATCCAGAGTATGATCGCATGACGTTAAACAACGAGTACCACCGCGATCTGAAAAAAGGCTTAAATCCGCAGGTACCGTGCAACTATTACCCGGACAACGATCCATTTTCCATGCCGGTGCTGAAATGGAGAAATATGTCCAACACGCTGTACACGAACTGGCTGAATTACTATGTATACCAGATGACGCCGTACGTGCTGAAAGAGGACGAGCAGGAATAAAAAGAGAAAAAGGCTGTCACATCAGGCAAATTTAAATTTGGTTCCATGGATTGGAAGCAGATTGAGTGCCTGGGGCGACAGCCTTTTCTAAAAGTTATAGAATAAAAACGATACTTTTTGATACTTAAAAGCGGATTGCCATTGACTTGTACGTATGAAAATGGGATAATGAACGCAGAGGTGATTGGTATGTTTAAAATTAATCCATACAGACCCGGCGCGGGCTTGATGCCGACGTATCTGGCTGGAAGAGATGCCGATATGGATGCGATCCGGGATTTGCTTGATGCCCTGAAATTGGGGATTCCGACCCAGTCGGTTATTTTCAGCGGTTTAAGAGGAGTGGGAAAGACCGTTCTTATCAATAAGCTTCAGGAAATTGCCGAAGAAAAAGGAATTTTTTGTAAACACATTGAGGTGGAAGAACGAAAAGATTTTATTTCTCAGATTGCAAGCTGTTCGCAGGCTTTTTTGCGTCAGATCAGTACTGCAGAAAAATTTAAATCACTGATACAGAAGCCATTGGATGCAATTAAATCTTTGATTGTTTCATTTGATCCAGATGGAAATACATTTTCGCTGTCGCTGCAGGAGCGGGAGCTGTATCGTACAAGTAACCTGACACAGAGTCTGACAGATGTATTTACGGCGTTAGGGGAAACGGCGTATAAGACGGAATCGCCGCTTTGTTTTTTTATTGATGAAATTCAGTATATGAAACCGGAAGAGCTGGGAGCTTTAATTGCGGCACTTCATCGGACCAATCAGCTTGGCTATCCTCTTATGCTGATTGGAGCTGGACTGCCTAAAATTTATGCCATGCTGTCGGAAGCAAAATCATATTCGGAACGGCTGTTTATTTATAAAGAGATAGATTCTCTGGATCGTGATCAGTCGATCGAGGCAATCCGGAAACCAGCGGAAAAATTAAATGTTTCCTATACGGACGAGGCGGTTGGAGAAATCATCGATATTACGAAGGGCTATCCATTTTTTATCCAGCAATTATGCCAGATTGTCTTTCAGAACACAGATGGAAAGCGGATCGATGAGAAACATGTGGAATCCTGCATTCCAGAATTTTTCCATAACTTAGATAATGGATTTTTTAAGGTGCGCTACGAGAGATGTTCGGAAGCGGATAAGAAGTTTATTTTTGCAATGGTCTCATGCGATAAACTGCCATGTACGATTTCAAATATTGCGCAGGTTATGCATAAGACGGTCAGTGCCATTTCTACGTCGAGAGCGCAGCTGATCAATAAAGGGATTATTTATGCAGTCCGCTATAAAGAATTGGATTTTACGGTACCAGAGTTCAGTGGATTTATAAGGAGACTTCCGGAATTTGGGGAGTGGGAGAAAGAAAATCAGGAAGAGCAGAAATAGGAAATCCACTCTTCTAGATTACGCGCGCAAGTCTTATATGCGTTCCATCTAAATTACCGGGCATGTTCCCGCATCAGCGCGATTTCCGCCGCATATCCATCCGGATCGTTCGGCGTTTCCAGATAGAAGGGAAGATGCTTTAACGCGGGATGCTGTACGACGCGGATCAGGGCTTCGGCTCCGATGTAACCTTCGCCGATGCGTGCATGGCGGTCTTTGTGAGCGCCAAGCGGATTCAGGCTGTCATTCAAGTGGATGGCGCGCAGACGGGAAAGACCGATGACGCGGTCAAATTCGGTGAGAACCTCATCCAGGTGATTGACGATGTCATAGCCGCCATCCCAGATATGGCAGGTATCCAGGCAGACACCGAGATGGTCGGAGAGCTCAATGCGGTCGATGATTTCCCGAAGCTCTTCAAAGCGGCTGCCGACTTCACTTCCTTTTCCTGACATGGTTTCCAGAAGAACCATAGTGCTCTGTTCATCTGTGAGAACTTCATTAAGAATTTCCGAAATCTTGGTAATCCCTATTTCTGTTCCCTGGCCTACATGACTTCCCGGATGAAAATTATAATAATTGTACGGTGTATACTCCATGCGTTTTAAGTCATCAAGCAGCATTTCCTTTGAAAAAGAACGGACATCCTCTTTTGCAGCGCAGAGGTTCATCGTATATGGCGCATGCGCAACAATCTTTCCAAATTCGTGCTCCTTCGCAAAATTTAAAAACTTTTCCACATCTTTTTCATCGATTTCTTTTGCCTTACCGCCACGCGGATTTCTTGTAAAAAAAGCAAAGGTATTGGCATCTAACGCCAGCGCTGCCTTTCCCATCGCCGCATATCCTTTGGATGCGGATAAATGATTTCCTATTAACATATCAATCCTCATTTCTGCACTGCGCTTCGCGCACCTTAATTTTGTGCACAATAATACTCCTGTCTGTATACGCGAATGCTCTTTTATTCTGCCCGGTTCTTCTCCACGATCGTGCCCGCTCTGTATGCCGCAAGCAGCTCCTCAAGATCATGGATCGACTCTTTTAAACTTTTTCC
>ENA-ORTY01002427-ORTY01002427.1-human-gut-metagenome-genome-assembly--contig:-NODE-2427-length-17819-cov-21.761484_pt1 | contig 17819 bp, 16 predicted proteins | sample MGYA00241917_ERZ509198 | MGnify/ENA primary metagenome ERZ509198 (study PRJEB26280, sample SAMEA2338857) | human gut metagenome | biome: human gut; feature: human-associated habitat; material: faeces...
AAATGCACCTCCAAAAGTTTTATATTTTTGTCTAACTTTTGGGGTGCACTTCAAATTAGTCGGGGGGTTTATTTTTTTATTATTGCTTTTTTCTATTTGTTTTAATTATAAATCGCTTTTGCTATCAGCATTATAAAGTTTTTCGTCGTTATTCGTTTCGCTTTTATTATCAACGCTATCGAGTTTATCGTCAGTTTCAATTTCTGTGTCGATATTCGTGTCAATTTTACTTTCCACTTCGCTTTCCTTTTCGCTTTTACTTTCCGCGTCATTATCGTTGATATCAGCTATATTGATATTTTCGGCGGTTTCGCTAGCGATTTCGCTACTTTCAATCTCGTTAACCACGTCGTCTTTTGCTACGTTTTCAATGTTTTTAGCGTTAAGTTTGTCCTGCTTTCTTTTTTTATAAAGTTTGTAGAACAAAATAGCAAACACTATCGGTACGAAAATTAGGAATATTACCGTGATTATATAGGCGTTTTCGCCAAGTAACAAACTCATAGCAAGAATTAGTCCACCGGCAGTTAGATTGCCTATCGTGATAATGAAAAAGGAAATAAACGGATTTAAGTTCAAAAATACGGCAACTGCCGAGCCCGTCCAAAAACCCGTAAGCGGTAGTGGCGCAGCAACGAACACGTACAAGGCGATATACTTCAAAATTACGCTTTTACGGTTTTGTACTATTTTGCCTTCCTCAACCTTTTGCGCTTTTTCGTAAAAATATCCGTCTAACGCCTTACCAAACTTGCCAAAAATTTTGCTTTTGCACATCCAACGTATAACTTTTTTTAGCAAAAACAAAATGATAGGCACTACCACCATGCCCGACAGAATTGCGTACCCGAAACTTTGAGCAGGCGTAAGCCCAAGCTCCAAACCCATAGGGATACCACCCCTAACTTCCACTATCGGTAGCATCGACATTAAGAATACGACTAATTCGTTGCTATTTAACGCGCCCGCCACCGATACTGCTATATTTTGAATATATTCTTGCATAAATCCTCTTTTATCGTACTATATACTTCTATATATTATAATCAATACTTAGCAAGGTAGTCAAGAATTTTTACGTTTATAGATATGCGTCGGTATTTCCCTTTATAAATTGCAAATATTCTTCCTTCACGTTGCTAGGGAAATGAATAGTGATTTTGCCCGTGAAAGTAGTTAGCCACGCAAAGAAAGTAGGACCTACAACCACGTCGCTTCGTACGTAAAAATATTCGTCCGAAACGCTAGTAATCACCTTATTTTTGCCGAATTGGTCGTTAATCACTTCCACCATAGCGGGCGTATTTGCTACCTTTAACTCCACAGTCGTTTTATTTTCGTTAGAGTTGAACATTCTAAATAGTCCGTCGGTATATTTTTCGACGTTTTCCTTGTTTTCGCACTCCAAATTGCTTTTGTCGCTAACAAGTACGCTTACTTCGTCCATTCTATCCACACGATAATTCGTCAGTTTTGCGTGCTTGTCGTCGTAGCAAATCAAATAGTACTTATTGTCCGATATAGTCAGTTTTACGGGGTTTATTTCGTACAATGCGCCGTCTTTTCGATACGCCTTTTTGCCGTTAAGGTCGGTATCAAAATACTTAAAAGCAATTTTTTTGCCCTGATTTATCGCATTTTCAATAGCGTCTATCGAATAATATATCTTTTCGTTATTCTTTTTTAGGCTGTTTTGATATAGTACGTTCTCGGTAAGTACCTTGCCTCTAAACGTACCCGCTAAGTTTGCAATCTTGTTAATAAGCACTTTCGTCTTTTTTTCGGTGATAAAGTTTGCCGATTGCACTGCGTCGATAAGTATTTTAAGTTCTGGAATATCAAAGCCACGCTCTATTAGGTAGTAGCCGTTTTGCTTTTTTCTCACCTTTTCTATCTCGTATCCGTACTCGCACAAGGTATCTATATCGTCGTAAAGCGCCTTTCTTGCGCAGTCTATCCCCTCTTCGCTAAGCCTTGCGATTATTTCGTTGGTAGTCAAAGGGTGTTCTTCGTCGCTGTACAAGTTCAAAATCTCGTACACCTTCATAATTTTTATTTTTTGATTATTACTTTTTGCCATATTTCACCTTCCTTTATATTTTAGCATAGTAAAATTTTCAAATCAACAAAAACTTATAAATTACTAGCAACTTAGTCTATCGTCACGCCACCTAATAGTGTCATTTTTGGGATATCTTCTATTTAGTTCCGTTCCAAGCCTTTCTATAAAATTACGTCTTTTTTCGTCTACCGTGCTTCTGGTAATATTATCAAAGCCCACGTTATCGCCGTTAAAATTCACGCCGTAGCGAGCCAAAAATTTAAGGGCGTTATTTTTCTCTTCGTTTTGCAGTTCGGCGTTTTTCATCTTCGTTTTGTAGGATTCAGCGCTTAATTCACGGGTAAATATTTGCCATTTGCTCATATCCGTTATTTCCAAAAATACTTTTACTTTTGCAACCGCCTCGTATTTGTCCTTAGCAATTATGTAAAATCTACCTTCGTAGTATCCTTCTCTATTATCGTTTATTGCTTTAACTTCTATGTATTTCATACTTACCTCCATCGTGCTTTTATTTTACCCGTATCTAGCGTTTAAGTAAATATGCAACTGTATCATTTATAGACCTGTAATTTGCATAAGTGTCGATTTCTTACTTAAAAAATACGTACGTTTTTTTGAAAATCACATTAGATTTATAAGCGATCTATATTGTTTCTATTGACTTTTTAGTATATTGTAATATACTTAATATATTAAATATATACAGCAACGGGAATAGCCCGTAATGGAGGAATTATGGCAAAATCAAAAACTAAAAAGAAAACGTCTTTAATGCTAATTATTTCGGCAGTACTACTAATTGCCGTTAGCGTAATGTCGCTATGTATGATGTCGTTACCTATGAGCAAATCTGTTACTTCTACTACCATTTTAGGTTCGACAACTACCGTTAATAACGAAACCGCAAACGCATTTGACTACATTAAAGAATGGACCGAAAAAGACGAAGATGGCAACAGCAAACTTTCTGCACTTAAAGAAACTATCAAAAAATATGAAGAAGGTAGCATAAAAAATGAAACCTTAGACAAAGTAAACGAAGCTAACAAGCAACAAGTTGCAATCGTAGAGTGCTTAATAGTAGTTATCGTTGCGGCAGCAGTTGCTATGGTACTTGGCTTAGTAGCCCTTATTCTTGCATTCGTTAAGAAGAACGGCGCAGGAAAAGTATTCGGCTTACTTGCCCTACTTTGCGTACTTGCAATCTTTATCTTATCGTGTATCGTATACGCATTCTACAACCCAGTTGCAACCGCACTTGACGGAACTATTGCAGGAGTTACCACCACTACTACCGTGGTAAGTGCAATGGCATTGTTAATCGTGTCGCTAATAGGTTTTGTTGCAAGCACGGTAACCCTTGTACTTAGCCGTAAATAATTAAAAATATTTTTGAAAATTATTAAAAACGCTCGATTTTTTCGGGCGTTTTTTTATTGTTCTATTGACTTTTTTGTTTGTGGATCATATATTATTTGTATAGTGCGAAACAAAATTAGCATTATTTAATTATTCACTTATACAAAAGGGGCAACCCGAAAATTTTTTGGAGGACATTATGGCAAAAGCAAAAAAATCAAACTTATTCCCTATTATTGCCTGTGCAATTTTGTTACTTACGGCAATACTTACTATCAGTATGTTAGCAACTCCGCTATTCTCTTCTGATTCAATGCCTGAAGATGCAAAACAATCGGCTTTTGAATATGTTGAGGAAATGAATGAAAAATCTGAAATTACCGAAAAGACTGGTATAGAAATGGCTAAAGAAGCCCTAAAAGAGGCTGAAGAAGCTCTTGCAAAAGCTAAAGATGCAGGCTTACAAACAGAGAAATTAGAACAAGCACTAACACAAGCAAAACAACCAGTTGTATTATACGATTCTCTTGTTGCCGCTATTGCTATATCTGCTATCGCTATAGCTGTAGCAGCAGTTGCTCTTGTACTTGCAGTACTTAAAAAGAACAAACTTGCATTTATAATTGGCTTAGTTGCAGCAGTTCTATTACTTGCTACCTTTGCCGCAGCATGTGCAGCAACGGCAGCTTGCAATTCAATAATTAATGGTGCTGAAGGCGTTGTAGTTGTTGCTCCTATCGTAGCACTTGTAATTTCCCTAATCGGCTCGCTAGCAGGTGGCGGACTACTTGTACTAAAAAGAAAATAATCTTCTAATAGTTTAATAAAAAGCGTCCTTAGTGGACGCTTTTTTTATGCTGATTTTCGTTTTTAGTTTGTTTTATTTTATAGCACTATATACATATTCCCCTGTTACGTACCTTACTCTTTCCACTTTATACGGCATCTAGCCTAGCAATTCTTTTTTAACGGCTTGCAATTTTGCAGATTATCTCTAATTGCGTATCGTCGCTTTGCATATTATTTACTTACGTTAAACATATTATTGATTACTTTTATTACTTGCAACTCACTTGCAACGCTATTTACTATCCACAATAGGCTAACTTATTCGTTTATTTTGTTATATTTATCACCGTCTAGCCTATTAGTTTGTTTTGCCCTATCAATAATAGGCTACTCTATTAGTTTATTTTGTTATATCCTTAATAAGCTACTCTATTTATTACTGCCACGTTTTATTCTCTCTAAGCATAAGAAAAACGCCCGTAAATTAGGCGTTTTCCTTGATTATGTATTTGTCATATACAAATGTTTAGTACCTTCAAAATTCGTTTTGTAGATAGTTTACGGGCTTTATTAAGCCTTTGCTACTATCGACCACTTAATTACTACGTCGCTAGTATCACCACCTACCCAAGCATAGTTAGGTTTTAGTTTGATTATTACTTCGTACTCGCCTATTTCTACTTGTTTGTTACCAAATATTTCGAAAGCGTCCTTATCTATTCCACTCAGTAGCACTTCTTTTGCCGTTCCGTCATACACGAATTTTACATCGCCACTTACCGTAGGTTTAGCCACTTCCTTAGGAGTTATCGTAAAGGTATGTAGTACTAGGTTTGTCGAATTATTATCACCTTCCCAAGCGTAGTTAGGGCTTTGTAAAACAGCCGTCGTCTTATGTACGCCCACGCTGGTTACTTCGTCAAAATATACTACGTAATAATTTCTTATTTCACTTTCATAACCTTCATCCCCAGGATTTAGCACCGTATCAGGACCTGTTGGGATAACGTAATTATGCGTTATATCAATAACGTGCGCTTTTCCGTCGTAAGTTGCCGTCGTTTCCGTTTTAGCTACCGTTGGTTTAGTAATCAGTTGTGGCAAAATAGTAAATTTAACTTTCGTTTCCTTCAAGGCGTAGCCGTCTCTTTTTGCGCTCATAACGAATTCGTAAGTTCCAGCATCCGTTATGGCAGAAATAGACATACCAGGCACTTCCTTTATTGCTATCTTCATTCTACCATCTTCAACGTCCTGTTCGATAGATTCTACTGTATACTTATTGTCCGTCAACTCAAACTTTGGCATTTGCGCCAGTCCGTTATATCTAACTTCTTGCGTAGTAGGGAAATTAAACCAATCTAATTCGTTTACAACTATTTCCCACGAAAGCGTTTCTGCGTATTGTATGTTTATTAGTTTGTAGTTAGCGTTAGTGAATATCGCTTCGGTTTTGTACGAGCCCGCCTTAGTTTGTACGTTATCCGTAAAGGTGAACATCGTGGATATTTCGTGCGGAATATTAGTAAGTTCTACCGTGTACTCCGTTTCGTTTCCAAAATAATCCTTTTCGTATACCCAAGGCATTAAGTCGCCGTTGTAACTCCACTTAACGTAACGCATATCTATTTCCTTAGGCTTTATCTCCCAAGATTGAGGCGCTATCTTGAAGTTTAGTATATCTTGATAATTTTCGTAGCATTGCGGTATCAAACTCTCGTCGATAACTACGGTTTCAAGCGTTGCCGTCGATTTGTATTTTCCTGCATTTGTGGTATTAACTGCAACTTCGCCACTATCGGTTGTAGTTTCGTATTTTGCAACTATACCCTTTGGCACGCCCGTAAGTTGAACTTGCTTGCTTTCGCCTGTAAACTCGAACGGGTCTACGTAGTCCCACCTAATAGCGTTTGGATTAAACTTTAATTTTGCAATACTCCACTTGTAGGTTACCTCGGCATTAGGGTCGCTTCCATCAGACCACACGTAGTTGAATACTTTTTCACCTTGCGAATTGATTACTGATTTTAGTTTTACAATTACTACAAAGTCGCCTGCTACTACCGACGTAGATATTCCGTTTACGTCGTATGGTAACGACGAACTAGGCTCTATACCACTGCTTTTAATAGTGCCGTCAAATACTAGGTCTTTGGCAGTAACGGTTGGTTTCACCACGGTTTTCGGGGTGATAGTTAGCGTTACGGTTTTTTCGTACATTGTAAAGCCCGGTTTTTGTATAATTACTTTTTGCGGATATACGCCTACGTTTACTTCTTTGTTGTTAGGATAGTACTCGACAATCGCTCCCGTCAAATCTCCACTAGGGCGAATAGGTGCGTACCCTTCTTCGCTGTACGTTACTTCTTGGTTGTTGTAGATAACGCCTGCCATTAGGTTTTCCACGATTTGCCAAATAAGCGTTTCCTTGCCTTCGCCGTTCACTATCGTAAAGTTTTGGTTAAATATAGCCTTTGCTACGTGCGTGCCAACTACCTTGTTTTTTTCGTCTTTGATTAGTTTTACGTTGTTTTCGTATCTTACAGCAGGATTACCTTGACTATCTTCCCCTGAGTTTAGTACAAGTTCTGGCAAACCTTGTAAAACGACTTCGTACCTTTCTACGTCCTTATTTTCTTTGTAGATAAATGTTGACGAATAGTTCCACGCCACTTTGGTAAAGTCCACTTCATAAGGCTTGATTTCCCATTCTAGCGTATACTTTTTGCCACCAATGAAAATATTTTCTCCTTCGTACATTTCAAGTGGGAATTTTAACTTTACGGTTGCTTCGGCACTATATTTTCCTGCATTTTTAGCACTTTGATTTTTAGCACTTTGATTTAGATATTCAACGTTTAGTCCATAACTTTCAAGCACGTTTAATAGCACTGCTTGTGATTGTCCGTTAAATACAAGTGGATTTTGTTCGTCGTAATTCCATTCAAGCGACGTAGGTAGTTTGATTTTATTTATTCTCCATACGTTTTCCGGCTTGTTTATCACGTCTTTCGTACCATCTTCCCAAATAAAGTTTCTAGTATTTTGCAAAGCAAACGTAAGCCTAAACTCGTTTGGCTCTATACCGTATTGCGCGCCATCAATAATCACATTTTCGGTGTTTGACAATACCACTTGTTGTTCTTTTCCGTTGTACTCAAATTCACCTTGAATAATCGTAGGAATCTTTACTTTCTTTTCCGTAATACGATAATTACACGTAACTATAAGTGGCTCGTAGCCTTCCTTGGTAATTATTGCCCTTATCATATATTCGCCCACGTCTTCACGACCTTCGTTGCTATACTCCACGGTTGCGCCCGGAATAGTCTCTTCCAAATTAATTATTTCCGGGCGTTGTTTAGAGCCGTTGTATACAAACTCCACGTTATCTTCTTTTTCCCCATCGAATTTTATTTGTCCGTTAGGGTCTATTCTGTTGCGGTATATCTTCCAAACTAATTCATTTGGGTAGGTTTTGCTTTCGTCTATTTCATAATTTGCCGTTTTATCTTGCTTTACTTTGAAAACAACATTTGCCGTATATATGCCTGCTTCTTGTGCTCTATTAACACCACTATATACTGGTTCTACAAGGTCTCGGCTATAATTTTTTACCGATACCGTTTTAGGCGTTCCTGAATATAAAAATCCTTTTGCATCATACGTCCACGTAACTGCAGACAAATCAATTTTCTTTTTGTCAATTCGCCACGTATATTCTATAGGCTCGCTATCCCCGTTTTTCCATACGTAATTATTAGGATTTGCAAGCGCAACTTGCACTTTATACTCACCTGCATTTATAGCGTTTATTTCGCCACTAATTATGTATTCTGTAGATTTTTCAATACCAACCTCTTGATTTTTGCCCGTATACACCAAATTTGCTGGCGTTTTAGGTTGGGTAACAGGTTTTTTATTTATAGTTAAAATAGCAGTTATTTCCTTGTTTTTATAACCTGCCTTTCTAATTAGCGCCGTTACTTTATATACGCCTGCACTTGCCTTACCATTATTCCTATAAATTATGGTAGCGCCTTCAACGGGCTCACCTTGTACTTGCAAACTTCTAACTTCTTCCGAGTCGTAAGTATGCGTTGCATCTAGCATGGTATAACCGTCAAATTCTAATAATTCTGGATTTGGGTCGTGTTTTAACGTTACCGTATAGGTTGCCTTTTTACCCATATACTCAAAATTAAAAGTTTTTACAGTTTCTCCATCGCCATCTTCGTCATCTAAAAAATTAGCGTTAAGTCTTTCTTCTTCAGTAAGCATGTCATCCCTATACGGAGTAGGCTTACTTGTCCCGTTTGAATAATGCAAGTTAATTGCTACTGCATCTCTAAGGCTAAAATTTTCTATAAAAGCAACCGAAGGACCACTTACACTAATTCTTGTTAGCGTAACGGGTTTTTCAGGTGCTTTTTCCTCCCCACAACCTGCTAGACCAAACGTAAGTAACACGGCTAGCATGGTGATTAGCAAAATCGTTAGCAACTTCTTTTTTCTCATATATACCCCCATAATAAAATAAGAGATTACCGCAAATTATCTCTATTATGTATTTAATATTATAATGCATAAACTTTGCAAATTGTTAAAAACGCCAAAAAAAATTGCCCTTTCGAGCAATTATTTGTTTAATCTCAATGCTTTTTTCAGTTTTCCACCTATAAAACACGCCAAAACGCACTGGGCAATATCCGACGGCAAGAAAATTAAACTAAACGATACGAGCACTTTCCAAAAATCAAACGGCTGATTAAAATAAAACATTTGCATCAAACAAAAATAACCTACGCCAAATAAATGCACTATAAATAATCCTACTAGCGTAGCAAGCAATCTTTTAAGAAATACGTTGTATTTAAGCCTAACTAGTAGCCTGCTTTTTTTGTCGGTAAGCACCTCTAATTCGTATTCCTTTTGCTTCGTATTATCCTTTATTCTTTCAATTAGCAAACCTACTATAAACCCCGATATAATATACCCTATTAAATATCCAAAACTTGGTTGAAATACGTACGAAGGCCCTGCTAAACCTTTTGCAAATACGGGAAGTCCCGAAAGCCCCATAGCAACGTAAATAGAAAACGACAAAGGCGCAAGATATTTGCCTAATAAAACCGCCGAAAGCATTGCTACTACCGTTAGGGTAGAAAATGGAACGGGTGGAATATTTATCTTTACGTACATACCCGACACTACTAACAACGCTACGAAAATAGCGCAAAACGTGATTTTTCTAATATACTCTAATCGCTTGCTGACCATAAAACCTCCTTTTATTGTAAACCTATTTATGTAATTAAGTTTACAATACTTGAAAATATTTTGCAAGCGTTTTGCGTATTTTTTTGGGGCTATTTATTTTTTTCTTTTATATATCTTTATCTTCTTAGTATTTTTGGTCGTTATTTTCGCTATCTTTTTCGCTTATATCGTCCTTTGTAGCGTTTTCGTTTTTATCGTTTTCAATAATTGTAATTTCTTCGTTTACTTTTGTTTCGTTACTAAAATTATCGTCTAAACACTCGGTATTTACTGCGTTTTCCGTTTTCTTTTTCCTAAAACTTATACCAAACGTAGGGCTTGCGTGACGGTTAGTAATTTCGTCCTCGTTTTTGCCTTCGAACTTTTTGTGATATATTTTACGTGCCAAATACACAACGGGCGTATCTAGCAAACTTGTAAATATAAATATGATATAGCTAGTTGCAATTATGCTACCCACAGTTTCCAAACTGTACACACCGCCAAATGCAATTAGGTTGTACAATACTGCGTTTAAGGCTTGCGACACCAACGTAGAACCGTTGTTTCTTAGCCACAAATACTTTTCCTTGTCCTTAAAACGCTTGTTTGTAAAATCCCACCATTTGTGGTATAGCCATACGTCGAATTTTTGCGTAACTGCGTATACGATAAGGCTAGCAAACACGATACGTGGCGTAGTTGCAAATAGCGTCTTAATAGAAGAAAAAGCAAAGTCGTTACTAGATGGGGTATAAAGTAGCCACATTTGAGTGATTGCAACGAATAATACTGACGTCAATATATTCGTATTTACCACCTTTTGCGACTCTTTTTTCCCGTTTACTTCGCTGACTATATCGGTAATTAAAAACGTGGTTGCAAACAGCACGTTGCCTAGCGTCTGCTCCATACCGAACGCATTTACTAAAATTAGCACTTCGATATTTGCTACGATAGTTGCAAATATACTAAAACAATACAATCCTTTCGTACCAAACAAGTAGTACCACAAAAGAACTGCTAAATACAATACTATTAAATTCAAAATAATGATTAATTCGTTGGGCATATACTCCTCTTTTAATACTTTTGCCCGCAAATAAAGAAAAATGCCTCGTTAAAAGAGGCTATTAAAGTCCCTAGTTTTGTTTAGCGACTGGATGGTTGCGAACAGTCGTATTCCGTTTTTTATAATATAATATTTTTCACTACTAAATGTCAAGAAAAATCGGCAATATCTTGAAAAGTTACTCGTATTAACTTTTCTATATCTGCCACCTTTATTTCAACGAGAGTACCTATTTTCCCTGCGTTTACTAGTATTTTGTCTAAGGATTCAGCGTCTTTATCAAACACCGTAGTAAATTGCTTTTTCATCATAAACGGCGAACACCCGCCGTGTACGTAGCCCGTAAGAGATAACAGCAACTTGGATTTTAACATTTCCACCGATTTTTCGCCAACTGCCTTTGCACATTTTTTAAGGTCTAATTCCTTGTTTGCAGGCAATACGAATACGTAATTTTTGTTGCTTTTACTAGTAGTTACCAGCGTTTTATACACCACGCTTACGTCCTTACCTATATCGCTTGCCACCTCGCTTGCCGTATGCGTTTGGTCAAGAGCGGTATGGTAAACCGTATATTCTATTTTTTTGCTATCAAGTAGCCTTAGTACGTTAGTCTTTTCCACCGCATTTTTCACAATGTCCGCTTTCGCAAAGATTGTTTTTTGCCTCGCAAACCTTGTAATTGCCTCCTTCTACAACTAGACTTTTGCCGTTTACCAAAAAGTCCGCCATTTTTGCCCTTGCCCTAGTATAAATTAGTTGCACGGTTGGTCTCGATACGCCCATTCTACTTGCGCACTCCTCCTGCATCAAGCCTTTGTAATCTATCATTCTAATAGTTTCGTATTCCTCGTAGGTCATAACTACCTTGTCGCTAGCGCCGTTTACGGTAACGAATTCGTCGTACTTAGGTATATTACAAATACATTTTTCTATTTTAGGTCTAGACATAACTTTCTCCTTAAAAACATAATAACACACTTGATAAAATTTTTCAATAAAATATCTCTGCTACGCTATATTGTTGATTAAAGCAAAAAATAGTACTATAATTAAATTATGAATACGCTAAAAACAAGAAAACATCAAATAATAAACATAACCAAATGTATCTTGTACACCTCGGTAAGCGGATTGTTCGTAGGCTCGGTGGTGTCGATTTTCAATTATCTTGCAAAACTTGTCTCTGAAAATTCCGAAAAAATTTACGGCTTTATAAACGATAATCTAGCGTATTTACCACTACTTATTTTAGGTCTTATTTTGCTAAGCCTTATTATGAGTTTTATTCAAAAAAAAGTTCCCGAAACGAAAGGTAGCGGTATTCCGCAAGTAAAAGGCGCAATAAAAGGACTGCTAACTTTTAAGTGGCTTAGAGTTCTTCTTGCAACTTTCTTTAACAGTATGATTTCCTTCTTCGTCGGCTTGTCGCTTGGCTCTGAGGGCCCTAGCGTACAACTTGGTAGCACGGCGTCGGTTGGAGCAGGCAAACTGCTTGGCTCTAATCCACATTGGGATAGATATCTTATTCGTGGTGGCGCAGCAGCAGGTATGGCAACGGCGTTTAACGCACCTATTACGGGTATCATTTTCAGCATAGAAGAAGCGCACGACCATTTTACGCCCCTTATCCTTATTGCAACTCTTTGCTCGGTAATATCGGCAATGGTCGTATCTAACCTAATAAATACGGCGCTTGGCGTAGAATCGCTTTTGTTCCAAATGAATATACACTATTCGATAAGCATTAACGAAATACACTACCCTATCTTGCTAGGAATAGTCGTTGGCGTTAGCGGAATTATATTCAACTTCCTACTAATCCAAACCAAAAAAATTACCGATAAAATAAAAGTACCCGATTGGGTAAAACTTGCATTTGCCTTTCTTGTTATAGGCATTACCAACGTATTTTTCTTCAAGGCAGCAGGCTCTGGACACGGACTTATTTTGGACATCTCGTCCGACCGTTTTGCTTGGCAAACCTTACTACTTCTACTATTTGTAAAAGCATTATTTACCATATTATCTTTTGATAGTGGGGCAACGGGTGGTATGTTTTTCCCTATGCTAACTATCGGTGCGCTTATCGGCGGGCTAATGGCTGAGGGCTTTTTGCAAATGGGTATGAATAAGGACGCATATAATACCATAATTATATGCAGTATGGCTGCGTTTTTAGGGGCTGTATCTCGTACTCCACTTACAGCAATACTTGCAATTATCGAAACCACGGTGTTTAGGTCTGGTTTTATTGCCCCCGTATTCACCGTTTGCATTGCGTTTATCATAATAGAATTATCGCAATCGACTGCCCTATACGACCACCTATTAAAACGTTATATAACTAGGCTAAACGAAAAGAAAACCAGACAAACCATAACCACTAACATCACCGTTGAAGAACATTCGTTTGTGGATGGCAAATACATAAGGGATATTTTGTGGCCACAAGATTCGTTTATCGTATATCTAATACGTAACAAAACGCAAATCCCCGTTCAAGGTCATACTCAAATTCAAGCAGGCGACGTACTTGCTGTACAAGCAACTACCTACAACCCTACCGAAATCACCGAGATAATCACCGACCTATGCACGAGGAAAAATACTCGTTCGGTAATAACAAAACTATTCAATAAAAAGAAAAAACATAGTAACGAATAAAATATTTTGGATATAAATAAATCGTGAAGTGCGTAGCAATTAAGCGTGGTTAGTTTTATACTAACGTGATTTTGATAATCGTTGCCGCTAGTAACTTTTTAGCCAAAATAAGCCAAATTTTTCTTATACTTATATTACTAACCGACAAACGCTATTATTAAAAATTTTTCGTTCATTAACGATAAAAAACGAGCCGTACGGCTCGTTTTATTATTCTAATCTCTTTCTACTTGTTTTCAATATTTTCTAGTTCTAACGTCCTTTTTAAGCTTTCTTCGTACGTGTAAATATTATACTCGCCGTTAAATGCGTTAGACAAACTTTTATCGTAAGTTTTATTACCAAAAACCTTGTTGATAAACCCTATAAACGAACAAAGTTTTAGCATAGGATTAAATATTCCCGTGCTCCATAATTTTCTTCCTTGCAAGGTTGCCATATCTTTTACCACCTTGCCCGTTGATACGTACTCGGTATTTTGTGGATAAAACACCCCTTCTGCTTCGTTTTCTATTACAAGTTTGAAAAATTCGGCAAGATTGCCAACGTATATCATACTTCTTTCGTTCTTTATATTAGGAAATAGTGGTATTTTTTTACTTGCTTTTACTAGAAGTGGAAAATTTCCTTTGCAATTCTCCCCGTAAACCATAGGCGTACGAACTATTACCGGCTTGAAAGTATCGGTTTTCATATCCTGCAACGCAAGGTCTGCTTCTAATTTACTTTTGCCGTAAAAGTCAACGGGAGCATATTCTTCGCCCGTTACGATATTCTTGCTTTTACCTACCTTCCCGTCAGCCCCGTAAATAATCATACTACTCATAAAAATAAACTGTTTTACGCCTTTTTCTTTTGCATAAGTCGCCACTTCTAAGGCTAAATCACGGTTTATCTTATAGTACTCGCCTTCCATTTTAGGGTCTCTGCTAACGTGCGCAATGCCTGCTAAATGTAGTACGGTATCAAATTTAGAAAAATCAGCCTCTTTCCATTTGCCGTCAAAACTGTCTACTTCTTCAACTAGCATATCACCTTGAACGTGGCGAATAAACTGACTGCCTATGTAACTATTTTTACCAATTATTAGTACCTTTTTCATATTATTCCTCTACGGGTTTTTCGCTTTCTGCACTCTCTTCGCTTGCTACGTTTTCTGCATTTTCGTCGTTATCGTTATCGCCGTCCAAAACGCCGTCTGCAATAATTTCTTCTTTTTCTTCAACACTCGGCTTATCGTGAACGCCTTCTACAACGCCACTACCTTTAAGAACTTTTGATATCGTACCGAAAAAGCATTTACAGTCCATAGCAAAAGATAATTTTTCCACGTATTCGCCGTCAAACTTTGCTTTTACGGGGATTTCAAGCTCGTCCCTGCCGTTGATTTGCGCCCAACCTGTTAGTCCAGGGCGAACGTCGTTTGCACCGTATTTATCCCTTTCCTGAATTAAGTCGTCTTGGTTATAAAGTGCAGGTCTTGGTCCTATAATGCTCATTTGACCAACGAATATATTAAATATTTGTGGCAATTCGTCAATGGACGTTTTACGCATAAATCTACCCACTTTGGTAATATACACTTCTGGGTCTTCTAACAGGTGCGTTGGGCAATCCTTAGGAGCATCCTCTCTCATACTTCTAAATTTAAGCATTTTGAACAACTTTTTATTTTTGCCCACCCTTTGTTGAGTAAAAAATACAGGGCCTTTGCTAGTGCATTTGATAATTATTGCAAACACCAAAAATATAGGGCTTAAAAAAACTATTGCCATAAACGACAATACTATATCTAATAATCTTTTAATACAATTTTTATACATATTTACCTCTTTTTTAACTATAATATCACAATATTGGTCGCTTAGCAAACGCTTTTTATTAGTATAAATCTATAATATTTTACTTTATATTATATTATTGCAAAACGTTATAATGCCTAGCTTTAATAAATCTCATTATCCTCGTCGTATTTACTAATTTTTGCTTATCGTAACGTAGATTTACAAAATAAAACCACCTATAACCCTACTATTTGCTATGTGTTTATAAATAATCGTAACGGCTTATTATTATATATCGGCAGTTGATTTTACGACAATATTAGATTTAATTTGATAGTTTTTTGTAAACAAAAAAGGTGGCATAGCCACCTTTAATTATTTTCTATTCTTTTGGAAGTTCCAAGTATCACGGCACATATCTTCTAGCGTACGCTTTGCCTCCCAGCCTATAAACTCTTTTGCGAATTTAGGACTGCAATAGCACGATGCAATATCGCCAGGTCTTCTCTCGATTATTCTATACGGTAACTCTTGTTGGCAAGCAATGGAGAACGCTTTTATCATATCTAATACGCTATATCCAACGCCTGTTCCAAGGTTTACAGGGGTTGCCTCGAATTTTTCGATATTATTAAGCGCTGCCAAGTGTCCTTCTGCAAGGTCCATTACGTGAATATAATCCCTTACGCCCGTACCGTCGTGCGTCTTGTAGTCGTTACCGAATACCCTTACGTAAGGTAATTCGCCAAAAGCAACTTTTGCCACGTACGGCATTAGGTTGTTTGGAATACCCTTAGGGTCTTCGCCGATAAGTCCGCTTTCGTGTGCGCCAACCGGATTAAAGTATCTTAATAAAGCAATATGCCACGTTGCGTCAGCCTTGTAAATATCTTTTAGAATATTCTCTATCATATACTTAGTTGCGCCGTACGGATTAGTTACGCCACCAACCTCACACGTTTCGGTAAGAGGCAATACCTTCGGGTCACCGTATACGGTTGCAGACGAGGAAAATACCAAGTTTTTAACGTTGTGCTTTTGCATAACTTCCACTAGGGTAAGCGTTGATATTATGTTGTTTTGATAATACCATAACGGCTTAGCGCAACTTTCGCCAACAGCCTTCAAGCCTGCGAAATGGATAACTGCATATATATCGTTTTCGGAAAAGATTTTTTCAAGAAGTGCCTTATCACAAACGTCACCCTCAATAAACTGCACCTTTTTGCCCGTAATTTTTTCTACGTTGTTTACGTTGTCTATACTGCTGTTTACAAAATTATCCACAGCAACTACTTCGTACCCTGCATTAAGTAGCACCACGTTGGTGTGTGATGCAATGTAACCTGCGCCACCTGTAACTAATATCTTTTTCATAGCAACCTCCGATAATATTCTATCTTAATTTTACCACAAAATAAACTAGTTGCAACATTTTTATTTAATATACGCAACTTATGAGATAATTATTGCAATTTTATATATTGGTATGCCGATTTTATTTGCGTTTTTTACAATTAAACTTGCACACATACTACACTACTAATTTGACTTAATATGTATTTGCAGGCGAATTTCATCCTCGATATAAAAATTATTTTATCTTATTCTATTTGGTTATTATCAATAGAACCAGTTGCATACGTAAATTTAGATATTACATTTAGCACGGTATTATATTCGGGTAAATCCAAAGAATAAACCAAATTTTTATATACTTTCAGAGTCATTACTTGCCAACCAAAAGTACTTATTTGGCTAGCAACACAACGTTCTGCTCTTATAAAATCTCTAGCAAAAATTGATGCATAATGCCTATTATTATCACCAAAATTAATCGATACGTAAATATATCCATCCGCAGGCGCAGTCCATTCCGTAATAGTATCCGTTTGCTTTGTACCAAAGATATTATCGATTTCCATATTTGTCGGTTTCCAATAATCACTTGTTACTAATTCTTTATCTCTCCAACATATTTTTTTAGTTTTGGGTGAAATTGTTAAATTGTCACTTATTCCACTATTTAGGCTTGCTATAATAAAAGTATCTTTATTTTTAGAGTACCCCATTATACTACTTATATCATTACAAGTTTCCCACGTTAGTAATGCATTACTATTAAAACAACCACCATCACCACCTATTTTATTATCTAGTTGCAACTGAGGATTATCAGTAAATTCTATATTTTTTTCAATAACACCGTTGACTTTAATCAACGTGCCGTCTTTCCCATTAAATTCTCCTTTTTCCACTTTTTTTAGTATTTCATCGTGCAACTTACTTAGTTCATTAGATTTATTTATAATGCTCTCAATACAATCATTCATCCTACTATAATCTTGTTTGTCAATTGCATTTATCGATTCCGTTACTCTAAAAAGAGGTTCTTTTGACATTATGGATTTTCCTAAAATTTCTCCTTCTAAACTTCTTTTAACAAGTTGCACGTAAATATTACCTACTTCGCTACTTATTTGTCCACTTAATTCAACCGTCCCCATATTATCGTTAAAATCAATTTCTTTAGAAATAAAACGCCTATCCTTTGGACATTTTATTTCTAAAAAATATTTACATTTTTCCTGTGTCTTTTCTACATCAATATCTACAATATACACTCCACAATTTTGCGGTATAATTTTTGTTTCATATTCCAACTCGTTACTTACGCTATTATATTTTATCATAATTTCCTCCTATATTTAATATAGAACGAAACCTGTTAATTACAAAAAAAATATGCCAACTAAAAACGCACCTATATTGAAGTGCACCCCAAAAGTTAGACAAAAATATAAAACTTTTGGAGGTGCATTTT
>ENA-ORTY01002431-ORTY01002431.1-human-gut-metagenome-genome-assembly--contig:-NODE-2431-length-17803-cov-2.967884_pt1 | contig 17803 bp, 14 predicted proteins | sample MGYA00241917_ERZ509198 | MGnify/ENA primary metagenome ERZ509198 (study PRJEB26280, sample SAMEA2338857) | human gut metagenome | biome: human gut; feature: human-associated habitat; material: faeces...
GCGACGGTGTAAACCCAGTTGTGCTTGTCCTCGACAGCACCAGACTGGATACCAGTCAGGGTCTCGCGGAGCTTCTTCATCACAGGGCCGATCTCGGTGTAGCCAGCCGGGAAGGTCACGGTCTCATCGGCACCATAGACCTTGTTGTCGATCTCGCCAACCGGGGAGATGACGGCAGCGGTGCCGCACAGGCCGCACTCGACAAAGGTACCGGCCTTGACCTCGGCCCACTCGACGGGGCGCTGATCGACGGTCATACCCAGGTCCTGAGCAACCTGAACGAGCGAACGACGGGTGATGGAAGGCAGGATGGAGTCGGTGTGCGACTGCGGAACGACGAGCGTACCGTCCTCCTTCACGAACAGGACGTTGGCGCCGCCGGTCTCCTCGACATAGGTGCGGGACTCGGAGTCGAGATACAGGTTCTCGGCATAGCCCTCGCGATGGGCCTCCATCGTGGGCTTGAGGGACATGGCGTAGTTCAGGCCGGCCTTGATATTGCCGGTGCCGTGCGGTGCGGCACGGTCGTACTCGGAAACGCGCAGCTTAACGGGCTTAAGGCCACCCTTAAAGTACGGACCGACCGGGGTCACGAGAATACGGAACGTGTACTCAGGAGCGGGAGCCACGCCGATCACGTCACCGGAGCCGATCATAAACGGACGCACATACAGGGTTGCGCCAGAGCCGAAGGGCGGAACCCAGGCGGCGTTGGCAGAGACGACCTGCTTGACGGCCTCGACAAACTTGTCCTTGGGGAACGGGGGCATCTCGAGGCGCTGCGCGGAGTTATACATACGCTCGGCGTTCATGTCGGGACGGAAGCAGACGATGCTGCCGTCCTCGGCGGTGTAGGCCTTCAGGCCCTCAAAGACCTCCTGGCAGTAATGGAAGATGCCACCGCACTCGGAGACATGCAGGGTGTGGTCGGTGGTCAGGCCGCCCTCGTCCCACTCGCCATCCTTCCAATGGGCCTCGTAGCTGTAATCGGTCTTCATGTAGCCAAAGCCGAGGCTACCCCAATCGATATCCTTCTTCTCGACAGTCATATGTCGCTCCTTACATACACGGTTGCATACTCGCGAACCCGCACGCAAGGACCGAAGCCGGCCGCGTCGCAACGTCGCATACCCGGAAGCGTAGAGCCGGGCAGGACACGCGGGCAGCATCGAAGCCGATGGCACGTCGATTCGCATGCAGGTGATTGTACTCCCCGCACGCCTTGGATAAAACGTTTTTCTTTAACTAAGTAAAGTATTTTCATTTGCCTTCAACACAAAAGGCCCGCCATCGAATCCGATGACGGGCCTTGGAATTAACGTCCGAAAACAAACTCGGACTAGGCGTTCTTTTTACCGAGCTTAGCCTTAACCAGGCCGACCACGGTCGGGATGATCGACACGGCGACGATGCCGATAATCAGCAGCTCAAAATGCTCCTGCACAAACGGAATGCCACCAAAGAAGTAACCCAGCAGCGTAAAGACCGTTGACCAGGTAATTCCACCCAGCACGTTAAAGATGACAAAGTTGCGCCAGTGCATGCCGCCCATGCCGGCGATAAAAGGCACAAAGGTGCGGATGAACGGGAAGAAGCGACCGAGGAAGATGGCCAGATGGCCCCACTTATCCAGGAAATCCTCGGACTTTTTGATGCGCTCGGGCGTCATGGCCTTTACCTTGCCCGAGGCGATGATCTTGCGGCCAAAGAAGTGGCCGATCATAAAGTTGCACTGATCGCCCAGGATGGCTGCGGCCCATGCGGTGGCCAGAAGCGCCACGATGTTAAAGCCGCCGTTGTGGGCAAAGAAGCCCGAGGCAAACAGCAGCGAGTCGCCGGGAAGGAACGGGAAGAACACCACGCCCGTCTCGATAAAGATGATTAGGAACACGCAGCCGTAGGCCATAAGCGGGCCGGCGGCGATCCAGCTGGCGATCGCGGTGCGCGGGTCCTTAAGCAGCTCGGCGATAAAATTGATGAAACCCATGAAGTAAAACCTCTCAGTTGTGGGCGCGGACACGTCCAAGTTGACCAGTATACGGTTGCGGCACGAGCACGGGTCAAACCCCTCAAAAGTCTTACTTCATTACCAGCAAGTTTGCATAACTGACACCTGTCGCGCAAAGCCGCCAAGATTGTTCTTCCTAATCCCTAGCGAATCGCTATACTTTATTGAATCGCATTGTCACGGCGCTAAGGGAGGGCGGCCGGTGAGCTTTATCAATACCATTCGCGAGGACATCAAGACCGTCCAGGCGCAAGACCCTGCCGCGCAAAACGGCCTGGTCATCTTCCTTTCCTATCCTGGCCTGCACGCCAAGTGGAACCACGTGCCCGAGCACTGGCTGTGGGAGCACGGTCATCGCTCACTCGCCCGTGTGCTCTCGCAGTTAACCCGCCATATCACTGGTGTTGAGATTCATCCCGCCGCGCAGATCGGCAAGCACTTCTTTATCGACCACGCCATGGGCGTCGTTATTGGCGAGACTGCCATCGTGGGCGACAACTGTGTGCTCTACCAGGGCGTCACGCTCGGCGGCACCGGCAACGAGACCGGCAAGCGTCACCCCACCCTGGGCAACAATGTCACGGTGGGCACGGGCGCCAAGGTGCTTGGCAACATCCACATTGGCAACAACGTCAAAATCGGCGGCAACTCGGTCGTCGTCAAGGACGTGCCCGACAACTGCACCGTCGTGGGCGTGCCCGGGCGCATCATCAAGCGCAACGGCTGCCGCGTGTTCGAGGAGAGCTTCGACGCCAAGCAGCATCGCGAGTACATGCCCGACGATGCCGCCGAGCAGAGCGCCCTCAACCGTCAGGGCATCACCGAAAACGCCCGCCGCGTCAAGGAACTCGAGCAAGAGGTGGCCGAGCTCAAAGCCCTCGTCGCCAAGCTCGTGGACGAACGCTAGGGCCGCGGACAACCGCCACAGCATGAACGCCAACACAAAAGGCGTGCCGGGGAATCCGCCCCCGGCACGCCTTCTTTTCGATGTGACATGCGGGACTGCCCCCCATGTCACCTTATGCGAACTGGCTTAGGTAGAGGTCGGCATAGGCGCCCTCGGCAGCCAGCAGCTCCTTGTGCGTACCCTGCTCGATAATGTTGCCGTGGTCCATAACCAGGATCAGGTCGGCATCCACGATCGTCGACAAGCGATGCGCGATCACAAAGCTCGTGCGCCCGCGCATGAGCGCATCCATAGCACGGCCGATGGCGAGCTCGGTGCGCGTGTCCACGCTCGACGTCGCCTCGTCCAGGATGAGGATCGCCGGGTTGTTGAGCAGCACGCGCGCGATGGTCAGCAGCTGACGTTGGCCTTGGCTGATGCTCTCGGCATCGTTAGCCACACGCGTGTCGTAGCCCTGCGGCATAGTGCGCACAAAGAAATCGACCTGAGCGGCACGTGCGGCCGCGACAATCTCCTCACGCGTTGCCTCGGGACAGCCGTAGGCGATGTTCTCGGCAATGGTGCCATCGAACAGCCAGGCGTCCTGCAACACCATGCCAAACTGCTGGCGCAGCTCGCCGCGATCCATGCGGCTCGTGTCCACACCGTCAAGGGTAATGCGACCACCGTCGATCTCGTAGAAGCGCATGAGCAGATTGATGAGCGTGGTCTTGCCCGCGCCCGTGGTTCCCACCACCGCGATCTTTTGGCCCGGCTCGGCGGCAAACGACACGTCGCGCATGAGCGGCTTGTCGGGCGCATAACCAAAGCGCACGTGTTCAAAGGCAACACGGCCCTCAACCTTGCCCGGCAGCTTGGCGGCGGCCGCCGGCAACGGATCGGCTTCCATCTCGGACTCGTCGAGCAGGTCGAACACGCGCTCGGCGCTCGCCAGCGCGCTCTGCAGCGAGTTAAAGGTAAACGACAGCTGCGTCATGGGCTCGGATGCCTCATAGATAAACTGGAAGAACGCCTGGAACACGCCGACGGTCATATGCCCGGCAACCAGCATGCTGCAGCCCACAAGCGCAATCACGATCTGCGCCAAGCGGCCGATAAAGCGCACCGCGGGGCCGACGGCGTTAATCATAAAGTCGGCCTTGGTGCTCACGCGCGCCAGCTCCTTCGAAGCCTCGTGCACCTCGGCAGAGCTCTGGCGCTCGCGGTTAAACGCACGGATCACCAGACGGCCCGAGTAGCCTTCCTCGACCGCGCTCGTAATCTTGGACACCCACTCCTGGCGCTCGCCGGTCACGTCATGTGTGCGACGCGAGACCACTTTGGTCATCAGCAGCGACAGCGCCATAAAGAACAAAAAGACGAGCGTGAGCGGCACGCTAAACACGAACATCACGCTCACGGCGCCCACCACGGTGCCGATCGACACAAGCAGCTGAAGCAATCCGCGCTGCATACTCTCGGACATCTTGTCCAAGTCGTTGGTCGCACGGCTGACGACCTCGCCGGGACGATGCGCATCAAAGAAGGCAAGCGGCAGACGGTTGAGCTTTTGAGCGATGCGGTTACGCAGGTGCAGGTTAAGGCGTTCGGCCACGCTCGACATCAAAAAGCTCTGGAGCGCGTAGAACGAGGCGGCGGCCGTCCAAATCAAAAAGTAGATGAAGATAGTCCTGCCGCAGTTCTCCCAGGTGATGCTGAAGGTGGTGTCGTTGGCAAACGCCACCTGAATGTGGCTCCACAGCTCATCGATCACGCGGGCGCTATATGCCGGCGCAGCAGTGTTAAAGATGGCATAGAACACAATGCTCGCGAACACGATATAGAAGCGCCAATGGTCGCCGGCAGCCTCGCTCCACAGGCGGCGCACCGTCGCCCAGGTATCTCGAGGCGTCTCGTCCTCGTCTTCATCGTCCACGTCGCGCATACGCTCTGCCTCGGCGCGGGCGCGCTCGTCCTCGGCACGTTCGTTTTCCTCGTAGAGCGCTTGGCGGCGAGCCTCGCGCTCGGCTGCAGCCTTGGCGGCGTCATCCAGCTCGGGTGCCACGGCAGCCGTTTCCTCGACCAGTACCGCGGCAGCGGCGTCATCAACGCCGCCCTGCTTCTTGAGCTCCTCGGTCATGCTACTCACCTCCCTTCATCTGCGATTCCGCGATGGCGCGGTACACCTCGCAGGTTTCCATAAGCTCGCCATGCGTGCCCAAGCCCACAACCTCGCCATCCTTGAGCACGACGATCTGGTCGGCGTGCAAGATCGTCGAGATGCGCTGCGCGATGATGAGCACCGCAGCGTCACGCGTCTCGTCTTGCAACGCATGACGCAGGGCGGCATCGGTCTTAAAGTCCAGGGCCGAAAAACTGTCATCGAAGATATATAGATCGGCATGCTTCATGAGCGCGCGAGCAATGGCCAGGCGCTGGCGCTGGCCGCCTGAAAAGTTCGTGCCGCCCTGCGCCACCGGGGTATCGAGCCCCTGCGGCTGATCGAGTACAAAGGTGCTCTGGGCAACCTCAAGCGCGTGAAGCATGTCGGTCTCGGTCGCGTCCTCGTTGCCAAAGCGCAGATTACTTGCCACGGTGCCCGAGAACAGCCACGCCTTCTGCGGCACATAGGCGATGTGTCCACGGATCTCATCTTGCGAAAGCTCGCGCAGATCGACACCGTCCAGGCGAATGGTGCCCTTGGTGGCATCGTGGAAGCGCAGCAAGAGCTTGGCCACCGTCGACTTGCCCGAACCCGTCGAGCCGACGATTGCGGTCGTCTGACCGCGACGACAGGCAAAGCTCAGGTCGCACAGGGTGTCCTCGTCGGCATCGTCAAAACGGAACGACATGTGGTCGAACACGGCCACCGCGTCGGCACCGTCAACAGACTCCGCCGCGCACGTGTCCAGCGTGCGCTTGCCGTCCACGATGCTCGGCTCAATCTCCAACACCTGCTGCGCACGGTTCAGGCATGCGGCGGCGCGTGGGAGCGTCAGAATCACCATCTGCGCCGTCATCACAAAGAACAGGATCAGGATCGCGTACTCCAGCACGGCCGAGATGCTACCGATTTGCATGGCGTGGGCGCCCACGCGGTCGCCGCCCACCCACAGCACCGCCACCTCGGCGATATTCATCAAAAAGAAGCTGGAGCTGTCGAGACCCACAAACAGGTGGTTGACCTTGATGGCATTGGCCGCGTAATCGCTAAACACCTCGTCCAGGCGCTGCTCCTCGTGGCGCTCCTTGTTAAATGCGCGGATGACGCGCACGCCCACGATGTTCTCGCGCAGCACCACGTTCATGCGGTCGATAAAGCTCTGCAGGCGCATAAAGATCGGCGCGGCGTTGGCAACGGTAAAGACCGCCGCCACCAGCACGATCGCAACCACCACGCCCAGCAGCGTACCCATGGCGGGATCGATGAACCAAGCAAAAATGATGCCTGCCACGGCCAAGAACGGCACCGGCAGCACCAGCTGAATCGTCTGAAGGACAGCTTGCTGAATCACGTTGATGTCGTTGAGCGAGCGCGTGATCATCGAACCCGTGCCAAAGCGCTCAAAGTCGCTGGCGGACAGCTCGAGCGACTTGTCGTACACGGCATTGCGGATATCGCAGGCCACGTTGGCGGCCAGGCGCGCCGAAAGATAGCAGCCCAGCACCGTGCCGCCGCTGGCCATGCCGGTCGCGATAAGCATGTACAGGCCGTTGCGTAATATATAGTCGACATCACCCGTGGTAATACCGGTGTTGACCATGTTCGCCAGCATCGTGGGAACCAACAGCGTACCGACGTTATCCACCAGCAGCACCAGCAGCGTCACTGCGACAAGCCCTCGATATGGCTTTAGAAACCTCATTAACAGTCGCACGACTCCCCCTCACCTTGATTCTCGGCTTGGCTCTCGGCAGCAATATGCTGCTTAAAGGCATCGCACTCATCGCCGAGTACCTGAGAGAATTTGCCGATCAAGCGCATAATCTCGCGCTGCTCACATGGCTCAAGCGCGCCAAAGGCTCGCTGCTCGGCCTTGAGTGCCGGCAGCGCATAACGCTCGGCAAATCGCCTGCCCTCTTCGGTCAGGCTCACAACCTTGTTCTTACGACTGCCTTCGGCAAACTCCAACGTTGCGAAGCCCCGCGCCGTCAAGATTTTAATTGCCGAGTTGATGGTCTGCTTGCTGTAGAACCATTCGCTTGTCAGACGACTTACGGCAATACTGCCGCCCGCCGTGCTGGTATCGACGAGCATCCAGTAAGCGCAGTCCGAAAGGCCGCAGGCGCGCGAGAACTCCGAATAGATATGGTCGAGTCCATTGAGCAACCGGTCGAAGTCGACCAGCGTAACCGCACTATTCATCTATCCCACCATTCAATTGTCCGATTTTTGACCAATTATGTGTCTCTAGATTAGTCCGAGTTTTGACTATCGTCAACAGGCTCTCCGCAAATGCGTGCATTTTTATGGCCTATCGGCAGAAAAAGACCGCCGGCGCGGGGGCGGCGCCAGCGGTCACGTGAAAATCGGGTTTTATTGCCTGTTAAGCGGCAACAGCCTCATAGACCGTAGCGCCCGAGAAGCTGTCATGCAGGCTCTTGCCGGCAATCCACGGCAGCTCGACGACCTCGCAGACCGTGTTGACCAGCTCGGAGCAGTCAGTAAAGTGGCCCTTGTCGTTGAGGGCCTCGCAATCCTGAACACGCCAATAGCCATCGGTGTGCGTGATGTAGTACTCGTGATCGTCGATCGTCACAAAAGCGCGCGTCTTGGAACGCAGCAGCTTCAGAAATCCTTCGAAATCGGTCTCGACGACATCTCCAGCCTGGAACATGATGTTACCTCCTGGCCCGGCGCCACCACGGCGCATTGATAAACGTTGGTACTCCTTTAGTAAAACCCTTATCAGAGGTTATGCGTTCGTCATTTAGGCAAGTGGTAAAAAACCGCAGGGTAGACGGGATAAAACGTTTAACCATCCCATTGGTTTGTCACATTCTGAAGGTACTTTTATGCAAACCTACTTTCCCAATTGGAATCTATCCTTTTGGCCGGGCAATTGACCGTCTATCGTTTAAGCCCGACGGGTATGAACGGGGCATCTGCAACGCCACCGCAAGGAGACACCATGGAGACTATCGAAGCACTCATTCACCGCCGCAGCTGCCGCAACTACAGCGATCGTCCCGTCGAGGCCGAAAAGCTTGCACGTATTATCGAAGCCGGCCAATATGCACCGAGCGGCATGGGCCGCCAGCCGGTGACGTTTGTCGCCGTCACCGACCCCGCGACCATCGAGCGTCTCTCGAAGCTCAACGCCCAGGTCATGGGCAGCAACAGCGACCCCTTCTATGGCGCCAAGACCGTTGTGGTGGTGCTGGTTGACCGCAGCGTGCCCACACATCTGGAAGACGGCTCGCTCGCCATGGGCAACCTGCTCAACGCTGCCTATGCGCTGGGCGTTGATTCGTGCTGGATTCATCGCGCGCATGAGGTCTTTGACTCGCCCGAGGGCCTGGAGCTGCTGGTCAGCTGGGGCCTGCCCGCCGACGGCAGCCTGCGCGGTGTCGGTAACTGCATTCTTGGCTACGCCGAGGACACGCTACCCGAGGCAAAGCCCCGCCGCGACAACGTGGTATATGTGAAGTAGTACAGGAGCGTCAGCAGGGGTAGCTAATTTGGGACGGGGCTATTTTAGCTACCCCACTCGTAAACTTATATTGACGTCGCCGTTGTCGTCGTTTCGTTCGTTTGAGTCGTTTCGGCTTCGCTGCCTTGTTCGTCCTCGTCCTTTTGAGCATCTGCAATAGTAGTGGCCGCCGCAACGATACCGCGCTGGGGCGCGACGCCCGTCTGGGTCTGAGCGCCCTCGACAACTTCTGTACCTACATGCGCGAGCTCGGGCGATTTAAACATTGCGTCCAAGTTGGCGCCACCGCCGGCATATCCGAGCGCAGCGAGCGCGATGACGATCACTGCAACGACGACCGCGATCGGAACATAACGGTGCCAACCAGCCGGATTGAGTCCGCTGCGGCGAGCCGCCCCGCGGCTAATATAACCGAGCGTTCCGTCGTGCTTGAGCTTTGAGCCCACCACGCGTTTGCGGCCCCACAGCGAGGACTCTGCCTGCATTGCCAAGCGGGCGCTTGCCGAAGGATAGCCGTATTTAGTGCGCTTGAACGAGCCATCAAACCCCGAGGCGTGTTTGCCCCACGTCACCGATGTTGTGCGTCGGTTGACCGGCGCGGCACTCCGCCTTCTGCGGCTCGGTTTTGAAGTCTCAGCCATATGCCCTCGCACGCCGTAACCAAATCGAAACAATAACGCTTTGGACTGTAGCACACGCGTCGCGTGCGGTCACGGGCGCCTCGCTCAACGGTCATCGTCCTTCAGCAAGCGCCACAGCGTTGTACGGCTTATGCCCAGCACCTCCGCCGCACGGGTTCGGTTGCCGTGGAGATGGTCTACAACCAGATGCGCGATATCTCGCTCGGTATCGGCCAGCGGTCGCAGGATATACAGGTCACTTTCGAGCGTCGGGGCGCCAAAGGTTGCGGTCTTAATCACGTCCTCTTGGGCGAACACTTCCTCCGCCACAGCGCGGTCCACCGTGCCCGTCCCCACCAATATATACAGTCGTTCCGAGACCTCGCGGAGCTGCAGATAGTTGCGCGGCCAGCGGTAAGCATCGAGCGTCTTCGTCGCCGCGGCAGACAGCGTGGGCGCTGCCGTCCCAAATGCATCAGCGAGATATTCCAAATAGCGCGCAACCTTCGTCGACGCGGCTCCCTGCTCGGCGATTGCCGGCGCGACGCTCACCGCACAGGCGAAGCGCTCGGTCACAAAGGCGGCTTGATCACTTTCGCCGCCGCCCGGCATGTCATTCGCCGTCAGCACCACATGGCAGCGCGTCGCCAACGCGGTGTCGGTCATCGTGGAGACCAGCTCGCGGAGGCGCTGGGGGCCAACCGCATTCCAGCCCTCAATGCAAAGGGTCAGCCCCGTTTGGAACAGCGGCGATTCGGAGCTTTTGAGCACATGGCGCCAACCGCGATCGGTGAGTTCATCGAGCGCGACGGAAACAAAGGGCTGATCGACAAAAGGGCCATCCAGATAGAGGCGCTTGGCAATCTCGACCTGACCCGCTCCCAGCTCGCCCTCGAGCATAAGGGGCACGCCGCGCGCATAGCTCTCGGTAACCGGTACAGCCACCGAGGCCGCCCCCTCAACGATGCCGTACGCGCTCGATTCATAGCGGACCTCAACTTCGTCGGCGTTGAGCCACTCGATGCCCGCATGCGCCGCGGCACCGCGCACCTCGCGGACCACAACGACCCAAAGCCTCCCGCCCTCTTTGTCGGTGGGGCGAACGGTCAGGCTCAGGCGCGTACCCTCACGCCCCATAACCAGACGCGCGCCGTCTCCTATACGGTCGAGACGCTCAGCGACAAAAGCCGCCACATCCCGCTCAAGCGCCGCGTCATTCATGGTCGAGATCGCGACGTCCCCACGCGCATCGATTGCCAATGCCGAGGCCCCGGCAGCAGCTAGGGCATCGGTCAAGATGTTCAGCTTAGCATTGCTATCCATGATTTGCCCCTGTCCGCGGCGACGTGCAACCGCCGACGGTCGCACGACCGAGTGTTTCAAAATTGAACGATATTGCTCACCAAACACTATAGGGCAGAAAGCGCCGTCCTGCGAGTATAGGTGTTGCCCCGCATCGCCATCCTGGCGGGGCGATAAGAGCTCTTCGGGACTTATAAACCTGCGGACAAGCCATACCCGCAAGAGCTCCTATCGCTCCACCGAAGGCTTGCGCTCACCGGCAGCCAGCACGCGAATAAGCTACTTCTCTACCAGATTCCCAGCACGTGCTGCATTCCCAAGCTCATGCACGCAATGCCAATCCAGCAGCAAAAGCCCAACGCGATGGGCTTGCCGCCCTTTTTGACCAGCTCGACGATATCGGTATTAAAACCAATAGCCGCCATGGCCATCACAATAAAGAACTTCGACAGCTCCTTGATGGGCGCCGTGATGGACGCGGGAAGCTGAAGCACCGTGGTGATCACGCTCGCCAGCACAAAGAACAGCACAAACATGGGAAACGCACGTTTAAGCGAGAACGTGCTTTTGGCGTCACCGCCGGCCTTGCGTGCCAGATGCATCTGCCAGCATGCGAGGACAAGCGTGATGGGAATAATGGCCAGCGTCCTGGTGAGCTTGACCACTGTGGCGCTCTCGAGCACATTGGCGCCGGGATGCATGCTGTCCCAGGCGCTCGCCGCAGCCGTTACCGACGAGGTGTCGTTGATGGCGGTGCCGGCAAACAGGCCAAAGCCCTCGTTGGTCAGCCCGAGCATGCCGCCGAGCGTCGGAAACACGAGCGCCGCGATAACGTTAAACAGGAAGATGACCGAAATGGCCTGGGCAATCTCGCGATCGTCGGCATCGATGACGGGCGCGGTCGCAGCGATGGCCGAACCGCCGCAAATCGACGAACCCACACCCACAAGCGTCGCGATCTTACCCGGCACGTTCATAACGTGGCAGAGCACAAAGGCGATGACAAGCGAGGTCGAGATCGTCGCCACGATAATCGGCAGCGACTGGGCGCCCTTGGACAGAATCTGGGAGAGGTTCATGCCAAAGCCAAGCAGGATAACCGCGTACTGCAAGACTTTTTTGGACGTATAGGTGACGCCGGCGGCGAGCTGTTCGCGACGCTTCCTGGGAAAGACGAGCGCCAGGACCATGCCAAAGAGGATGGCAAATACCGGACCGCCGACCACCTCAATTTGTTTGCCGAGCAACGTCGCGGGAATGGCGATGATCAGGCAGAACAAGACGCCTTTCCAGCGCTCGCGTACGATATTTGCCAGTTGCATATGGGATTCCTTCTTTCTATTTCACGTTTGCGACGGCTTATGATACGGCAACATTGAGCACAGCCTTGCGCAAACACAGACTAAGATGCCGCAATAGTTCTCAGGCAACAGCCGAATTGCCCACCGCGGAGAGCTGATTCGCGGCATAATTAACAACTGACATATGAGTTTGATAGAACAGTTGCGAGGCGCTATGGAAGAATCGATGCACGTCGGCGAGCAGGAAACGAGCCTACAGGACCAGTCCTACCACACCATTCGACGCAAAATCGTCTACCTGGACTACAAGCCGGGCGAAAAGCTGGGCGTCAAGCAACTTTGCGACGACCTAGATATGGGGCGCACCCCTGTGCGCGAGGCTTTGGTTCGCTTGGCGCAGGAAGGCCTGGTGCGCACCGTGCCCCAGAGCGGTACCTACGTCTCGCCCATCAACCTCACCCTTGCCGAGAGTGCCTGTTACATCCGCGAGCATCTGGAAAAGCAGGTGATTGTGGAGTGCTGTGCGCGCGCCACGTCGGCTGGCATCGAGCAGCTCGACCGCGCCATCGCGCTGCAGGAAAAGGCCATGGCCGAAGAGGATCGCATCGGCTTCTTTTTGAGCGACAACCTCATGCATCACATGATTTTTAGCATCGCATGTCGCAGCACCGTGTGGTCGTGGCTCGAAGAGACCAATGCCGACCTGGAGCGCTTCCGCTGGCTGCGCGCTGCCACGCAGGTTCTCGACAATCAGGACATCGTGAACGAGCACAAGCAGATTCGCCGCGCTATCGCCGGTCGCGACCCCATCGAAGCGAGCTTTTTGGTCAGCAAGCACCTGCATATGATGTTCCGCAACCAGACCGAGGTTCTGGACCAGTTCCCCGAGTACTTCGAGACCAGCAAGCTCCGCTAACCTGCCAAATAGGGACAGGTTCATTTTGGCAGGTTTTATCTGGGCAAATGAAACAAGGCCCGGCTCCGCTGCAACGGAGCCGGGCCTTGGTCGCCAGAATGGCGGAACCAACTACTCCACGGTAACGCTCTTTGCCAGGTTGCGGGGCTGGTCGACGTCGCAGCCGCGCAGGATGGCAACCTCGCGGGCGAGCAGCTGCAGCGGAACGCTCGCCGTGATGGGGCTGAACACGTCGCGGACGGCCGGCACGCGAATGATGCAGTCGGCAATCTTGTTGATTTCCTCGTCGCCCTCGGTAGCAACGACGATGACCTTGGCGCCGCGCGCCTTGCACTCCATGAGGTTCGACACGGTCTTGTCGTAGGTGGCACTCTTGGTGGCCACGGCGATGACAGGGAAGCCCGGGTCGATCAAGGCAATGGGGCCGTGCTTCATCTCGCCGGCGGCGTAGGCCTCGGCGTGCAGGTAGCTGACCTCTTTGAGCTTGAGCGCGCCCTCGTAGGAAATAGCGGCACCCATGCCACGGCCCACGAACAGCGCCGACTGCGCGTCCTTGCACAGCAGGGCGGCCTCATGAACGGCCTCGGTTTGGGTATCCAAAATCCACTGGATCTGCTCGGCCGTATCGGAAAGCTCGCGGAACAGCATGCGCGCCTGCTTGGTGGTCAAGCGGTACTTGACCTGCGCCAGCAGCAGGGCCAAAAGCGTAAGGCTCACGACCTGGCCGATGAAGCTCTTGGTCGAGGCGACCGCGATCTCCTTGTTGGCCTTGGTGTAGATGACGCCGTCGCTCTCACGCGCCACGGGGCTGCCCACCACGTTGGTGATGCCGAAGACCTTGGCACCCTTGATGCGCGCGTCGCGAATGGCGGCAAGGGTATCGGCCGTCTCGCCCGACTGGGACACGGCCACGACGAGCGTCGTCGGCGTGATGATGGGGTTGCGATAGCGGAACTCGCTGGCCGCCTCCACCTCGGTGGGGATGCGAGCCCAGCCCTCAATGAGATTCTTGGCAATGAGGCCAGCGTGATAGCTGGTGCCGCAAGCGATCACGTAGACGCGGTCGATGTCGTTGAGTTCCTCGAGCGAAAGGCCCAGCTCGTCGATGTCGAGCTCGCCGGCCGGCGTCATACGACCAACCAGCGTGTCGCGCACAACGCGCGGCTGCTCGTGAATCTCCTTGAGCATAAAGTCGGGATAACCGCCCTTTTCTGCCATGTCCAGGTCCCAGTCGATGTGGGTGACCTTGGGCTCGATAACGTTGCCGGCCTCGTCGGTGTACTCGACGCCTGCGGGCGTGAGCTTGGCAAACTGACCGTCCTCGAGCACCACGACATCGCGGGTGGCGTCGATGAGCGCGATGACATCGGAAGCAACATAGGAGCCGGTTTCGCCCACACCGACTACGATCGGGGAATCCTTGCGGGCCACGGCGATCACGCCGGGCTCGTCAGCGCACACGGCGGCCAGACCATAGGCACCGACCACGTGGGTGCAAGCCTCGCGCACGGAGGCCATCAGGTCGTGCGTCTCGGCATAGGCCTCTTCGATCAGATGCGCGAAGACCTCGGTATCGGTCTCGCTCTTAAAGTGGTGGCCGCGACCCTCCAACTCTTCGCGCAGCTCGGCGAAGTTCTCGATGATGCCGTTGTGGACGATGGCGATACGACCGTCGCAGCTGGTGTGGGGGTGAGCGTTAACGACGGAGGGCTTGCCGTGGGTGGCCCAACGGGTGTGGCCGATACCGCAGGTAGCGTCGCTGTCGATATTGGAAAGCTCGCTCTCCAAGCCCGCGACCTTGCCCACGCGGCGGATGACATCGAGGTGCGCCGCGGCGCCCTCGCCCACCTCGAGCGCGACGCCCGAGGAGTCATAGCCGCGATACTCCATACGCTTGAGGCCCGTGACCAGGATGTTCTTTGCAATATCAGAGCCGGTGTAGCCGACAATTCCGCACATAGGATAAATCCCTTCGTCCGCTTGACTGCAAAACGTCCACGCACAGGGGGCGCTGAGACGCATAACGTTCGAGTATTGTACTCACGCAAACGCAAGCTGATATACCAGAAGTGGTATCTCAACTTAGATACCACCCGATGCACACACGTCCAGCCGGTCCAAACCACCACAAAGGTACCTGCCCCCTTCGTGGTGGTCGCGCTGGCAACGGCGTTTCCCCAGATAAACCTGCCAAAATAAACCTGTCCCTTTTTGGTAGGTTTGGGATGCTACAATCTGGCTTGTACTTGAAACGCATCAAAGGGGCCGCTATGGCAAAGGTAAAAATCAGCGACGTCGCGCGCGAGGCCGGGGTTTCGTTGGGCACGGTTTCCAACGCGCTCAACCACCCCGAAAAGCTGCGCCCCGAGACCCTCAAGCTCATCAACGAGACCATCAATCGCCTTGGCTACCTGCCCAACCAAAGCGCCCGTCAGCTCGCGGGCGGCGCCACCAAGTCCTTTGGCCTGGTGCTCCCCCGTCTCGATCACGGCTTTTCGCTCCAAATCGCCAGCGGCGCCCACAACGAGGCCCGCAAGCACGGCTACGACTTGCTCATCGCCAACGCCGATAACGACGATATTCTCGAGGATCATTACCTGCGCTACTTTATGGGCACCCAGATGTCCGGCGTCATGGTTCAGCCCATGGCATCCCCCGACTGGCACCCCGCCATGACCAAGATGCCCGTGCCGATCGTCCATCTGGACATCCATTGCTCCGAGCCCGGCTACTACGTAGCGGCCGACAACGAGGCCCAGGGTCGCATCATTGCCGAACTTGCCATCGCCCGCGGCGCACGCCATATCACCGTTGTGGGTAGAGCAGCATTTATGCAACTCACCCTGCGCGTCCTTGGCATTCACAAGGCCCTCGCCCTGCACCCCGATATCAAGATCGAAGTCATCGACGCCGGCGAATGGAATACCGCTGCCGACGGCTACGGCATCGGTGCCCAAATCGCCGAGCGCCCCGCGGACGAACGTCCCGATTTTGTCGTCGGCCTGACCGATGTGTTGGCCTCGGGCGTCGTTTCGGCACTGGTCGACAAGGGCATCTCTGTCCCCGGGCAAGTACGCGTAGCAGGCTGCGATGGCAACCCGCTCGCTTGGAGCGGATCGGTCCCGCTCACTACGGTAGCGCCCCCGGGCTACGAGATTGGCCGCAAGGGTGTCCAACTGCTGATGGAGCAAATCGAGAACAAGGCCCCGGCAAAGATCAAGCATATCCGTGTCGGCTCCGCAGCGCGTACCGTCACCGCAGTCGCCGCCGAGGATATCAACCGCCAAGAACTGGTACGTCCGTTCCTACTGGAACGCGCCAGCACCCAGGCAAGCAGCCAGACCGACGCCACGGCCATCAACCTCGGTGCGTATCTATAGCACGCCCGCAAGTATGCTAAGTCGCCGCTCAAGCAAAAGGGGCCCGACCATTGCCGGACCCCTTTTGCTTAAGCGCAAACGTGAGCAATCGCTCGTTTCAACGCCGCAATTTTCTAACGCACAGTCTTGATTGCCGCCGCCAGGTCGAACAGCGTATCGAGCACGGCCTCGCAGCCATCCACCACGTCCTGCGGCAGCGGCACGATATCGGGGACGGCGAAGACATGGCATCCGGCCGTGATGCCCGAGACGCAGCCGTTGCGCGAATCCTCGACCACGGCACATTCCTCGGGAGCAAAGCCCGCGCGCTCGCAGGCGAGCAGATACATCTCGGGGTCGGGCTTGCCGTGCACGACGTCCTCGCCACACGTTACCGTTTCAAACTTGCCAAAAAGACCGACCATCTTAAGGTTGCGCTCGGCCGTAACGAGGCGCGACGACGTCGCTAGGCCCACGTGATAGCCCGCAGCTAGCAGCTCGTCTAGGCACTCGGCGGCGCCGGCCTTAAGTTCCAGTTCGGTCTTGACCATCTCGTCGCGAATCTCCTTGTGGCGACGATAGATCGCCTCGGTGGTTTCATGGCTGCCGTAATGCTCATCAAGGATGTCCATAACATCGGGCAGCGTGCGGCCGATAAACTGATGGATCAGCGCTTCATCAATCGCGAGCCCCAGCTCAGCGGCGCCTGCCTTCCAGGCCTTAATCCCCAAACGCTCGGTGTCGACCAGCGTTCCGTCCATGTCAAAAATAACAGCCTTGATCATATCGGCCCCCCATCGACTCTCGCTGTCGCATTGCCGCAACTCTACCGCATTTGGCAACTTGTATATAACGTATATACCATATTGCACTTTCGTTACACAGATAGAAGTCTTATGGCAAGTAACGCATTAGGATTATAGTTTTCGATCGAGTACTCAACGATAAGGAACGTTTCATGATTTTAGACACCACGGCACCCGCAGAGGAGCTTCAAGACAAGCTATCGGCGCTCGAACAGCTGCTTTTGGCATACGGGCGCGTGGCCATCGGGTTTTCCGGCGGCGTTGACAGCAGCTTTTTGGCCGCCGTGTGCGCCCGCATCATGCCTACCAATACCCTCCTCATCCATCTCACCACGCCGCTCATCGGCACGCCCGAACAGACTTCGTTTGAGCAGTCCGTTGATGGACAGGCCAATGAGGGGCCGCATTTTAAGCTCCCCGTGCTCAATCTTTCGGTGGATCAGCTGCAGCTCCCCCAAGTAGCCTGCAACGATGCTAATCGCTGCTACCACTGCAAGCACGCCGGCTTTACCGCCATCGTCAACCACGCCAAGTCGCTCGGCTTTCCCACCGTCATCGATGGCAGCAATGCAAGCGATCGCGGTGACTACCGCCCCGGCATGCGTGCGGCAGAAGAGCTCGGCGTACGCTCCCCTCTCATGGAGGTCGGCTTTACCAAGGACGAAGAGCGCGAGCTGCTGCGCGCATGGGGCTATCCCGTTTGGAACCTGCCGGCGGGAGCATGTCTTGCCACCCGCGTCCCCACGGGCGAGGAGCTTACGCGCGAGAAGGTCGATTTGATCCGCACCTGCGAGGACTACCTGCACGATCTTGACCTGGCACAGGTACGCGCGCGCTTGGTCGGCGGCTGCATGCATATCGAGGCCGCACCCGCAGATGTCGCCAAGATTGCCACCCTCGGCGGTGCCGCCGTCGACGACAAGGGCAAGACCCCGCTGCCCGCCGTTATGG